>Ga0154020_10000984_pt1 | contig 35230 bp, 31 predicted proteins | sample Klosneuvirus_201_FD_109709 | JGI IMG/M metagenome (GOLD analysis project Ga0154020, IMG submission 109709) | Active sludge microbial communities from wastewater, Klosterneuburg, Austria - Klosneuvirus_20160825_MG | ecosystem: Engineered > WWTP > Aerobic digester > Activated sludge | place...
ATGCGAAACACCAAGCCTTTTATGTTACCTGGGCCACGTAGCCCAATGAGTTGGCAATGACGGCACAAGATGGCCTGTGTGTGAGGGAATCTGCGCCGTTTTTGTTTTTCACGTTTCTGTTTCAATTCAAGTTTTATTAGGAGGAGATATGCAGAACAAGAAGTTTGCCGTTTTTGGCATCGCCTCTGCCGCAGCCATGCTTTTGAGCGCGTGCGGTGGAAACGTCACCCCGATTGTGCAAACAGTTGTGGTAGAGAAGGTCTCAACACAGATCGTTGAGAAAATTCAGACCTCGGTTGTTAAAGAGACAGCCGCTCCCGTGGTTGTGCCAACCGCACGCCCAGAGTGGACAACCCCGCACCCGGTGCTGAGCAAGGCTGATGTCCGCAAGGGCATCGCCATGTGCACAGACCGCGACGAATTGATCAAGGTTTCGTACCCGTTCCTTTCCGCAGATCAGCGCAAGGCCGCGGTGATGGATAGCTTCATCCCCAAGGATTCTGCCTGGTACGCCAAGACCCCACTGGCTCAATACGCCTATAACATGACCGAAGCCAACAAGCTGCTGGATGCTTCTGGCTACAAGTTCCCAGATGGCACAAAGTTCAAGGCGGATGGCTCGGTGGATGGCGGCGGCTCGCGCACGAATGCCAACGGCGAACCGCTCACGTTGAAGTTCACCACCACCAACGCTCCTTTCCGCCAGACATGGGGCGGCGCGTTTGTGCGCCAAATGGCGAAGTGCGGCATCACCGTGCTGCCGTCATACATCCCCGGCTCGATTTGGTTTGGCAGCGCCTCTGGTTTGACTCGCCGCGATTTTGAGCTTGGCGCGTTTGCCTGGGTTGGCGAGCCAGAACCCCCCGGAGTGACGCTGTATGCCTGCGATCAGATTCCGTTGCCCACCAACAACTGGTCTGGCCAGAACTACATGGGCTGGTGCAACGAGAAAGCCAGCAGCGCCATCAAGCTGGCGAACAACTCTTTGAGCAAGGACGAGCGCCTGAAGCAGTATGACCTTGTTCAGCAAGAGTTCGCCAAAGACATGATTTCCATCCCCGTGTTCCAGCGTGTGGAAGCCACCGGCGCGAACAAGAACCTGAAGGGTCTGAAGCTGGACCCGAACGAATACTTCTCGGCCAGCGCCGACCAGTGGGAACTCCCCGGCAAAGACACGGTTGTGATTGGTCTGGGTCAGGAACCCGCCTCCATGTTCTCGCTGCAAGAGAGCGCGGCGGTTCAGCGCGTGGTGGCCCAACTGGTGTTTGGCGTGGATGTGACCAAGTACAACTACGACTATCAGCCCTACGGCTTGGATGGCGGCAAGTTCCCAACAATTGAGAACGGCGGCGCGACCAACGTGGAAGTTGAAGTCAAGGCTGCCGAAGGCGTCAAGATCCTCAACTCGGATGGCGACCTGGTGCAGTTTGTTGGTGGCAAGTGGGTGACCGATGACGGCAAGACCGCTGCCAAGACCCCCATCAAGGTGCGCGATATTAAGGGCGCGGAGATGGAGTTCAAGGACGGCGTGAAGCTGCCCCAATTGACCGTGACCACCAAGTTCGCCGCGCGCAAGTGGAGCGACGGCGTGGCCGTGAGCAAGGATGACTTTGCGCTTGGTTACAAAGTGGATTGCGACCGCGACTCTGGCGCGGTGGATTATTCGTTCTGCGACCGCACCGCCAAGTATGACGTGGTGGATGACAACACGGTCAAGTGGATGGGCGTGCCGGGGTATCAGCCATCGGCGTATTATCGCGGCTCGTTCTTCAGCGCGTATCCTGCGCACCAGGTGATCGCCTCGACCGGCGCATACAAGGGCAAGAAGCTGAGCGAAGTGGCCGCCAAGGATTTCAAGACGCTGCCAGAAATCGCCGAAGTCCCGCTGGGCGCTGGCCCGTATATCCTGAAAGAGTGGAAGAAGGGTCAGGGCATGACGCTGGTTGCGAACCCGAACTACTACAAGGGTGAGCCAAAGGTCAAGACCATCAAGATTCAGATGTTCGAAGGCAACCCGGCGGGTGCAGTGGCCGCGTTGTTGTCTGGTCAGGTTGACGTGGTCGGCAAGGAAACCATCGGCGCAGGCGCAGAGCTTGAGCAGGTGGTGAAGGCCGGTCTCGAAGGCAAGATCAGCGGCACCGCATCGGCCAGCCCAACATGGGAGCACATTGACATTAACATGTTTGTGCGCTAAAAGAATCGTGAATTCAGAATTCTGAACATTGAATTCTGAAAGCTGAACGCCTAACAGGTCTGGCTGCGCGCATTAAAGAAGCGCTGCGGTCAGACCTGTTAAGCAATTTCTGAATTCCAGAAAGTTCTTGGAGGAGCGTTAATGGCAGCATTTCTGGCTCGGCGTATTATCCAGATGGCTTTTGTTGCGTTGCTGGTCGCCTTCGCAACTTTTTTCCTGCTTTATCTTGCGCCCGGCGGTCCCATTCAGCAGCTAAAGGCAGAACAAAATACAACCCGCAGGTTGAACACAGATGCGGTTCAGCTTGTGATGAAACGCTACGACCTTGATATTGATATATTGCCTCGTTTTACCCGCTGGCTGATTGGCCAGCCGCGCGGCCCGCTGACCATTGGCGGGCAGGAATATTTTGGCGCGACAAAAATTGGTTGTCTGGAAGAAGGGCAGGTGGAGATGCAATACCCGGATGGCCACGTGGAATTATCAAATTGCAAAACCCCGGTTTATTTAAATGATCTTAAAGGCCGCGCAGCCAGCAATGGCATTTTGGCGCTGGATTTTGGCTTATCTCAACAAATTTTGCGTGACCGCCCCGTCTCGGATTTGATTAGCTCTCGCATTGGCAACACGCTTTTGCTGATGGGGATTTCAACATTTCTCGCCATCTTTATTGGCGTGCCTATTGGCATTCTCTCGGCCGTGAAGCAGTATTCGCGTTTCGATTACTTCATGACCACACTCTCATTTTTTACTTCTGGAATGCCCACCTTGTTTTTGGGCTTGATGGGCGTAATCTTCTTCTCGCTCACCTTGCAAAATGCGGGTTTGCCGTATTTGCCGCCCAATCAGGCCGAGGCCGCCCGCGACACGGTTGTGCCGCTGTTTGGCAACATCGTGGCTGGGTCGCTGGGTGACCGCATTTGGCATTTGGTCATGCCCGTGACCGTTCTTACATTGGTCAACCTGGCGGGATGGAGCCGCTTTGTGCGCAGCAGCATGTTGGAAGTATTGCGCCAGGATTACGTGCGCACCGCCCGATCCAAAGGCTTAAACGAGCGCATGGTCATTCTTAAGCACGCCCTGCGCAACTCGCTCATCCCATTTGTGACGTTGCTCGCCAACGTGCTGCCCACGCTATTCGCAGGCGCCATCATTACCGAGACAATTTTTAGCTGGCCTGGCATGGGCAAATTATTTATTGGCGCGCTGCAAGCCAGCGATTACCCCGTGGCGATGGCCTTTGTGATGATTTCGACCTTTTTAACTTTGATTGGCTTTTTGCTCACCGATGTGCTTTACACCATGGTTGACCCGCGCATTCGCCTTTCATAAAATCGGAGACAATAATGGCAATAAAAGCAGCCGATGCCCTGAGCAGCGCGAAAGCGCAAGCAAACCCCTACAAAGCAGAGGGCCAATGGACAATTGTCTTTAGGCGGTTTCGCAAGCACCGCCTGGCGATGATTTCATCGTTTCTCATCGTTTTCTTTTTGCTGATGGCGCTGATGGTGCCGCTGATCGCGCCATTTGAGCGAGACGCCATCAATGCCGATATGCGCTATTCCCCCCTGATGACCCCGGACACCGTTGATGGGCGGATTCACATTTTGGGCACCGATCACCTGGGCCGCGATTTCTTTACCCGCTTGCTGTATGGCGCGCGGGTGAGCCTGACCATCGCCTTGCTTGTCTCATCCGGCAGCGCACTCATCGGCATGACCATTGGGTCGGTCGCGGGGTTTTATCGCGGGATTGTGGACACGATTTTGATGCGTGTGCTGGAATTTATGGCGACTGTGCCGGACTTTCCCATTTTGCTTGTTTTGGCGGCGGTGCTCAACTCCGATCCAAAATTATTACCCATCCCGCCATTTGTCGCCTCGCTGGTGTCTAACCTGATGTTGATAAACAGCAAAGAGGCGCGCAGCGTCATTGTGGTGGTGTTTGTGCTCACCCTGTTTGGCTGGACGGGCATGGCACGGTTGATGCGCGGGATGGTTTTGTCCATCCGCGAGCAGGATTTCATCAGCGCGGTGCGCTCGCTGGGCGCAAACGACCTCCGCCTGATTTTGCGCCACGTCATCCCCAACTCGCTGCCGCCCATCATCGTGGCGTTCACGCTCAGTCTGGCGGGGGCGCTGGTGTCCGAGACGGCGCTGAGCTTCCTGGGGCTGGGTGTGACCGACCCGACCCCGACCTGGGGCAATATGCTGGATTTCACCGCGCGCAACATCCTGGTGGCGCCATGGGCTACCTTGATTCCGGGCATACCGGTGGTATTGTGCTCGCTGGCCTTTAACTTTATTGGCGATGGTTTGAGAGATGCGCTTGACCCGCGTTTGAAAAAGTAAAAAGGTCGGATACAATATCGCCAATGAATTCACACAGCAGTTCGCGGACACATCGGCAAGATGAAATACGCCCGCGCCAAAACCTGCCTGAATTCAACGGGGGCTGAAGCGCCACATTGAAAAACTCTATCCGTTAAAAACAGAAATATGGCAAACGTCACATCAAAAAGCGGAAAAAATAAAGATGAATTGATGCTGGATATTCAGGGCTTGCAAACCCACTTCTTTACGGAAGATGGCGTGATCAAAGCTGTGGACGGCGTAGACATCTTTGTAAAAAAAGGCGAGACGCTTGGTATCGTGGGCGAATCGGGCTGCGGCAAAAGCGTTACTTCGCTTTCGGTCATGCGGCTGGTAGGCCAGCCCGGCAAAATTGTGGGCGGCAAGATATTTTTTGATGGCACCAATTTGTTGGATCTGCCGGAGAAAGATATGACGAAGATTCGCGGCAACCGCATCTCCATGATCTTTCAGCAGCCCACCACCTGCTTGAACCCCGTGTTTAAAATTGGTGACCAGATCGCCGAGGTGCTCAACATTCACCAGGATTTGGGCAAAGAGGCAGGCTGGAACCGCGCCATCGAGCTTTTGCGCATGGTGGGCATTCCAGAGCCAGCCAAACGCGCCAATGCCTACCCGCACGAGATTTCCGGCGGCCAGGCTCAGCGTGTGATGATCGCCATGGCGCTGGCCTGCGCCCCAGAGCTGCTCATCGCCGATGAGCCAACCACCGCGCTTGACGTGACCATTCAGGCCCAGATTCTGGACTTGATGCGCGATCTGCGCTCCAAGACCGGCACGTCCATCATGCTGATTACGCACGACATGGGCGTGGTGGCCGAGATGTGCGACCGCGTGGTGGTGATGTATGCCGGGCAAATTGTGGAACAGGCCGATGTAAAAACCCTGTTCGCCCGCCCAATGCATCCATACACAAAAGGCTTGCTCGGCTCCATCCCGGTGTTGGGCGAGATCCGCGAAAAGCTGGATGTGATTCCGGGCAGTGTGCCAAACCTGCTCACCCCGCCGCCGGCCTGCCGCTTTGAGCCGCGCTGCGAAATTTGCCAGGGTCATGCCCGTGAGATGTGCCAAACCCAAATGCCCCAGCTCAAAGAAGTTGAGCCAGGTCACTGGGTTCGCTCGTGGCTTTACGATTAAATTTCTTTAGAGCCTAAAGATTTCCAAAAGCTTTAGGCTCTACCATCAATTCATCAGCAGAGGAAATTCAATGGCCGAAAAAAATGGAACAAAGCCCAGCGCGCTGGATGGCACAACCGCCGAGGATTTGCTGCGCGTAGAAAACGTATACAAGCATTTCCCCATTCGCGGCGGTCTTTTGCAGCGCACGGTGGCGTGGGTAAAAGCGGTGGATGGCGTTTCGTTCACTGTTAAAAAAGGCGAGACCCTTGGGCTTGTGGGAGAGTCTGGTTGCGGCAAAACCACCATTGGCCGCTCCATTCTGCGGCTTATCCCCGCCACCGGTGGCAACGTGATTTTTAACGGGCAGGATGTTTACAAACTGAAAGGCCCCGAACTGAAAGCCATCCGCAAAGACATGCAGATTGTGTTTCAGGACCCCTATTCCTCGCTAGACCCGCGCATGCCCATTGGCGAGAGCGTGGGTGAGGGGTTGCTGGTACACGGGATGCGCGACTCGCGCCAGCGCAACGAGGCCGTGATGGAGGCGCTCAAACGCGTGGGTTTGGAAGATTATCATGCCCGCCGCTACCCGCACGAGTTCTCCGGCGGTCAGCGCCAGCGCATTGGTATTGCCCGCGCGCTTGCCTTGCGCCCCAAATTCATCGTGTGCGATGAGCCGGTGTCTGCGCTGGATGTCTCGATTCAATCACAGGTGTTGAACCTGCTCAAAGACCTTCAGAAGGACTTTGGCCTCACGTATTTGTTCATCGCTCACAACCTCAGCGTGGTGGAGCACATCAGCGACCGCGTGGGTGTGATGTATCTGGGCCGCATGGTGGAATTGACCGACCGCAAGTCTTTGTTCGATGATCCGTTGCATCCGTATACCAAGGCGTTGCTCTCGGCCATTCCCATTCCAGACCCAACCATCAAGCGCGAGCGCACCATTTTGCAGGGCGATGTGCCCAGCCCGGTTAACCCGCCCAAGGGCTGCCACTTCCATCCGCGTTGCCCGGTGGCGATGGACAAGTGCCGCGTTGAAGATCCCAAGCTCAAGGAACTCAAGCCGGGCCACATGGTGGCGTGCTGGGTTGCCGAGGAGCAGGTGGCGCGGGCAAAGGCGTAGCGAAATAAGAAGTTTGTAACGCAGATTTATTTTGTTTTTAATTACTCATTTGTTGTTTCTGGTAAAATTAGCCGTTGCAGCATTAACAGTTTAAGAATAGAAGAGTAGGAGAGAACGTTCGTGGCAAATACACTTTCGGCACAACAGCGAATTAGAAACAGCGCCCGCAAGGCGGTGCACAACCGCTTGCACAAGTCGCGCTCGCGCACAGCGGTAAAAGCCGCCCGCAATTTGATCGCAGGCAAAGACCTCAAGGGCGCAGAAGAAGAGACGCTCAAGGCTATCAGCGCCCTCGACAAGGCGGCTGGCAAGAATGTTATTCACCCCAACAATGCCGCGCGGCGCAAGTCGCGGCTGGTGAAGGCGCTCAATAAGGCCAAGGCAGTCGCGGCGGCCAAGAAGAGCTAACACGACGCGCAAAATAAAACGGCGGGTTTCGCAAAGAAGTCCGCCGTTTTTTTATTTAACGTTAGTTTGGGATAACGAAAAATTATCCCTATGACGCAAAGAAATTCCAGCGAAGATGCGGTTTAAGCACGATTTTTAAAACAGAGAGCGATTTCCATCATATTGCTCCCTATCCCGTTTGCCTCTTTCACCTGCGCCAAATCGTCCTTAGTCCAACTCCACCGCAATTAGTTCGGCCAGGTTGCGCCCCAGCGAGTGTGTGCCGCTGGGGGTTTCCAGTGTGATCGGCCCGCCATACGGGGCGATATCTTTCAGCGTAAATCGCGTTCCGGGCCGCACGCCTTGATCGCCCAGATACTTGAGCCACTCTGAGTTGTCTGTGTCCACCAGCCGGATGTAGCCCGACGCCCCCCCGCCAATTTTGAGCAGCGGCACATCGTTCACCTTTGGCAGAACCCCATTTTTATCGGGGATGAGGTGGCCGTGCGGGCAGCGGGTGGGGTGGTTAAGCAGCACATCCATCTGATCCTCAAACTCCTCGTTGATGGCCGTCTCCAGCGCGTGCGCGTGCGTGTCCACCTGATGCCACTCGAACTTCATGATGTCGTGCATAAACGCCTCCAAAATGCGGTGGCGGCGGATGGTGCGCAGCGCGGCTTTGCGCCCGACCGGGGTGAGGATGGCCCCGCGATACGGCGTGAGCTGCACCAGCTTACGCTCGGCCAGCCGCTTTAACATCAGGCTTGCCCCAGATGGCGTGACCTCCAGCCGCGCGGCAATATCGGTTGTGTTGGCCGGCTCGCCGTTTTGGGTCAGCCGATAAATCACATCCAGATAATGCAACGTGACCTCATTTAGGTCTGCCGCAGGGGCGGATTTGGTATGGCTTGCGCTCATGTGTTCATCTAGCGCTCCAGGCGCTGGGTATATGACTGAAACTTAATGTTTACCGATGTAAATTCTACATTGTTTGCGCGCTGTAAAATAAGTTTAACTAAAAATTGTGTGAATCTTGTAAGCTTGATGGATTGCACGTTTCAGGTTGCGCGTTGCTTATGTGGTTAAAACAAAATCAAAAACGCATCTCGATGGCGTTTGGTGTCATGCTGATTCTGCTGGCGATCATCGTGCCGGTCATCGCGCCCCGCGCGTTCCGCTCAGATGTGCTGATTATGACGCTGCTGTTCAGCATCATTGGCGCGTTGATGGTGTATTCTGCGGTTTCGAGCAAACCAATGACCCAATCTACAAACGACATGCGCGAGAAGCTCCTGCGCAAACACGATCACACCTGGCGCAATCGAATTGGTCTGGCCTTTGGCATGGGCATCACCTTGGCGGGGATATTCGCGCCGTTCATCTTCCCCGGCGTTGGGCCAGACGAGCGTTTTGCCATGATGCTGGGGTTTGCGCCCGTGGCGATTGCGGGGGGCATTTTGGTATATGTGTTTTACCGCGCCATCAAACCGGCGCAAAAGATGGAAACCCCGGCGCAAAATCCATCGCCAAAACCCCCAGCGCCAAAACGCGCCCCCGTTGCCCGCGTGCAAAAAAACTCGGCGCTCTACGCGAAAATTGTCCCCTTCGCCATCGCCGCGATGGTCGTTGTGATCGCGGCGATTGTGCTGTTTTTGATTTACATCGTGGCGGTGGCCGTTTTGCCGTTGCTCTAAACTTTTAGCGCTCCGGCCGCCTCCCAACATACTGGGCAGAGCGGCCGGAGCGCTGTTTATCAGCCTGCCGCGTCTTCAAACTTTTGCAAGGTTTCGTCAATGTCCTGCTCGGTGTGCGAGTAGCTCAGAAACCAGGGTTCTTCAAAATCGGGGTCGGGCAAAACGCCCAGCGTTTTTAGCCGGGCGGCGATGGCGTTGTATCGCTCTTTATCCACTTTCTTGCTGATGGATCTGTAATCGTTTGTGGTCTCATCGGCCCCCAGCAAAATGCCAAACAGCGCAGGCGCCCCGCTGATGACATGCGGAATGGAACGCCGTGAAAGTATTTCGCTCAGGCCGGCCATCAGCCGGTTGCCGCGCTGGGCTAAAACGCCAAACACGTCTTGCTCTTCCATCACGCGCAGGGTGGCTTCGCAGGCGGCGGCAGATACAACGTTGCCGCAATACGTGCCGCCTTGCCCAACCGCGCCCGGCTCAATCGTCATCATAAATTCTTCTTTGCCGCCAATGGCGCCGATGGGAAACCCGTTGCCCATGGCCTTGGCATACGCCACCAGGTCTGCGCGGATGCCGAACAATTCTTGCGCCCCGCCGCGGGCCACGCGAAAGCCGGTTTTTACTTCGTCAAAAATTAACACCACGCCGTGCGCATCGCACAAATTGCGAATGTGTTGCAGCCAGCCCGGCGCGGGCATCAGGCCGCCCAGGTTGCCCATGATTGGCTCGACCAGAATCGCGGCCACATCGTGCGCGTGGTCTTTTATGGCGTGTTCCAAAATCTCAAAATTATTCCAGGGCAGGGGAATGATGTATTGGTTGATGCCTTTTGGAATGCCGCTGCTGGTGGCAACCGGGTTTGGGCTGCGGCGCGACCCCAGCGCAGACACCGGGGTGCTGGACGTGCTCCACATCACGTAATCGTGCGCCCCGTGATATGCGCCCTCAAACTTTATTATTTTTTCGCGGCCCGTGTGGGCGCGGGCAATGCGCAACGCATGCATGGTGGACTCTGCGCCGCTGTTTGTGAACCGCACTTTGTCCACGCCGGTCAGGCGTTTAAACCGCTCGGCGGCGCGAACTTCGTGGATGTTGGTGAGCGCAAATGAGTTGCCATCTTGCATGGCTTGCGTAACCGCCCGCGTGACCTCATCAAACGCATGACCCAGAATGACCGGCCCAAACCCAAGCCGGTAATCCAGATATTCGTTTCCGTCCACATCCCAAATGCGCGCGCCTTTTCCGCGCGCCACAATCATTGTGTCTTCATCTCCCCAATATCTAAAATTAGACGAGACCCCATAGGGCATGGCAGATGAGGCTCGCCCAAACCAGGCGGCCCTCTGCGGCATGTGGCCTGCTGGTGCCGGCGATGGCTCCTCGGCAGGCATCAGTAAGTCTTCCATTGGTAGCGCCTGAATGGCTAAATCGGTAAACATTGTTCTCCTTAAAAAAAATATTGTTTAAGACGCTTGCGTTTTTGTTTCCGCCTGCGTCCACGACCACGAGTGAGAAAAATAAAAAAAACACGCGCACCCCTTGGCGCGGGGTAGCGCGTGTTGATGGGCCTTGCGGTCCGCCAGGAGCCGATTGAATGGCTCAGATCGGGCAATCAATCGGTTGCGGCTGCGCGGCGTTTTGCGTTGGAATGCCCTGACCCAAACAGTTCAACATTCAGCGCCCGGAGAAGCAATTCGCTCCCCGAGTTTAGGGCTGAAAGGTTGAAACGCGTCGTCAGGTTCCTTCGGTTTTGGCCAGCTTTTGTGCCTGATCTTTGGCCTGGCTGGCGAGTGTGTTGGCCTTCTTTTTGGCATCTTCGCTGATCTTCTCGGCGTTGATGCGGGCGTCTTCCACAATCCGCTCGGCGCGGCGGCGGGCATCGGCCACGGTGGCCTCGGCGCGTTCGCGGGCGTCGCCCAGGTAATCCTGCGCCCGGTCGCGAAAGTCCTCGGTATTGCGCCCAAGCTGAGCGCGGGTTTCCTCGCCCGACTGGGGCGCGAGGAGCAGGGCTGTGGCTGCGCCGACCAGACCGCCAATCACAATGCCTGCGAAGAATGCGCCAACTTCGGCGCCGCTATCTGTATCTGACATGATTACACCTTTTCCTTTTTAGTGATGTAGTTATTTTAACTGCGATTGCCTAAGCGAGTGACGTATAACGCGCGGTGTGTAAGGTGCAATTCGCCGGGGCATCATCAACACCTGAGTTACACATTGCAAGTTATTTCTTCGAAATGCGAGTCTTGACCGCCTTCTGCGCGCCTTTTACCCCGGCCCAGAAACTGGAGAGCTTCATGGTGGGTTTGGCGATGCTTTCTGTGACCAGCATGGTTGTGCCGCGCACGTTTGACACCATGTCGTTCACATTGCCCAACATTGGCTTTATTTCGGTGCGCAAAAGGCCAATTAGCATTTGCAATTGCCATGCGATGACGGTGAGCAAAACACCCAGCACCACCACCGCCAAAAACAGCGCGAAAGCGAACAGAATAATTACAATATCGCGGATGTTGGCGGTGCGGGCGGGGTCGTGCGCCAAAAATAGCACAACACCCACCAAAATGGCGACCAAAACCAGCGCAACAAGGCTCACGATTATGATTAGTTTCCAATCGGTTTTGGATTGCACTGGCTTGGCGGGCGGGGTCAGCTCGCTCAGAATGGCATCGGAAGTTGAGGTGGCTGTGTTCACGGTTTATTAATTGAAATTATAGACCCTTGAAATTACAAATTACAAATTGCGAATTACAAATGAAATTCGTAATTCGCAATAAGTTTAATCTCTCCTGCGCATCCCGGTGAGGAGCGAGACGTAATACAAAACGGTCAGGATGGATTGCGCGGCGGCGGCCACGTAGGTCATGGCGGCGGCGTTCAGCACTTTGCGCGCGCCCTTCAACTCATCGCCAACCAGCAAACCAGAGCTCTCCAGATTGCGCATGGCGCGGTTGCTGGCGTCCAGTTCCACCGGCAAGGTCACCACCGCGAAGAACGCCCCCGCGATAAACGCCAGCAGGCCAATCTGAGCCAAACCGGTGCTTTGCAGAAAGTAGCCCGCCATAAACAGCAACGGCCCAACCCAAGAGCTGACTTGCACCGCAGGCACAATAGCCCCGCGCAAGCGAAGCGGGAAGTAGCCTTGCGCGTCTTGCTCGGCGTGGCCCAGCTCGTGCGCCACAACCGCCACCGATGCCACCGAATCTTGCACAGAACTTTGCGAAAGATTGATGACCTTGGCCCGCGGGTCGTAGTTGTCGGTCAGTTGCCCGGCGATGTTATTCACGCCGATGTTGTTCAGCCCGGTGTGCTGCATGATCCAGTTGGCCGCCGTGATGCCGTTCACCCCGCGCGAGGTTGGCACCTGCGCGTATTTTGAGAACGTGCTTTTTACCAGCCATTGCGCCCACATCGCCAGCAGCAGGCCCGGAATTGCAAACAAAAAATAACCCGAATTGAAATACATCTGTATTAATCTCCTTTTATCAGGTCACATCATAACCCTGTTTATGTATAAATTGCGTAAGAAATTTTGGGCGAAAGACCTGCGCCCGAATGACAAAAAATTACCGCCTCAATTACCCACAACCAACTGCTAGTGACCAACTTCAATCACGCTGGAAAGGAAAATTCGATGCGTTTGTTTTTGATACGCCTCTGGCGGCGCGGCGAAAATGCTGGGCACAAACGTCTGCGGGTTGCGGTCGAACAGCGGAAACCACGAGCTTTGAATTTGTGCCATCAGCCGGTGGCCGCGCTTGAACGTGTGAAACATGGGTGTCATGCGCACGCGGTAAGCCAGCGGCGTGTTGGGGGTGATGGCCTCTGGGCGCTCAAAACTCTGGCGGTAGCGGCCGCGCGCAATTCCGTGCGAGACCATCAATTGATATCCGCCAAGCTCCGGCTGGCGCGGATATTCATCGGGATACACATCAATCAATTTCACGATCCAGTCGGCATCTGTGCCGGTGGTGGCGGCCACCAAATTTGCGGCCACATTGCCGCGCAGGGTGATGGGTTCTGCCAGCGGCGCGGTCACAAACGTCAGCACATCTGGGCGATCCGCAAACGGCCGCTGGTCATCCAGCAGCCACGCGCTCCAGGTTGAGCCATCTCGATACCGCGAGAGGATGGGGCGGACGCGATACGGCACGGGCTTGGCCGGGTCGCTCACAAATTCGCCAAACGAGTTTCCATCTGCCAAAGGGGCAAACCCCAACGCGCCCGCGCCGCCCAAATGCAATGAGATTTTGCCCGCCGGTTTCCAATCGGCCAAAGAGTGCCATTTGTTTGCGCCGGTCTCAAACGCCACCACTTTGGGGATGGGTTGCGCGGGCGCAATGTCTTTCAGGTGCTCATCCAAAAACGGGATGAGCACATTTTGCCTGAACCACAAGCTCGTGTCGGCATCCCAGCGGATTTTGCCGCTGGCCGAGCCATCCCCGCGCATACTTTGGCCGTGCGTCCAGGGGCCAGCCGCCAAATGCGCTTTGCCATCGCGGTCTTTGGCTTGCAGCGCTTTGTGCGCGGCAAACGGGCCATAAATGTCCTCGGCGTCAAACCACGAATGCACATTCATCACCGGAATATCCAGCGCCTTCAGCCGGGCCAGTTGCACATCCAGCGCGTTTGATTGCCACTGGGCAGAGTAGGCTTCATCGCGCCCCATGCGATCCCACGCGGGCAAGGGCTGGTCGCCCAAAATTTCTTTGGCGGCGTTCTCTGCGTTTCCCGCGCGAAGATAAAAATCATACAAGTCATACACCCCAAATGGCGGCAACTTGGAGTTATCTTTAGACATCGTTTGGCGGTAAAAATATTCCAGCTCGCTCAGCCGGAACGCGCCGTTGTGATAAAAATCATCGCCCATCCAAAGGTCAACCACCGGGTTGATGGGAACCAGCGCCTTGAGCGCCGGGTGGGGCGCAAACAGCGGTGTGAGCGCCAAATACCCCGGATACGAGACGCCCATCACCCCGGCGCGCCCGTTGTTGCCCGGCACATTTTTCACCAGCCAGTCAATCGTGTCATACGTGTCGGTGGCGTGGTCAACTTCCAGCGCGTTGGTTGGCCCAATCGGCGGGCGATACATTTGATACACCCCTTCCGATTTGAACTTGCCGCGAATGTCTTGCACCACGCGGATGTAGCCCGCGTCAAAAAATTCCTGCTCCACCGTGCCCATCAGCGCGGCCAGGTGGGTGCTGGGGAACGCGCGGGTGATGGGGCCGCTTGCGCCATACGGCGTGCGGGTCATCAAGAGTGGGGCGGGCAATGGCAAACCGCGCGGGGTAAAGATCAATGTGTGCAGCTTTACGCCATCGCGCATGGGGATCATTTCTTCGCGCAAGTCGTAATCTTGCCGCGCGGTGTTGGGGGTAAAACTTTGGGGGATGTCTGATACAGGTTCCATGATTGAATTCAGAATTCAGAAGTCGGAATGCAAAAAACTAACGACTAGCGGCCAATGACCGGTAAATTTCCACGCTTTTTTGCGCCACGCGCCGCATGGTGAAATTATCCATCATCTGCTTGCGCCCGGCCAGCCCCAGCGATTCGCGCAGCGCGGGCGAGGCCATCAGCGTTTGCAGTTGCGCCTGCAGACCAGCCACATCATCCTCACGGAAGATCAAGCCCGCATCGCCAATTACGTTTGGAATTTCGCCGCTGCTTGAGCCAATCACTGGCACGCCGCAGGCCATCGCCTCGATGATCACGCGGCCAAATTGCTCCTTCCAGTTGGGCATGGTGCGCGAAGGCACCACCAGCGCGTCCAGCCCGGCGTAAAACGCGGGCATTTGGGTGGATGTGGCCTCGACCCACTCCACGCGCTCACTCATGCCCAGCGCCTGCGCCAGCGCGGCCAGGCTTGCGCGTTCCGCGCCTGCCCCCGCAATGCGCACCCGCGCCCCCGCCACGCCCGCGCACGCGCGGAGCAAAACGTCCACCCCTTTCTCCTTCACCAACCGCCCGGCAAAACCCACCACAAACGCGCCGGTTTTTTCTGTTTTGGCCGATGGCGCAAAAATGGCTTCGTCCACGCCAAACTGAGGCAAAACATGGATGGGCAAGCCGCACCCTTTGGCCTGCAAAACGCGTTTGCAATCTTCGCTGCCCGCAATGGCCGCGTGAGCGCGGCGAAACGCGTATTGCTCAAACCAGCGAAACGGCGGCGGGTAGGCGCGGTTGATGTTTTGCCACGAGAAAAATACAATCTTCGCCCCGCGCCGCAGCCCCTCACGAATGGCGAGAAAAGTCGCCAGGTTATACGGCTCCTCATCCACATGAAAAACCTGCGGCGCGGCGCGGCGCAGCTCGGCGGGCAGGGTGGGGTAGTGGTGCAAATGAAAGTTGCCGTTTAGCCGGATGGGCAGCGCGCGCAGGTCATACCCGGCGGTGTGCGCAGCTTCCAGCGGTTGCGTGTCCCATCGCTCTGGCACAAGCGCCGTGAGCGCCGCGCCGTGTTGGGCGATGAGTTCGCATTTGCGCTGGTATGCGCCCACCACCAGCGCCTTGGATAACAAACTGACCCGCATATATTGGTTACAATCATAAGGGATTGTGAAAATCATCCGTGCGTATCTTCCGCTCGTTGCCATCCTTGCGGTTGGCGCGACGTTGCGCTTGTGCCAAATTGGGCAAGCGCCGCCCGGCCTTTACCGCGATGAAGCCTTTTACGGCCTTGACGCGCTGAACGTGTTGCGCGGCGAATTTGCGTCATTCTTCACGGCCAACAACGGGCGCGAGGGGTTGTTTATGTATCTGCTTGCGCCCATGATTGCAGCGCTGGGGCGAACGCCCGAAGCCCTGCGCATGACCGCCGCGCTGGTTGGGATTGCCACGCTGGGCGCGGCATATTTGGCGGGCCGCGCGTTGTTCTCGCACCGCGTGGGCGTGCTGGGCGCGGGCGCGCTGGCCGTGAACTTTTGGCATCTCGCCATCAGCCGCGTGGCATATCGCGCCATCACGTTGCCGCTGATGCTGTGCTTGTTTGTGGCTTGCGCGGCGGCCATCCGCCCAACCAACACGCCCCGCAAAAATTTTGCGCTAACCGCGCTGGCTGGGCTGTTTTTTGGCCTCACTTTTTACACCTACACCTCCGGCCAGTTTGTTTTGGCGTTGGCGGGCGTGTGGATGGCGCTCTGGCTGTTCAACAACCGGGCGGCCATCACCAAAACGCGCGTGGCGCAGGCCGCGCTGTTTGTGGGCGTGGCGCTGGTGGTGATGGCCCCTTTGCTGGCGTTTTACGCGGCCAACCCGCAGTTTTTAACCGGGCGGGCGGGGCAGGTGTCCATCCTCAACCCAGAGATCAATCATGGCAATTTGCTCGGCGCGTTGATCGCCAACATGGGCAAGGCGGCGGGCATGTTCAACCTGCAAGGCGACCGCATTTGGCGGCACAATCTTTCTTTGCGGCCTGTGTTTGATGTGTTGATGGGCGTGGTTTTTGTGTTGGGCATTGGCGTTTCGCTTTGGCGGGTCATTCGCCCCCCGCCCGCCGGTCGTGTTTGGGCATGGGCCGTTTTGCTTCTCTGGCTCGCCTTCTTTCTTGTCCCAACAATTCTTGCAGAGGACACGCCGCATTATTTGCGGGCCATTGGCGCGTTGCCCGCCGCGTGCATTTTGGCCGCGCTGGGGCTGGATTTTCTGATTGAGCGGGTGAAATTCAAAGGGCGCGGTTTGAACATAGCCATGCTCGTCTTGCTCTTTTCTGGGTATTTAACCGCCAAAGATTATTTTGGTGATTACGTTCAGCGCGATATGACCGCCTACTGGCTGGAGCAGCAAAACGTCGCGCTCGCGTACGACATCAACCAGTTTGTAAAAACCCGCCTCGCGCAAAATGTGTGGCTGGATGTGCGCCTGGCCGATGATAACCCCGCGTTGCGCTTTCTCTCGCCAATTGTGGATGATGGCAGTGAGCGCATCGTGGGCTCGGACTTAACCGGCAAACCGCCGGTGGATGCGGCCAGCCCGGTGTTGCTCATCGTGGATCCCACGCGCGACTGGACGGCCATGCGCAACGCGCTCCCGGCGCCCATCCGCCTGATTGTGCGCGAAGGCCCGCTGGCCCAAAAAGATTTTGAGACCGCGCCGCACCGCGCGTTTATTTCTGTGCTGGGGCTGCCGGTGGATGGGGCAGGGCCGCGCGCCAAATTTGAGCGCGGCATCGCGCTGCGCTCGGCAATTGCCATGCCCACTCAAGATGGCCGGGTGGAGGTGGACTTGACTTGGGCCACTGCTCAGCCCATCCCCGATGATTTGGCCGTGTTTGTGCATTACGTGCGCGGCGGGCAAGTGATTTCTCAGCATGATGGCACGCCGGCGGATGGATATTTGCCCATGCCCGCCTGGCGCGTGGGCGATGAGATCGTGGATAAACATCTTTTGTCTGTTCCGGGCGGAATTAAGCCGGGCGATGAGATTCGCCTGGGCATTTACACCCGCGGCACAAATTCGCGGTTAAAGTTAAGCACTGGGTCAGATCAATTTGTGTTTAACCCGTAATCAAAGAGGTGAAACGTGTTAAGGGCAATTGCCGGAGTAGTTTTTCTCTTGCTGGGCGTTGTGCTGCTTGGCGCAAAACAATGGCTGGATGGCTACACCATCACCGCGATGGCGATTGCGTTTCTGGCATCGGCAAGCTGGCCGGTTGAGGAAGAAAGCCGCTGGCACAAGTTGCTGAGTTTTATCGCGGTGATTTTTGCGTTTATTGCGGTGGCGCTTTTTGTGGTGAGGCTGGTGACATTTAAATGAAATATTTTTTAACAGGCGCAACAGGTTTTGTGGGTGGCGAGGCGGCTCGGCAACTCCGCGCCGCTGGGCATGAGGTGGTCGCGCTCGTGCGGACACCATCCAAGGCGCAGGAATTGGCGCAAATGGGCTGCCAGCTTGCGCCGGGCGATGTGACCGAGAAAGAGACGATGCGCGCGCCAATGACCGGCGTGGATGGCGTGTTTCACATCGCGGGTTGGTACAAGCTGGGCGCAAAAGACCCCGGCCCGGGCGTGAAAGTAAACATTGAAGGAACGCGCAACGTGCTGGAAATGATGCGCGATTTGAAAATTCCAAAAGGCGTGTATACCAGCACGCTGGCGATCAACTCTGATACGCACGGCAAACTGGCCGATGAAACGTATCACTTTGAGGGCAAACATTTGAGCGAATATGACCGCACCAAAGCCGAGGCCCACAAAATTGCCGAGGCGTTTATGGCGCAGGGGTTGCCGCTGGTTGTGGTTATGCCCGGTCTCATTTATGGCCCCGGCGACACGAGCAGCGTGCGCCAAATGCTGGTGAGCTTTTTGAAAGGGCAATTGCCAACCATTCCCAACAAAACGGCGTATAGCTGGGCGCATGTGCAAGATGTGGCTCGCGCCCACATTTTGGCGATGGAGAAAGGCCGCGCGGGCGAGAGCTACATCGTTTGCGGGTCAACCCACACACTGGTGGCGGCCATCAAAATGGCGAGCGAGGCGAGCGGCAAACGTATGCCAATGATTGTGCCGCCCGGCATAATCAAAATGTTGTCTGGGGTGATGGGCGTGGTGGAGAAGGTTGCGCCCGTGCCAGATTCATACACATCCGAAGGGTTGCGCGAGGTCGCCGGGACGACTTATATTGGCGATAACAGCAAAGCCAAACGCGAGCTGGGTTACAACCCGCGCCCGTTGGAACAAGGCTGGCGCGAGACGGTTTTGCATGAGATGTCGCTTTTGAACTGAAAGCGCAAACTCGTTGGATTTCAAACTGGATTTACGCAAAAATCAAAATCGTCATTTCCGCGCATCGGTTATTTGATATGCATTTTGCGTAAATCCAGCAAATAAAAAGCGATGGGTCATAAACCAGACCCATCGCTTTTTTTGCGCTTTGGATTTTGCGCCCAGATCAATCCCACTCTTTGTCGTTTTCCACCAACATGTGTTGTTCGGCAATCGTCTCTACCCGCCGCGCAACGTTGGGCGAAATGCGCGCCGAACGCGCCAGCGAGGCGGTGTGGCCGCTTTCGTAATATTTGCCAAAGCGGTTGGCCAAAAACTCGGTGAGCGAAACCTGCTCTTGGCGCACAAACCCCTGGCTGGGCAATTTGCCGTGCGTGTGCATATCCAACACAGCGCACAGCGCGGCGGCGGTGGTCACCTGAATGGCGCTCCACAACTCGCCATGCACCTCTTGCGAGTAAATCTTGCGCGCGTTGCTCATTTGCACAAGCTGGCCGTTGCGCTTGCCCTGAATTGTGCAAAATACCAGCACCACATCTTGCAAAGTGATGGGAACCGCGCTTTCCATGATTCGCTTGAGCGTGCCGCGATCCTCGGACATGCGCAAATCTTGCACCAAAAACTGCATCAAATACTGGTGACCCTGATAGCGCACCGTTTTGTAATTCAAATGGCGCACTTTCCCTTCCAGCGTCTCGCACAACGTGCCCAGCCCGCCAGAAGTGTTAAACGCCTCGTAGGTGATGCCATCCAACGAGAACATTTCCAGCCCGTCCAGCGGCAACACCTCGGTCAGTTTGCCCTCGTGGATGGCCTCGCACGGGTTGCAATATTCGTTAATCAACCCGTCTGTGCTCCAGGTCAGGTTGTACATCAACATGTTGGATGGGTATTGGGGCAGAGCGCCAACCCGCATCTTGACATCGTTCAGTTCGTCAAACTCGCCGCACATCTCTGAGGCCAAAATGCCAATGAAGCCCGGCGCCAGCCCGCATTGGGGCATAAAAATTTGGCCCGGCTTTGCCCCATCGGCCAAAACGCGGATGGCTTGGGTGGTGGCGCGGTCTTCGGTTAAATCAAAGTAGCTGATTCCCGCGTTTAGCGCGGCGGTGGCGATGGTTTGATTGACGAAAAACGGCCCGGCCGAGACCACCGCGTCCCAGCCTTTGAACGCCTGAGTGAGGGATTTTTCGTTCGTTGCGTCCAGCTCAATTGTTTGAACGGGAACGCGTTTTTTCAAACGCTCCAGCGAGGCCGTGTCTTTATCCGCGACCAGGACCTCGTAGTCTTTTGAGTGATGAAGCAGGTTGGCGATGGATGAGCCAATTTTGCCCGCGCCGAAGATGATAACTTTTTTCTTGCTCGTCATGGAGAACTCCTGAGGGTATTTTACCTTTGAGAAGACGATGGACGACGGACGACGGACGATGGACGACGGACGATGAAAAATCTATAAATCGTCCATCGTCTATCGTCCATCGTCAAGATTGCGCTACAATTTCGTCCTAGCGAGGACAATTTAACATGCCAGAAATACAACCCACCGTTTTGTTTGTCACATCTGCCTACAAAGGTATTCCGTTTATTCAGGAATGCAAGCGGCAAGGTTGTCATACGATTTTGATAACAGTGGAAAAATTCCGCAATGAGCCGTGGCCCGGCGATGTGATTGACGAAATTTTTTACATGGACTCGCTGCAAAACCGCAACAATTTGGTGAACGCGGTTGGGTATCTCATGCGCTCGCGCAAGATTGACCTGATTGTCCCGCTGGATGACTACGAGGTGGACACGGTCTCACATTTGCGCGAATACTTTCGCATGAAGGGCATGGGCACAACGGCGGTCAACTTCTTCCGCGACAAGCTGGCGATGCGCATCGCCGCCCGCGAGCACGGGGTTCCCATCCCAGACTTTACGAGCGTGTTCAATTACGATGACATCCGCGCGTTTTTTGACCGCGTGCCGCCGCCGTATTTGCTCAAGCCGCGCAGCGAGGCGGGTTCCATGGGCATCAAGCGCATTAACAACACCGAGGAGTTGTGGCGCAAGTTGGATGAGTTGGGCGACCACCAGCATTATTACCTGCTGGAGCATTTTGTGCCGGGCGATGTTTTCCACGTGGATTCCATCACTTGGGATGGCGATGTGAAGTTTGCCATTTCCTCGCAATATGGCCGCCCGCCGCTCAGCGTCTCGCACGATGGCGGCGTGTTCACTACCCGCAACCTGAGCCGCGAGAGCGATGTGCACAAACAGTTGATGCAGATCAATAAAGACACGCTTAAGGCCCTGGGGATGTGGCGCGGCGTGACCCACGCGGAGTTTATCCGCCAGCACAGCACGGGCAAGCTGGTGTTTTTGGAGATCGCGGCCCGCGTGGGCGGCGCAAACATCGCAGATTTGATCGAACACGCCTCTGGCTTGAACCCGTGGCAGGAATGGGCGCGGATTGAGCTGGCGAACCTGCGCGGCGTGCCTTATCAATTGCCGCAGATCAAGACAAATTACGCCGGCATCGCCATCTGCCTGGCCAAACAGCAACACCCGGATATGAGCGGATACACGGACGGCGAAATTGTGTATCGCATGAACAAGGAGTATCACGCTGGCCTCATTGTGTCTTCGCCAGATGCCGACCGTGTGCAAAACCTTCTTGAGACGTATACCCATCGTTTTGCCCAGGACTTTTTGAACTGGGCGCCCCCTCTGGAGACCGGGCGGGAATAGATTAAGAGCGCCCGGAGCGCTCTGCCGAACTTGTTCGGACGCGCTCCGAGCGCTAAGAAACAATGAAATCTTGCAGCCTGTGTGGCAAACAAACAGACCCCGGTGTGCGTGAAGCGCAAGGGCAGCCATCACCCAGATTAGTCCGTGTTCTTCAATCTACCCAGCCGATGTGGAGCAAAGGGCAGGTCGTGTGCCCGCAATGCGCCCTGACCGCGTTGGAGTACGCCCGCGCCGAGGACAAAAAACGCGCTTTTACCTTGCAGGCCGAGTTGAACCTGCCGTTCCCGGTGCACTCGCCAGATTACGCCTATATTTTGCCCACGCCTCTGCGCGTGCGGGCAGACCCGCGCTATGCGGGGCGTGGTGTCACCATCGCCTTTCTAGATTCTGGCTTTTCGCCCAACCCGGATTTTGTAAAACCCATCAACCGGATTGAGGCGTATGTGGACGCGACCGACGCGCCCCCTGCTGAGCTGGATATTTTTGACCTGCCAAAACCCACCCCCAATTCCAGTTGGCACGGCACAATGGTGGCGGGTATTGCGATGGGCAACGGCGGTTTGTCGGATGGGATGTATCGCGGGATTGCCAGCGAGGCCCGCGCGGTTTTTGTGAAGACCGGCAACAAACGCGGCAAAATTGGCGACCCCGAAATTCAACGCGCCCTTGAATGGGTTCTGGAAAACGCCGAGCGCTTTAACATCCGCGTGATTAACGTTTCGCTGGGCGGAGACCGCCCCGGCGGGCGCAAGCTTACCCCGCTGGAGCGCATGGCCGAAGAAGCCGCCGAGATGGGAATTGTGGTGGTGGCGGCGTGCGGCAACGGCGGCGAACGCAAAATTGTCGCGCCCGCCAGCGCCCCATCGGTTATTGCGGTGGGCGGGCTGGATGACCAGAACGCGCTGGATAACCGCCTGCACGGCATGTATCGCTCCAACTGGGGCAACGGCGCGTTGGGCACGCTCAAGCCCGATCTGATTGGCCCCGCCATTTGGGTGGCCGCGCCAATGGTGCATGACACGCCCACGCACGAGCAGAGCTTGTTTTTGTGGGATTTGATTGAGCAGGACGAGAAGAAGCTGCGCGCTCAATTGGCAACAGATTTTGCCCGCGTCCGCCTCACGCGAGACATTGGCGAGGAGCCGGTTGACCTGATCCGCCGCACTTTGCGCTCACGCATGAACGATGAGAAGTTTATCCATCGGCACTACCAGCATGTGGATGGGACTTCGATGAGCGCGCCTATCGTGAGCGCCATCGCCGCGCAAATGCTGGAGGCCAACCCCAGCCTGAACCCGGCGCAGGTCAAGCGCATTTTGTGCGATACCGCCACGCCGCTGGATGGTGTGCCGGAGGATCAGCAAGGCGCGGGGGTGGTGAACGGGGCGCACGCGATTGCCATGGCCGTGCGCACGCGGCGCGGCAAACTGCATCACGCGCCCATCTCACCGTGCATCGGCCCAGACCCAGAGGTGGGCGCGTGCATCACGTTCACTTACATCAACAAACAGGCCGCGCGCGTGGCGCTGGTGGGCAGCTTTAACAATTGGCTTCCCCGCGAATACACGTTTGACTCAATGGGCGATGGCGTGTGGCGCATCCGCATCGCGCTTTTAGACAAGGGCACGTATTACTACAAATTTCTGGTGGATGGGTCAAGCTGGGTCAACGACCCGGAGAACCCCGATATTCACGAGGATGGCTTTGGCGGCTGGCACTCGGTGCTGAAAATTTGATAAGGGTGATTTGGATGACAAGGGTGACCAGGATGACAGGGGTGACCAGGGTGATGCGTCATCCAAGTCATCCTCTTCATCCTTGTCATCCCCGTCACCCTTGTCTCTCCAAATCAGTGACCCAAGAGTGGCAAATACACGCGGTTGCCGGTCCAAGCCCACTCAAAAAACCGCACAGAAAAGCTGACCGAGTTGAGCTGGTCGCGGGCGTCCTCGTTGCCGTTTAGCATGGTCACTTTGTTTGGGCGGGATGGCAGCGCGATGGATTGCGGCTCGCCGTTCAATGTCCACGCCGCCCAAATTTTGCGGCTGCCATTTACAAACTCAAACACTTTGATGCCGGGGTAATCGGTGACCTCGCGCATAAAGGTTGCGCCGTTTAGCTGGCTCATGGTTGTGCGATACGCCAACATGGCCGGGCGCTCGTTCAGGTAAAAATCGTGCAAGGCCGTGCCAAACCCGCCCGCGCCCGATGAGTTCTCGCGCAGGTTATACCAAAGCGCAATCTCCGCGCCAGTTGCCAGCGCGGTCGCCATTGCTTGCGGCACGTAATGCATTTTGGTTTCCTCGTAGGCGTTGTTGCCGGTGTTCCCGCACAAATAGCAAATGATCCCGATCTCTGAGAAAACGATGCCCTTGCCGGTTGCGCCGTATTGGGCTAGCAAGTCGCGCACGTAGCGGGCTTTGGCTTGCAGGGTGGGGCCGGTCGTGTCGTGACCGGATGCCCACTTGCCGTTGCTGTATTTGCCGGGGCCACCAAACCAATCATACGAATGAACGCTCACCGCGTCAAAAGCCGCGCCGCCGCCGGCGTATAAGATGCCCTCCAGAAATTTTCCGGGCAGGCAGGTTGTGTCATCGTTCGGGTTGCAATCCAACACAAGCCCACCCACCAAAACCCGCGCGGCTGGGTTGGCGGCTTTTACGCTGGGGTAGATGGCTTTGAGCATGGCGGCATACGTCGCGCCGCCGTAATACGGGTCGGTTTGGTCGCCCCAGCAGCCAATTTCGTCATCGGTGTTCACCAGCGCCGGGTCCACGTCTGGCTCGTTCCACATCTCGTAATGGGTGATGCCATACGGCGCGACGCTGTATCGCGCCACCAGCGCGGCCATGAACGCGGCGAAGGCGGGCAGCTTGGCGGGGTTGATTGCGCCGCAGGCCGCGGCCGGGTTTGCCAGCGCCCACGCGGGCGCGCCGCGCACAATCAAAATTGTTTTCAGCCCGTTGGTTGCCGCGTTGCGCAGCTCGCTTTCCAGTTGGGTGATGGCGCTCGCGCCCCAGTTGCGCTGACCCTCCACCGGCTCAACATCCGACCAGAGCAGCGCGTTTCGGCGCGTCCAGCTCGTGCCGGTGTTGGCAAGCTGGGCCAGGCCACCCTCGGCGTTAATCGGGCGCATTTCCACGCCCAGCGTGCCATTTGGGGGCGTGGTGGTTTGCGCAGGACTTTGCGCGTTGGTCGAAGCCGGTGAGGCGAATGCCAGCGCAACGGCCATCAGCAGACCAGCCAACTTTTTGCTAATCAAGTGCATATCGCAAAATTCTAGTTGCATCGGGCTGCCCGCCACCTGACTGGTGACAGATTAGGCAAGTTGTTTTAAGATTTGTGTGTTGCCTGAAAGAGGGATTCGAAAGCCATGACGAAGACCATTGCGGGGTGGACTCAGGCTGGCCGTTTTGTCAATAGGAGAAAATTCTCATGAAGACAACCATAAGTTTGTTTTGGTTTTTGATGGCCGTTTTGCTTGGCGCGTTTTCATTGAAAGAAATTCAAGCCTCGCCAGAAGGCCCATGTTATTCCAACCCAAATTGCAAAGCGTATTTGCCGATGATTGAAATGCCAGTGGGTCTTCCCAGACCCACACCAACTCCAACACCTACACCTGTGCCGTATGCGCCAAGTATTGTTAAGTATGAGTATTACCCCATTTACTCGCAGTGCTTTTTGCGTGGAGAAATTAAAAATACGAGCGACTTTCCAGTTTATGATGTAACCATGAGCGCAAGTTGGGGTTCAACAGGATATAAAGCTTTTACAACCATCTTAAGCGCAACAACTAGCTATACAAACACACCATTTTGGGTTGTTCTCCCACTGGATTGCCCTAACGAGATTATAGCCAAAGTGGAAGATTTCAAAGTTGATTTTGACAAGAGATTTGTTCCCATTACCTCAACTTTGCTCCTGCATAACAACCCTGAATATCCCGAAAGCTATGATGCAATTCTCACCAACACGTTGGATGTGAAGCTGGAACATGTGCAGGCGGCAATCTGGGATTATGGCGATAACAATGGTTCTCGAAATGGATGGCACACAATTACCAGCGAAGTAACCTTACAACCTGGTCAGGCTATTTCACTGACATGGTTTAGAAGTGGTTATCTGCCATCCCCTATTTTCTTCTCAGCTCAAGGTGTGCGCGAAGAGCCATAAAAAAACAAGAGTTGGCGCAATTTCATTCGCGCCAACTCTTGCTCTCCAAAATGCGTAATTCGTAATTTTTAACTGTACTTACGCAAAAAACTCCTTTGAATGCGGGGAATGGCGTGGTAGGCAATCCATCAACCTGCGAGGTTTTAATTTTGCGTAATTCGTAATTGACTCACACGCCGATTGCATGGCCTTCACCTCGCAGGTGGAGGCCATCTGATCTACCTGAACACGTTTTTAATTTTGGCCTTGCCCGCCAGCCGATACACGTCAAAATCCGAATCAATGCTGATGATTTCGCGTATTCCGCTTTGCTCGGCGGCGATACCCAGCGTCGCGTCGGCAAAATCTATCGGCAGGTCAGAATACTTTTTGGTCAGCTCAATCACCCGCGCCATGTCGGTCTGGGCAATGTCAGCCAGAAGCACGCCTTCGTTTTTGACCCACTCAAAAAACTGAATTTGCGCCAGAAGACTGAAATCCAGCATGTGCGAGACCTCGGTGATAACGGCCAGAGTGGTGACAAATTTATATTTCTTGCCCTGTATGAAGGCCAAAATTTTGGCGTGATACGCATCATCTTTGTCAAACAAGGCAATCAACGGGCCGGCATCAATGAGAATGGTGTTTAGCACTGAGTTTGTCCTTCAGGATGCGCTTGTATTCCGTTGAGCGTGTGGTCTGGCCGCTGCCATGTTTGCCAAAATACTCTTTGCCCAGCTCAAAAGAGTCCGAGCTGGTTTCTTCGCTGGCAAACAGTTTTTCCAGCGCCTCTTTGATTAGCTCGGATTTTGTTTTGCCCTTTAGCGCGGATAAAGACCGAAGTTTTTGCTCCACTTCCGGGGGCAGGCGGACGGTTGTCATTTTGTCCATTTGTAATACATTGTAATACGAAGTCTTAACATCTGGTCTTTTGCAAAACCTTGTTAGAAATTATGCAGAAAATACTAGCTACCTGGCTAGTGACAGATTTCACGGGGGGGGGGGTAAAATTTATCTATTAACCGTGACCTTCACTCTGTTTTAGCCAACAGAAAACTGGGGATAAGCTTTCTGATAAACAGGGTAGGGATATTAAGTATTTGAGAACCGTTAATCTCAAATGTTTATTCGATTTTTGGAGGAATATCATGTTGCACGATAAGGTTAAGCTGAGCCGTATTGTTACTACCGCCTTGACGCTTTTTGTTTTAACAAGCTCTTCAATGACTCTGGCGCAATCTCCTGAACCTCTGGATTTACAATTTGGATCGAAAGAAATACCACAATCCAAGTGGGTTACTTATCATGATTCGTTGACAAAAACTTCTATCCAGTATCCGCAGGGGTGGATTGTAAATGCGCCCACTAGAAAGCCAGGTCCAAACGGTGAGTCGCTGGTGGGAGAGGTTACAACTTTTTCATCTGTATCAAGGGACAATAAATTTGGTAAAGGAGGCCAATTAGGGACTCAAATTGTTCTTGGTGTCCACATGTATGAATATGATGATCAAATGCCTTTTGCAGATTGGGCGACTCAACAAATTAAAGCATCAGGCGTAGATGATTCTTCTTTTTTCGTTGACTTGCCTGAAGTTAACTATCTGGAAAAAGTCTTTAATCAAGATGATCTAACTGAGCAAGAATATGAAGTGCCAATGTTATCAAGGGATCAAGTAAAGGTTCAATCTATTGCTTTTCAAGGCAAATCTAGAGAAACTGGCACATGGAAAGCAACATATATCCTCAATGGCCAGGTCGCCTTCTTTTTATGGACTAATGCAAATGACAAAGAGGGGACAGATATCTATTACGGAATGCTAAATTCCCTTCGCATTAGCCGATTGAGCCCCAAGACAATCGATGAACTATATCCATCATTGAAAATGCTTGGTCAAAATAACTCGAATATAGATTCAATATCAGCCGTTTTAAGTGATCCACGAACATTTCATCCTTGGGCTGGGTCTTCTGGGTTTAGTATTACTAATGGACCTGGTTGCGGACCAACTCACACTGGAATATCATCTGAAGCATTTGATTATGGAATGGGGGAGGGCACACTTCTTGTGTCAACAGCTAATGGAACAGTTTCATACGCAGGATGGAATAACAGTGGCTATGGCAATCAACTAATAATAAACCATGGTGACAATTGGAATTCACTTTATGGTCATCTTAATGGATTCTATGTATCACAAAATAACCAGGTTTTTCCAAATTCTTCGGTTGCTTCATCTGGAAATACGGGTAACAGTACCGGAGCTCATTTACATTTTGAACAGCGGCTTGGAAATCAGTCTCAATGGCGTCGCTATGTATGGTCCACGACTTGGTATACGGGAAATGCAAGTTATCCGTGTATGCAACCAGGACTAGCTGATGGTTATGCTCATAGGTAGCGACAAATTGCAGTTGTTCTAGGGTCAAATTCAGGGCTATTTGATAAAAGCCCTGAATTTATTTTTAGCCTTGAGTGTAGGGAATCTTCTTATGAAAACTAAGCAGTTAACATTATTAACTAGTCTTGCTCTATTTAGCGTTATCATCCTTGCGTGTCAGGCTTATCCCCGTCAACCATCATCTCCGTCGTCTATACCCACCCCATATCCAACGAATACGGCTGTAGCTGCTTCTCAACTTTGGCACGACACACCTGGTTATTACCCCTTTGATTCCGAATGGAAAGTTGACCTTTATTACGACCCCACTATCTGGGACCTCCACTTGGCAGATAAGCCCGGTATGAATAGCCAAATTACTAATCGGAAATTGGCAGATTGCATTCTTATTCGGGCAGGTGGAGAAGGGCTTGATGGCACGCAATTTAGAGTGGATCGCGAAAATAAAAAGCTCGGTGAAGTTACATTTGAGTTGAATAAAGTTGTTCGTCTTAAAGATAAGGCCACCGTTTGGATTAATTACTGCACAAAAGACGCGCCTCAAAATGCGGCAACCTGTTATCAGGCACAATCAGAAACTTCAATGGCGCAGTGTCAAGCTCAAGCCGAAGATGTGCTGGCCACGATGAAATTTACTCGTGAATCATCCGACAAGTAATTTGGCCGTCAAAAAAATCTTAATTCGTAATTCCTAACTGGACTTACGCAAAACGTATTGTTCGCGATAAAAACAAAGCCTGTCACCCTGAGCGAAGCGAAGGGTCTCTGGCAAATTCAGCCTAAGAATGGGTTAGCCAGAGATGCTTCGCTTCGCTCAGCATGACAGTCTGCGTAAGTCCAGTCCTAATTCTTAATTGCCTCAAACGCTTTGCTCACCATCTCTTGCGCCTCGCTCTGAATTTTCTTGAGGTGCGCCGCGCCGTTAAAACTCTCGGCGTAAATTTTGTATACGTTCTCTGTGCCGCTGGGCCGCGCGGCAAACCAACCGTTTTGGGTGACCACCTTCAGCCCGCCAATGCTCGCCCCGTTGCTGGGGGCTTTGGTCAGCTTGGCTAAAATCTTCTCGCCCGCCAGCTCGGTGGCGCTCACCATTTCTGGCGAGAGGTTGGACAAAATTTTCTTCTGCGCCGGGTCGGCGGGCGCGTCCATGCGCTCGTAAATGGGCGCGCCAAACTGGGCGGTCAGGTCGGCATAATGCTGGCCGGGGTCTTTGCCGGTCACGGCCGTAATCTCGGCGGCCAGCAAATCCAAGATGATCCCGTCTTTGTCGGTCGTCCACACCGTGCCATCTTTGCGAAGGAACGAAGCCCCGGCGCTCTCCTCGCCGCCAAAGCCAAACGAGCCATCCACGAGGCCATCCACAAACCACTTGAAGCCCACCGGCACCTCTGCCAGGCGGCGGCCCAAATGCGCGGCCACGCGGTCTATGATGGAGCTGGAGACCAGCGTTTTGCCCACCGCGGCATCTTTGCGCCAGCCGGGGCGGTGCTGGAACAAATACCAAATTGCCACCGCCAAATAATGATTCGGGTTCATCAACCCCGCGCTGCGCGTCACGATGCCGTGCCGGTCGCTGTCTGGGTCGTTGCCAAACGCCACATCAAATTTATCTTTGTAGCCGATGAGGCCCGCCATCGCATACGGCGACGAGCAATCCATGCGGATTTTGCCATCGCGGTCAACGCTCATGAAGCTAAACGTTGGGTCAATGGCGGTGTTCACAATTTCCAAATTCAGCTTGTATTTCTCGGCGATGGGTTGCCAGTAGGGCAGGCTTGCGCCGCCCAGCGGGTCCACGCCCAGTTTCAGCCCGGCTTTGGCGATGGCGCCCAGATCCACCACGTTTTCCAAGTCCATCACATACGGCGTGATCAGGTCAATTTCCTTGATGTTCCCCGAAGCCATCGCACGGGCGAGGGTCATCCGCTTCACGCCTTTCATCCCAGCGGCCATCAGCGCGTTGGCGCGGTCTTGAATCACTTTTGTCGCGCCGGTGTCGGCTGGCCCGCCGTTGGGTGGGTTGTATTTAAAACCGCCGTCATTGGGCGGGTTGTGCGATGGCGTAATCACAACCCCGTCGGCCAACCCATCACCCCGGTTTTTGTTGTATGCCAAAATAGCGTGCGAGACCACCGGCGTGGGCGTGTATTGGCGGTTGGCGTGCGAGACCACATTCACGCCGTTGGCCGCAAACACTTCCAGCGCCGTGATAAGCGCCGGTTCGCTGAGCGCGTGGGTGTCCATCCCAATAAACAGCGGGCCGGTGGTGCCCTGTGCGGCGCGGTATTCGCAAATCGCCTGGCTGATTGCGGCGATGTGATCCTCGTTGAACGAGGCGTTGAGCGATGTGCCGCGATGCCCCGATGTGCCAAACGCCACTTGTTCCAGCGGGTTGGCCGCATCCGGGTGAATGGTGTAATACCCAGAGATTAGACGCGGAACGTTGATCAGAATATCGCGGGGGGCGGTCTTTCCGGCAAGTGGTGAGATGGACATATTGCCGCGATTTTACCGCTTGCTTGAAAACAGAGCCTAAAGGTCTCGCAGACCTTTAGGCTCTTGCTTCCTAACTCACCGCCGCCTGAAAACGCACCACCCGCCCGCCCGCCACGCACAAAAACGCGCCCGCGCCGCTCAGCCTCTCCGCGCCGGTCTCGCTGATGCCCGCCGCCAGTGTGGCGTCACGCGCAGAGGTGACGCTGCCCACCAGCCGCATAGGCAGGTTGGACTTAATGAGCGAATCCAGCGCCTTGGCCGATGGCTTTTGGGTGCATACCAGCGCGTGAATGCCCATCTCGCGGCCAAACTGCGCAATTTCTTTTAGCGCGTCGGTCACGCGCGCCCCGCCCAAATCGCACACCGTGGCGGCCTCGTCAATGTAAACCAGCACGCGCGGTTTGGCCGCGCCCACCTGGCGTTTGCGCATCACCTGCACCACTTTCTCAATCGCGGTGATGGATTCCTCGGCGGTTGCGGCGTTCATCAAAATGTGGCGCTGAATGCGGGCCAAAAAGCCATCCCGCGCTGGGCCGCGTTTTGGGTCAACCACAACCACGCCAAATTCGCGCGGGTCATGTGCCTGGGTCAGGCTGGTGATGATGGACTGAGCCAGCACGGTTTTGCCGCTGCCAGTTGCGCCCGCGATCAAAATATGCGAGGCCGCGGGGTCGCTCAATCGCGCCAGCAGGGGAATGCCCTGCTCGCACAAACCGAGGATCATGGTGTATGGCGCTTGCTGGCCCGCGCGTTGAACCAGCGAATCCAGCCGCACAATTTGGCGGTGGCCGCTGGGCAAATCAAACTGAACGGCGATAAACCCATCGCGCTGAGCCACGCGCACGGCGGGCACGGTGAGCGAGAGGGCGATGTCCTCGCGCAAATTTTTAATTTGGGTGAAGCGCGTGCTCCCTAGCGGTCTGAACAGCAGCTCAATAAACGTGGGCAGCACATGACCGCCCACCGCCATCGCCGGGGCGCGGCGTTCGCGCAGCACCTGCTCAACCACATCGCAGGCAGAGTCTAAATCACGTTTGCTAAAGCTCATTTCTAATCAGACGGAGGACAGAAGACGGAATCTCGCCGTCTTCCGTCTCGTTCACATTTCCCTCATCCCGCCATCCTCGCCCACCATCAAAAATGTGCGGGCTTGCTCTCTTGTCCAAGAGATGGGTTGGGGTGGGGCGTAGATTTGCGGCGCTTCAAGGCGCTGGTAATGCGCGGGCGGCGCAAGCTGGCGTTCTTGCTCTGGCAGATGGCGCTCTTGACCGCGCACGACCACAAACGTGAGCAATGCGGCAAACGGCATCCCGCCCAGCAGACCCACCAGCACGCCGCCCAGCGCAGCAATGGTGGCCGCCTCCAGCCGCGAGGCGACCACGAAGCCAAACACACCCGCGAACACGGCAAACCCCGGAGCGAAATAGGAAGCTATCTTTTGCATTGCACACCTCTTCTTTAGAACATGCGTTCTAAATAATAACATGAAAAAGACGGAAGACGGAAGACGAAGGACGGAGATGAGAGACGTGTCAAGTCCGTCTTCCGTCTTCCGTCTTCCGTCCTTTTATAATCCCCCCTCGTATGAATCAAAAACCCGTTTGGCGCGAACTTGCCCTGGCAGGCGCGTTGTGCCTCATTCTGATCGCGCTGGTGATCTTCACCTCAGCCAGCGCGCCGCAATGGATTTATCAGGGGTTTTGATGCGGCTGCAAAAATTACGCGATTGGCTGGCGTTTGCGCTGAGCGTGCTGGCCGTGTTTGTCCTCCAGCCCGCTTCGCCGGTGCGCTACCTGGATTTTTGGCTGCCGTTTGCCACCTTCGCGCTCATCGTTGGGGTGTGGTTTGTCTTAGCGCCCGGAGCGCTCCGGGCGCTGAAAGGCGAGAACCTCATCACCCTGGTGGGTTTGGCGATTTTTGTGGCCGCTCTGAGCGCGTTGCGTTACACGCCCGCGTGCTGCCTCACGGCCACACGCCCGCCAGAAACGGCGTTTGTGTTGCTTGCGCTGGGGCTGGTTGGGCTGATGGCGTTTGGGCTGGCAAAACTGGCCGCGCAGGGGCGCTATGCCGTCATCGGCTGGGGTTTCATCACCCTGCTGGTTGCGCTTTTGGTGATTTTGAAAACCGACGCGCTGGCGACCGCGGCCAGCGCATTTTTGCGCGGGCTGAACGCGCAAAATCCCGCGCAAGCCGCGCCCACCGATTTGAGCTGGCTGGGGTTTTCGTATATCGCCTTTCGGCTCATGCACGTGTTGCGCGACCTGCACAATGGCAAACGCGCGAACATGAATTTGCGCGAGTTTGTGACCTACGTGGTCTTTGCGCCATCGCTGCTGGCTGGCCCCATTGACCGCGCCGAGCGGTTTGCCAAAGACCTGCGCGCGCCGTATGCGCTGAATATCAGTGTGCTGGGCGAAGCCGGGACGCGGCTGGTCATTGGCGCGTTCAAAAAATTTGTGCTGGCCGATGCGCTCTCGCTCATGGCGCTCAACGCGTTTAACGCGGCGCAAACGCAATCACCGCTTTGGATGTGGCTGCTGGTGTATGCCTATGCTTTCCGCATCTTTTTTGATTTTGCCGGATACACCGATATGGCGATTGGCGCGGGCCGGTTGCTGGGCATCAAACTGCCAGAGAACTTTAACAACCCGTATCTCAAACCCAACCTCACCCAATTTTGGAACAGTTGGCACATCACACTGGCGCAATGGTTTAGGGCGTATTGGTTCAACCCGCTCACGCGCTGGCTGCGCGGCACCCGCGCCAACAGCGTGCCGCTCATGGTGTTTATTGGGCAAATTTCAACCATGCTGCTGATTGGTTTGTGGCATGGCGTGACGCTTAACTTTGTGGCGTGGGGTGCGTGGCACGGGGTTGGCTTGTTCATCCACAACCGCTGGGCCGATTTTGCGCGCGGCCGCGAAAGCTTGGCGAAATACGAACGCGCCTTTCGCATCGGCGGGGTGATCCTCACTTTTCATTTTGTGGCGTTGGGGTGGGTGTTCTTTGCCCTGCCAGAGTTCAATTTGTCTTTGCGCGTGCTGGCAAGGCTGTTTGGGGTGAATGTATGACAAGACCCATTCGCATTGTGTTGATGGCGCTGGCGATGTTTGTGGCCGCAAATGTAATTTTTGCCGCGCTAGACCTCACGCCGCAGATTGCCCGCCTGAGCGCGTATAACGCCGTTTTCCCTGGGCGCGAACGTTTGCCGTTTGGCAACGACATTAGCCAAAGCTGCAACTTGATTGTGAACAACCTGGACGCGATGTTCGCCTCGCACGAGATTGCGGCGGGCGCAAAACCCGCCAATGAATACCGCGTTGTGCTGATCGGCGATTCATCGGTTTGGGGCGTGTTGCTAAAGCCAGAGGAGACGCTGGCCGCCCAACTGAACGCGCTGGGCATGAACAAGACGGGTAAAAAAGTTCGCGCTTTCAACCTGGGCTACCCCGATTTTTCGCTGGCAAAGGATTTGCTTGTGCTCAACCGCGCGTTGGCGTATCAGCCAGACCTTGTCATTTGGCTGGTCACGCTCAACTCGCTGCCAGCGGGCAGGCAGATGGATCACGCGCTGGCGCAGGCCAATGCCGCCGAGCTAAAGCCGCTGCTCCCCGCGTTTCCCATCACCCCAACCGCGCAAACGTTTTTGGACAAAACCATTGTTGGGCAACGCCGCAATTTGGCCGACCTGGCGCGGTTGCAGTTGTGCGGGCCATTTTGGGCGGCCACGCATCAAGATCAGTTGATCCGCGCGAACTATGAGCGCTGGAGCGTTGACCTTGAGGCCGATGACCATTTTGGCGCATTTCAGCCGCCCGCTTTGGGTGATAGCGCCCTGGCGTTTGGTGTGCTGGACGCCGGCGCGAAACTGGCGCAGAGCAAAGGCGCAACGCTGCTCATCGTGAACGAGCCAATGGCGCAAAGCAGCGGCAAAAATAGCGATATTCGCTACAACGCGTTTTACCCGCGCTGGGCATATGACCAATACCGCGAACAAATGACCGCCAGCGCAAAAAAGTTTGGCTGGACCTATCTTGATCTTTGGAACGTCATTCCATTTAATGAATTTACAAACAGCCCGGTTCACCTCGCGCCCGCAGGCTCGCGCATGTTGGCAGAAAGGCTGGGAGAAGAAATAAGAAACGGGAAATAAGAAGAGCATTTGACGCGCTTCTTATTTCTTCGATTAACATCAACATATTTAAAATGACACACATACCATTCACTCGCAGACAATTTCTAAAGGCGGCGGGCGGCGCGTTGGCGCTTGCGCCCATCGCAGTGCCGCGCATTATTTCTGCGCGCTCGCTTGGCAGCGCCGCAGATGCGCTTTTGTTGGCCGATGCAACACCGCGCCGCCCGCTGGGCCGCCCAATTTGGGGCGGGGTTCCCATCCGCAAAGAAGCGACAACCAGGTCGGTGATTGTGGCCCGCACCGTGCGCAATCAAACCATTAACCTTTTGGCTCAAAAAGAGGGTACCGGGACGTATAACAAAATTTGGTATCAGACCGATAAGGGTTGGGTTCACTCGGGCTATATTCAGCCGGTGGACAACAAACCGCAGACCGCCGCAGATGCCATCCCCCAGACCGGCGCGTGGGGCGAGCTGAGCGTGCCAGCCAGCGCGGCCCGCGCCAGCGCCGCGCCAAAAGCGTATGCCCGTTACTGGATGTATTACGGCTGCACGTTCAAAGTTTTGGCGCTGGTGAGCGGGGCGGATGGCAAAAACTGGTATCGCATTTCGGATGGGAATATTGGGCCGATTATGTATTTGCCCGCCGAGCATGTGCGCGTGATTGACCCCGCCGAATTTGCGCCGCTCTCGCCAGATGTGCCCGCC
>Ga0154020_10000985_pt1 | contig 35209 bp, 29 predicted proteins | sample Klosneuvirus_201_FD_109709 | JGI IMG/M metagenome (GOLD analysis project Ga0154020, IMG submission 109709) | Active sludge microbial communities from wastewater, Klosterneuburg, Austria - Klosneuvirus_20160825_MG | ecosystem: Engineered > WWTP > Aerobic digester > Activated sludge | place...
CATTGGCGCTGGATGGATGCCAGTGAAGCACGGCATCGACATCATCAAACAAACCATCGCGCACCATGTAAACTTTTGCTCCACCACCTTCTTCGGCTGGAGTTCCAAATAATTTTATCGTTCCGGCTTTTTTATTTTTTATCAACCAATCTTTTAAAGTAATTGCGGCAGCTACAGACGCTGTTCCGAATAAATGATGACCGCATGCATGGCCGGGTCCACTTTCTATAAGAACTTTCCTATCAGGTACCGAATCTTGCGAGAGTCCAGGAAGGGCATCAAACTCTGCTAAGATGCCGATTACCGGGCCACCGCTTCCATAGGTTGCCACAAATGCGGTGGGCATTTCCGCTACTCCGGTTTGTATTTTGAATCCTTCACTTCGTAGCACGCCTTGTAATCGTTCTGTGCTTTTTGTTTCCAGAAAGCCAAGTTCGGCATAGGACCAAATGTCTTTGGCAACCTGTCGGTAAACCGGAAATTTTTTATCCAACTCGGCAGTAACAAATGCTTTGTCTTTGTCGGGTTTTATTTTAGGATTGATTTCAGTTTGCGCATAGGTTGAAAATCCCGCGAGGATGAACAAACCAAGAAGTATCTTTTTCATAGAAATAGGTTTAGATGCAAGCATAAGGTAAATTTATTTTGGGAGGTGTCCTACAACTCAATGATATTGGATGGCGAATCTTTTTTAATCGGTGGGAATTAAAGTGACCAGAAGTATCCTACACTTTTGAAGTGTAGCACACTTACCTAATTTTTCTTTATCTCAAACTCAACCCTCCGATTCAGTTGTCTGTTCTCTTCGGTTATTTCTTCTACAATAGGCTTTGCACTTCCATAACCAATTGCGGTGATGCGTTTTGCGTCTATTTGAAACTTTGTGCTTAGATAATTTTTAATTGCATCGGCACGGGCTTGCGAAAGTTTAAGGTTGGACTCTTCCTTGCCGGCAGAATCCGTGTGACCAGAGATAATTAATTTGAAAGTTGGATGATCAATTAGAAAATTTGCAATCTTATCAAGGTCGGCATGCATCTCGGGTAAGATATTAGCTTTACCATTTTCAAATTCCAACGATTGAAAAGCAATTTTACTTTCAATGGGTTCTGCAATCTTGTTAATCTCTGTGTCACCATCCATAAAGAAAATTTCCTCAATGCGGAAAAAATCATCGCCCTGGATAATCAATAAATAGTTTCGTTTGTTAATCAAACTAAAGTCAAACGTTCCATCATCACGAATAAATTTGGGTGCTACCTCAACGCCTTCATCTAAATCTATAACCGAAACAATTCCCTTTACTGATTTTCCTTGCGGATCTTTAAGACTTCCTTTTAGTTTCGTTACGGCTTCCGGTTGAGCTTCCATGGGCACCGAGAAAGAATACAAATCAAGATTCTTTAAATCGTCTTCAACGGAACGCGCATAATACAAATCCTTTGATTCCGAATCTATGGTAAAATAATATTCGCTACCACCACCATTCACGAGTGGTCCTGTATTTAGGGGTTCGCTCCAACTGTTTTTAATCTGGTGCGACTTATAAATATCAAACTCCCCAAAGTTTATGGGATGACCATTTGAACTAAAATACAGAACGTTGAATTTGTGATGGTAAAACGGACTCACCTCGCTTTGCACCGTGTTTATAATTGGCCCAGCATTGAGTGCTTTTTGCCAAACGCCTTTTGGGTTTTTTACAGCATAAAAAATATCCGACAAGCCAAAGGTGCCTACTCTATTGGATGCAAAGAATAAGGTGTCGCCATTGTGCGTTAACGAAGGATGCGAATCCCAGCCACTGCTATTAATGTTAGGGCCAAGATTTTTAACATCACCCCAGGTGCTATCTGCTTTTAGGGTGGCCACATACAAGTCGCAGTTGCCCATACCATCAGGTGCGTTGCATCGCGAGAAGTATAAAAACTTTCCATCTAAACTAAGGCAAGCAGAGCCTTCATTAAATTCAGTATTAATATTTGTGAAAGGTTGGGCGGTGTCCCAATAGCTTTCAACCTTATAACTAAAGAACAGATCTTCATTATACGTGTGATCGTACTTCTCATTACGCTTGGATGTAAAAAGAATCATATCATCTACATTACCAACCGTGGGGCCATAATCTTCTTTGTCGGAGTTGATGTAACCACCCATGTTGATCAACACAGATTGCGGTGGGCGCAGGGTGTCAATGTCTTTTCGGTAGTCAACTAACTTATAGTAAAAATCCAAGGGCACGTAGTTTTCTTTCCTTTCGGGATCGATTTGTTCGTAGCGTTTATAAATATTTTTAATGTCGAGCCCTTGTTGATGATGCTTTAAAACAAGTTTATACAAAAGCAAAGATTCTCCGGGAGTGCCGTACGTTTCTGAAAGTTTTGCCAATCGCCAAATCATGGCAACATTCTTACTGAAGTTTTCAATCCCAAAATTCTTCACATACTCCTTCAACTCAACATACATTTGTTTTTCCAGGCCAGGATTATCCAACTCGCGTATTTTCTTGAGCTTTGTATCGTTTTGATAGAAAGTAAGCTTATTAACATTTGGAAAATTAAATATGTCAGACTGGCTGTAGGTGGTGACGGAATCATTGAGGGCAACAACGCCACCTTTTTTAAAACCCTTTTTTCCTTTTTGTGCGTAAATGTTGTTAGTGAAGCTCAGTGAGATCACCAAAAGCACTAATAAACAAGGTCTTGTAGCTTTTATAATAGTATTCAACATGTATTTGCAATCGAAAATTGAAACAAATTTGCCTGATAACCAAAACATTGGCATACGGATTGAACCTTACAGCGTTTCTTAAATATTAATTGGAGACACCCTTTTTTTGTGTCAAATTGGCATCTATAATATGTTTAAATCTCTTGCAATAACACCTATGGTTCAGGAAGATTCGGAAGAATTAATTCAACTCATCAATCCAGAACAAGAGTCGGACTTAAAACCGGAAGATCTTCCATCCGAATTATCGATTCTGCCAATTAAAAATACCGTTTTATTTCCGGGCGTTGTTATCCCGATTACGGTTACTCGTCAAAAATCAATTCGTTTGATTAAGAATGCATATCAGGGCAATCGTATTATTGGTGTAATTGCGCAGAAAAATAAATTAGCCGAAGAGCCGGGCATGGATGACCTCTATCGCTTTGGCACTGTGGCGCGAATTATTAAGATGTTAGTGTTACCCGATGGAAACACGACTATCATCATTCAGGGAAAAAACAGATTTCAAATTAAGGAATACTTGCAGGATGAGCCTTACATGACTGCAAAAATAGATTTGCAGATTGAACCTGTTCTTGATTTGGAAAGCAAAGAAGTAAAGGCCTTGGTTCTTTCGTTGAAAGATGCAGCATTCAAGATTTTAAAACTGAATCCGGAGATTCCACAAGAAGCACAAGTTGCATTAGATAATATTCAAAGCACTGGATTTTTAATTCATTTCTTATCGTCCAACTTAAATGTGGATGTTGCGGATAAGCAAAAAATTTTAGAGACTACCAATATTGTTGAACGTGGCACGTTGCTTTTGCAATTCATGCTCAAAGAAATTCAAATGCTTGAGATTAAGCACGAGATTCAAAAGAAAGTACACACCGATATTGATCAACAACAACGCGATTATTTTCTGCGTCAACAAATTAAAGTGCTTCAAGATGAGTTGGGCTATGATGGTCCCGATAAGGAAATTGAAAAACTTAGAAAGCGTGGTGAAGAAAAGAAGTGGTCGAAAAACGCTAAGGATCATTTTAATAAGGAACTCGATAAGTTACTTCGCATCAATCCACAAGCTGCAGAATTTCCCGTAGCCATGAATTATGTTGAGTTTATGCTTGACTTACCTTGGGCGGAATACACAGTTGATGATTTCGATTTAAATCGCGCAAAGAAAATTCTTGACAAAGATCATTTTGGTTTAGAAAAAGTTAAGACCCGGATCATTGAATACTTAGCAGTACTTAAACTTAAGAAGGACATGAAGGGGCCAATCTTATGTTTGTATGGTCCTCCGGGTGTGGGTAAAACCTCATTAGGAAAATCAATCGCTAAGTCGTTGCAGCGCAATTATATCCGTATGTCGTTGGGAGGCGTGCATGATGAAGCAGAAATTCGTGGACATCGTAAAACATACGTAGGTGCTATGCCTGGGAAAGTTTTACTGAACATCAAGAAAGCGAAATCATCCAATCCAGTTTTTATTTTGGATGAGATTGATAAAGTGCGATCTGATTTTCGTGGAGATCCTTCTTCCGCGTTGTTGGAAGTCTTAGACCCTGAACAAAATAATTCATTTGGTGATAATTACCTGGAGATTGAATATGATCTTTCGAAAGTATTATTTATCGCAACAGCAAACTCTTTGGATACTATTCATCCTGCGTTGCGCGATCGGATGGAAATCATTGAGCTTACCGGTTATACGGTTGAAGAAAAACTTCAGATTGCAGTTCGTCACCTTGTGCCAAAGCAAGTTGCTGAGCATGGATTGAAAGCAAAGCAAATTAAGTTTAAGAAGGAATCACTTCTAAAAATTATCGAAAGCTATACACGCGAATCAGGGGTTCGTAATCTTGAACGTAAAATTGGTTCTGTGGTGCGGAGTGTTGCCAAGTCGGTGGCTATGGAAGAGAAATTTGAAAAGGAAATTACTCCACAGTTGGTAATAAAAGTTTTGGGTGCCGAAATCTTTGATGATGAACTCTACCAAGGTAATGATATTGCTGGTGTTGTAACCGGTTTAGCGTGGACGCAAGTAGGAGGCGATATTTTATTTATTGAGTCAAGTTTAAACCAAGGAAAGGGTGCTCTAACTATTTCCGGACAACTAGGCGATGTAATGAAAGAATCTGCAGTCGCAGCATTATCGTATTTAAAGTCAAACGCAAAATCCTTAGGTATTGATCAACGTATATTTCAGCAGTATGATTTGCACATACACGTGCCTGCGGGCGCAGTTCCTAAAGATGGCCCATCGGCTGGTATCACTATGCTTACCTCATTGGCCTCTATTTTTACCCAGCGCAAAGTAAAAGGAAACCTTGCCATGACGGGCGAGATAACCCTGCGTGGAAAAGTATTGCCGGTAGGTGGCCTTAAAGAAAAAATTCTGGCAGCCAAGCGCAGCGGAATTAAAGAGATCGTTTTAAGTAAGCGAAACAAGCGCGATATTTTAGAAATAGAAAAAACTTATCTCAAAGGATTGACCTTTCACTATGTGGATACTGTTGAAGAGGTTTTGAAAGTTGCCTTGCTCAAAGAGAAAGTAGCTAAACCGGTTCATTTTATATTGACGGAGGCAAAATCTGATAAACTATAATTTATACGCATGTTATCATCAACATACCTTACACCGCAACAAATTGTTAAAGAACTTGATAAGTACATCATTGGTCAGCACGAAGCCAAACGCAACGTAGCTATTGCACTTCGTAATCGCTGGCGCAGAATGAATGTTGCTTCCGAGATTCAAGACGAGATTGTGCCGAATAATATTCTTATGATTGGCGCCACAGGTGTGGGCAAAACAGAGATTGCCCGCAGGCTGGCGAAAATTGCCGATGCCCCCTTTGTAAAAGTGGAGGCTTCGAAATTTACAGAAGTAGGCTATGTAGGCCGCGATGTTGAAAGTATGGTGCGCGACTTGGTTGAGCAATCGGTAAACATGGTGAAGGCGAAGAAAAAGGAGGAAGTGAAGGAACGCGCTGCACAAGCGGTAGAAGAAATTATTCTCGATGCGTTAATTCCACCCATGCGCCAAAAGACAGCAGGCTTTCCCGTGACAACGGAAGAAGCAAATGGAGCGCCAACCAGTGATGTGGAATTGAATGAACGCACACGTAATTTATTTCGTGAAAAAATTAAGAATGGCGAAATTGAAGATCGCAAAATTGATATTAACATTAAGCAAAGTGGTAACCCAGGCGTAGGCATGATTGGTGCTGGCATGATGGATGAAGTGTCCATGATGAACCTGCAAGACATGATTGGCGGTATGATGCCGAAGAAGGCTCGTAAAAGAAAAGTTACGGTGGCAGAAGCCCGCAAAATTCTTTTTGAAGAAGAGGCATCAAAACTTATCGATATGGACGAGGTGAAAGAGGAGGCCATTCGCAGAGCGGAAGATGCAGGAATTATTTTCATTGACGAGATCGATAAAATTGCTTCAGGTTCTGGGAAGAAAGGCGGATCAGGCCCCGATGTAAGTCGTGAAGGTGTGCAGCGCGATTTGCTTCCGATAGTAGAAGGCAGCACCGTTAATACTAAGTATGGCGTTATAAAAACTGATCATGTTTTGTTTGTGGCAGCAGGCGCTTTCCATACGGCTAAACCATCTGATCTTATTCCTGAGTTGCAAGGCCGTTTCCCAATTCGTGTTGAATTAACAAATCTTACTAAAGAAGACTTTGTACAAATATTGAAGGAGCCAAAGAACGCATTGACAAAACAGTATCACGCACTTTTTGGAGCCGAAGGAGTTACTGTAGAATTTGAAGATGCTGCTATTAATGAGATCGCACACTTTGCTTTTGAAATAAATGCCGAAGTGGAAAACATTGGTGCCCGCAGGCTGCACACCGTTATGAGTCGCTTGCTCAATGAATTTTTATTTGATGTGCCTGACAAAATAAAAACCGATTCAAAAATCCTCATTACCCAACAACTCGTGAAAGACAAGCTTACTGGCTTTATAAAAAACAAAGATCTTAGCGAGTATATTCTCTAACGCGATGAGGCGGTTTATTTGTGTAGTGATCGTTTTTTGGTTTTGCATACCAGCGGTTCATGCGCAAAAGGATTCCATACGTAATACTTACATTCAACAATTTCCGGATAAATTTTTTATCTGGCCTGTTATAAAGAAACGCGAAATCTCTTTCGACTTAAATAGTCGTGACGATAAAGGAAAAAAACTTAGCTACAAACCCAATACATCTTTTAGCGCAGGAGTTGGTTTTTACATTTTTGAAGTGGCGGCTGAAATAACGCTGGCTGTGCCCATCGGTGAACGAAGCAAAACAACCTATGGATCAAGTGATGCGCGTGATCTCCAGATAAATTTTTTAGGAAAGCAATGGGGTGTTGATGCCTACCATCAAAAGTATTATGGATTTTATGTGCCGAATCCTAACCCTAATTCTACGTTTCCGGATGTATTCATAAAACGCTCAGACATTGAACTTATCAATACAGGCGTTAACGTTCGATATGTATTCAATAACAATAAATTTTCACTCAAGTCGGCTTATAACTATTCAGAGCGACAATTGAAAAGTGCTGGTTCATTTATCATGTCAGGAACATTAAACACCTTTCGCTTGCAGGCAGACTCTTCCGTGCTAAGTGAAATATATACGCCTGCAATTTCTGCTGCGTCTGCATTTAAGAATTTTCAATACACTGCATTTAGCATAGCACCCGGCTATGCGTATAGTTTAATTTATAAATCATTTTTTTTGAATGGCACGTTCTCTATAGGCCCTGCACATTATTGGATCGAATACACGGCTCCAGATCAATCCACACAATATAACATTACCCTCAATACGTTTGCCGATGTGCGGGTGGCACTAGGTTATAATAGCGAACATTTTTTTGGAGGGATGAGTTTGGTGGCACAATCGCGCGACATTCGCTTTGATGAAATTCATTTTACTAATGGCACCACAGCATTTAAATTATTATTAGGATATCGCTTTCGCGAAGTAGGCGTTCTTAAAAAACGTGCGAAGGATTATCTGCCAAGAAGATAAAAATAAGCAACTTAATTGCCGGTATTTAGGGTTTGCCTTTCCGCAAGGAAGGCATCAAGTCGCTGAGCTACATTTTCGCGAATGTTCATGTAAAAGAAATTAATGTCGGCTCGGTGCCATACTTTTGTACGCACGAGCCAACCTCCTTTAATGTTTGGTTTATTAACCCAAAGAAGCCCATCATGATTTTGAGCATCAACCAATTGCGAAGCATAGGTAAACTTTAAGGCAACACCTCCTAGGTTTAGTTCTTTAGGAGCGTACTCTTCACTCGAATTCCAAAGTAGTGGATTGGTAGATAGTGCCTCGTGGTATCGCTCGAAATTTTTGGGTTTATAATTTTTGGCAAACGTATTCCACGATGCCCACACTCCTGTTTCGGATGGGCTTTTAGTTGGTGAGATATTTTTAAACCTTGTGGACGGAATAGCGCGTCCAATCAAGTAGGCTGCAACCAATTGACTTTGCAAGGCTTTGCCATCAAAGTATTCCAATAATAAGCGTTCACAATGGTAACTTCCTTGACTGTGCGAAGCAATCACAATAGGCCGACCTTGATTATAATGTTCAAGATAATATTCAAAGGCTTTTTTTACATCTTGGTAAGCGAGGGCCAAAGCTTGAGCACCATCTTCTTTGTTGGGAGTATAAAATGAATACAGGTGAGCTTGTCTGTAGTAGGGAATAAAAATTCTACAGACTCCGTTAAAAGAAGTTGCCTGATTTAAAATGGCTGTCCGTTGAATGGTTTCATTCAAACGTGCATCACTCACATCAGCATTCCATTCATACTCATTCGTTGGTTTGCTTGTAAAGATTGTAGGATAAATAAAAAATACGTCAGCTTGTGCAGTAGCTTGACCATCTTTTACTGAAGATAATAACGGAACGCTATCCGCAGCATCGCGTTTGGACGGAAGGGCAGCCCAGCTATCTTCTTTGTTGTAGTCTGGTGGTGGGGGTATTGGTGATTCCTTATAAGATGTTTTGATGCTGTAGTTTTTAACGGAACAGGCAGTCACTAATAAAATTATCCAAAGGAGAAAGATTGATTTTCGTATATGCATTTCCTAAATGTGTTTTTTAAAAAAAATAGTTAAACTAATACCCATTGATCTTCGGGATGACCAATTTCATTAAATGAAGTTCTGGGTTCTATACTTAGAAAGGGATAGGTCACTTTAGAGAGGAAAAGACCTTGCGGGAAAGCCGGTTCAAAAATTTTAGGTGTTTGCAACGTTATAAAATAGCTTTCAAACTCATCCACACTAAGTTCACCACGCCCAATGAGTAAAAGCTTTGCCACAATAAATCGTACCATCCTGCCAAGAAACCGATCGGCACTTATTTGAAAGCGCAAGCGATCTCCGTTTTTATCTACAAAAAGAGTTGCAGCCGAAACCTTGCATCTGGTATGGCGGTGGTTGTCGGGGGTTTTACAAAATGCATAGTAATCATCGTATTGAGTAAGCAGTACCGAAGCCTTTTTCATAGCATCTAAGTTCAAATTTTTTTCCTGATAAAGTGTGCTAATACTATTCAAGAAAGGGTCCTTATAGGTATGAATAAAATAATCGTATTGGCGCTGCGTAGCATCAAAGCGCGCATGTTGATTATCTTCTACGCGCAAAATTTCGAAGATGGCGATGTCACCCGGCAGTTGTTTATTGAGCCGGAAAAGTAAGTCATAATTCCAGGCATCTTTTATATCAAGATGAAAGAAAAACTGGCTCGCGTGCACTTGAGCATCGGTACGGCCACAACCCATAATTGAAACCGGCTCTTTTAAAATCCCGCCAAGGATAGTTTCCATTGCCTCTTGCACGCTGCCCACATTGGATTGCCGCTGCCAACCCCTATATCGATGACCATTAAAAGCAGCATGGAAGAAGAAACGCATGGTTGTGTAGGTAAAACTGTTATCGTAAAAATAATACTATTTGGTCTGATCGGTATTATTTTCGATTTTAGCTATTCATTAAAGTTCCTACCTATGAAACAATTATGCTTTCTTCTAATAATTCTGATTGCATCGACATCAGCATTCGCTCAAACTGGTAAAGTGAAGGATAACCTTTCTTTGCCTAGCAAACTACTAAAAGGCGATCGTAAGTACTCAATCTATTTACCTCCTGATTATGAAACTTCGGAGCGTAGCTACCCGGTGCTATATCTTTTGCATGGCGCAGGTGATGACCAAACGGGTTGGGTGCAATTTGGCGAAGTACTTCACATTGCCAATAAATCTATTGCAGAGGGAACTGCAACCCCTATGATTATTGTAATGCCTGATGCAAACACCGGGCAACGTGGATATTTTAATGACCTGAAAAATGACTGGCGCTACGAAGATTTCTTTTTCGATGAGTTTATGCCATTTATTGAGAAGACTTATCGCATAAAGAAAGAGAAGCGTTCTCGCGCTGTTGCTGGACTTTCCATGGGCGGTGGCGGTTCTTTCATGTATGCCTTGCATCACCCCGAATTATTTTCTTCGGCTTGTCCACTAAGTGCCTACGTTGGTCCGCTTACACTAGCTGATATGAAAACAAGCTTGGAGCGTAACAATCAAAAAGGAACGGATGCTGAGATTGAAACGTATTTCAATAAGCATAATGCAATTTCATTGATCAACGAGATAAAAGATGATCAGAAGAAAGCCGTGCGCTGGTATATCGACTGTGGCGATGATGATTTTCTGTATGAAGGAAATGCACTCGTGCATATTGCTATGAGGAAAAAAGAAATTCCGCATGAGTTCCGCGTGCGCGATGGCGGTCATACCTGGACTTATTGGCGTTCGGCTTTGCCAACTGTTCTTACTTTTGTTTCAGAGGCGTTTCACCAATATTAAAAATTAGAATCAAAAAACACACACTTCAAACTTGGTCTTCGCGAAAAAACCATTTCGTGTAGCTAGGCGCACGGCAGTCTATGTGTTTAAAATTACAGGGAACGCTTACCGATCCTGAATATGGTAACTTTGCCGGTGGATAAAAGTATGGGATTATCATGCGGGTTTGGTTTTTTGCATTTGTATGTTTTGTAAGCCTTAGCAGTGTTTGCTATGCACAACTTAACCCTGAGCGTATTGCCTTCAATCGACTTCAAGCCGGAAAATGGGATCGTTCGCTTGGAGTCTTAAAAAAATCATTGCGAAAGGATTCAACAAACCTTGAAGCAAATTATGTTTTGGCTGTTTGGTTTCTTACCGCTGGCAACCCCGACTTTCAAGAGGATTCTTCTCATTATTATATTGGCAAGTCAAAGCGTTTGTTATCTCAACTTTCTGGGCGCGATAAAGAACGAGCTCAACGCTTTCCTATTGATAGTTTAATTCTGAATTTATTAGATGAAAAAATTGATAGCACCGCATTTGCAAAGGCAAAGAAGATTAATACTGAATCAGCCTATAATCGATTTTTGACTTCGTATCCATTGGCAAAGCAGAAAAATAGTGCGATTGAACTGCGCGATGAAGTTAGTTTTTTGGAAGCCTTGAAAGAGAATACGTACCTGAGTTTTAGTGAATATCTCAAACTTTATCCGCAATCGCACCGCGCACGTGAGGCAAGTGAGCGATATGAGAAATTACTGTTTGAAGAAAAAACAAAGGATAACAAGCTAGCCAGTTTTAAGTCATTTTTCTCAGCATACCCTTCTAGTCCGTATGCGGGATTGGCACAACAAGAGATTTTTGAATTGACAACCGCCAGTGGTGAACCGGAATCATTTTTTCAATACTTAAAAGAATATCCAAAAGGCCAGTATGCTAAGCGTGCGCGCGATCTTGTTTTTCATTTGTATCGGGAAACCGATGAAAAAATTCCTGCCGCTATTGAATCCGATTCTCTTCGTGAGGTGATCAGTTTGGAATCAAAATTCTGGATTCCATTTTATAAGAATGAATTGTATGGGTTTATGGATCAAGATGGTAAGGAAGTGTTGCCACCTACCTTTGAAGAGATTGAGGAAGAGTACAAATGCGGTCCTGTAAAAGAAGATATTCTGATTTTCAAATCAGGTGTGTATAGTAGAAGCGGTAAAAAATTAACAGATCAAGGCGTTGAAATTAGCAATATTGGGTGGGGTTTTTTAATCGCTGAGTCGGAAGGCTGTAGTCACTTGTTGCATAAGTCAGGCGTGTTGATTATTGAAACTTGTTACGATGATTTCAAGATTGTGGGAAACAATTTTATAGCGGCACAGAAAGGAAATGTGTGGAGGTTATATACTCTTACCGGAAGAGCACTTGATGTAGATGAACTTAATGATGTTAAGGAAATAGAGGGCGTTGTGGTATTAACACGACTCGGAAAGAAAATACTTACCACGGCTCAACAGCTTGGCGCCTTAGCGAATGGTGTTGAACTTAATGATGAGTTGGTTTTTGACGATGTTCAGGCAATGAGCAAGGGATTGTTGTTAGTGCGGAATGGCACGCTGGAAGGAATTATTAATAGTCGACTTGAATATGTTGTTCCGCTGGATAGACACTCGCTTACCAAAACATCGTTTGGGTTAATAGAGAAACAACCTACGGGAACCATCGTGCATGGATTGGCAAAAGAATTGGAAAATGAAAGTTGGCACCGCGTTTATTATCATCGCGATTGGTTGGTATTGAGCAGGGAAGGACAATTACAACTGTTTAATATTTCGGCAAAAAAGATGGTGACGTTGAAAGCTGATACCGTTTGGTTTGATCGCAGTCTTGCTTTCGTTCAAGCTGATAATGCCGTAAAAGTTTATTTGTCGGCAAGCAGAGCCATTGATTTACAACCAGATTCAAAGATTCAATTTATTAATGCCCGCGATTCCGTTCAATTTTTTTATACGGAAAGCAAAAACAAACGAACGGCATTCAGTGTGGCAACGGGAGATCAATTATTTATAACTGAATATGATCTGATTGAAACCATTGGAACAGATTTATTTATAGTTGCCAAAGGAAACCGAAAGGGTGTGTTGGGAAGAAATGGAAAAGAAGTAGTGCCTGTTGAAATGGATGCCATTATTCAAAATCAAACGGGGCAACTTTCATTGCTGAAAGAAAAGAAGTTTGGGTTATTTGATCTTGCATCGCGCCAATTGATAAAACCAATTTACGAACGAAATGTTACGAGGTTAGATACCAAGTACTTGATTGCCTATAAGGATGGGTTTTATGGATTGATTGGGTGGGATACCAAACCGATTACTGAGTTTGAGTATGCTGAAGTAGTACCTTGGGATAACTCTATAATTTGGGTTAAGAAGAATTTTCAATGGACACTGTTTAATTTCGAAACGAAAGAAATCATTCTTGATCGCATTCGTGATTTTACTTGGTTGCGAAATACTGAAGAGGAAAAATTAACGCGTGTACATCGCGAAAATTATTATGGAATTATTAGTAACCGGAATGGCTTAGTTATTCCGCCTACATTTCACGATATAATTAATTTGGGTACGGCCGAAATGCCATTTTATTTTACTGAAAAAAGTGTAGAGGAGGCTGGTATATACGTTGTTATTTATTATGACCATACCGGAAAACTGGTGCGCAGGCAGGCCTATGAAGAAGAGGATTATGATCGTATTTATTGCAATGCCAATTGATTAATATCCGAATATGACCTTTCACATAACTTTAGCATTCGAATAATAGCAATCTTGCTTAACTTGATGATTATTTTTTATCTATGAAAAATCTAAAATTATTACCTTTTTTGGCACTCATTAGTGCCCCGTTATTTTCTCAAAATCAACCCAAGTTGGTGGTGGGCATTGTTGTTGACCAAATGCGTCAGGAATATCTTTACCGATATGAAAGTAAATTTGGTGCGCAAGGCTTTAAGCGATTAATGAACGAAGGATTTATGCTTAAGAATGCACATTATAATTATGTGCCAACTGAAACCGGACCAGGTCATGCCTCTATTTACACGGGCACAACGCCTGCTATACATGGTATTGTAGGTAATGATTGGTATGACCGCACCACGAAACAGAATGTTAATTGTGTTGGAGATCCAAATCAAAAGGCAGTAGGCACCGATGCAGGTGGTGCTGTGTCGCCATCGCGATTGTTATCAACTACCATAACTGATGAACTTAAATTGGCCACGCAACAGCGGGCAAAGGTTGTTGGTGTTTCTATTAAGGACCGCGCTGCGGCATTGCCGGCTGGCCATACACCTGATGGGGCTTATTGGTATAATGGCCGAACAGGATCTATGATTACCAGCACCTATTACAAAGAAAAACTTCCAGACTGGGTAACAAAGTTTAACACCCAAAAATTAGCAGACAAGTATTTGAATCAGGTTTGGAATACGTTGCTGCCTATTGAGCAATATGTTGAGTCATCCCCTGATGATTCACCGTACGAAGGAAGGTGGAAAGGAAAAGACAAGCCCGTATTTCCATATAATTTACCTGAACTGCGTAAGCAGATGGGTGAGTTTAGTTTACTTACTATGACGCCCTTCGGAAATAATTTTGTTGCAGACTTTGCAAAAGCCGCTTTGCTTGGTGAAAATATGGGTAAGGATGACGTTACTGATTTTTTAACCGTTTCGTTTTCCAGTACTGATGCGATGGGACATGCGATGGGTCCAGATGCTATTGAAGTGGAAGATGTTTACTTACGATTAGATAAAACGTTAGAAGAATTTTTTGCTTTCCTAGATAAGGAAGTAGGTAAAGGCGCTTACACGGTTTTCCTTACGGCCGATCACGGGGTATCACATGTGCCACAATATTTAAAGGACTTGCGCATTCCGGCAGGATATTTTAAGCCAGCGATTGTTAAGGCTGCGTTGAATGAACACCTTCAAAAATATTTTCCTAACAAGATGTTGCTTGAAGAAGTAACCAGCGATCAGATCTATTTAAATCAAGCTGCATTTAGCGAAGACCCCAAGACATCAGGGGTGGATATGCTTGTAGCAACGGAATTGATCACAAACTTTTTACTTTCTACCGAAGGTGTAGCGCAGGTTTTTTCGTCAGCAACTTTGCGACAGATTGATACCGATGAAGTGGGAATTCGTGGAAAAGTGGTTCGCGGGTATAACCCGAAACGATGTGGCGATATTGCTTTTGTTTTAGAACCGGGCTGGCTTTCATGGGGTGGCGTTACAGGTTCCACGCATGGTTCTCCATATACCTACGATACACATGTTCCTATTTTGTTTTATGGTAACGGAATTAAGAGAGGTAGCTCAGCACGATTTCATACGATCACCGACCTGGCGCCTACGCTTTCGGTTTTGTTGAAAATAAAATTTCCTAGTGGTAGCACCGGGCAACCCATTACTGAGATTTTGGATTGAAGTAGTAACGGCAATAATTTTTTCTAAATGTCAGGCCATTGCGGCCTGACATTTTGATTATAGAACCTTTATAAGGAAGAACACCTAACTAAATAATGATTCAGATGATTAACCGCTATGCCGGAGAAATTCACATCAACCCCGTGCGCACCTTGCGCAACGATGATTTTAATAACGATGGTCATATTGAAGATATAGAGACTACACTTGCCCAGGCCTTGGAGTTAAATCAAAAGATAAGCACAGGACTGCAACGCATACAAGAGTGGCTTAAGAAAAGTAACGCTGCAATTCAATTCCATTTTACCGATGCTGGCTATATTAGCATGAAGGGGTTGCCAGATGCTCAACTGAAAGAGTTGGCCGCAAAAGGTATGATTGAGTTATTTGATTTTGCTACAGATAAAAGCTGGGTAAAAAAGCATGGCCAGCAGTTTGGGTTGATTTGGGAGAATGGTAGAGCAGTAGAGTTGTAATTGAACTAAATTCTATTTCGGTTTGCGAGCGTACTATTGAAGGAATAAAAACTTTAGAAATCGTAATAACTCAATGCTCATTGGAAATTTGTGATGACTGGCATCTTTGCGGCCGGGATAGCAGCGGCACCCCGCAGCAGCGTGGCCTGCGCGTAGGGGCGAGGAGTAAAGCGGATAGCCCGATATGCCGCCCAAAATGAATCAAACAAAGGCCTTTTCACTCTTACCTTAGAATTCCATAATTTGTAACCCGTTTTCAATAAACCAATTTCAGTCATGGCCAATAGCCTCGATGTGTACAGTATGATAAACAAGTTGCAGTTTCACTATTGGTTTAGTGATAAAACGCATAGCATGGATGCGCTGGTGCACAACAAATGCGAACGCGAACAATTGGAGATAACAAAAGTGATTGCTAAGCTTTGCCGAGTATCAATTAATCTGGAGACTGAGCCTTCGGGCAAGGGGGGCCTGAAGAGCTGGCTTTCTGTAACCGCTAAGCAGCCCAAGAAAGTAGCGCCTTCAAAAATAGCTCTGGTAAATATACTGGTGGGAGCTTGTATGGCCACACCCTTGCAAGCCTCGGTAGGGGTAGCAACAACTATGCTGTTGGATAGATTACTAATGGATGCTGCATTGGATGAACCGTTGCCTGAGCAGCGTAGGCAAGCTATTGAACAACTGAAAGCAGATGCTGCGCAGCTAATGCCATTGCTTGATCAGAGTACAGTGTTGAAAAAAAGACGCTCGAATTTTTATGACTTGTTGCGCAAATACCAAAAAGTAAAAAGTATTTCTGTGGCAATTACCGATCAGGCAAAAGTAATTGTTACGGAAGAGCAGGTAGTAGTGCGCGATGCGTTTAAAACATATTTGGTAAGTTCTAATGCCTTGGCACCACTGGTTTTAGAACATGCTCAGATTGAAATTATTTCGCCCGTGTTAGTTACAGGCAAACACAAATGGCGTGGGCTGCACAACGGAGTTCCTATTTCATTTGTTATGAAGTCGGCTGACTTTATGGCGATGGTGCAATCGGGCAAAGTGGAATTTAAAAGTGGTTCTTCTATTACGTGTACACTGGAGATAGAAAAGAAGATGAATAGTGCTGGCGCAGAAAGGATAATTAGTTACAATATTCTTAGTGTGGCCAGCTATGCCGAAAATGGAAAAACGACCGTAACTCCTGCGTCCGAAGCGAAACAAAAACAACCCGGGGTGAGCAAGCGGCAATTAGATTTGTTTGGTAACTAGCCTTTGTTGGTATGTATAAAAGCGAAGAGGCCGCGCACCTTCGGGAAGAATTCTGGACTGCCTTTGGGCGATACATGAATCCCGTTCCTTCGTCAGAAGGCTTAAAGATTAATTGGATCAATTACCGAACTACGTTTAAAGATGTAAACTTTCGCATGGATGCCAGCGGGCAGTCGGCTAGTATATCTATTTCATTAGAACACAGCGATGAGGGAATGCGAGCGTTATACTTTCAGCAGTTTGAAATGGTTAAGCCATTTTTGCAGGAGGCGCTGGCAGAGGAGTGGGAATGGCAAAGGAATAGTTTTGCTACCGGCAAAGAGATTAGCAGAATTTATAAGGAGCTACCTGACTGTTCAATTTTTAATAAAGATGATTGGCCACGTTTGATTTCATTCTTTAAGCCAAGAATTATTGCATTGGATCGGTTTTGGGAAGATGCCAGATATAGTTTTGAAGCATTGCGATGAATGGCTGGCACTCGATAACACTTTAATAATAATGAAGCATGTATAGCCTATAGCTTGCTCAATTTAGCAAGCTTATTTTTTTTGGATTCTTATGGAATATGGCTCTACGTTGGGTCTGGGGCTTTCATTTCTCTATAGAGTAAGATCAGTTTATCAAACTCCATGGTTAGTGTGGGGGCAATGTTTTCGTTACTGATTTCAACAGCTTCGGGCGAATAGTTTTTTCCAATTATGAATTTATAGTACAGCCATTGGTCGACTTTGGTAAACTCCCACAGGGCATCTTCAGTTTGAAAAAAATCAACGGACTTTCGTTCGCAAGCAACTTCTATCCAGTAGCCGGCACCAAGTGCCTTTAGTTGTGTAAAAATTTGGTTTCTGTATTCGGCATCGTTCATCTTGCTGCTAAAGTAGGAGCGATCGACTTTGCCATGGCCGTTTGTGCCAGCCATTAAGTAAACACCAACATCTTTTTGATTGATGACAATTTGCAGATGCATTACCTCGTGAATGGTTGCATCGTATTTTTTTAATACTGCTGCGCTGCGGCCATACGCTAACCACATATTGCACAGTTGACGATCAGTATGTTGCGCAGGATCGAGGCTGCTTACCATGGCATCGAAGTCATCGAGTTTTAATTTGTGCACATGACCTTTAATCTGAGTGTGAAGCTGCAACAACTTGGTTTGTAAACTCACGCGCTCGGCAAGTAGCTCAGGTTTGGTAACACGTGCTTGGCTGTTGGCAAGAGTGAGGTAATCTTCTTTTTTGAAATACTGGTTTTTAAATTTTATATGATCCCACGAAAAGCCAGCAGTGGTGAGTGCAAGCAATTGTTTTTTTTCATTTCGCGATTTGCTTTGGCGTTCCTTAAAGGTGGGGTAGACTAACTCATATTCCTGAATAAGAGTTTCATTGAGTGGCTCGGCAAATTCGTAGTAGCCTATAAACCACGATTTCAACGTTTCAATTTCTTTCGCATCCGTAATTTTGTAAAAAAGTTCCTCACTGTCTTTGAGGCCTTCGAGGGTGAGGTGGCCCGAGCCAACAAAGGCAACGGATTTTCTAAACGGCAGGTCGAAAATATACACATTGGCATGAAATGAGTTGCGCGTGTAAATGTTTAGTGTGATGCGCCCCTGATAGTGGCGCCAGATTTTGCGCAGCACTTCGGGGTCGGTAAGCACATCCAACCCGATAACAATTTCCATTTTGGCTTTGGTGGGGATGCGGCTTCGGATAAAATCGAAACCGGCTTCGGAGATTGCCGCAGTAGCGATATAGCAATGTTCCACTTGTTGCAGGAGCTTATCGTTGATGAACGGAACAGCCAATTTTTTAATAATCATGAACGGGGTAATTGATTTCTTTTGTTTGCAAATTACGGGTTAAGTTGTTGGCTTAGTATTATCTGATGTATTTTGCATACCAAATTAATACCCATGACCGAGCGAGAACTAATAAAACTGGAAGGTACCATCCGAAAGAAAATGGAAGACATTAAAAAACAACGCGTGTCTTTGAAAGACAGTGGCATTGGTGGGTTAATGAATTCCCTAAAGAAAGTGGATGAAGCCCTTTATGAGAAAATTCTGCCTGAGTATAAAAAGATGGCTGCGGAAAGTAACATTTTTAAGTAGTGTTCACTTGTGCTTCCAAATCTTATGCTCAAGCCAAATCACTTTATTTATCTCCTAGCGTATTAAAATTATACACGTAATAATTAGAATCTACAGTAAGGGTTGTATTATCAGACTCTAGTTTTTCAGATTTAGTTTGCCGGGTTGGTTTTAGTATTACTTCCTTACCATTAATCCAAACTTTTACAGGCATATCAAAACCACGGATGCAATTTGTCCAGTGGTAACTTAGTTTACCATCGCGAATGGCATATTCAAAAACAGGAATGCGAATGTCACGCAAGTATTGATTAAAGAACGCATCTAGTTTTAAACCCAGGTTGCTGGCTATATACTCTTCTATTTGCTTGGTTGTTACTGTTTGATGATAGAATTCTTTATTAAGTCCGCGCAGCATTGCACGCCATTTTTCATCATCATTAACAATTTGCCTTAACGTGTGTAGCATGTTATTTCCTTTATTGTACATGTCGGCACCACTGCCATTTACATCATAATCACCAATCATGGGGCTCGTATTGGAAATATTCATGCGAATGCCTTTTGTGTATTCAGCCCCGGCTTCCTTGCCATAATAATATTCAACGAACAAACTTTCCGAATACATGGTAAAGCCTTCGTGTATCCACATATCAGCCATGTCTTTGTAGGTAATATTGTTAGCAAACCATTCGTGCCCCGATTCATGAATGATAATATAATCCCATTTTAATCCCCAACCCGTTCCACTTAAATCCCGACCGAGATAGCCGTTTTGATAACCGTTGCCATACGTGGTAGAACTTTGATGTTCCATGCCGAGATAAGGTACTTCAACCAGTTTGTAACTGTCTTCATAAAAGGGATACGGGCCAAACCAATGTTCAAAAGCCTTCATCATTCTTTTGGCATCTTCAAAATGCACTTTGGCTTTGTCGAGATTGCTGCGCAGCACCCAATAGTCCATATCTAAAGGTCCTTTTTCACTAGCATATTTTTCTGAAAAATGAACATAGTCGCCTATGTTAATATTCACACCATAATTATTTATTGGGTTTACTACTTCCCAAGTGAAGGTTTTGGTTTTGTTCTTCTCTTTCTTCTCACTTTTTAACCGGCCATTAGAAACGGCAATTAAATCACCCGGTACGTTTACGGAAATGATCATCCCATTATCGGGTTCATCATACATGTGATCTTTGCATGGCCACCACAAGCTGGCGCCAATGCCCTGACAGCTGGTGGCAATAAAATGTTTTTGGTTTGCGTCCTTTTTCCATGAGAACCCACCATCCCACGGAGCATTTTTTGCCTCTAGCGGTTTACCCGAATATTCAATTTTAATTTCATTAATGTCTCCGGGAATTTGCTCTTTCACTAATTTGATGAAATGCGCATTGCCCTCGTGTGTAACCTCAAGCGGTTTGCCTTCCTGCACTACACTGCCAATAACCATTGGCGGTTGCAGGTCAATCTGCATGACGGTATTAGGTTCAAGAACTTTATACTTAATAATATTACTTCCTTCAATGGATTGATTCTCCGGATAGACAGCAATCGTCAAGTTGTACTTGAGAAGGTCCCACCAAGCGCGCTCCTTAGTAATGGATCCTCTTAACGAATCCTGGCGCGTGTATGTTTGTGATCGCTGAGCATAGGAAAAAGTGATCGCAATCAACAGAATTAGAGTAGAGATGTATTTTTTCATAGAACTTAGATAATGTATGCTAGTTTGGGCGTGAATTTAAGATTTTATTGAAATTTATAATTTTTCTTCACCATTTGGTAACCTTATTTGTTGGCCGGAGTAATCCACTAGTACAATCCAAAATATAACTATATGAATTCCACCAACCACACGCTTTTTGTTTTGTTATTCGTTTCGCTGGCCACTGTGCCGGTTATTGCTCAAAATTCCAATTCAACTCAGAAAACGGAAAAGAAGACTGTAAAGGAAGAATCCCGCGAGGATGGTTTGGTAAAACTAAACACCAACCGAAATTTGAATTTCAAGATCAACATTGATGAGAAAGCGCTGGAAACTGATATCGAATTGGCCGTTCAAAATGCAATGCGTTCAGTGGAGTCCGCTCTTGAAGCGCTGGAGATTCACATTGAACCAATTGAAATTAATTTGAAAGATTTAAATTTTAATCTTGATCGTATCGATATTAACATACCCCGATTTGATATTAATATTGAGCCTATTGGAATTGATGTTGATGATATGGATGAGGATTTCGATATGGACATCGATATGAATGACAATTGGGATAGTGATGATGAAGATCGTGTTATAATTCTAAAGCAAGATTCTGATTTTAAAAAATCAGGTAATGATGATAAATTAAAAGAGAATGACAAGCAGAAGGAGAAAACTGATAAGGAGATGAAGCAATCAAAAGATAAAGCGACCAACGTGGAGAAAGATAAGGCGAAGGGTCTGAAAAAGATTAATTAGCATCACCATTTCACCAACTATTTAAAATGCTTTAGTATCGCATCTTAATAACTACTAGGATGCGATATTTATTTAGCCGCTCTTCCTTCCCGTCTTCAACTTCATCATTGTCTCCCGCACGGCAATGGCCGGCAGCGTTGTTTTGTTTTTAGCGATATACGCGCTTACTCTTTTACGATATTGTTTTACCATACTTCGCAGCACCCACGAGATTGCTTTCGTGATCAACACTTCATTTTCATTTTTCAGTCGGTCAATATTTTGCAAGGCCATTTCAACAAGCTCATCATTGTCAGTTTTTCGCACGGGCACACAAAGCAGCACCAGAGAAGCTCTGCGTTTTTGAATGTTTTTGCTTTTTGAAAACTGAATTAAAAGTGGTTTCCATTGTTTCCATTTGGCAGCAATCTCCGTGCTGGTGTACTTATTTGTACAAAGCGAATCCACTTCCACCCAACCAATAACATGATTAAGCCAGGTGTCAAATAATTTAGGATTGAATTGTTTCTGGGCAGGCGTGGCGTAATCCAGTAACAAGCCGGCCGTTATTTTTTCGGTGGAGCTTACTCCTTCTATTAAACTTGTTAAAAGTTTTGCGAAGTCCGTGACAGAAAGCTCTTGATTCTCCTTCATCCATTCTTTAAGTACACCCCGAAGTATTGGATTGCTGATTGGGTACCGTGGATGTTTGTTACCGAGGTAAGAATCTAAAAAAGTATGTTTAGTAGGTATGCCAGAATTTTGCTGTATGCGCGCAAGAATCTCTTTATGGTGTAAATTCATGAGTTCTTTTTTATAAAGATAGAATAGAACAGTTAAACTTATTAAATATGTTATTTTTATAAACCGTAAAAATAATTGTGATACGATAATTATTGAATCTACCTCATTATGAAAACAAACCTATTAGTGTTGTTACTACTTTGTGTTGGAAGAATTGTGGCGCAGACTAATCTCGAAACCTATCCAGTTGATCCAGCTTCAGTCGAACAAGCAGGAGTGCCAAAAGGAGAGATTCTAAAATTTATTTTTGAGAATAGTAAAATATTTCCGGGCACCTCGCGTGAGATTAATATTTACGTTCCGGCACAATACAAAGCAACCAAACCCGCATGCGTGTATGTAAATCAGGATGGCATACAATGGAAAGCTCCAACTGTTTTTGATAACCTGATTGCCAAAAATGAAATACCTTTAACAATTGGCGTTTTCATTACACCCGGAAAAGTGTTAAGTCAAAATGCGGATGGAGCACTTGATCGGTTTAACCGAAGCTATGAGTATGATGGCTTAGGAGATAACTATGCACGATTTTTATTGGAAGAAGTTTTTCCTTTTGTGGAAAGTAAAAAGACTTCTGATGGTCGCGCAATCATCTTATCCAAGAGTGGAAATGATCGTGCGATTGGTGGTTCAAGCAGTGGCGCGGTGTGTGCCTTCACCGCAGCGTGGGAGCGGCCACAAGAATTTTCGCGAGTGTTTAGTGCGATAGGAACGTACACAGGTTTACGCGGTGCCGATCGGTATGATATTCTCATAAGGAAATATGAGCCAAAACCAATTCGCATTTTTTTACAAGATGGTTCTAACGACTTAAACATTTATGCAGGTGATTGGTGGAAAGCAAATGAATCTATGGAAAGGGCATTGGTCTTTTCTGGCTATGATGTAAATCATAGATGGGGCGAAGGCGCGCACAATGGACAACATGGAACTGCCATTTTTCCGGAAGCCATGCGTTGGCTGTGGCGCGATTATCCAAAACCAATTAAAACTGGCCAAACTAAAAACCCATTTCTCAACAATATCTTATTGGATAATGAAGGTTGGGAATTAGTTGGCGAGGATTATGGCTTTACCGAAGGCACAGCAGTAAATTCAAAGGGCGAAGTTTTCTTTCAGGACATTCCCAATTCAAAAACATATAAGGTAGGGGTGGATGGTAAGTTGGAGATTTATCTATCTGATTCTAAAAATGCGGGTGGAACTACTTTCTCAAAAAGTGACAACATGGTCACCGCGGCAGGGGTATGGTCGCAGCACCCGATTAACCAGATCCATCAGTATAAATCAACAAAGGAATATGAAGTACTTGCGAGCGAGACACCGGGAAATGACATTGTTATCAGCTACAAAGGAAATGTTTATATCACTTCGCCTGATGGAAGAGAGAAGCCCAGTAAATTGTTTTTAATAAAGCCGAATGGCGAGCGAAGTGTAATAGATGAAGGATTAAAATTTGCAAATGGTGTTTGCTTGTCCCCTGATCAAACACAACTCTATGTTACTGAATCAACTAGTCATTGGGTGTGGGTGTATCAGATTCAAGCGGATGGTACATTGGCGAACAAGCAAAAATATGGATGGCTGCATGTGCGTGATGGAGATGAAAACGCCTGGAGCGATGGATTAAAATGTGATCGGGAAGGAAGAATTTATGTAACGAGCCTCAGCGGCATTCAGGTGATGGATCAATTAGGAAGAGTGAATGCAATCATTCCGGTTCCTAAAACAAAAGGCCAGGTTTCAAATCTTTGTTTTGGTGGTCCTGATTTTGATGTGCTCTACATCTCGTGTCAAGATAAAGTGTATAGAAGAAAAGTTAAGGTGAAGGGCGCCAATAATTTTGAGAAGCCAGTAAAGCCAAACAATCCAAGACTTTAAAATATGGAAACGAAGTTACTTAAGTTAGGATAGTATTATTTTTTACCAATTGAGATAATCCCCGAAGTGCTACCCGTCATTTGCCAGTCGCTAAGTGATGTTGGAATGCAACCAATGGCGTTAAGTTGATCGAAGAAATCTTTCAACTTAAATTCTTCATGTTTGGATTCCTTCATCTTGGCATAATCGGCCAAGGCAACTTCCAATAAATACTTTCCTGTAATGTAGCTGCTGCCATAGCCCGGCTGTCGCAAGTATAAGTGTTGTTCAAACATGAGCAATTTCTTTTCAGTCTTCATCCAGCCGCGGGGTGTGTATTCTGAGTGTATTTTCCCGGCCTCTTCCATCGTTAGCTCATTGGCTTGTGCATAGAGCGAACCCAATCCTCTGGCTGCCCGCTGGGCAATCATGATGTAGACAATTTCTCTTACGCGTGGATCGTCATTATACAAACCAGCTTGCATGAACATTTCTTCTACCGCAGTGGCGGTACCTTCATTTCGTGAATCAAAAATATTGTAGAGCAAAGGTCCCTTGCGAATTTCATCGGGATTTGGTTCATTATCCATGCGGGCCAGTTCAAACCAATGATAAAAGTGAGAGTACAACGGTCGTGGATCATGATGCATGCCGATCAGAAAGAAGTTTCGTTTTTCAGCAGGCACAAAACTTCCAAGATGTTCGCACAAAGCAGGTTCGAAATAATCTTTAACCGTAAGTATTTCATCGTTCTTCAAAAACGTCATCAAGCTTTTAGCCGATCGTTCGGCCATGGCATTAAATTCTTCAGGTGTGTTTGCCGGCTTTAGTTCAGGTAATTTTCTGTTTTTATGTTCTTCTAATTTGAGTGAAGCCCATGCACGGGTAAGTTCACGTTTCAAAAGCATTACTTCATCATCCCACGTAAGTGGCACCAGGTGTACGTTTTGTTGATACCAGGTATAATTCTCTTTGCCAATGCCGGAGGGTCCTGTTTTTGATCCAGATTCTTTTTCCAACCAAACTGCCAAATCATCTGTAGAGGTAATTGCATTTTTTATAGCTGTGACTAAACCCGCTTGCGCGGATACGCCAGGCATTTCTAAAAGTGCATGTAGTTCTTCACTTTGTGTTTTAATATCGCGAATGCCGGCAATCCATAATTCTTTGGCATTTCCGGTAAGATTAAGTTTGGCCTGTTCGTTAAGGGGAGCGATTACATTTAATTCGTTTATCAATTTCATTCCACTTTCTGTATCTAATGGAAATTGATACGTCCACACATCAACAACACCATGATGGGTGGAGCCCTCGTGGGCGGGTACATCGCTGCGTTCCATCCATAGAGTTCTATAGTAAGCGGGGTCGCGCACCCACGGTTTTAGAATCCGGTAATTAAAATCCCAACCATTCATTTCGGCCCACACAATGCGCCAATCAACGCGTTGATCTATGGGCCAGTGTGCGGTGTCTATGGCCAGTAATCGGTTTTGTAAAGTTTTAAATTCTGGTACTCGTTTATCAAACGTAGTTGCAGTATAATCAGGCGCACCCTCGCGCTTGGGCGGATTTTCAAACGTGCGCCATTCTTTAAACAAATCTACCAGACTAGTATAATCGGAAGTTGAAGGTGTTGGTTCTTGTTTCTTTTCAGGGCTACAGGCAATAGCCAGTATGGTACACAAAAGGAGTATGGGATTTCGCATAAAGAAATTTTAGAGGAACGAAGATATAAAAAGTATAGAGTACATAATCCTTAATAAAATAAGTTCATTATCGATTAGCCAACTATTGACTATACTGAATACTAAAGACTATGCGCTTTATAAGTACCTTTGCTTAATACTTTAAGGAATGCTCGCTTATGATGACCAAATTTTGGATGATAATCCGGGACGATACCAAACGCACTTTTGAAGTTTGTGGACGTGAGTCCAACGATAATTCTTTTACTAATAGAACCCACGCCATGCAAAAGTCGGGCATGAATGTTACCTGCATGACGCCTCCGGTTACAGGAAAGACTTCGAGGAAAGACCAGATAAAATATGATGGCTACACCAAAGAAGATGGCTTGTATGATAGACTGATGAAACAGTTTATGGAAATAACTATGCGGGGCGCGGAAGATCATTGGCATGAAGATTAATGACCTAGGTTAGGCTTTGATGATCCAATACTCTATGGATCATACCATTCTTAAAAAAATTAGCAATCCAGTTTTCTGATTGATGGTGATTATCATTAGAAATAAGTAATTTGATCGATTAATCAGTTGACTTATGAATATAAATATTGACGCTGAGAAAGAAAACACCTACGATGCTATAGTAGTAGGTACAGGCATTAGTGGAGGTTGGGCAGCAAAAGAACTTACCGAGAAAGGATTGAAAACGCTTGTGTTGGAGCGCGGTCGTCCGGTTCAACATGTGGTTGATTATCCTACCATGACAAAAGATCCCTGGCAATTTGAAAATGCAGGCCGACTTACGCCTGAGGATGAGAAAAAACTATACGTGCAATCCCGAACTAAATGGATTGGGCAGGATACAAAGCATTGGTGGGTCAACGATTTGGAAAATCCATACACTGAAGTAAAACCGTTTGATTGGATTCGTGGCTACCATGAAGGGGGCCGATCAATCACGTGGGGCAAGCAAACCTATCGGTGGTCGCCTATGGATTTTGAGGCAAATGCAAAAGATGGTGTGGGTGTTGATTGGCCAATTCGATATAACGACATGGCTCCATGGTACGATTATGTTGAAACATTCATTGGTGTTAGCGGTCGCGCTGAAGGGTTGCCACAATTGCCAGATGGAAAGTTTTTGCCCGAAATGGAAATGAATTGTGTTGAGGAAGTTTTCCGGGATAAGGTGGCTGAAAAATTCGGAAGGAAAATTACAATCGGGCGTGTTGCTCATCTAACTGCTTCATTGCCGCATGATCCTTCTCGTGGAATTTGTCAATCCAGAAATATGTGTGGCCGTGGCTGCCCATACGGAGCCTATTTTAGTAGCAATGCCTCTACACTTCCGGCTGCGCGTAAAACGGGCAACATGACGTTGCGCCCGCATTCTATTGTTCACTCTATTATCTATGATGAAAAGAAAGGTAAAGCGATTGGCGTAAAAGTATTAGATGCCGAAACAAAACAAGAAGTAGATTTTTTTGCAAAGATCATTTTTCTAAACGCGTCTACATTAGGCAGCACATTTATTTTGCTGAACTCTATTTCTAATCGTTTCCCAAATGGATTAGGGAACGGAAGCGATCAGTTAGGAAGAAACTTAATGGATCATCAATATCGAACCGGAGCAGAAGCCGAAGTAGAAGGCTTTGACGATAAATATTATATCGGTCGCAGACCCAATGGAATTTATATTCCACGATTTAGAAATATCGGCAACGATAAAACTACAGATTTCATCCGCGGTTATGGTTATCAAGGAAGTGGCAGTCGCGATGGCTGGTCGCGCGGCATTGCAGAAATGTCGTTTGGCGAAGAGTTAAAAGAATCCCTTACAACACCTGGTGCCTGGAAGCTTGGGATTACAGGTTTTGGGGAATGCTTGCCGTATAGTGACAACCGCGTAACCATAAACAAGGATAAGAAAGATGTGTATGGTCTTCCTACATTAAGTGTTGATGCTGAGTGGAAAGAAAATGAAAAAGCTATGCGAAAGGATATGCGTGAAAAGGCAGCGGAGATGTTGGAAGCGTCTGGCTTTAAAAATGTAAACATGTATGATGCACCTAATAATATTGGATTAGGAATACATGAAATGGGTACAGCCCGCATGGGCAAGGAGGCAAAGACTTCGGTATTAAATAAATGGAATCAAGTACACGAAGCACCAAATGTTTTTGTAACTGATGGTGCAGCCATGGCCTCTTCAGCATGTCAAAACCCATCGCTTACCTATATGGCATTGACGGCACGTGCAGCTGACCATGCGGTAAATGAATTGAAAAAAGGAAATCTGTAAACAGTAAATAAAATATGACTATGAACAGACGAGAAGCTATTCAACGCGCTAGCATGGTACTTGGCTATGCGCTTACAGGCCCGGCAATAGCCGGAGTTTTAAATGGATGCAAGGCCGTACCGGAACTTGGTTACAAACCTGTATTCTTCACAGAAGATCAAGCAGCAACAATTAGTGAGCTTGCCGAAGTTATCATTCCAAAAACTAAAACGCCAGGCGCTAAAGATGCCGGTGTGCCCCGATTTATTGATCAGATGTTGAAAGAAATTTATAAGAAGGAAGAGCAAGATGAATTTTTGAAAGGGCTTACAGCATTTGAATCGGATGCGCAGAAAGAATATGGCGATTCTTTTTTTGAATGCTCACCTGAGCAACGCATTGCTTTTGTGAAAAAACATCATGACGCTGCGTATTCTAAAGGTGTTGATGGCGGATCTTCGGGATGGTGGAATGCAGGCAGCGGAGGAGAAAAACCATTTATCTTAAAAGTAAAAGAGTTGACCTTGTTGGGTTTCTTTACGAGTGAACCCGGTGCAACACAGGTACTTCAATATAAACAAGTGCCGGGGCCGTTTCAGGGTTGTGTGCCATTGGCCGAGGTTGGCAAAACTTGGACAACGTAAACGACTAATCTTATTCACTGCTTTAATCAGTGTAAGAATTATTAATCGGCAAGCAGCCAGATTTTTGCTTTTTCAAAATCCTCAAAGATCTCAATATTGAAGCCACGCTTTTTGCTGATGTCCATCCAGTATTTTCCAAACGTCATTCCTTCATAAGCAAAAACAGCCGCTATTTTTATTTTTTTTAAATCAGGTATAGAGGCTTCGTAGCGCTTTACAATATTAAACGCTTCTGTCATGTTCACTTCAATTTTCAAAGTCCGGTAATCAACCAACAACCGATCGCTATTGGTTTCAGAAGCCTTGTTGTAAATCTGCATCGCGGCTTGGGTCATCGATGCAAGGCTATCGCGCGTGCCGTGCCCGATCACTAACAGGTAGTCTTTAGATAATTCAAATGTTATGGGTGGCAATTCCATTGTAAACAGTAACAAATAGTAAAAACAAAGATATTGTTTTTAATTTAGCGATCGATCAGAATGAATGTGCTGGCACATTATAAACTTAGTGGTCGAATTAATTTGTGACGCCTTATCATTTTAGTTTAAGTCCTCAGTTTATAAGTGGTTCTGATCTCGATCAATACCTTGCATTGGGTTGGTTCCGAATGCATCAAAATATTTTTACCATCTCGCACCTTCATCTGGATAAACCGCATCAGGTTCATTGGCTGAGGTATGTCTTAGCAGAAATTGAAAATAAGTCATCACATCAACGAATTCGAAATCGAGCAAAGAATTTTAGATACACTTTTGAGGATTGTGTAATTCGCGATGAGCACAAAGAACTACATAGGAAATACCGCGCTTCCATAAATTTTGATGGTGCCTGGAGCATAGAGGAATGTCTGTTTGGGGATGAACCGGTTAATGATAGTATCTATAACACCAAATGCATCTCAATCTATGATCAGGATAAATTAATAGCCGCAGGCTATTTTGATCTGGGTGCTTCTACAGCCGCATCCATTTTGAATTTCTTTGATCCATCGTATCGTCAATACAGTTTAGGCAAATACCTCATTCTCCTTACGGTCGATTATTTAAAAGCCAATGATTTTGAACTTTACTATCCTGGCTATTTAGTGGAAAGCGTAAGCAAAATGGATTACAAACTTTTTTTGGGCGAACAGGATGCCCAATACTTTGATCCGGAAATTGTTGCATGGCGATATTTTCCGCAGAGCCCTTTCTTTGCGATGATCTCAGCTCGCTATCATTCGAACTAAATGTTTATTTTAATCCCATAATGGGAAGAGAATCTTGCTGGCAGAAAATGCCCGATCATTAATATTTGGTAATTAACTGATAACCAAATGAATAAATCTATGGATTAGGGCTTGCAATAGGTAGGGTTAAGATTTAAACTCTATGAAATCCCTGATTAATAAATTAATTGCTTTTGTTCAACGAGAATGGTTCTTGTTAACTATGATGCTTGTCATCTCCTTCATCTTGTTTGTGTACAACCAAACCTTGTAGGGTTTTAATTAAACAAATTATTTAGAACGGTTTAAAATCATTCATTCGATTGTTTGGTATGGCTTTGAGAAGTATTTTTGATTCGACTCAACTAATACCCTCAACCCAAAATTATGAAATGGCCCCTAGCGAAATTTGCTTTCATTAGTAATACTAGCTCGGCCATTCCATGTGACCTTAAAAAAATAAACATTAACGCATGAAATGGTTTCTTGATCTTTTTTCAAGTTCGCTTGGAAGAAAAATATTGATGGCACTTACAGGAATTTTTCTGATCCTTTTCCTGACTGTTCACCTTACCGGTAATTTACAATTACTGAAACATGATGGCGGTAAAGCTTTCAATACCTACGCTGAATTTATGGGCAACAACCCGTTGATCCAGATTATTTCCAAAGGCAATTTTTTATTCATTATTCTGCACGTATTGTGGGCATTGATGCTCACCATTTCGAATAGAAAGGCGCGTGGCCCGGTAGGGTATGCCAATCCAAATAAAAAATCAGTTTGGGCTTCGCGCAACATGGGCATCTTAGGTACCATAATCTTAATCTTTTTGGTTATTCACATCCGCCATTTTTATGCGGAAGCACACTTCGGCAGTTTACCTACTCAAATGTATGATGGTCACGAAGCGAAAGATTTATATGGTCAGGTTATCTTCTGGTTTCAGAAAGATTGGTACGTGGCGCTTTATGTATTTAGCATGATTGCCCTTTCGTTTCACTTATGGCATGGCTTTACCAGTGCATTCCAAACGCTAGGGTTAAACCATAAGAAGTATAACCCTGTTATAAACTTTGTAGGAAAGGCATATGCTATTTTGGTACCGGCAGGTTTTGCCCTGATTCCAATTGTGATATTCTTTAGTTAATCAAGTATTAAAAATCTTAAACATAGATCATGAAGCTCGATTCAAAAGTTCCGGAAGGGCAACTAGCGGAGAAGTGGACAAAACATAAATTCAACCTTAAGTTGGTGAACCCATCCAATAAAAGAAAGTATGAAGTTATTGTTGTGGGTACGGGTTTGGCAGGCGCTTCGGCTGCAGCCTCACTAGCCGAGTTGGGGTACAATGTAAAATCATTTTGTTTTCAGGATAGTCCGCGCAGAGCGCATAGTATTGCCGCTCAAGGAGGTATTAACGCAGCAAAAAATTATCAGAATGATGGTGATAGCGTTTATCGCCTATTCTACGATACTGTAAAAGGTGGCGATTATCGTTCGCGTGAAGCTAACGTGTATCGCTTAGCGGAAACCAGTGTAAGTATTATTGACCAGTGTGTCGCGCAGGGCGTTCCCTTTGCTCGCGAATATGGCGGTCTTTTAGCAAACCGTTCTTTTGGTGGGGCGCAAGTGTCCAGAACATTTTATGCCCGCGGCCAAACCGGACAGCAATTGTTATTGGGTGCTTACGGTGCACTCAATCGTCAGATTGCTAACGGAAAAGTGAAGATGTACAACCGCAGCGAGATGTTAGACTTAGTGGTGGTTGATGGAAAGGCGCGCGGAATAGTTACCAGAGATTTAATAACTGGAAAAGTAGAGGCGCACAGTGCACATGCCGTGTTGCTTTGCACGGGTGGATATGGAAACGTATTCTTTTTGTCAACCAATGCGAAGGGATCAAACGTAACAGCCGCTTGGCGCGCTCATAAAAAAGGAGCCTTCTTTGGCAATCCTTGCTTTACGCAAATTCACCCAACGTGTATTCCTGTTTCTGGAGATCACCAATCAAAGCTTACGCTGATGTCGGAATCATTGCGTAATGATGGTCGCGTTTGGGTTCCTAAAAAAGCTATGCCCGGATTGAAGTCGAAGGATGCGATGGCGCTTCCTGAATCAGAGCGCGATTATTTTTTAGAACGCAAGTATCCATCTTTCGGAAACTTAGTGCCACGCGATGTTGCCTCCCGAAATGCAAAACAAGTTTGTGATGAAGGTCGGGGTGTAGGATCAGGCTTAGCGGTGTTCCTTGATTTTACAGATGCTATCAAACGCGATGGTGAAGATTTGATTCGTGCTAAGTATGGCAATTTGTTTGATATGTACGCACAGATCACAGGCGAAAATCCATACAAAGGACCAATGATGATTTATCCAGCTGTTCATTATACGATGGGTGGCTTATGGGTTGATTATAATTTGAGTACTACTGTGCCCGGGCTTTACGCCTTGGGAGAAGCCAACTTCTCCGATCATGGTGCAAACCGATTAGGAGCCAGTGCCTTGATGCAAGGGTTAGCGGATGGCTATTTTGTGATTCCGTATACCGTTGGTGATTACCTCGCTAACATCGGTTGGAAAGATAAAATTGAAACCGATCATCCGGCATTTAAAGAATCGATTGATGCGGTAAATGAAAGAGTAAAGAAATTACTTAGTATAAAAGGCAAGAAGACAGTAGATGAATTTCATCGTTCTCTAGGCCACACCATGTGGGAGTATTGCGGCATGTCGCGCACGGAAGAAGGATTGAAAAAAGCCAAGAAAATTATTCAGGAGTTGAAAGCCGAATTCTGGACGAATGTAAATGTACTGGGTTCGCCAAATGAATTAAATCAAGAATTGGAAAAGGCTGGTCGCGTTGCTGATTTTATTGAGTTAGGTGAATTGATGGTGGATGATGCACTTAACCGTTCCGAATCGTGTGGGGGTCATTTCCGTGAAGAATCACAAACTCCGGAAGGCGAAGCCTTGCGTAAGGATGATGAATTTGCTTTTGTATCTGCTTGGGAGTATAAAGGCGAAGGCCAACCTGAAGAACTGAATAAGGAAGAATTGAAATTTGAAAATGTAAAACTCACTCAACGTAGCTATAAATAATTATGAAGATTGCGTTAAAAGTCTGGAGACAAAAAAATAAAGAAAGTAAAGGTGCCTTCAAAACATATCAGCACGATCATGTTTCGGAAGATATGTCGTTTCTTGAAATGATTGATGTATTGAACGAAGAGCTGGTAAAGAAGAATGAAGATCCCATCGCTTTCGATCATGATTGTCGGGAAGGTATTTGCGGGATGTGTAGTTTGTATATCAATGGGCACCCGCATGGGCCATTACAAACCACTACCTGTCAACTTCACATGCGTTCATTTACTGATGGGCAAACTATTACAGTTGAGCCTTGGCGGGCGCAGGCATTTCCGGTAGTAAAAGATTTAGTGGTTGACCGTTCATCGTTTGATCGCATTCAACAAGCGGGTGGCTATGTGAATGTAAATACTGGAGGTATTCCCGATGCCAATGAAATTCCTATTCCAAAGAAAATTGCAGACGAAGCGTTTGACTCAGCAACCTGCATTGGCTGTGGTGCCTGCGTAGCAGCTTGTAAAAATGCATCGGCTATGTTATTTGTGAGTGCAAAAGTATCGCAGTTTGCGCTGTTGCCACAAGGGCAGGTTGAACGAAAAGAACGTGCTGAAAAAATGGTAGCCCAAATGGATGCCGAAGGTTTTGGCTCTTGCACAAACACGTATGCTTGTGAAGCGGAGTGCCCCAAGGGAATATCAGTAGCCAACATAGCCCGCATGAACCGCGAGTATTTTAGCGCGATGCTAACTTCATACGATGTGGAGGCAGGTGGAGGCGATTAGTAAGAAACATTAAGGAAACTAAAAACCCGGCAGATGCTGGGTTTTTTTTATACTTCATAAGTTTAAGGGCGCTGCTACATATTTAAAGTATCAACAATTGATTATATTCGGTTGTTGTAGCTCATGCGCTAAATGACTCCGCGGACAACGATGTCCAAGGCAACAAAAAAATTAGTTTACGCTGAGAGTCAAGCCGACAATTAAATAACCTGAGAATTTAATAATGAAAACCGAGTTAATAGTTTTGTTTTTTGTTGTGACCTTTGGGACAACTTCAATTGCTCAAAACCTAGACAGCATAAAGACTGAATTGGAACGGGACTATAAAACATCATTGTTGTTAAGGCAAAATGTAATGCCGACAATTAAAGAGTTTGGTTATAAGTCAAAACAAATGGACTCATTGAATTCAGTAATACTAAATTTTGACTCAATAGCATTGGGACGAGCTATTAATATTGTAGAGAGATACGGATGGTTGGGAAAATCGAAAATCGGATTTGTTGCAAACCAGACTTTATTCTTAACTATTCAGCACGCTGACAAGAGATTTCGAGAAAAATATTATCCATTGCTAGAGGCTTCAGCTAAAAGTGGAGATTCAAACCTATTCGACATGGCTACAATGAAGGATAGAATTTTAGTTGACAATGGACAACAACAGATTTATGGAACCCAAACAGACTTTGAAGGCAAATACTACCCAATCGCTGACATAAAGAGACTTAATAAAAGACGGGGACAGGTTGGTCTAGAGAAGTTAAAAGTAAAAAACGGGGACTTGAGACCAGTGCAAAATTAAAAGTGACGGTGGACGCGCACGAGCTACAACAAAATGTATAAAACATGGCTGGGGCGCAGTGCAAATTTGTAGTTTGGTTTTCTTAATTTCGTTTGGTCACGTGGGAGAGGACACCGCTTCGAAAGCCCAGCCACGTTTCATACATAAACGTTGTGTGCCATGCTTCTGGACAATTTAGCATTCAACAATGAAGGACAAGGATATATTAAAGTTAAAATTCGGACTCGCGACTATCTCATTAGGACTTCTATTAACTGGCTCAAAATTATTATTTGACCAATGGACGTCAATACACTTTTCATTTTGGCTCTTCATTGGACTACTAGCATACTTTGGTGTTTATCGAACCTTCAAATTATTAAATAGTAAGAAGGTTCAAATAATTTTCCATGACTTTGAAATGGCAGGGACCATAACAGTTGCCATTGTCACAACATTAGCGACAATAATGTTGTTTATATTTTATCCTCTAATTGCATTACTTTTCTTCGGACTGACCCTTATAACATTTTTCGCTTTTGCCGGACTAAAATTTATAACCTTTGACTTTGAGAATAACAAAGTAGACGGACTTTTGGGAGACCGAGATTCTGTCTCGTCCTGAAATAGGTTTACACGAATTAACGTGTAAACACTATGAGAAAATCTGATAAAACTGTTCAAGAGCAAGAAGCGATTATAGCTGAATATTTGTTGGGGGATACTACCTATCG
>Ga0154020_10000986_pt1 | contig 35201 bp, 30 predicted proteins | sample Klosneuvirus_201_FD_109709 | JGI IMG/M metagenome (GOLD analysis project Ga0154020, IMG submission 109709) | Active sludge microbial communities from wastewater, Klosterneuburg, Austria - Klosneuvirus_20160825_MG | ecosystem: Engineered > WWTP > Aerobic digester > Activated sludge | place...
ATCATCTTTAACCTTCTCTAGGACTTTGTTTCCCACAATTATCTCTTCATATTTATACAAACATTCATCCCGACTACAAGCAATGTATGATTCACTTTGGAAATCCAGTTTTTCGCGACAACAGATACAATAATGGTTGACATTCAAATCTCTTACAAAGTCTACTAAGTCGGGTATTTGATTAACATTTTTAAAATCCTGCTTATTTAAAATTTCCACGAAATGCATATTATCTAAGTTATTCTTATCAACATATTGTAATTCCAATATATTCTTTTTTTGTTTTAATCCAATAGAAAATGATTGATTTTTTTTTGTAAAAGTGACAATATTTTCATCAACTGTAACACCTAATTCGGGACTATCAAATGTTTGAATTAACTCAAATACATTTGCCATAATGAATAATATATAAGAAAATAAATATCATAATTATATATAGTTAGAAAATCAATTTTTTTAATGGAAGACAATAAGCAAAATGAAGAGAAAATAATTGATAGTGAAAAACAGAATATAATAACACCAGAATCTGATTCAGATTTAGGTAGTTCGGAATCGCATAATTCAGAATCGAATAGTTTAGAATTAGGACCATCACGATCAGTATTAACATATTATGTTGTAAAAAGATCATTCTTATTTTTGGATGAATGGTTATTCTATTATGCTTTGTTTAAATTATATAAGAATCAATATTATAAAATGTTTTATCTTATTATGGCGTATGGTATTAGTTGCTTGTATACCAGTTATAAAAATATAGATAAAATTGAACATCAAATGATTAATATAAAACAAACAATTTGGTTAACAGATTCATCACCAATCGAATTATTTTATCATGTATCTGAGTTTTTAATAAAAATATATAATAAATGGAAATTAAACGATGAAGATAATGATAAAGCTGATTGATATAAGCGTTTTTATAAGTAATGTGATAAAAACATATAAAAAATATTATAGTTAAATATTATATATAGTGATGGAAAAAAACAGCTTATTGACTTATATTAAATGTCCAATTACAAATCTAATTTTTTGTGAACCAGTCATAGCAGAAGATGGATATTTTTATGAAGCAATGTCATTAAAAGTTCATTTATATAAAAATGATATTAGTCCAGTAACTGGCGAAAAAATGGGTAAAATAATTTTATCTGCCAAAAATATGAAGGTATTAGTAAACGATTTTTTAGAGAAAAATCCAGAATATAAAAAAGATCAATTCTTAGTTAAAAAACCATTTTATTTATTTGGAAAAGATTTTTTTGAATCAATTAAGAATAAAAATTACGAAGACATCACCAAATATATAGATATTATTCTTAATGCCGAATTTGGCAAGGAAACATTATTTGAACAAGTTTGTAAAACTTGTCCGGATGATATTATTAAATATGTTATAGATAATTCTATTGATTATGATACTTATGATAAACGTAAATTAAAACCATTACATATAGCATGCAAATATGCATCAATAGATGTTATTAGTTATATGATGAATAAAAAAGTTAATTTGGATAGTGAGGACTTGAATGGTGAACCACCAATGAGCTATTTAATACTTTATAGAACTCCAGATGTCTATAAACCTATAATACAAGAGTTTATTAAAATGAATGTAAATGTGAATGCAATGAATAATAATGGTTTTATGACTGCCCATTACATTATTAGCCGTGGTGATTTGGATATATTAAAATTGTTTGTTCAAAATGATTTAAATTTGACTAATGTTAATAAGAAAGTTGGCAATATGAACCTACTACAATTTGCTTTTAAAGAATCACCAAATGAAGAATTAATTAAATATTTAATTAGCTTGAATGTTAATTTGGATGTTGATATTGATCCAAAGACTTCTTGCGAACAACTTATTTATATGAATAGACATTTAGAAAAAAGACAAAAACAGTACATTGTATTACAATATTTGACTAAAATTCTTAAGAAACCAGTTATTGTAGAGGATTTTATTGATAAGATCTAATTTGAACCATTCTTAGATATATTGATTATTTAAGAATACTTAAAAAAAATATAATCATATAATATAATGGATATTTCAAAAAAAGGATATATAAACTTTTTATATAATATTATGAAAGGAGGCATATTAAACGACATAAATGATCCAGATATAGTTGATGCATATGATGAAGATATTTTAGATGAATTTACTGAAGAAGCTGATATTGTAAATGAATTAAGAGATGAAGCAGATGTAGAGTTCGAAGAAATCATTGAAAACGAACAATTTAATGAAACTTTAGAAAAAGATTTTGTTGATTTGGGAATTCATGGAGATATGCAAGGTAAAGTTTTTGAATATTCTGATTTTAATGAAAATGATTTTATTACAGTTAAATCTATTGACAAAAATAAGATTCTTGACATTAATGATACCAATTCATTTGATATTTTCACGGAGAAATATGGTAAGATACATAAAAACGATAATAAGGTTCATATTCAATGGAGTACAGTTGCATTCCATTACAAAGGAATTTATATTCAATCATCTGCCTTAAATTCAAGAGATGATATTATGCCATATAAAAATAAAACTACAGTGGAAAATTGGCTTGATTATGATTATGGTTTCTTAGATAAAGTTGTCATTTTTACTAAACCAAAAAAAGTTATTCATTATCAAACAATTGACAAACCATTCCAGGGACAAGTTGCAGATCAATATAGTATACATGACAACGAATTTGTTCAAATTAACGCGCCTGTAACACACGATAAGGTTTTATTTATTGATGATGTGAAATCATTTGATAAATTTACTAATCGTTATGGACATTTGGTAACTAAAAAAGGTAAACCGCGTATTTCTATTAAATGGAATAATGTCAAGAAAGATTATGATGGATTTTATATTGACAAAGATGCTGATATTTATGGCAGATTTAAAACAACTTTTTACAATGATAAAAAATATACAAGTTGGTTAAAGAAAACTGATATTTCACCAGGGTTAGTTTACTTGTTTTCATAAATATATAAAGATTTAGTTAATATTTATAATATGTCTGTTGTAAATGTTAAGAAAAAATATCTCAATCAAGCTGGTTATAAGGATTTTGAAGATTGGAGTAAAGATCCAAATCATGTTTACATCGGTCGTGATATGAGCTTTTATGTTAAAGGAACAAAAGGATCTAAATGGCAAAATCCTTTTCCTGTTAAAAAATATGGGTTAGACAAATGTGCTGAATTATACAAAGAATATATGACAAATAACAAAGACTTATTAGACCAACTTGACGAATTAGATGGTAAGGTATTGGGATGTTGGTGTAAACCCGATAAATGTCATGGAGATATTTTATTGGAACTTCTTAAACAAAAAAATAAACCATTGAAAAATTGATAATCAAACAATATTATCTAATATACTATGAAATGATAATATATTAGATGGATTTCCTTCAAAATACCTTACTTTCAGGTAACAGTTTCAAAGATTTTTTTCCTAATAAAGAATTTTTTACCATTGTTGATGAAGAAGTTGATATTGGACCATATGAAAAAGAGATGAAGTATATAAATAATTTTGTTACTGGCGGAATGGATTTTTACGATAACACAAATTATATTAACGGTCTCAAACATCTGAAAACTGTAAAATATGTTATCATATTACAAATACCAGATGATGCAAATGTATTTGTTGAGTCAGATCAATATACATCTGATAAATTAATAGTGATTGATAAAAAACCAATTGAACAAATGGATATATGGGACAAACCAGAAATTTATATTAAAATAGTTAATGAAAATCCAATATTTATGAAATATATCAAAAATAATAAAGAAAATGTAACTATGGAAATGCTCAAAAAAAATCCTTCATTAATTAATCACGTTGATAAGCCAACAGATGATATGATTATTGCTTCTTTAAGCACATCGCCGTATTTATTATCACATATTAAAAATCCGGATATGAAATTATGCATTGAAGCAATTAAAATTTCACCAAAATGTATTCAATATATAGATAATTTAACTGAAGAAATGTGTATTGAACTCATTAGTGTAAATAAAGATGTTTTTGAATATATTGATAATCCTACCAGATCGATGTGTACATTGGCTTTAATGTTGGATGGTAAATTAATAAAACACATTAAAAATCATATGATTGACAAAAATTTATGTGAATTAGCATTCAATAATACGAAGGAAGCATTTCTATATATTCCTACAAGATATAAATCGTACGAAATGTGTTTAGATGTGGTAAGATATGATGGTACTTATCTTGAAGATGTACCCGATGAACATTTTGTTGATGAGATTATGATGGAAGCAGTTAAACATACACCTGGCGCAATTCAGAACATTAAAGGACCATCTACGAAATTATGTGTGGAAGCAATTAAACGTGATCCTGCTGTAATTAAGATATTAGATCCATTATCCATTAAAAAATATTTTAGGGTTAATAATGATTATAGCGATCCCAAAATATTGGACACTATTTATAAAATGTTAGAAACTGATCCAGAAATATTCGGATACATTCCAAATCCATCTTACAATATATGTTTAAAAGCAGTTGAATTAGATGGATTTAATATCGAATATGTGTCAACTATATTTCAAACAGAAGAATTATGTTTAAAGGCTATTAAAGCAAATCCATGGTGCATTAAATATATAAAAGATCAAACTGATATATATGTATTGGCTGCTATTTCTGAAAATCCGAAAACCATTAAATATATTACTGAAACAACTCCGGATATTGAAATGTTAGCAGTTAAAATAAATGGTAAAGCAATTAAAAATATACAGAACCAAACTGAGGAATTATGTTCAGAAGCAATTAAATCTGATCCGAAAGCTTTGAAATATATTAAAAATCAAACAGATAAAATGTGTATGGAAGTTATTAAATTAAACCCATTGTATATTAAATATGTTAAACAACAAACATATGAATTATGCGCTTTGGCAGTTGATTTGGATCCAAACGCAATTGAACACATTGAGAATCCACCATTTGAAATTTGTTTTGCTGCAATTAGTAAAGATTATAAGACAATGAAACATGTTAAAAAACAAACATTAGCATTTTGTCAATTCGCAATAGTTATTGATACAAGAGTGTGTGATTATATTAACAATTCCATCACCAAAAGTGACTGTAAAAAGTTAATAGATGATATTAAAAGCTTTACATAATTACTTTATTATTTTCCAACTGACTCGTATAAAATTTAACTGATATATAAATATAACCATGAATTGTTCCATTAAACTAGCTGACTCTAAACAAAACGTATGTGCAACTAATTCTAAGTACGATGATGATTATGTTATGTATATTTTAATAAATGAAAACATGGCGACAAATATAGAGAAAGTTATGACAACATGTTGCAATGTTATTAGCAAAATTATTCGTGAAATCGAAAGTGCAGGAAAAATAGATGGTTATACAAATTGGATTGATAGACACGAACCTAAAATTTTTTTAAAGGCAAATGATGAAGAACTTCTTAGATGTATAAGTCTTTATTCGAATATTACTAATAAAAACGTTTGGTGCCAATATATTTTAGATGTTAATGGAAATCAATTATCAATACCTGCAGTTGCTTTTATTCCAATGGTTCATAAGAAAGCACCGCGATTAATAAAACAAATGGAAGAATTCAAGTTCGCATTATAATATTTCATATGTGTATCTATAAAAATTGTTTAGCTTCCTCAATTCAATATAATATGTATTAGTAAAAAAATTGATAAAATAACTATATTTAGGGTAATATAGATTAAAAAAATATATCCATAAGAGTTATTATATGAGTATTAACAATCTGGCGTTTAATAATCTTATGTCAACGTTGACGTGTTCTACAAATCAAGGATTTATTATATATAGTATAAAAGGGACATTAGAAAAAAAAATTTATATGGACCAACTAAATGGTGGAGTTGGTCTTACTAAAATATTTAATAATTCAAATATGTTAATTTTGGTTGGAGGTGGTCAAACACCATTTAAATCAAAAGACACACTGGTTTTATGGGATCAATGTAAAAATCGTAGTATTGTAGAAATCGATTTGAAAGAACCAATTAAAAATGCTTTAATAACAAATGATACAATTATTATTGTTATTGAAGACAAAATTTGTTTGTTCCAATGGGACGGTAATTATGTAGATTCAAAATCAACGTATACAAATGAAAAAGGATTATGTGTGATTAATAGTGATAAAAATATTTTAGTCACATTAGGTGCGAAAAAAGGAGAAATTGCTATTTGGAAATATAAATTCGATTCATATAAAACTATTGAGGCACATCTTACTAATATCGAAACACTAGCTATCAGTAATAACGGAATCTTTGTAGCAACTGCATCAGAACGCGGTACACTTATCAGAGTATATAATATTGAAACTTTAACTCTAGAATACGAATTCCGCAGAGGTTCTCAAAGCGCAAGCATTTATGATATCTGTTTTAATAAAGATGGTTCATTGTTAGCATGTTCTAGTAGCAATGGCACGATACATTTATTTGACTTGAGTAAAGAAGAAAATACCAAAAATGTCAAATCAATGCTTGCAACTTTCCAGAATTTCTTACCTAAATACTTTAGCTCACAATGGGGATTTAAACAAATCACTATAACAGACATGTCGAAGAACATTTGTAACTTTGATGATCAAAATGATTTACATGTTGCAACATTTGATGGTAATTATTATAGGATAGCCGGTAGAAATAATGAATTTACAGATATAATACAAAGCAATTTACACGTTAATACAAAGTAATAATTTGATTTTATAGAAAATTATTATTTTATATGACAATGCAAAGTAATAATTTGATTTTACAGAAAATTATTATTTTATATGATAATGCAAAGTAATAATTTGATTTTACAGAAAATTATTATTTTATATGATAATGCAAAATAATGTTACCAAATAAATTTTTTGTTTATTAATAATATAATGAATATTCTTATCATATTATTATTGATTTTATTTGTTGTGGTATTATTAAAATCAACTAACTATGAACATTTTGATATGTATGGTTATGAAGAAGGTTTACCGGCAGAATATAGAAAGATTGATTATCCAAAATATGCTATGCCAATGTGGAATATGAAAGACTTTAAAGCTGATCAATGGGAATTGAGGTTCCCATATATGGTTAAACAACGCTATTCATATAAAGATTTTCCAAAATCATGTGATAAAGATCAAATACCAACTATTCATCCTTATGCCAATCTAATTGATTTACCATTAGCACTTGATGACAAATATTATGCATCTGTTGATAATTGCAAACCCCAATATATAGCTTATAATTTAGCAGGATTTCCTAAATTTGTTGGCGCACGAGATAGAATCCAAAATATTTATGGTACGGATTATGACGATAGTCATGAACAATCAACAGTTGGATTAATACCCAATTACTAGACTTTTCATTTGAAAAAATTGAATTTAATTTGCAAATTATATTATCTTTTGTATATATATTCAACATCATGCGATACTATATAATTTATTTTCTAGATTATAAGAAAAACCAAGCCATTACTATCAAGGATATGTATACAGCAAAAGAAGACGCTTATAATAATCTAGAACGTGTAGCAATCGACTACATCAAAGACCTACAAGGTAAACAACAAGCTGAAATATGCAAACAAGACAAAACACCGGAACAATTACTTGTGGATAAAACGATTAAAGAAGGTATGTATATTAAAAAACAGGATGATATGATTACAATATATGAAAAAATCACAATTGTCCTTCCCGGAAGAATTTGGAATTCTAATGATTTACAGGTAAATAAAGTTGGCCAGATTAGTGTCACTGAATATAATTTTGATGATATCTTATTTCAATGCGGATGTAAGTTTAAAGTTGAACGAAAACAACGTATAGAAGTACCATTAATACTTAATAATAAAACAACTATCAGTCCAGTTTATAATTATCTTGATGAACTTAAGAAGAAATTAGAATCAGGACTAATTAAATTAAAACCTGTAAATTAACTAGTCAATAACTTATATCCTCCTGCAAAGGATAGTTCTTAAAACTGTATAATAGTATAGATACATTGTTAAATTAATTTATTAAATATAAAAAAATTTTATTATAAAATATATATATAATAAATGGATTTCATAAATGGCTTCTTTTCTAATCTATCAAGCAAATATACTTCGACCCTCATCGCATTCATGACTGGTGTTGTTTTTGCCAAATTTAGATGGCATAAGGGTCCCGGTTTGGCTCTTTTAATCGGTGTTGGAATTGCAGCACTTGTTGCTTTAATTGCTAGTCTTTTCGAATTCTGGCTTCCCCAAACACTCACAATTAATATTAATCTTAACACCGTCCTTACCATTGCCCTATTAGGTGCATTCTTCTATGTTTCATTAGCTGCTAAAATTCCTGGAATAGATAGCGGTAGTGATGCAAACTAACATCGACTTAATGTTATTTCTTTCTTAATATTATCTTTATTAAGAAAAATTGAACTATAAACACTATATGGTCTTTAATCTATAATTGGTTGTATCTTTGTGTCATAATATGGTTGCGTATGCTACGCGTTTTGACAAAATGAAAACTACAAAAATAGTAACAGAAAACTCATTATATGTTAGATATTTGAGAACTGATATTACAAAGCGAATTTATGTTTCTTGTTGTTATTTTTCTGGACTTTTAGAATGTCTTGAAGAAATATATAAATCAAAATCAGATGCTTATATTATATGTATCGGTTATACCGATGGGGATTTCCAGATTGCATTGACTGGTACTGGAAAATTTAAAGAACATTCGTTAAATACAGCTCAAAGAGAAACATTTGAAGAAGTTGATATAGAGTCTGATAATATACAATTCTTTAATACATATCAACACAACGGTGCCAAAGTAAAAGTATCGCATGTTTATAAAGTTGATGCATCTGAATGCACATCGTCAACAAAATCAAGAAATGATTTAATTAATCTTGATCATGATAATAACAAAAAACATAAAATTACAGTGGTTATTTACGGATCGCTTGCAGAAACTACTAAAATTATTCAGTCTTCTAGACTCGATCCCCGAAATCGTGAACATATCGGGTTCTATGTCTTATTAAGAGTATCTGATGCTATTTCAATTTGTAAGAAAATTATATCGGAAGGTAAAATTAATGACGAAGTTCCATATAAATATGATGTATAATGTAAAAATTGATAATTAAATGATATGTGTAAGATGTCATATACTTAGTTTATTTATTTGTTATGGAACAATCCATTGAATTTAAAATAACTGATAGTATTTTTAAGTTAATTTTCGAAAATCAAGGAATTATATGTGGTAGTCCTATTAGAGAATTTGTTTTACCATCAAAAGATAATAAAGTATGTCCCAATGAATTATATATTCATGCAAATAATGTGGAATCTTTTTGTAGAACCATTCAATCATCTTTAAAATTTTGTTTTGATATTAAAACTGAAAATTATCATAAGAATGTAGTTATGTATCTAAATTATAAATTTCAAACAGATATTACTTTTGTTATCAATATTTATCAACATAATTTTCAAATACCAAATACGCTTATTGATGTAAATAATTTGGTTATGATAAAATTGGATAGTTATAATGTACCTAAAGATACATCAATTATAGATATTGTAAATAAAATCAATACTAAACAATTTAACATACTCAAAACATTTAAAATTCCAAAGGGCAATAGAAGACAATTGGGTATTATTAAATCATCGACTAACTTATTATGTTTTATTGAAACAATGTATCATGCTGCTCAAATGTTAGAAAATAACTGGACTCTTGAAAACCAAACTATTGAAGAAATATTCGAGCCATGTCTTATTAAACAGACAAATTATAATGATAATTGTGATATTTGTAGTGAGCAATTTAAGAAGTATGAATTGGAATTAAATTGTTGCAAGAAAGTGATTTGTTTTAAATGTGCAATTAATCAAGTCAAATCAAGATTTGATAATTCGGAAATAAACTGTCCATATTGCAGAGGAGATTTATTTGGGTGGAAAACTAATAAATTGATTAGTGAAAAAACTAATGCTGATGATTTTGATGATATGCCTCCTTTAAACAATATGTCAGAATTAGAATCAGTAACTGGTGATTCTAATAATGCTTACATAATGGGACGCGTAACAATGGATGATCTTAATGCACCCATAACACAATCAATATTGTTAAATCGTCATCGACATCATATGGCGCATGAACAAACAGTGGGAAGAACGTTTAGAACTGATTCACATACTCTGTCAGGGGTACAACGGGTGAGAGAAATGTTAAACTATGTACTTGAAAATAATGATAATAATGATAATAATGATAATAATGATAATAATGATAATAATGATAATAATGATAATAATGATGATGATGATGATGACATGCCCGAATTAGAATCAGTTGGTGAAAATACCGAAACCGATCAAACTCATGCATATGATGTTATGCATAGAATGAATATCAATCTATTATACGGACAACAGGACGAACTGTTGTGAACCCACTTGTTGATGTTTCAATAAATCATAGTAATGAAATAGTAAATGAAATGGAAATGGTTGATTGACCAATAAATTTATTACATAAAAATAATTAATAAAAATAATTAATAAAAATTTGAATTTCGAAGTGCTTGAGAACTCCATATAATTTTACCTTTAAATTGGTTGCTTAGCTCAGCCGGTAGAGCGCCTAAACCCCATGCGATAGACGCAATCATCTCTCAGAGATGCACAGTCACCATCGCTTCATCGATTTGAATGCAATTTTTAGCAGGAGACGGGTGGTTCGAATCCCCCAGCAACCAAAAACACAAAAACCAAAATGTAAATTGTACGAACATTGTATAGTCTACAGACTAAATTAATTTATCCTCAAAACACAAAAAATCACAAAACAAACCTTGTTATTGAGTTATTATTATCATCAATGTATATTTTTTTAAAAAAAATGAAATATAATAATTATAGTATTGTTACTAATTATATTAAAAATATGTTTACACATCATATTTTTGTATGTTTGTAGATAAATTTAACAACATCAAAACAATTGATTTTAAGCCAATAAAACAAATTTATATTAAAAGTTTAGATACTAGTTTACCTCAATCATTATATATATCTTGTTGTTATTTTTCTGGTTTATTAGAAACATTAACTGATATTCAAAAAACAAACCCCAATGCATATATCATATGTATTGGATATACATGTAATGATTTTCAGATTGCTTGTACAGGTACTGGTAAATTCAAAGAATCATATTCTGATACTGTTATAAGAGAAATATTTGAAGAAATAGATATCGATGTTGATTCTAATAATATTAAATTATGTTCAATAAACAAAAGTAATTTGAACAAAATATCATATGTTTACAAAATTAATTCGTCACAATGTATTTCATCGACTAATTCAAGAACTAATATAATTACAGATAAAAAGAATGATAATAAAAAACATAAATTTACTATTATTATTTATGGTACATTAGAAGATACTATTAGAATTATTTCTTCATCTAGAATTAATCATGATAATACTGATGATATCGGATTTTATGCTTCAATACATATTAATGATGCAATATTAATATGTCAAAAAATTATATCCGATAATAAAGTAAATTCATTTACACCTTATAAATGTATAGATAATTACTTATACATAGGTGGTACCATATCAGCATAATAATACAACTTCTTTGAATGTGTCTTATTCCACCAATCTTCTTTTTCACTAATATCTTCCCACAAGTAAGTAGAATTAGGATCAATGTATGATAGATCAGATACTAAATTAGTGACAAAGAATTCAGTTTTGTTTCTATATAAGAGTACAGTAATGATCAAAATAATCAAAAATATTATAAAATACATTTTATTTATAATACATAATCAGAAATTAAAAAAGAATTTCATTAATTATACTTTGGTATACATACCAGCATCGGTTGTCGTAGAAGTTGGTAAGAAGATGAAATCTTTTTCATTACATGCTTTCTTTTTAACATAACCAAGAGTATTAAATGCGGTTCCTCCTTCTTTATCGCATATTTCTTTTAATTCTTCGACAGATTTGTTACCAAAATAACCAATATCTTCACCAAAGGAATCTAATTGGCTATAGAATTTATATCCGTCTAATAGTTTAAATGCATTGTTAATTTCATCTTTTGGTACATTACTTGCGGTATATACCTTTTTATCGTAAACTAAAACATTCAAATTAATTCCTTCCAGATATTTATTGTCTTTAATTCCATGAGACGTGATATATTCTAATATTTTTCGAATTCCAGCTTTTGATATAAGGTACGCATCTAGTGTTTCTAGATTGACTAATTTAGTAGGTTCAAATAATATCATATCATAGTTTGCTTTTTTAACAAGGATATCATTTAAGTTAAATTGATCATTAAGTACTAAATAATCATGCAATACCATTAAATATTGACTTTGATTATTCTTTAATAGATCCACATGAGCCATGATTTTATTAATAACTGGACGAAGATAATTAAATATATTGCCATTAAATAATGTTTGTTCAAATTGTTCTAATTTAGTAATACTTCTTGGAATATGTCTGTTAATTGAAGTCAATTTATTCTTTGCATTTTCTTTGAATGTCTTCCAATAATCAATAGTATTATTACTAATCACTGAAATATTGATCGCATCTTCATTTAATTTGAATTGTCCAGTTTGGTTAAGGTGATAGGAGTTTTGTCCATCATGTTCCCATGTTTTCTTTCCAAGGTGTATGCATGTAAATGAATCAAAGAAAGTACTCAAATAACCTCTTTGAATATATTCTTTAGCGTATTGCATTTCAAAATGACCAGTGTTATAAAAAGAACCAACATCTTTGAGCATGCTAACTCTTAATAAGGATGGTCTAAAAGAGAAATGAGGCCAGTATCCATTTGTTCCTAAACCTTGATTTCTGTTAATATATTCATCATATGCTTTTGTATTAGGTTCAAAATGTTCATGTACCGCGTAAACCATACCATCTTTTGTCTTTTTGATAATACCTCCGCCCATTTTTCGTTTATGAAGTTCAATTTCGGCATAATTTTTATTAAATAAGACTTGACCATATTTTTCATTTTCTAAAAGAACTTTTTTAGCGTCAGTTACATAATCTCTCTTTTGTACATAATGCCAATCATCTTCTGTATGCAAATTATACTCAAAATTATTTTCAAGTGCATAATCACGGATGATATTCATACTTACATAATGGCCTTTTTGTGACTGGTCTTTAAGAATAAAGGTGAAGAATGGATATTTCTTTTTCATATTAGCCCTATCCTGTTCAGATGAATTATCATCAACACATAACCATGTATCTATCATATCCAAATCCTGACAACAGTTAATAAATGAATTCATTGTCTTTTCAAATAAATCAAAACGTTTACATGTTGTGATGGAAAATAAGACTTTGTGAGTATTGGCTCCAATTGTGTTTTGTTTATTTTTAATCTTATTTACTTTATTTTGCGGGTATAATAACGTCGCATCTTTAATATATTCAACATTTAAGTCTCTGATTTCTTCAGATGCTGGTCTAATAGTTTGAGGAATCAAATCCCGTCTCATAACTTCCTCTGCTAATTTATATGAATCTTCATATTTATTCAGTTTAGTTAATACCTTTGCCTTGGCCAAACTAATGACGTCTGCAAAATTTTTATTTGTATTAACTTTTTCAGCTGTTTCCAAAGTTTTCAATGCAGTATCATATTCAAGTAATTCAATATATAAACCAGCTAATTTGTATTGATGTTCGGCTGATTGTGGGAATTTTTTAATGAGATTAGCATAAACATTAAATAATAAATCCTTTGCAAATTTATGTGTATTAATGCTGTTTTTAAACTGTTTGAAATATTCCGGTTCATAATATAATAAACCATTTGTATCATTCGTAATTGGAGGTTTTGAATGATATTGGAAATTTGGTCCATTTGATAATAAATAGAAATTATTAATATCATTTGAATCAATTTCAACTATATTTTCATTCGTAATTTTATAGTCATTTGCTAATTTATTTTTTACTTTTTTATCAATGCAAACAATTTTATTAATATTTTTAAGAATTGGTTCTAGATATGTATTATTGTAATATCCAATACATAAACCATTTTCAAAAATGTATTTAATTATTGCGTCTACCTGTAATAGTATTGTTGTTTGTGCCTCAATTTTAATATGATCAAAATAATAATTAACAGCATTATATAAAATTAAATAATCAACCGATAATTTCGTTGGTAATTGTTTTAAGTCAGATGTTGTTACTACCATGTAATTATTAAAACATATAGTATCAATTTTATCACCAATTAAAACCAGATTATAAACATTTTTCATTTGATCAACAAGACGGAATAAAGGGGATTTTTCATTAACAATTTCATTGCTTGTATAAATACAACATGTTTTCTTTTCTTTATCTCGCATCTTTTCCTCACAATTCTTCAAATTAATTTTTAACTTTGTTAATTCATCATTTGGTATATTTTTTGTATCTTCGTCTAAAATATTTTTTAATACAGTATATGCCTCGTGATATTTACCCATTTGGTAACATATAATAGATAGTTCGTCGTGAATCTTATAATCATAAACATCTTTGAAAATGAACAGGACACATTGTGATGGGTATGAGATCTTGGCGCATTTTTTGGCATATTTATAAGCGTTTTGCAAATCACCATTTAATCTGTAATATTTAGCAATATTGTAAAGTGGTTCTGATCGAATTTTACAATAGTTATGCGCATCTAAATAGGCTTGTTCGACTTCTTTCCATGGTAATTTAAGTATTTCCTTTGCCATTGCAATGCGATAATACGAATAGAATACTTCTTCATACCAACCACCCAAATCGATACGTTTTTGATACCATTTAATTGCAGTATTCAAATCACCATGGTCATACCAACTTTGAGCACAATAAAAGGCTCTTCTTTCATTCTTTGGTTCTTCGACTAATAATTCTTCAAATACCTTGGCATCGCGAAGATATTTTTGAGGATCCTGATTACGCGCACCAAGACGACGGGAATCAACGTAATAATTTCCTTCAATATTACCCTTTGTGAAATTTGGTTTTGAACAAGTTAAATATTCATGAAGAGCATCAACATAATGCCAATTATATGTTGAGTCATTCTTCACAATTTGTGTACGTTTATATGTAAATCCACTGCCATAGGTAAGGTTATATGAATCTTCTGTTAATTCAGGAATCTTGAAATCACCCACGACTAAATCATCTGCATCAAATATCCAGATATATTCTGATTTATTTTCACAACATTTTAGAGCATATGTACGGTTCCAACCAAAATGAAAAAATGAATATCGTTTCCATTTACCCATATGGCATTGACATGAACGGAATTCGTGTGAAACGACTTCTCCTTTAATACCCTTTGAATCAAAAAATTCCTTAATAATTTCTTTTGTATTATCTGTTGATCCTGTATCGTTAATGACATAATAGTCAATATATTTATACACATTTTCCAATGTTTCTTTTATAACATGTGATTCGTTTTTTACGATCATATTAAGACATAATTTTGGTTTACTCATCACTATTAATTCCTATATAATTATTCTTTTAAGTTATTTTGGTTCAAGTTACCGCACGTATAATTTATAGCATTTATATATTATATATTTTATTATTATGTAATAAACTAATTAAATCAAGTTAATTATTTGATACCTTTGTATCGAATAGCTGGATCCCGACATTTTTCACATTGAGTAATTATATTCCAATCACAAATGTATTCGTTACCACATGTTTGACAATTATGCAGATTAACACATTGGAATTTATTGCTATCATATTGAATATTCAAACATTTAGTATAACCACATACATCGCACGATTTAATATGGCATCGTTTGACACCATCAAATCGCACGCAGAAAACACTACCACATTCTTTGCATTTTTCAGCAGTGCAAACCAAACGACTATCATCGCTATGAACACCAGGGCATTCTGTCCGTTGGCAAGTTTCACAATAGGCCGGGCGTGGAGGTCGTTTGAAATAGGTCATCGTACTGGTCGATTAGATCATAATATGAATGCATATAGTTAACGTTTTAAATTTCAGTTTTTTTGAATTGCTTATTTCATAATCTTTATAATTAATTAACTTTTATTATTTCATATTACAACATAATAAAAAATTGATAATTGATCATTATAATTGATAAGCCTATATAACACTATTATATTCAATACAATGGGTTCGGCTGCTTCTTATCTCTACGGTTCCAACTCAACTACTACTGATCAACAATCAACTCAACAAGACAATGTTGAAGAAGAGTTCAAATTTGATAATCTTGACGAAAGTACGAAAACTGAATTGATCGAATTCATTAAACTCTTGAAAACCAAAAACATCAATCTTCAAGATAATTTTTCTGAAAAGATGAAAGATGTTGAACTAGAAAGTACTCAGCTCTTGCCAATGTGTGTTGAACTCTACCAAAAAATGTATGAACTTTTTGGTGAATTCAAACAGACTGCTGACAAAACTAAGAGCAAGAAGAAATTTTACTTTGTTAAACCTAAATTCACAACTGATGATGTCAAGAAAGCCAATACTGTGGCTGATACTGTCCAAGTTACTCTACCCCTTGATACTACTATGATGAATGTAACTGCTCCAGTTGTTAGTATGAAGAATACTCAAATTACCATGACTGAATTTACTGATTCATTCGGCAATGTCATTACGAAGAAGGATATGATGGGTATTAATAAGCGTATGCTTCGCGATTCCCCTCAATATATCAAGACCCGTTTCATCAATGTCTTTAACCAAATTCTTAAAGATCTATCGCTTGTTAATAAGATTAGTATTGGTAAAGGATCATATATTTACAAGACCAGCAAACATGGCGCTACCAGTGATATTAATTCATTCCGTCAAATTGTTACCATTCCAAATGCCGTGAACCAATTCCATCGCATTATGACTATCCGTCTATCAAATTACCTTATGGCAAACAAGTATCTTGATACGGATATTCAAAAAGGTAGTATCAGTGGTACTAAATTTGCAATCTTTGAACAGTTCTACAAAGTTAAGAACGTATTCAAGCATGCCAAAAAGAACAATAAGTCGTGTGCTGTTCTATTCCTTGATGTTTCAAATGCATTTGGCAATCTCAACCTTACGAATCTTTATAAAGTTCTTGAAACCTATGGAGTTGATCAAGGATTCATTAATTACCTTAAGGAATTCTACGGTAATTTCGAATACTATGTCGATGCTAATGGTGTTAAATCAGAGGTTTTCAAATGGAAGGGTGGTTTGATTCAAGGTTGCTCACTTTCTCCCCTTCTCTTTGTTACTGCACTGAACTATATCTTGACTCATCTTGATAAGACTTACAAGTCAACTCACGGTTACAGTCTTGGCGATGTTCATAAGATTCTTCTCACAGCATTTGTTGATGACATCTGTGTCATTTGCAAGGATGTCAATTCATGCGAAGAAATCTACAAGAAGCTCGCTGAACTTCTTAAGGTTCTTGGACTTCCCGTGAACATTGGTAAGTGCGCCCTCATGGTTGTTAATGATAACACTCCAACCACCGGAGAATTAACCAAGATTCAAAAGGTTAACGTCTTCAAATATCTTGGTGAATATGTTGCAAGTGATGGCAGTTCAACTGAATCATATGTTCAATTCCTAAAGAGTGTTGCTCGTCGTCTTAAAGGTCTTGATACTAAAAATGTTACAAATGATGTGAAAATTACTGCCTTCAACCAATATCTTTCTCCATGGATTCAACGCAAGATGCTTACCATGTATGACATTAGCACAGTCAACCGACTTAAGATTGTTGCAATTATTAAGGAATACCTAGACAAATGGGGCCATAAAGATGTTATCAATCTCTTTAGCAATGTCAGCAACATTATTAATGAATCCAAAGACAAAATCATTTCAGGTGTTAACTTCAATGATAACGAATTTGATGAAAAATTGGAAAATGATGTTGATATTGCCAACTATGTTCTTAAGGATAGCAGTGTTAAACTTGAATACAATCAGATTGATGATGATTTCCAACTAGATCTTGAGATGGATATCGTCGATACCCTTGAAGATTATGATTCATAAAAATTGATATTTGAACAATATAGAAAGTAGCTTTATTTATTATATCAAACTATTAATATTACTATAGATAAATATGATTTATATAATGGAATTATAACCGTCAGTAATATCGCTTTTTTAACACCAGTAGAATCAAAAGATTTCCATGATGGATCACTTTTTGGTGTTGTGCATTACTCTTAGACAAGTCTATTCATGACATGTATGAAATTATAGAGTATCGGCAAATTGAATACCAGTAGAATCATACTTTATCATATGATTAAGCAAATTGGTATTGAATCAAACAATTAACTTTAGACCTTTGGATTATTATGTTACCTATAGGATCTATACGCCTTCAATGTCTAGTTCTCCCGTTCTTACTTACAGAAATTAACTACTTAACACCAGTAACTGTTCACCCTAAAGTAAAGCATTGACTCAAAGAATTTAAACTATCCATCTGGTCCTATTTAATTGAGTCACGACCCTTGACATTTGTCATTTAACACTTCTTAGATTTTTCAGTATCAGCTCATGATATATCATCCACGCCCGAAGTATTGTTTTTTAGAACCTAAAGAAATTGTATTTTACGCAATGTATATTGGAATTTAAGGTTCTGAAAAATATTTTATTATTAAAAGATTATAATATTTTAAACAAATTGTTCCAATAAAAAAGTAAAGATAAAATTTTGTACTATTAGAATTTATACTATAATTAATTGATTATTCGCCTAAAAGTACAGTATTACCATTAATTAAACACTCAAAGAAATAAATGTCATTTAACAACATATGTTCCGTATTACGAGTGTAGTCATCATTTCATTAAATTAAATACTTTCAGACTAATATATATCCAGAATATTATTCTCACTGCAAAAGTATTGTCATCGTATTATCACATATAAAAAAACACTTAGAGAATAACTACGATTAAAGTTAAGTTCTTCATATAAATTAAGTGTTGTACTTACCAATTTTAAATACCTTAAGACTATCTTAATTATCTAGATTTATATCCATCAATTACAAGGTATTGATTATTCATATCCCGTTATACTTAAAGAACGATTGCTTATTTAAGAAGATGATCTTCCTAAATTAAGTATAGTTATTTAGTACTTGTAGATGTTAATTACATCAATGATGATTATCGCGAAACAAAGTACTGTAGAAATGTAAATACTATTAAATTAAATACCTTAAGATAATAATACATCTCATGTTTCATTATTGGATAAGGTATTGTTCCATTTGCCCGCATATTATACTTAAAGAATCATTTGCTTATTTATACTAAATATCATCTTCCCGAATTAAGTGTAGTTATTTAGTACTTGTAGATCATTATTAGATCAATGATATTATCACAAAAAAAGTACTGCATTATCACTCATAGACCTTAAATTATTAAGATTATGCTATAGGATAAAAAAAGAGTGATGTAAAAAAAAATATTATAGACTTATAAGATTATTAAATATTAAATATCATATTTACATAAATATCAAGTCTAGGAAAACTTGAAAGGTATTCATTAGATTATAACCATTATTTACAATATTATGGAAAACCAGAATACAGTCTTTCATTTATTCATATAAAAAAAATATTAAGATTATGCTACAGGTAAACAGAGTGATCGACATAAAAAATTATAGACTTTTAAGATTATTAATTATAAACCAGTTTATACAAATATCAAGTCTAGGAAAACGTGAAAGGTATTCATTAGATTATAACCATTATTTACAATATTATGGAAAACCAGAATACAGTCTTTCATTTATTCATAAAAAAATTGATTTATTAACATTATCACCATATATTTCTATTCAATTCATTAACATATTTAATGGATAAGAAATTTAAAAGAGTATTAAAAGAAACAGTTTTAAATGATAAGGAATCAGTAAAAGAATATCTAAACATTTCATTTCGTAAAAGGCTACCACAAAAAGATTTCAAATTATATATAAATATTTGTAAAATTTATGATAAATATCCAGATACAATTCAAGAACTTCTTAATAATATTCCAACTTTAGGATATTATAAAGATTATTTTTTCATTTACAGTTTTGCCAGAAATGATCAATTGAAAGATTATATTGTTACTCTGATCATCAATCAGATAAATTCAGATCTAACTAATCTTAAATCAAAGAAACAAATTTCAACTTTGGGTAAATGGTTACCAAGAGAATCTTCTAAACTTAACAATAATGGTTTCCAAGATCACTTTTGTCAGCTATTTTATCCAGAAGTTGCAAAGGATACTGCCCGAAGAAGGTACAGAAAATTGAAAACTATGTTGAATAAACAATTGGGAACATTAGAATCTAAATTAAGCACAAAGGACTTCGAAATAGATTATAACAAAGTTTCTCCAATGGCATTGAAAATGAAAAAGAAAGCTTTGACGGAAAATGAGATGACAAAAGAAAAGTTTGAAGAGCATCAGATGAACACTTTAAAAAAAATGTCATTACCTAAATTTTGTAGAGAGTTATTTGAGACTAATTACACACTAGAACAATTACAAGAAGCGTGGACTCATAATCGTTATACAATGGAAATACCGTGTATCAATAGATTTGTTGGACAGTCTGTTTGTGTTATTGATCTGTCAAAAGATACATTTGCATCCAATACACAATACTTCGCACTTGGTATTGCATTACTTGTCGATCAATTTTCTCTCATGAAAAATAAGGTCATTATTGGTAAGAATAAGATTACTTTAGAAGGTAATGTTGTTGAGAAAGCCAATCAATTAATGACTTACTGTGGACCTTGTATATTAGATGCAGAAAAATATTACGAGATGGTTAAACAAGACAACGAGGACCTTAAAAATATCTTCTTAGTTTCGACAAAGGATATAGTCAATTATGAATCATTAAATGATAAAAAGATTACTCTAACACATTACATTCCAGATCAAGAGAGTTATAATATTAGATATTACAATGGAAGCAAAATTCGGGAATTTAGAAAGTATATTTATCATAATCAACGTGATGATGTTGAACTATTGGAAAAGAAGAAAATGAATGAAATTGTAATCGAATCGAATGAATTAAATGATCGACTTTCGCCAATGATTGTCATATTATCCGTTGCTAGTCTTTGGTTGATGGCCAAATACTTCGAATATTTTTATTAAAAAAATTTGATTTATTAAATACATATTACCTTTGTTTTATCTAGAATTAATAATTTCCATTTATAACGTAATAATTAAATGGAACCAGATGAACATGTAATTGAGTTAAATGATTACAATTCAGTTAGTACTAATGATGATAGCGATGATGATAGCGATGATGAAGATCAACAAATCAATACCATTCAACCAGTATGGATAAAAATAGTAATGCATATTATTAAAATTAGCAAATTGATTACTTATTTAACATTTTTCATACTTTTCATGAATTTTTCATGGAGAGTATACAGTTTTGATGGTAGTGATTTTTTGTCTAATATGTTAAAAGTTTTATGGGGGTTTAATACTTTTGTTATACTTTTTAATATGATTATCATTGTGAATGAATATATGATTGATTGTGATTTTTTTGGAAGATCATCTGGGTTTATCATATTTAATAACACAGTCAAATTTCTAAGCTATTTTACATTTTATGCATCAGGAGCAATGTTCTTACTAGTTTTTCTGTCACCAATACCAGAACAATTATATTCAGCATATTTAACCATTTTAATATATTATTGTATTGAAATTGGGTCAATTGCTATATTTTTGATCTTATTTGTTATTATGTGTAGAATTGGGGTCGGAGTTAATTACATGGGATTGATGATTAGTTTTATGAATAATGTTCCAGTAAGGACTGGTGCTCAAGATGAAGAATTAAACCAATTAAAAGAATACAGAATAATTAAAAAAAATGACACGATAATATTGTACAATCTCATAGAAAATAAAGAAATTACAGATTGTCATGAAGGAGAATGTATTATATGTCACACAGATTATGAAGATAATGCCACAATAAGACATTTTGAGTGTAAACATTATTATCATAAAGATTGTTGCGATGAATGGTTAAAAATAAGTAAGACTTGTCCAATGTGTCGGAAAGAAATTGTCTTCGCCTAAAATAAATATCTTATATAATATATTATGACCGAAAATATACAAACATTTGTTAATTTAATCATCAATAAAAAATTTTCAACAAAATTATTATTTTCCGATAAACCAATTCTTATGGCAAAATCAGAGGAATTAGTTGAACCAACGAAAGAGTTTAAAGGCGTGATGACTGATTTTGTGACAAATGAATGTCTTAAAACACCAGAACAACAAAAAAAATTTGCAAATTTGATTCATTCTGCTTTTTCCACAGCATTAAAATTATATGAACAACAAAAAGGATTACCTGCTAATTCTATTATTTTTTTATTCAAAGGTGGTAATATTTTACGATTTGTTGCATATGAAACAATGCATGAATTGCCCGGAAATGTGTCCGATCAAATTATAAATTATTATAAGGATTCATTTAAAAAATCTGACGCAGATTTTACAATTTATATTAATCCTCAATTAAAAAATTTTGATGAAGTTTTCGAAGATATTAATAATCTAACATTTTTACTTGAAAACAATATTCGTAATGAATTTCTGAGTAATATGAGTGGATATTTTGAATTTTATAAATTAAATAATAATGAGAAAAAGAATATTCTTCAATCATATCTTAAAAAACTTAATGAAACACAAACTCTAAAAGATAAGTTATATGATTACGATGGCCAATTTACTTCTTTAATATTTAAAGATATTGCAATTCCAAATGATCAATACGCATATATACCAAAGGCTGATTTCCAACTAGACGATCATCAAACTGATCCGAAACATACAGTATTAACTAATCTAAAACTTTTGCACGAATTAGAAATCCCGGAACTAGTGCCAATAATAGATAAGCAAAAACAAATCTATAAAAATACATTAACACAATCAGAAATGTATACAAGTGTTAATAAAACTCTAACATTTAAGAAAGGACCAAATATTGCATCTTTTAGTTTAATTAGAATCAAAATGTCGTTAAATGCCTATTTTACTTCCACAAATAAAAAGACAGAAATGATTAAATTAGATGGCGAGTTAATTGATATTAGTATTGTAAAAAAAGATGATTCGAATTTAGCACATTTCTTTGAACATAAAGATAAATATATCAGTACATATACTATAGGTCATGATAAAGAAGCTGTGAAATTCCAGGCCTATTCGCTTGAATATCTGTTAGAAGATCTGGAAAGAATGTTGTTTATTGATACCGAATTTCCATGGGACGACGCTAAATACGCCAAAAGAATTAAAAGAATCATGTTTATGTATTTTATCATGTTAATGATTAATCAAACTTTAAATAACGAGAAAAGAGCTAAATATATGAGTCTGATTAAAAATAATATTATCGAACAAGCAAATAAAGATCATAAACAAGCACTTAAAAATATTGCTATATTTTTAGAAAATAGCGAAGAAAATTATCCCAAAATCTATCCGTTTAGAGAATTAGTTAAAAATTTGGCTTTGATATTAATGAAAAATAATCTGGATAAAGCAAAATTAGATGAATACTTGAAAACTATTAATGATAATATAGAAGTATTAAGTAAAGGATTTGGAGGTTTAGATCAATATTGTAAAGGAAATATGACTGTCCAAGAAGCTAGTATTTTAGATAGCACAACTCTTCCTGTTGGTGGTGGATTTAATATTCTTAATTTTTTCCGGAGGATTATGGATAAATAAATTACCACGTTTCCGGTTTATAATTCCTTAGATGAACCCAATCTTTTGATAAAGGTGTTCCATTATAATATTCAATAATTGGATATAAAATGCGTGATGCGCCATCTTCTGGAGACAATGGATAATGATCATATTGTGGATTGATACCACTTATGAATCCAGGATTAATACTGAAAACATATTGATTTTTCTCTTTTTCATCTGAAATGGTCTTGATTAGCATATTCATTGCTGCTTTACACATATTAGTGTGTGGATGATTACTTGTTTTACTTGCGCTAAATTGTCCTTCCAATGCGGTAACTTGAATAATAAATCTAGGTTTTACCATTGTATTTTTAATTGCACTAATTAATAAAGTGGGGACAGTTTGATTAATGATTATTGCCTCCAAAATTTCTCCTGGATCAATCTGTTCGATATTTTTCATCCATGATGATTCCCTTCTAATATTGTCATCTTTAATATCAAAGAATTGATTAAATTGAAAATTTGATAATTGTAGACTTAATTTTGGAACACCAGAAAAGACTAATTCTTGATTAGATGATGTCGAATAAGTAATGAGTTCATGATATTCTGAAGAAGGTAACATCAATCTAACATCTTGTTGAATTGAATGTTCAAGTAGATTGATTTTATCATAATACTTATTTGAAGCTCGAATAGTTTGACATGCATTATTAATGAAAATATTAATTCGCTTCTCTTTAATAAATTCTATCATTTTCATAACACTTGATAGGTTTGTAAAATCACATTGATAAATAGTTAAATTATCCTTCCATTTATTATAGTCTATTTGTTGCATATAATTATACAAACAAGCATGAGGATATCGTGTTGTCCCAATAACTTTTCCCCCACATCTTAAGATTTTTAATGCAATATGTAACCCAATTTTTTGCCGAATACCTGTAATAAATGCATTACAAGTAGATAAATTTGCTGTTTTTATTTTATGTTTATAATTTTCTTCACCGCAAAATAAACACATGTCTGGATAATCTGGATAAGTTAATTGAATAGGTTTTCTACAGACATAACACCAATTAAATATTGGTTTATTATATTCATATTTCATTAGTTTAAAGCTAGTGATATCCTTTTTCTGCAATCTATAGAATAATGTTGTTTGATAATATGAATGATCTAGTATCTGATAACCAGAAATATTAGCATATATGTGATTTTCATGATCACAAATTATCATATCCCGATCTAATAATACTTCTCCTAGATTTTGATAATAATATGAGTCAACGATAATGGTATAATTAAGATGTTTAAGAATAATTTGGTTTTGGATATCAATAAAAGTTTCATATTCTTTAGGTATTTTAATATGTTTTTCAAAAGAATAGAGCTTGATAACTTTAGGTTTTTCCTTTTGTGCAATGGTTAAAAGAGTTTCCGAACCGAAACAAAATTTAGTGAAATCAAATTGCGGTAAGTCTTTTTTAATTTGATCTAAATATTTATTCATATGATGTTCAGAAAAATTATAGAGAGTATTGATTTGGTTATTTAGATTAATTAATTCTTGTTTGTAGTTAGTATTATGATAGAGATGTATTAACATTCTTTCATGACTTTTTTTAATTAAATGACTATAGAGTTCCTGTGATATATAATTCGCTAAAAAATTATAATCTTGATAAAGTTCTAGGATAACGTTGATAGGAATGATTTGTAACATTTTTTTGATATAGATAGTATGATCTTTCATAAATTGCATTAGAACTTTTTTATGATATTCTGGATCAGAATTTAAATACTGAATCAAATTGTCATTATCATTTGGACTCCATTCATAATCTGGCAAATCGTAATAAAAATCTGTGATTTGAATAGGTTCGATAATCCTATACATATCATTTAATCGTAATAAATCAAGTAATTAAAGTTATGTAGATTATTAATCAAATTTTATATTGGTACAACATTTTTAATAGGTGACCGACAAATTGGACATTTATTCATCGTTTGATAGCATTCCATACACAAGCTTGCATGATTACATGGTTGGAAAACAACTGCTGGTTTAATATCATCTTCGCCACAAATTATACATTCATCGCCTATATATAAAGTACCAATGGTAACATTTTCAGGAACATCTTTTTTGTAAGTTAATTTCATACCTTTTTTCCAAAATGGTTCAATACCAAGATATTGTATGTGTTTGCACAAATCGGCTGGAGTTTCAAATTTAGAATCCCGACAAGTTATAGAAGGGCATTTAGTTATATTTTTCTCCATTACTTTTTCAGGCGTTAGATTAGTATGAAAAACACTGTCTTCGTGCCATTTATGATAACCATATGTGTATGCATTATGTTTTGATAAATGTGTAATTAAGTGATCAGGAGTAAGAAATTTTTGATTACATCCTTCATAAAAACATTCCATATATTCTAATCGTGGGCGACCTAATTGCGGATGTGGTAATGGTTGATTTGTATGGATATTTTGCATGTCTTTATCATTATCTGGTTCATATTTATAGTTTTTTGCCATGGAACATATTTTCCCAATAACGATATTGTTAAATGGTTTTGGTGTTGGTGTGATAGTATCTAACATTTGTGAAATTTTTTCAAGATAATTATTATTTAACAAATGTTTTTCATACAATATGTCGATTATTTGTTGTCCTGAATATTGTTTTTGGTTCAAATATTCAATAATTTTTTTAACCAATACTGTTTTATCAATACCATATTGTTTAACCAATTGAATCATGACTTCAAGAGTTGTATCAATCGAACCAGCTGGTATGGTAAATGGATCATATAACCAGCCAAATAATAATTGTTTTTGATCTTCAAACTTGACTTTATCCATTTATTTAATCATTATTATTATTATTATTTTATATCTTTTTATCAAATTTTCCAAACAAGTTAAAAAATTTGATAAATCGTCATAAACATATCTAAAGACTTGATAATTTAATACAACATTCAATGCTCAAATACAAGACTGAACAAGACAAAAATCCTGGTCAATGGAAATGTCTTCTTGATCAAATGACTGAACAAACTATGGTGGAAACTGCACAAAAGTTTTATGATCAAATAAAATTGGATCTAGAAGCTCAAGAAAAAGGTACTTCTGTTAGTGATTGTGCTTACAATACACCCCGAATGTATAGCAGCTTTGACAAGAAATTTAACATCGGTCACACGTTAGCTAAACTATTATTTCCAGAAGAAAGTGCTGACGAAAAAAAGAAAGTCTGGTCATATATTAAATATCAACGTCTGCTTTCAACATTATCTAATACATTCAAAGAACAAATTGAAAAAGAGGAAACACTCAAAAGTCAATATCGCGAAGTCCGTAAAACATGCCAGCGAAAATACTTTTGTGAATTAAAAAATCGGCCTCTTGATAAAATGATTACCGACCCTGTTCCCATGCCTGTGGATGTTTCTCCGATTGAGGAATTACAACCCTTCTTTGATCATTTATCCAACAATACAGAAGTTACAGTTCCCGAACTTGAATTCCAACGCGGTGTTCAATATAATGATGGTCGTATGGATCTTTGTAAACAAGTTGTTGGTCCTCCTCATATCGGAAAACTAATGAATTCTCTTAAAAACAATACCCAGATCACCCATTTCTTACTTGGTAATAACATTATTGGTCAAAATGGTGCAGAAGCCATACATGAATTCCTAACACATGATCATAAACCACAAATTAAAACCTGGTACATTGCAGGTAATGAAATATCAAGTGAAGGAGCCAAGTTAATTGCCGATGCCTTGAAAGATGATGTATATTGCGAAGCCTTATGGCTAAAACGTAATCCAATTAAAGCGGAAGGTGCCAAATATCTTGGTCAAATGTTAGAAACAAATCAAAAAATTAAGATTTTGGATTTACATAATACTGGTTTGTTAGATGAAGGTTGTAAATACATTTTCGAATCTCTTAAAAAGAATACCACTCTAAAACATCTTTATTTAGATGCTGATGGTATTACAATTGAAGGTGCCAAATCAATTGCTGATTATTTTGACTATATTGTAACCAATAAATGTGGCAAACGCTTGACCAGTTTATGGATTGATATGAATCGTTTTGACGATGATGGTATGACTCTTATTGCGAATTCTCTTAAAAACTATCCCTATCTAAAACGTCTTTATGTTGGTTCTAATCGACTTACTGATGTTGGTGTTAAAGTCCTTTGTGACTCTTTAGTCAATCACAAAGAACTGACGGTCTTTGATCTTGGTCTTTATAAATCAACAAGTGATCTTGGTGAATTACCAAATAATTTTGGTGATAAAGGTGCTGAACATATTGCCGAATTTATGAAAAATAATAAGAGTGTTGAAGTAGTGAGCATTTTACACTCAGACATTACATTAGTTGGTCTTCATAAAGTCAACGAAGCTCTCCAACAAAGTGATAATATTGTCTATCTATATTATGAACAATATGGACTTTTCATTCCCCAAGAACTTCGTAATGCTATTAAAACCAAATTGGAGGCTAATATTCAAAAGAAATATCAAATGAGCTATGGAGAATTTTGCAATAACAAACTGCGATATATTCGTGGTTCTTATAAGCTCAAGAATATTGATTCAGTCTATCGGAACCGGATGTGAAGAATTGCAAAAAAATTGTTTCCCAATATCAAAAAAATTGATTTATTAACATTTTAGGAACCATATATTATTTATTTATTATCACTTCCAAATCATGGAAATTCCCTCAATTGGTTTTGGCACTTTCCGCCTCAAAGGCAATGATGCTTATCAAATGGTCCTTCGTGCTTTGCAAAATGGATATCGGCATATTGATACAGCTAAACTTTATGGCAACGAACAAGATGTTGGACGGGCTATTAAAGACAGTGGTGTGAAAAGAGAAGAGATCTTTATTACGACCAAAATCTGGAAAGATGATTTGAAAAATGAGAATCGAATGATTAAATCTGTCAAAAATAGTCTTAGAAAGTTAGGTGTTGATTATCTGGATCTGGTTTTGCTACATACTTATCCAGATGAAATCGAAAAAAATCTTAAGCAACCCAGTTCAGATAAATCTGATGAATCTGATAAATCCGATGAATCTCCAAGCTCAGAAAAATCCGATGATTCAACTGAATCCAATAAACTTATTATTACCTGGAGAGTAATGGAAAGTATTCTTGATAATAAAATTCCAGAGCTTGAAAATAAGGTCAAACATATTGGTGTCAGTAATTATAAAATCAAACATTTGGAAAAACTGCTCAAATTTTGTAAGCATAAACCATATGTCAATCAAATTGAGGTAAGTCCTTATCTTGTTAGAGAGGATCTGGTTAAATATTGTCAGAAAAATGATATTAAAGTTGTAGCTCATACATCATTAATTAAAGGTGAGAAGTTTACAGATGACAAGCTTGTAAATCTTTCAAAGAAATATGAAATTAGTATGCCACTATTGCTTCTTGGTTGGGCTCTATCTAAAAATTATGTTGTCTTGCCCAGAACTTCGCAATTTGAACATTTAACTCATAATTATAAATGTCTTGAGATGACTCTGTCCAAAGAAATTATTGAGGAACTTGATCGATTTAACGAAAACTACGCCACTCATCCGCAATATATCAAGGATTAATTTTTTTATTTATTTATTTATATATAGTATATAATGCCTGTAGAAAAATTAACAGTTAAAGAGCAACAAATTATTAATGGACCCAAAGGAATTTCATTTAAGTATTATCATAAAGACGGTGATGATATTATCAAAATCCAAGGTATTGAACAACCCGATGGTAAATTCATACTTATTACTAAAAAAAATAAGGAATCTGCCGACAAAAAAGAATTAACTAAAAAAGAATTACTTAAATACATCAAAGATAACGACCAACTTGTATTTGCAATTGAAAGCATTGAAGCCCTAAAAGGTGGTAAAAGAAGGTCTCGTAAAGGTACTAAAAAAGCTTCACGTAAAGGTACCAGAAAGGGATCCCGCAAAGGATCCCGAAAAGGGTCTAAAGGTGGTGCTAGAGGAGGTTCCAGAAAAGGATCCCGTAAAGTTAAAAAATATTAGACGAATTTATTTTTCTAAAATATTATTATAAATGGATATCGAATATATAATAATCTATCAAAATTGTGGAAAATCGCAAACAAAAAATGTAATTAAACCTTTTAATGGTATAGAATATTGGGATGAATCGAAACTAAGAAGAGACAGTATTAATCCCAATAAAATTTCAGAAATATTAGTTGGTCCAATGACCGTCATTGAAATGTTTTCAGAACCATATTTCAGTGGTGATCACCATGAAGTTATTAATAATAAAAAACATGAAGGTATATCTTATACATTTGGTTGCCCAGATGATCCAAAATGGAAACCTAATCTTGGATCAATAATTATTTGGACATACGAACATTATAACAAAGTTCACGGTATACCTTATTGCACAAAAGATAGTGAATGTAAATCAAATCAAATGTGTTTATGTAAACATGGCCAATCACATCCTTCATGGTGTCCAAATGAGAAAAGAAGATGTCTGAATAAAGGGTATTTTACATATGAATTTCCGTTTACACTAAATGACGACGATCAAATAGATTTAGATTGTTATCATCAAGAATTAAATAAAGTCGGAAAAGTTAGTGATGGCTCAATATCTAAAGCATTAGATCTTGATTTAGCCAGAAGATGTGCAAAAAATAAAATTAAACAAATCCAAAGACTAGAACACTTCGGTAATTTATCAAATAACCAATCATCATTGATCGTTTTAGCGGTATTACTGGTATGCATTTATTTAGCGTCTTCGCGATAAGAGTTGATCTTGTCTATCTCTAGATTCCAATTTAATCCATCCATAATCATCCCAATTAAACCGATCATATAAGAATTTCGTCGCCTGATTAATATTATTAACCCATGAAAATTTTATTTTATCTCCCTGCTGTTCATATTTAATATAAACAACATTATTATAACCATCATAAACTGTTTTGGTCATTCTTTCTGCATTATAGCCAAGTATTTTGTAAAGGACAATTTCTCCTTCTCTCACATAATCAATCCATAAAACCAATGGTTGAAGATAATCGTAATCACCCATTCTTATTTTATCAAAGAATAATTCACTCACCATTCCTTTTCCACCAACAACTCCTTTGACATTTTCATAGAGCCAATTATCGGAATCCTTCAGTTTAATATAGGTGATTGGGTCTTTTCTAACAAATTCTGTTGATTGATAAACACCATCTGTGTTAAGCAAACGGTCATAATTGTAAAATTGATTTGTAAAGATTTCATTATATTCTTTTTTAAATGTCCTAAGAAATTGAACAGGCATATCTGAAATTTTATAAGTATTCCAATCTAATGGAACTCTGTAAGTAATATTATAAATGTTATTGCTCATTTATAATTAATTAAGATAATAAATTGAATCCGATCAACTGGAATTGAACCAATACTAAGAGGGCTACAACCTCCTGTGCTACCACTACACCATGATCAACTAACTATATCGTCTAATCTTTAAGTGTTATTGTAGTCTTTAAGTAATCTTTAAGTGTTATTGTAGTCTTTAAGTGTGTTTATTTGAGTTGGTTAGCTCATTGCTTTTAGCCAAAATTTAGGAAATCGGCTAAGTATATCCAGATTTCGGCTAAATTGGCTAATTAAAATATGCGCAAATATTTTATAATTATTTGTTCATCTCATGACTTTTTATAATGATATAATATGGATTATGCAACGTTATCATTCTATGATTTATAATAGATTGATAGAATTGAGTAATTGCATGAGTATTATTAGAAGTTATGTAAATAGTATTTAGTTAATGGTATTAAGGCAATGATGTTATTTTATAATATATAATTTCATTTGATGTCGTAAAATTATTTTATTGCCTGGTAGTTTCCGGTAATTTTTTACCGACACAATGTTTGTGTGTTGAAATTTTTCTTCGCGGGTGTAAATATTTTTATAATAAAATTAAGTGATTAAAAAGTAATGAGTTGAATAAACATAGTGTCGTTGTAAGAGTTTTTAAGTTAATGATTTAGTATAAATATTATAGTTAAAGAAGATGAGGTACCTGATATCAGTAAAATGTATAGAAGCAACATAAATTTATTATAGAATGACTAATTATCATGATTAGATGAAAAGAGTATACAACAACAAATTATTAATTATTAAACTTTCACAAAATACTTTAAAAAGTATAATATGTAAATAATTAGCCATATAGCCAATAAGTCGGCTAAGTATATCCGATTTCGGCTAATTCGGCTAATTAAAAAATACTTAAAAGATTATATATATTAAGTTTATAATGAATCAATTTGAATGTATACTATGCAATTATATAACACATGATAAAAGCAATTATATAAAACATATGAAAAGTATTAAGCATACAAACTTTGCCACAAAAAATGGTACACCGCCGATAGAAAAGAATTTATTGTGTGATAATTGTGGAAAGATATTCGCTCATCATTCTAGTTTATCACGTCATAAATTACATAGATGTAAAGGTAAAAATAAACAAAAAACAGATATAGAGTTATTAAAAGAAGAAATTACCGAACTAAAAGAACAATTAGAAAAGCAAAAAATACAACAAGAAAAGCTTGATACTAAACTTAAAGAAACTGAAAAGCCTACACAGGTTAACATATCAGTTAGAAATTATATTCAGAAAAATTATTCAATGGCTCCTATATTAACACAATTACCGGATTATTCTGTGATTGAAGAAGATATAGAGGAGTTTTCATATGTTTTGGTAGAGAATTATAAAAAAAAGATATTATATAAGTATTTAGGAGATTTTATAATTAAATATTACAAAAAAGAAGATCCAAATGATCAATCTATTTGGAATTCAGATACTTCAAGATTAAAGTATTTTATTAAAAGATTAATTGATAAAACTGATTCTTCATGGTATTCCGATCCGAAAGGTGTAAAAACTAAACAATTTATTATTAATCCCTTACTTAATTACATTAGAGAATATTGTTTAAATTATTTGGAGGAAACAGAACTTACTAGGGATAACATACAAGAAATGACTGGTGCCGAATGTAGTGAATTACAAATAAAACGAAATACTATACAATCAATAAGGTATGATACTGAAAATGATGCTTTAGCAACTGAAATTATACGGTATATTGCCCCTCATTTTTATAATAAAGATTTCAAATTACTAAAATAGTACAATAAACATTTTTTTATAGTTGGTTACCTTATAACTTTATTTGGCATGATAATATGGTTAGTGCAATATATACCATTCTATGATATATATTGGATTTATAGAAGTGAATAGTTGTATGGTTAGTATTAACTATTAAGTAAATGATATTTAGGCAATTATATCATTTTACGAATTAAAATTTCATTTGATGTGTTAAAATTATTTTATTGCCAAGTACTTTTAAGTAGTTTTTTTACTGACACAAAGTTTGTGTGTTGAGGAAATTTTTTGGGAAGAAAATATTTTTTGATAAAATTAAGAGACCTAAAAGTAATAAGTTGAATAAATACAATATTATAATAAGAGTTTATAGGGATTTGGATTGACCAATTTATATGATAAAAGGTTATGAGATGAACATATATGTAAAAATGTGTAAAAGAGTCGTAATTAGAAGTAAATAATTCCAAGTACTTTTAATTATTTTATATTTTATTGGCTAATTATAAAAAGTATATAAGTCACTAGATATATAAAATAAATGTACTGTAACAAATACTTTTACAAGTACTGAAAAGAATATACATCGACTAATTAGCCATTTAGCCAATGCAATAGAAAATTTCGGCTAAATGGCTAATTGAAATATTGCAAATGATAATTAATTTATATTATGGTTAATGTTATTGTATTATTCTACAATTTGTAATTAATTGAAAGAATTGAATAGTTATCATTAATAATATATCACGAAAATAATTTATTCAACTAGTTACTTTTTCGGTTGTATAATATAGGATTGCAAATGTTTCATTATACAATTTATATTGAACTAATATAAATTAGTAATTGCATAATTGTTCTTCATTGTATCAAATTAATTAAACAATATAAATTACTTAAACAAATCATTATATTATAAAATAATGGAACAGGAATCAGAAAAGAAACCTAAATATAGTTATTATAAAACTCACAAAGACAAATTTAACATTTATACTGATTGCGAATGCGGAGGAAGATATTGCAAGAATACTAAATATAATCATTTTAAAAGCTCAAGACATAATAATGCAATGAAAATTATTGAACAACAAAAAGTAATAATAAAACAATTGACAGACAAAATAGATACTATTCAAAATATTAAATAGTGTGTTTAATTTTAAACTTTTTATTTATCAATATAAGATATATAAAAATGGTAAAAAGAAAATCAGGTTATATCTACATCATGCAATCTGGAAAGAGAAATAAATATAAAATAGGTAAATCATATAATACTTTTTATAGAAAAGATACTTTACAAACCGGAACACCTGATGATTTAAAAATTATTTTTATGTTGTATTTTGAAGAATTAGAAGGTATAGAAATATCAATACATGATGAATTTAAAGAATATAGAATAAAAGGCGAATGGTTTAAATTTACTCTTAATATATTAAATAAATGTATTGGTTATATTACAAGATTGTTAGAAATAAATAATTTACACAAATTAAATCAAGATGAATATAAAATTACTATTAATAAATGTATTTATATTATTAATAAAAATAACGATTATGACGAATTACAACGCGATATCTTAGAGGATAAGATTGTAATTGATAATGTATCTAACGACATTGTGTTGTATTTTAATGAAAGATTAGCTAAAATAAAAACAATTAACGACGAAGAAGAAAAAATAGAACAATCTATCATTTTATCACAAATGATGTCAAAAATCAAATAAAAATTGATAATCCATCATCTTCAATTCACTATCTACCCATTCCTATCAACCATTTAAATGGATCATGAAATTATCAAATCATTCAAACAGCTTGATAACCACCCCGATCCAGAAATCAACAAAGATATTCTCTTAATATCTTTATTGGAAAACATTATGGAATCAA
>Ga0154020_10000987_pt1 | contig 35193 bp, 29 predicted proteins | sample Klosneuvirus_201_FD_109709 | JGI IMG/M metagenome (GOLD analysis project Ga0154020, IMG submission 109709) | Active sludge microbial communities from wastewater, Klosterneuburg, Austria - Klosneuvirus_20160825_MG | ecosystem: Engineered > WWTP > Aerobic digester > Activated sludge | place...
CTGCCCAAGCGGAGACTCCGGGTAACTCCCTGCCGATTTGGGCCGCGAGGTATTCCAGTCCAAGTCTTTCTGAGGCGAAATGCCCGGGAAGGCAAAGGCTGAGTCCCGCTGCTTTAGCGGCCAGGCAATCGTGAAAGCGAAGCTCGCCCGTCACAAATACGTGCGCATGCGCACGCATCGCGTCGCGCAAAAACTCACCGCCCGCGCCACAGGCGATGGCGATCTTGTCCACCATACGATCGAGATCGCCGCAGGTTTGGACACAGGATGTTTTGGTGATTTTCTTGACTGTTCCCACGAAGTCCCCCAGGGGAATTCGCTTAGGCAGTACTCCCATGCGGCCCTCCCCCATGGTTTTGCCTGAAACAGCTTCGCGGAGCGGCTCGATATCGCCCAGACTTAGGTCGACAGCAAGCCGTTCATTGATTCCACCGACGGTATTGTCGTAGGCAGTGTGCGCAGAATACACAGCGATTCCAGCGCGCACCAATTTGAGCAGCATGGCGCTCTCCGGACTTCCTGTTGTCAGAGACCTCGCCGGCTTAAAAAAAATGGGATGATGGGTGACAATGGTGTCGGCTTCTTCTTCGATGGCCTCGTCCGCAACATCCGGGCTTAATGTCAGGCAGGTCATGACTTTTTTCACCGGTGCCTGATAATCACCAAGCAGCAGGCCGACATTATCCCAGGAAGCTGCCATATCCAGGGGCGCGATCTCTTTCATAAATTTGACGAATTCGGCAACAGTAAACATGGATGAGAATCTCCTGAAAGCCTCGCGTTGTTGTTCACAGGAATAAGCAATAGACTACGCCTAAAGTCAGGCTACCGACCGACTTTACTATAACACGGAGTCAAAAATGGATCACAAATCGACCTACAAACAACACCTGCAAGTTATTAAAGACAATGTCACACGGATTCTCGGAACCTGTGGATTTGAATCACTCGTTATCGATGCCGGAGCTGCCGGAACTTTTTTTGCCGACGACGCCCACCTGCCATTTAAACCCACGCCGCATTTTGCCCATTGGTGTCCTGTCACTGATGAAAATCATCTGATCCATTACAGCCCCGGTACCAAGCCGAAATTGTTTCACGTCGCACCGCAAGATTATTGGCACGAGCATCGGCCACTTACACCGGATTACTGGACCGACGACTTCGACGTCGCCTCGTCACCGTCCAACGAAAATGTCTGGCAGGATTTATCGTCGCTGCGCCACGTTGCTTATATTGGTCCAAACGGCAAAAAAGCTTTGGAATGTGGGTTTACACCAAATCCCACGAACCTCATCGCCCATATGGATTGGTTTCGTGCCTATAAATCCGATTACGAAATTGAATGTATGAGCGAAGCAAACCGCATGGCAGCAGCGGGACACCTCGCTGCTAAGCGACTTTTTTTGGAGGGGGCGACCGAACTTGACATTCATCTCGGCTACCTTCATGCCGTGGGCTGTGAGGAAGCCTCATTACCGTACAGGACGATCACATGCCTGGATGAACGCTGCGCTATCCTGCATTACCATGCCAAACGACGCAGTGGGAAAGGCAAGACTTTTCTGATCGATGCGGGCGCGAGTTACGCTGGGTACGGATCTGATATTTCAAGGACCTGGTACACCGGGACAGCACATCCAGTTTACAAGCAGCTGCACAAGGGTCTGGATCGCTCCCAAAAAGAGCTTGCCGCGTCATTGCGTCACGACACACCTTACGTTGCAGTCCACGCGAAAGCGGAGATGGACATTGCCTCTCTACTCATCGAATCGGGAATTTTATGCCGAATCTCCGGCGAGCAGGCGGTGGAAAAGCGTCTGGTTCAGCCGTTTTTTCCACATGGAGTTGGGCACCTTCTGGGTGTACAGGTTCACGATGTAGGTGGCCACCAATTGGACCCTTCAGGAGCCATGCATCCGCGCGACGAACGCTACCCTAACCTTCGCACTCATCGAAAGCTTGAAGATCAGATGCTGGTCACCATCGAGCCGGGGATTTATTTCATTCCAATGCTACTCAACAAATTCCGCGAGGGTGACTTCGCGACTCATTTCAATTGGGGTTTGATCGACGAACTGATTCCCTTTGGAGGAATCCGCATCGAAGACGACGTGCTGGTCACCAGTTCCGGCGGACGAAATCTCACGCGAGAGCATATTCCTGATTGAATGCTTCAATCTCCCTACCGCCGACGTCGGTGGTATTAAAGCGGGCATTGACATTTAATAATTTCGGTAGCTTATGGCGCACACCCTTTACCGTCGAAGCCTTCCTTCCGATACGCCTCATACAAATAAATCGTGTTTTTGCTTGGGCCTTTATTGGAGGAGAATCGGCAATGAAAAAGCCGCATACCCGTCGGGGATCGACGCGGATTTCGCTGGTAGTGTTTGGTGCTATTTCGGCGGTTGCAGCGTTCAATAGCTGCGGGAAAAAAAGCAGCTCGGACTCGGACTCGCAGACAACCACGACCACCGCAACACCGACCGACTCTCCTTCGCCTTCCGTATCCAGCGGGACTTTGGCTTTGGCGATTCCTGCAGAGCTCTCGGTGGTGTCGCCCTACTCCGCCGAGACCGTTGCCACCGCGCTGGCGGGAGCAGCGCTGGCTGACAGTTACGCCCAGGCGGGAGCCATTAATGTTGGTGGAACAGCGATGCGGGAGGATGGAGATTTTAACCTCGAAGATACGGGCACCGCGCCGCCTTCACCACCCCCACCACCGCCCGTTGGCTCTGTTACCGATGCACAGAAAAGTGCCATACTCAGCGGGCCGCCGAAAGGCTACGCTCAGGCGCGAGCTCAGCGTCAGTATATGCTGAGAAAAGTCACTGCCGAAGACGGCGGAATCTCCGCCTGCCTGTATAAGGACACCGCAGTCGGAACGGTCAATAGCCCTCCATGTTATGGTCCGGGCCTGCAGTTCCAGAATCACCCTGACGCCAGCGGTCCAGATTCGCCAACCGGTAACATTGGTGGTGGAGACCTTGGAATCTGGGAAGCGACGATGCCAGGTGGTGAGTCTTGCATCGCCGCAAAAATGAACGGCGTCATATCCAATGTTTCTGGAGAAGTTGATGATGCCATTGGCTTGGCTTCGATGTTAGTTTGCATTTCCCGCCTGGAAGGTGGATCCCTGCCAGACGCCGGGGAAACACTCGACCTGATGCCGGCTGCTGCAAAAGCGAAGGCAGCAGCATCCGCCATGCCATTTACCTTTACCCAGGCGAAAATCGTTCGGGCTGCGGCCGACCACAACAGCCATCCCGTTTACACGACAGAGTTGGTTTATGAAGTCGCTCCGTCCCAACCTCCCGGTCCCGGGGGAATGCCGCTGAACAATCCAGCGCCTCAGACCAAAATTCAGACCATGAAGCTCAAGCACTCACCGATGGACGACAATAACGATACTTATCTCGGCAAATTAACCATGATCACCGACATCAAAGGCGCGGAGAAAGTCACCAATTGCGATCCCAATGCCGGAAAAGTGCGCACGGCTTTGACCATCCGTTATAACAAGCCCTCTGCCGAACGTATTCAGTACGAAATGCGGCGCGGCAATTTCATGTCTGGAACGTCTGACGCCGGACTGTTTGACAGCCACGAAAACGCGAGGTATCCGTCCACGGGACCGGGGTCATCTGATTGCAATATGGGCGGGGAATACGCAAACTTCGACCTCAATCCCAAATATGGAACAGGAAAAGTGGCCTACAGCTGGTTTGCAGGATCGGCTGGGGAGAATGGCCGGTCGATGGTCGTCAACGTCGGTATCGACTCTAATAGCGAAAAAACCGGATGCGGCTATTTCGGCTTCGGCGAAAGCTTCAGCACCATGGCCTCTGACATTGATGCTCTCGCGGAAGGATCGAGTACCACCAAGCTTCTTAATCAGTTTATTTGTAATTGGTCAGGACCTGGAGCTTCCGCAAGATCGACCAAGACGCTAACGCAAAGACAATGCATCAAGCAGGATGCAAACGGCACTTATATGCCAACCTCGAACAACATTGCCTTCTCACCCCAAAACTCATGCCAGCGAGATGCCGGTGCATCGACCGTCTTCCAGGTCTCAAAGTCTTCACCGGCGGTGTGGGAGAATACGACGACAACCATGGGGTTGTTGCCGATCGTATCCTCATACGGCAGTGGTCAATCCGTAACCAATGCCGTCCTGAAAGGGGACATCGCTCCGCCACCGGCATTCGCAGGCTTTTAAAAACAATGCTATTCAACAATTCCATCGTTTAGGATTTCCGCCAACTCGTCGCGACCCTCCGGGGTCGCGCCCAGGAGCATTTCCAATTGAGCCCGGGTCGGCGTCAGGGTCATGACGAGCTTGGGATCATAAACGCCCGTATACTTCGGAGTATGGCCACCGATCTGTTTAGTCTTCGCAACGGTGTATTTCAAGAGCTCCTCGAGCGTCGTCTTCTTGTCTTTTACCCCATCAACCGCTCCGTCTGCATAACCGATAATACCTTTCCACAGGGCGTGCCCAAAGGCGCTCCCTGCGCTTCCGTTCGGCCCTTGAGGCTCACCTGGATCGGTGCCGGGACCGGTTGAAGATGTCTGGCCACTTTGACTGGAAGCCAATACCAGCAAAGTCTTTCCACGGGCCGCGTAGTCGGCCCACTGATCACGAACTCTGTCGAAGGAATCCACCAGATTTCCGGAATAACAGGCCATCGTGAAAATCACCGTTTCCCTGGCATTCAGTGCCAAAGCGCGATCCCGCATTTCGGAGTAGGAAACACCCACACCCAAGCCCGACTGGGAACCATGGCCACTCGAATATTGGATGTACATGTCATCCGGCTTTACCGTTTGTCCCATCCGCGTCCATTCATTACGGATGCTTGTACCGTTAACGGTCGAGCCAATCTGTTTGGTCCCGATGTAGTCCCCTCCTACGTTCTTTGTAAAAAGATCGTGGGTATGAAGTACGTCATACTTGACCTCATTGTGCATGTTTGACGGATCACCGCCAGCAGCAGCACCCCATCCGAAATAGTATTTTTTTCCAGTCCAGTCTGGATTCGTAATGGACGAAAGTTCGCCCTGATCGTTGCCGGAACCACATCCAGTCATCGACAAAAAAAGACCTAAAACAACAGAGGAAAGAGCAAAAGACAAAGAATTGCGCACGGGAACACCTCCTGTCGGGCCGGTTAACTGATATTGCGATGTCTGGGGGATTGAAGTCGCTTCTAGTATTCTACCATGGTCTCAGGTCGACCGGTGAGCATCGACCGGAACGCTGAGGAATGTAAAGGCTGCTGGTCGAACGCTGCTTGAATGGCAGCCTTTGCATGAATGGCCGTTGTATCAAACAAGGTCACTTCAGCATCAGACTCAGTGATCAACAGCGGAATTTCTGTGCACCCAAGTACGATCCCTTCAGCTCCCTGCCGGCTCAGTAAATTCACAACCCGAAGAAACTCTGACTTCGATGAAGGAGAAAGGATGCCGCGACACAATTCGTTAAAAATGACGTCGTGGACCATTTGCCGATCCACTGCCGAGGGGGTAATCACTTCAATTCCAAAATGCTTTTCCAGGCGATTTCTATAAAAGTCCATCTCCATGGTGAATTTTGTCCCAAGCAACCCGACACGCCGCATTTTTTTTTGGCAAATGTCCGCTCCGACAGCATCTGCAATGTGAACCAGCGGGATTTCTGCCGTACGGGAAACCTCTTCGGCGATGTAATGCATCGTATTTGTGCAAATCACGAGCATCTCTGCGCCTGCCCGGCGCAGTCCTGTAGCACCTGTGGCAAGCATATGGGTCAATTGATCCCAGTCACCTGCACGCTGAAGCGCGGCCACCTCTGAAAAATCGACAGAGTGCATGATGCACTTGGCGGAGTGGAGTTCCCCACAGCGGGTCCTGACCGCTTCGTTAATGAGGCGATAGTAGACCAATGACGATTCCCAGCTCATTCCGCCAAGCAGACCGATCGTCCTCATCCGAGATCTCCAGTATGATGCGTATTCATTTTTTGGGGGTATTTAGAATTATATGCCGGCTTTGCAATTTTAACCAGCCTGGTAGGCGACACACCAAAAAACGTAACTAATCCGACCAAATCCCGTTCGTTAGGAGGCTACTTTCGTTGGACGAACCAGACCCTGAAGGCCCTTGAACAGGTTAGCTCTTGCTTCTTCATCCAACCCGGAGATTTCTACCCCATAGTAACCTGGCTGCTCTTTCGTGCCGGAACGCCTCACGATCGCTGCGACCTTCTTGATACCTGCGCTTGCTGCTACCTCACACAGGGGTGATGGAGACGCAGCGAAGTCAATTTCTATGCGGTCATCTACTTTGAGGTTCGGCTCGGCCAGCATAAGTCCCACACCGTTTTGAGAAAAGTTGACGATGCGCCCCTCGCCCTTGTCACTGACCAGTCGAAGAGGCATGCCATCTGGAACGGACCATCTCCTGCTGCTGCCTTGCCCGCCCGTGTATCCGCGAAGCTCACGATGCAGCAATCCCCGCTGAATATCGTTCAGTCCTTTTGTTTCCACCCCATGCAAATAGCCACCCTGAACTTTAACTCCCCATCGCACCTCCACAGGAACGGGGAACAAGCCGAATTCCCGGCAATTTTCTCCGAGCTGTCCGTCCGTCGAGTCCAGCGTCAGTTGCGTGATGACACCACGTGCGAGAAATGTGTCGAGCTTGATCGAAAATCCACCCATTGAGAAGTCAACCAATTCACCCATGCCGTGATCGGAGGAGACTTTGATGGCAACCTTAATCACGCCATTCCCGGATGTGTGACGTTCCGCCTGCCGTTGAAGGTTGTGCATCGATCTATAGGATTCCATCGCCATTCGCAGCAACTGACGTTGGCCGGCGAAGCTGTCAAGTTCATAGGCATCGAGAAGCTCGTCGTGATGCTTAGCCTGCATCACCCGGCGTTCAAGGGTGGCCAGAAGCTTCTCATTCCCCTTCACTGCCTCACGGGTCTGCGGTCCGACCATCACACCAAAAGTCTCGCAAGCGGCTTCCAGGCGCTGCGCCATATTCACCCCGTGGCCGATCAGTGTAAAATCGACTCGGTTTTCATCCCCCAAGTCGCCAATAAATACGAGTCCGGTATTGATCCCAATGCGCAGAGGGAAAACATTGGAGGCTCCCTTCTTTTGTGCCTCGACCGTGCTTTTAGCAGAAAATATCTGCATTTCTCTGGCACACATGAGTGCTTTTTCTGCGTGGTTTTCACTCTGAACTGCGCCAGTGTAGTTATACCCAAAAAAAGCCACCATCCCGTCGCCCAAACTCCTGTCAACGACTCCGCCGTATTCATGAACAAGACTTCGCATTTTGATCATAAGAGCACGCAGCTGCGCAAAAACTTCTTTTGGCCGTGCCTCTTCAGCAATCTTCGAAAATCCAACGATATCAACGAAGACAATGGATACATTTTGCTCAGACGGTTCGGGCCGGACCGAAGCACCGCGCTTAATAAGTTCCTGAACCTGCTTGGGGGCCAACACCCCGCCGAGCGACGAACGTAATCGCTCATTTCGCACCATCGATAAACGATGCGCCTCCATAAAGACTGCTATACCGGTCACTCCATAAAAGATCGCCGGATATAGCCAGGAGATGACCAGGTTGAAATACACTGCAGATCCCACAGAGCCTGCAATAAACAGCAGCAAAAGTGAGGTAAACACGGACGCAAATGCTGCTGGAGGCAGATAGAGCCCCATTGCTGCAGCAATCGCAATAAAGAGCATTCCAAACCACCAGCCACCTTCAAAATACTTGAACCAGGTCCCGGTCAAAACATTGTTAAGTATTGCAACATTGAGCATTCCTGCATCGATGTCGCCCGCGTAGGTGGAGCGAACATCTCTTCCACCGACAAAGATATTTGGCAGAATGACAACGTAGTCGCCACTGCGAATCGCTTCGATGGGCTTGCCATGCTCCATAGCTTGAAGGACCTGACTTACACTGATTGTGTTTGCTGAATGACTCAGCCGGCTCAACGACGGGATATCGATCAAAACGCGGCCGCGTGAGTCCACTTCGACCTTTTTACGATTAATTTGAAATCCATTGGGCAGCACCTTGAAGTCATTGGTTTCGGGGCTGAAGGCTCTTAATGCAAAATGAGGCAGAATGCGCGACCCTTCAAGGGGATACCAAGGGTAGAAAAAGGCATCGCCAGCGATGGACAGATGCCCGAATCGAATTGCTCTCGTCGCAGATAGCGAAGGAGCGGGACCGTGGACGAAGACCTTCTCTCCTGATTTTTCCGCAAAAATTTTCGCACCAAGCTTCGAATCAATGCCACGGCTTTTGGGAAGCAATTCCCTGCCCGAAAGCTTCTCCTGCCACACCAGAGCTCCCAAAAATACTGCCGGCCCGATTTTTGAAGCAGTCTCTGCAAGTGAACCAGCACCTTCGGGTTGATAAGGTAACGCGAAGTCGCGGTTAAAAAGAATCGCGCTGGGGCCTTGAGCGGCAATAGACTTGACGACGTCGCCCCATTGGGCGATCGGCAGATCTTTGGCATATTTTTTTGACTTGTTCAGGTACGAGACTGTCTTTTCATCCCACACAACGATCTTCAAAAGTGGGTCTACCGGGGGTTCCATATCCAAAGCACGCCGGAGCATAAATTCAAGGCGCCGGGACGTCTGTGACTCGACCGTCCTTGCACCGGGAAATGAAACTACAGTGGGATAAAAAGCAAAGGCGAAGAGAAGCAAAATTATGGTACGCCGAAGGCCGACACTTTCGACTCCCGGCTGGGGCGGAGAATATTCAGAATGATGTTCGCTATCTTCCTGCAACCCACAGTCCTGTAAAAAACAATCAGTCGCTTTTTCGTTGATCTACCTGCCAATCTTTTCGGCATGTTCCGCAAAATCCTGACTTCTACGCCTGCCAAATTCGCCGCAAGCCACTCCGAATAGCTTAATTCCGGTCCGCGAGACACCAAATAACCCATTGATTTCAGAAAGATACCTGGAGATTTTTTCCTGATTTAATTCCTCCCGAGTGCCTTCCGATAGGGTTTTTTGAGACTTGGTGCAACCTGGAGGTTACTTTATGCGTTACCAAATATGGTTTGCTGGAGCATTTTTCACTTTTCATACTTCCTGTTCCGGACCACTGGAAACAAGCGCACAAAGAACGGAAAGAGGCCAGGACGCCACCTCTGAAGCGGGATCGCAATCCGACAGGTCCGGAGATCCGGCGGGTGCAGCAGCCAATCCCGGCACGCCTGCACCACTTCCATCCAGTTCTCCAACACCTTCACCAATGCCTGCCATTGATTTGGGTGAGCGACTAAATCTCAACTCACCGATGGGCACCAACCTCAACGATATAAACGACTGGTCATCGGAATATTCGTTTGTAGATGCTTTCAAGACATCCAGAAATTGGATCTCCGGCAATTCATCCTCCTGGGACGATGGCCGCCCGTTTGACCTCGACGAACACGGTTGGGTCAAGTCTCTTGCTGACGGACAAATTGCGCGCACAGCGATGTTTTGGGGAGGCAACAAACTTTGGCCATCAGGAAAATATACCGTTCTCTATGAAGGCCAGGGAGTCCTCAACTACTGGGCAGGAGCAAAGAAAAATATTGCAGAATCCTCACCCGGTAAGGACATTGTCGACGTCGACCCGCAAAATGGCGGATTGGGGATCAACATCACTGCCACGACACCCGGCAATCACCTGCGAAACATCCGGGTTATTATGCCAGGAGGCAGCTGCTCCAACGACCAGACCAGATCATGCCGCGCAGACACCGACTGCCAGCAATCTCAATGCGTGTCCTTCACGGAAAGTTACAGCACGCGGAAATTTCATCCTGAGTTCCTGAAGAAGATTAAAAACTATCGTGTTCTGAGGTTTATGAATTGGATGTCCACAAATGGGTCGCAGCAAAAGGTGTTTTCTGAACGTCCAAAAATGTCAGACGCCCGATGGTCGGTAAAAGGTGCACCCCTCGAAATCATGATTGAGCTTGCCAATCTGATGAGGATGGATCCGTGGTTCTGTATGCCGCACATGGCCGAAGACAGCTACATGGAAGACTTTGCCCAATTCGTCAAAGCCAGTCTCAATCCTGAACTGAAGTCTTATATCGAGTATTCAAACGAAGTCTGGAACAGCCAATTCGTGGCTAACTCCTATGCAGCGGACCAAGGAGTTGCCGCTGGGTATTCAACGGTCCGGCACGAAGCGGCGCTTTACTATTATTCGAAGCGAACAGTGGATATGTTTGATGTCTGGATGAAGGTGTTTGGCGACAAATCACGCCTCGTCCGGGTGATGGCATCCCAATCAGCTAATCCCTGGGTCGCAAAAACCCAGCTTAATTTCAGAGATGCTTTTAAAAAAACAGACGCACTCGCGATTGCCCCATATTTTACCCACTATGACCTGATCATGCCGGGAAAATTCACGCAGGCGCAAATTGATGCGTTTACCCCCAAAGCCTTGCTCAACGATCTGCGAACCACTTGGCTACCCAAGGTTCTGAAAAATATCTCTGATCACCGGGACCTGCTGCGCAACGAGTTAAAAACCGAGATCGAATTGATTGCCTACGAAGGGGGACAACACCTCGCGGGTGTTTACGAGCTGGCGAATAATAAAACCTTGGAAAAACTCTTTCACGACACCAACCGCGACCCCGGGATGAAAGACCTTTATTTGGAATATTTGGCAGGCTGGAAAGCAAATGGCGGCAAAATGTTCGTTCACTTTATGAATTGCGGCGAGTGGTCCAAATGGGGGAGCTGGGGCGCGCTCGAACATCTTTTCCAGGACCGATCGACCTCACCGAAATACGATGCCATCATGACGTTCACGGAACAAAATCCATTTCCGTGGCGGTAGACGCGTGCCAGTTTCGAAAACTTGAATTAGGAACTGGCAGGTTCGATTGCTTTTTGAAGTGGTGGAGGTAAGGAGAGTTGAACTCCTGACCTTCGCAATGCCATTGCGACGCTCTACCAACTGAGCTATACCCCCTCCGGGAAAAACCGAAGGCAGTCTGTATCACCCAAGGTGCTGAAATTGTCAACGAATCTTTCCTGACTCATTCATCCCCCAAATCTTTCGTTAATTCCTTCGGTAGGTTATAACGTTCATGATCCTTTGAAGCTACGGCTGCTACCGTGCGGCTCACTGGACGCATTTTCTTTCAACGACACCAAGGTGGCACACACATGACTGAATCCAGAACTGGTCGCAACAGCGACAGCACCACAGGGCAAAACCAATCCAGAGGCAACAAAACCTGGCTGATCATGGCTCTTCTGCTGGCCCTGACCGGAGCTGCCTTTTCCGTTTACTCAACCTATCACCATCGCGAATTAAAGGCGGCTGGCGCGACTGATGCCGCCTGCAATATCAACCAGACAATCAATTGCGACGCGGTAGCCTCATCGGTTTATTCGGAAATAATGGGAATCCCGTTGGGCGTTTGGGGAACCGCTTATTTCGCGGCCCTACTGGTGCTTTTGGGAACTGCTCTTGTCGGTCACCGGTCGTCCCGGGAAAATCTTCAGGCTTATTCCCTGCTCGTCGGAATCGGCTTCATCGTTTCCATAATTCTTGGCGGGATTTCATTTTTTAAAATCGGCGCTGTCTGCCTTGTTTGCATTGGAATCTATGCCGTTACGACCCTAAGCGGAATATTGCTGTTGGTTTACCGCAATGAAATCCCCAGTCAATTTTCAACAAAGTCTGTTTTCAACGGAGGATCGACAGCGACCATTGTCGTCGCAGCTGCACTATGCGCCTATGTGTTGTTTATGCCAAAGATCAAACCTGCAACCTCCGAAAAAGACCTTCCAAAGGACGCAAGCGGGAAAATCGCAACGCTGCTTCCTACAAAAACGGATCTGACCACGTCCAAGTCAGCTTACTCCGGCTTGGGTGAGGACTATCGCAAGGGCAACGACAACGCTAAGGTCGAAATCATTGAGTTCGCTGACTTCCAGTGCCCAGCCTGCGCCCGTGTTGCAGACATCATGAAACAATTGGCTGTGAGAGTCGGGGAACGCGCACTGATTGTATTCAGAAATTATCCTTTGGATAATTCCTGTAACGCTGGTGTTCGTTCGAAAATGCACGAACATGCGTGTAATCTAGCCATCCTGGCGCGATGCGCCGGGCAATACGGAAAATTCTGGGAATACCACGACATGGTTTTTGCGGAACAGTCGTCCATGGCAGCGGGAAAACCTGAAGAAATCGCGCGCGTGATTGGCTTGACGGAAGCGCAAATCAAAACCTGCAAGGACTCGCCTGATTTGCTGGCAAAAGTTAAGGAAGACATCGCCGCCGGCGACCGGGCCGGCGTCGACTCGACACCGACCATATTCATAAATGGCCGCAAATATGTCGGCGAGCGAAGCCTGGAAGCATTGCAGGTAGAAATTGATTCTCAATTAAACGAATAGATGGACAACGCAGCAGATAAATGGAATTGAAAGTCGAAAACAATTTTCAGCTTAAATACATGCAACAGGCCTTTGCGGTGCCAGTTAGTATTGCGACGCCTGGCGATGTTCAGACATGGCGAAGTCAATGGATGTCTGCATTGAAAATGTGGCATTCGCCTTACAAGGCCTTGATCGACTGTACTAATCTGTCATTGGCATCGCCCTCAGCCCCGGATACGCAAAAAGCGCTGCTAACCATGCTAAAGTTTTTTGAAGGGCTGTTTCTGCGGCAGGCCGCGGGCTTCGGTCTTGACCCTTCCAAAGGGCATGACCTGCTCCCCTTTCCGGTTTACGCCTCGATCGAAGAGGCGCTGGGGGCTTTGGCCATTCGAACGGTCAAAGAAAAAGGGGCTCCTGTAGACTTCCGTGATGCCATTCAGATTCAAAACCACTTCCAGCAGCATGTCGTGGAGCTGGGATTTTCGATGCCCGTGGTCATTGATGACCAAGCGAAAATCGATGCTCTCAAGAGCAAATTAACCAACAACCTCATGCAATGGCACAGCAAATGGAGCCTTCTGATCGACTGCACGAACCTTGATTTCTCGGACGGGATATCCCCTTCTTTTGCACTGCTTGAGCGGTATTTGCGCGGTTTTTACATGAAAGTCATGATCGGTTACTCTCCCAGGTCGGCAAAGGAATCGTACCCCTTTGAGGTCTTTCGTGCGCGCCACAATGCCGCCGCAAGGCTCGGATCAGAAGGGAATTTCTCGGGGGATGCGGCTGACTGCAATTCCAGAAAGTCCTAGGTCAGTGACAGGAATCTGTTTGACCAGTCCCCAAAGACGCCTGACGCTTGCGCTTGACGTCGGATTGCGTTAAGTTTCGGGAACTGCGCATAAAATCGCAAAAAATACCACGTTATGAGGTGAACCCAGTGCTCCCAGTTGAAATCGTCCCGTTTAATGAGTCAGTCGTATTGCGCGCCCGTGGCTCTGAACTTTTGATCCTGCCGCACCACGTACGTGAATTAAAAGGCAAAAAAACGCCGCAGGAATTCACCAACTATTTCACTGGAGAAGCCTTAATCAACCGACCCGCGCGTAAACTGTTCGAGGCTTGGCTTAGAAAAGACAGCACCCTTTGGCCGCGACTCTATAAGACTGTTCATGAACAAGTAAAACTCGACGACGCGGCCGAAGGTGCCGAGTCTTCCGCGAAGACGGTGGCGTCAAAGCCGGTGCCAAAGAAGGCTGCTGCGCCTGCCCCGGCTAAGCCAGCGGCCAAGTCAGAAGATAAAGTAGAAAAAGCTGCTCCAAAGCCAGAGAAAAAGGCGGCTGCCAAAGCGGACCCCAAAAAAGCAGAACCTAAAAAGCCTGAAGCCAAAGCTCCGGCCAAGTCAGCTGCGAAAGCTCCGGACAAAACCGCAGCCAAAAAAACCGCAGCCAAAGCGGCTGCGAAAAAACCATCAAAAGCAAAAGCGGAGCCTGCAGCCAAGGCTTCCAAGAGCAGCTCCGCTAAAAGTGCTCCTAAAAAAGGCAAGGGAAAATAAACTGATCCGCAAGTACCTCGTTGCTGGCAAACAAGTTTACCTGACGAGCACCAAGCGCGAAGGCTCAGGAGATGGCAGCCATGTCTCTGAAATCCTGATGCCCGTCGAGGTGTACTGGAAAATCAGAGATGTGCTGAAGGATGCCGACTATGGGATGGCTGCCGGCGAGGACGCCAATAGCATCAGCGAGCTTCACCGGAAAGTTTTCGCCGAATTAAAAAAATACGCGGTACATGAAAAAGACCGGGTCTGGCTGCATGAGCGCAGCACCACATCGTGACCGCCAAAAATCAAGAAAACATTGTAGACAAAACTAAGCTGCGCAAGGCCGTATTCCTTGATCGCGATGGCGTTTTGAACCATGACCCGGGTCACGTTTTTCGAGTGGATGATCTTAGAGTCCTGTCAGGAGTTTCCAGCGCACTAAGACGCCTGCAGGATGCCGGTTTTTTGCTGCTGGTCATCACGAATCAGGGCGGAATTGCCCGCGGAAAATTCACGCTTTCGGACACCGAAAAATTCAATACCGCACTTGCCGAACAAATTCATATTCAGTCCGGAGCAAAAATTGCCGGCTTCTTTGTTTGCCCCCATCACCCCGAGGGAACAATTGCGGAACTGGCGGTCCCATGCCGTTGCAGGAAACCCGGAACACTTCTGATCGAACAGGCCCAGATACTTCATAGTATCGATCTGGCTGGAAGTTTTTTTATCGGTGATCGCGGCTCGGATGTTGAGTGCGGAATAAAGGCCGGGATGACGGCCATTCAAGTCGCCGGAGAGCGGTCTTTCGAGAAGCATCCAGGTGCAGCCGTCTGGCTGGCGGATTTGACTGAAGCCGCCGCGTGGATCCTCACTCGCCCTTAGCCTCTTTATATTTTTGTAGAAGCACTTTTATCCTGGGCCCGCATCGCTCCCCTTTACATCCTCCCGAACCGGTGCCCGCCCTGATATTTACTTCCGCAACAGTCGAACAGCCTTCTAAAGCCCTGAGAACACGCCCGAGATTTATTCCCTTACAGATGCAAACAACACGCGAGAGCTGTTTGATCTGATCTTCATTAGCGGAAGATTCTGCTTCATCATCTTCTCCGGAACTCATGGCAATCCTCGCAAATATAATTCTTTCAGCGTCCCACATATAGAAAGTCGAGCCATTTCAGCCAGCGCCCATCCATAACGGTAAAAATGATCACGGTTGCGTTGCACGCCATATGTAATGCAATAGCGGGCAGAACCCTTCCGGTCATCAAAAGAAGCGCTTCGCAAAGAATCCCCAAAAACAAAGGGCCTGGCAAAAGGCCGATTTTTAAATCCAGTACCCTTGACCAGGTGGGCAGTGAATGCACCATACTGAATAGCATTGCGCTAAAGTAGCCTCCCCATAGCGAGCCACTTAGTCGTCGAAAAAAATATCCGAGCCCAACCCGAAAACTCCACTCTTCAACAACCGGAACTACCAGCACAAAAATCCATTGAGAATGAGTGAACCTAAAAGAGCGTTCGGCATGACCGAATGCCTGACTGACAAACCCCATGATCATGGTAAGGGTGAGCACTGCAGCAGCAGGCGCAAATGCCAGCATCAAGCGCCCCCCTGGGGACAGGAGGCTAAAACGATGCCATCGTGGAGCCGGGATCAGTCCCCAGTGGGGCCGACGCAACCAGACTAGAATCGCACAAAAAGCAATGGTGCCGTTGACAATTAAAGCCCCCAACCAAGGGGCTTCTTCTCCGGAAAGCCTTCTTTCAAACCAGGCGTAAGACTCGGCAAGAAAAACCGATACCAGAATAACCAGCACCATCCCCGCAATTAAACGTCCCAATCCGGGGTGGTTGGATGGTGTTCTCATGGTGTCACGCGGCCAAAGGATCCCGACCCACGATTTCTTTAAGGAGCTCATTTAAGCAGCGTATATCGTTTTTGATGACATAGCCATTGGCGCCGGCGCGGATCCCGGCATCTTGGTTGGCTTGCCCGGACAGGGATGTATGCAGGATAACCGGCATTCCCACGAGACCCTCATTGGCACGAATTTGTTGTGTCAAAGCCAGTCCGTTCATCTGCGGCATTTCAACATCGCTGACTACTGCATCAATGCGACCATCCGGGCGACTGCCCGCCACGTATTTCAGCAAAATATCGTAGGCTTGCTTACCATTTTCAGCCGTCATAACCCGATATCCAAGCCGCTTCAGGGCGACTTTGACGCTGTTCAGAATAAATGTCGAATCGTCGACCAGGAGAATTCCAGGAGCGTTAGGGCCGGGATTGTTGGCGCCGGGTGCAGCAGTTGCGGTCAACTGTCCGGCCATTGACTGTACCGTATAGATGCCATCGGCGACTCCACCGGCACCGCCCGTAGCACCAGAGGCGGACGCTGATCCATAGTTTTCCAGCTCAATCAGGATCCTCTCCAGATCCAAAATGAACAGAAACTGATTATTTTCTATGAGAGTCATGCCGCTCATAAACGTCGAGGCATCGCTGGCGGGAGGAAGCACCTTATCCCAGGCTATGCGCCGAATGCGGTGGGTGGAGTCCACAACAAACCCGGCGCGTTTACGGCTAAATTCAGTCACGATTATTTGCTGGTGCTTCTGGACAATGGATTCACGGTCGCCAAGGACATAAGCGAGGTTGATTGCCGGAATGGGAACGGACCGAAGCTCAAAAATTCCGGCGATCCCCGGAATCCGGCTTCCCAGGACGTTGATCTCGGGCATCCGGACTACTTCGCGCACTTTGGCGACGTTGACCCCGTATGTCCCCTTAATCAGTTTTCCGCCAACATTCCGAATCAGCGAAAACTCAATCAATTCGAAGGCGCTCGCCCCGTGTCCGGTTGTGAATTTGTCAAAACTTTCCATAGCAGACATCACTCCGAAGATAGACCTGTAGTCCTATCGGAGCGAATATCCGATCCATTAGGCAATTTTTTCCTGATCCCAAAAAAGAACCGCCCGCTAAACCGGGCAAAACACCCGGAAATAACAGGCGATTAGATTGATTTTAGAGTGTTTATTATTTGGTGCGAATTTCCGACGCCGCGCCGATTGATAACCCCTTCAAAAGTGACTCCAGACCCCGGCGCTGCAAATCGCTCATTTTCTCAAATCGCAGTCCGGCAGTTTTGCTGCCCTCATCGTGCCAGGCTACTGTGGCCTTGAGTTTGGTTTCTGCGCCTTTACCAGCCGTTGCCGCGCTGCGGGTACGGCCCTGGCCTTTTGGAGTCACCTCTTTGGCGGCCGATGGCAGTGAAATGGAGAGCGTAATTTCCTCGCCACCTTTCATTTTGAATGGTCCATCCAGCGCAATGCAGACCCCACCGAGGCTGAGGTTTACAATTTTTCCTGCAACCTTTGGCGACCGCTTGCCGCGCCCGGCACCTTTACCCACCAATTGCGTTTTGTAACCGACATCGAATCGGCGACCCAGTCGATGCTGTTCAACCAGGAATTGATCGATTTTTACGCTCAATTCATCAAATTTCACCGGCTTTCGAATCCAGCCGCTAACGTCGTTGAACGCAAACAATTCCTCGGTAACGGCCTCTCCAACAATATTATCCGGATAGGCCGTCAGGAGAATGGGGCCATCATAAATTTTACGCATTGCCGTAATCAGGGAAATACCGTCGGCATCTGGCAGGTCGAAGTCGACCACACACATGTCCGGCTTTCCGCTTTGCAGCTGCGCCAAACAATCCTTACCTGTCGTGGACACAAGGACGATAGCGCCGGGGATTTTATCTTTGAAGACTTCGGAGCTCATCACCAGGCTGGACTTACACGCATCCGCGATCAAAATCGTGGTCATAGGCACACTCCTCTAATGACTCTATAGGTCGATTATCTCAAGTTACCGTCGCAAAGACCAGTTTCAGCCAGTGGTCGAAACGAGGAGGGACAGGTCTCCACCCGGCCGGCCTTCCTGCGAAGTCTATCGGCTGCCCCTAAAGAATTCCCGGATTGGGCCGAAAAAGGCAGGAGTGGCGGTAGGTTTCAGCGATCTTTTTTCGGCGGGGTTTGTAAAACCAGATCACGGTAAGGCATTAATGGCGGAGCATTTCCGACAAACAACGTTCCAACGCCCCGGATTCGCCGGAATATTCCGGATGTTTTACGGTATTTTAACCTTTGCATCATGCTTTAGCGGGGATCTTCATGGGGCGTCTGTCGCAGCTCCCTCGAAGCTGCCGTTTCAACATGAGCTCGAAGTCTTCAGATCCGGGCTGAATTTGCCGATTTCGGCAAAAGCAGAGCAAATCTCCATGCCGGACCGCACGTTAAAAATCCGTGCTAAAAAATCCGGGGAAAATAGTGCTATAGAGCCGCTGCAGCTGGTCATAGGCTCCAGGGAAGACGATGTGTCATTGATGGCCAACCGTCTGGCAAGACCCGGCAAAGTCAACGAGCTCTCTACTTATTTTTTTCAAGCTATTCGCGGTGCCCCTCCACTGAAGCCTGGTTCTGCATCACGAATGGTCACCATCGATAAAGCTGGATTTGATCTCATCGAACCGGAAGCTTTCGCAGCTCTGTTTGCGCGTACTCATTACAAATTGCAGGTTGATGGGCAAGCGCTCAACAGTCAGACATCCCTCAAGAAAAAATTCTTTGATCAGCTTAAGCCTTATTTTAGCGAGCGGGAGCGCACCGAGCTGCTCACCCGTCTCCGCAGAGGAGCCAGCCTTGCCGTCGACTCCCTCTTACTCCCTGAATTCGCCAGAAAAATGGTCAAACGGTACATCGTATATCGCGGACCGAATTGCTTTCACGCGGCGCTGGCGTTTCAAAGCCCGCTTTTCACACGATCATCACTCGTAAATATCAAAGAAGAAGAAGGCTACCATCGGGCAATGATCAATTACGACGAGTTATGGCGAGCGATCAGCTCGAATTTTTATGAGGTCGATCCTTCGAAAGTTGACCTCAAATATGGGGACATGCTCGTCTTTTTCGACGTCCCGAAAAAGCTACCGGCGACGATCGACTACCGATGGATCCGCCACGCCTCAACCTATCTATTCAGCGGATATACCTTTTCCAAGGGGTCAAAATCTCCGAACACCCCCTATGCGGTCAGGACCATCGCTGAAGAATGGTCGACATGGCAAAAATACTCGAAAAATCTTGGGGTAAAGGTCTATCGACGCTCTGCCAAAGACGTTAATGCCCCGATCAATGCGGACCTGACCGACTGGGTTTACTGAACCATTTCCCTTCTTCTTTACCCGGCGACGTGATAGAGTCCGCCCCTCAATTTATAAATAAGTTCTCTGACAATAGAAGATCGACCCCTATGAGTAAGCCACCGACATTCAGGCCACGGCGCCCTCGTCCCGCGACACCGCCACCGGCACACCGAACCAGCCATATTTTGAGAACAAATATTTTGGCAGGCCGTACTCGTAATGGTCGAATAAACCCCGTCGCAACGCTTCGTAATATTTCGAACCTCGCCACTCTCGGTACCTGCCCGGTAAAACAAGACTGTGGTGCGTGTGCCTTTGTAAACACCGATTACGATGCCTCCCTCGCGGAAAAATTCAAGCGCGGTCTCGGCATTTTGGAGCAGGGCAAACTCCTTGAAGGAGCCAAGGTGCTCCCCCCCTTGGCATCACCCCGCCAACTGGGATACAGGACACTTTTTAAACTGGCCGTTCGCCCCTCTGAAAGTGCAGAGCCGGAAAGCCGCTTCGCCCTCGGACTATTCAAGCCAGGCACCCACAAACTCGGTCCCGAACTAACCCGCTGCCCTATCCACGTTCAGCCATTGGCACGGTTAATTCGAGACTTGAAAAGTGCACTGGACGCCTCTCCTCTAAAGCCTTTTGACGAGCAAACAGCCTCGGGAGATGTCCGTTACGTTGTCGCACGAAGTGCTCATCTCACTGGCGAGCTCATGGTGACTTTTGTAGTGAGCAGCCCGGTCCGGATGGAACTTCAGCGGATCGTATCCAAGCTCAAAGCACGTGAGCACAAAATACATGCAGCTTTCATGAACATTCACTCCGGTGATGGCAACGCAATCTTTGGAGGTGAAACGGTCCACCTTTTTGGCGCAAAGGGCTTGCGAGAAAGACTTTGCGAACTTGATTTTGAAGTCGGGCCGACCGCGTTTTTCCAAATCAATCCGTGGCAGGCAAGTAACCTTTACCGCCGGGTAGAGCAAGTTGCCGGCACCGGATCATCGAAAAGCGTGGCATGGGACCTTTACTGCGGCATCGGGCAGATTTCGCTTCTGCTGGCACGTGCTGGATTTCGTACCCTTGGCGTCGAGGAAAACCCATCTGCTATCGAAGATGCCCGGATCAACGCCGTAAAGAACAGTTTGTCTGAACGGGCTGAATTCATCACCGCACGCGTTGAAGCCAGTGAATCTCTGTTTCCCAAATGGGCATCTGCCCCGAACATCATTGTCGTCAACCCATCCCGTCGCGGCCTTCACGAAGATGCACGCGCTCATATCGCCCATGTCCTGCGAACGAACCCGCAATGCAGGTTTGTGTATGTCTCCTGTGAAGTTGAGACCATGGCCCGGGACCTTGCGGTGTTAACTGGTGCCGGGTTCCATATCAGGCAGGTAGAGGCCTTTGACATGTTCGCACAAACCGACAATCTCGAATGGATGGCCGTCCTCACCGCCCGGCCTCATTAGGCTGTACCAGCATCCTGCAATTTTGGGTATGATTGGGGGCGTTCACCCCCTTTTTTTTACGCCCTTACCCTTTGAGGTATGCCTATATGTGTACCAATCAAACGACCAATGAACTTGCTCCATACCCCATGGAGGAACTCACAAAAATCCGGCAAGGCCTGATCAAGGCTGGTAAGCCTGTCTATGACTTTGGTACGGGTGATCCGAAAATCCCGACATGGCCCCCGATCCGACAGGCTGTCATCAACGCTATTCCTGAAATCAGCCAGTATCCCAGCGTTCGGGGAAGTGAAGCACTGAAACAGGCTCAGTACGGTTATCTCGACCGGCGGTTTGGCATAAAACCATCTGCGGATTTGACCACGATGCCTTCCCAGGGAAGCAAAGAAGCGGTGTTCAATATCGCCCTCTGTCTGAACGGAAGGTCAGGAAATAAACGTCACCTTATTTATCCAGACCCCGGCTACCCGGTTTATCGGAGCTCCGCCCTGTTTTCCGGGGGCATTCCGTTTCCGGTTCGATTGTCCGCATCCAACGGCTGGCTTCTGGAACCCTGGGAACTCCCGATTTCCATTCAAAACTCCGCATCAGCAATCTGGGTGAATTATCCCCACAACCCTACGGGAGCCATGGCACCACTTGCCTATTTTCGCGACCTGATTGCCTGGGCACATAAGACAGACACCGTGATCCTGTCTGACGACTGTTACGTCGATATATACGACACCGCCTTTGACGATGCCCTGGCGAAAAATCCAAACGATGACCGCCGGCCAGTTTGCCCACTGCAACTTTCGTCGGATCGCGTCCTGTCCTTTATGAGCCTTTCGAAGAGATCAGGCATGACCGGTTATCGCTCCGGTATGATTGCAGGAGACAAAAAAATTCTGGACAAAGTCGTAAATGCGCGCGCCAACTTCGGAGTTGGTTCGCCGGATTTTGTTCAGAGCGGAGCAATTGTCGCATGGAACGACGACTCCCATGTGGCAGAGCGACGGAAAATCTTCGCGAAACGCATGAACACATTTGCACCAGTGTTAAAAGAACTTGGAATGCTCGACGACATTCCTCCCGCCACTTTCTACTTGTGGGCGCGAGTGCCGAAAAAACACGGCGACGACGATGTGAAGTTCGTATTGAAACTTGCTGAACACGGGGTCATAAGCAGTCCATCCCAATGGCTAAGCGAGGGGATCCGGGGATTCGTCAGGTTCGCGCTTGTACCTGAGGATGCCCGCATGGTTGAATCGCTCGACATTATCCGAAAGTTTGTCACGGCATAGGCTCGCGGAAACGAAGAAAGAATCAACATGAACCACCAGGAACTACAGAAAAAAATCGCACAAATCCAGGCCGACCTGGACGCCGGCAGGACTTCTTCACTTCAAGAGGGGCGCGCGGCCATTGCCGCAGTCATCGAAGAACTGGACAATGGGCGGCTTCGAGTGGCAACACCAGGCGCTGATGGAGAAAACTGGACCACCCATGCGTGGATCAAGCAGGCCGTGCTGATGTATTTTCGTATCACTGAAATGAAGGAAGAGACCGTCGGACCTTTCGTGTACTTCGATAAAATCCCCCTGAAAAAGAACTTTCGCGATCTTAAGGTTAGAGTGGTTCCACCGGCTACCGCCCGCTACGGAACGTTCATGGAACCCGGCGTTGTTCTCATGCCGAGTTATGTCAATATTGGTGCGTGGGTGGGCGCGAACACCATGGTTGACACATGGGCAACCGTCGGATCGTGTGCGCAAATCGGCGCGAACGTTCACCTTTCCGGTGGCGTTGGAATCGGTGGAGTTCTTGAACCAGCCGGCGCAACCCCCGTGATTGTCGAGGATCATGCATTTGTGGGATCACGCTGTATTGTTGTCGAGGGGGTCCGTGTGGGCCGCGAAGCCGTGCTGGCCGCCAATGTCACGTTAACGGCATCTACCCCCATCATAGACACTCGCACCGGTGAGTCCAAAGAAACGAAAGGCTATGTGCCCCCAAGGGCGGTTGTGGTGCCGGGAACGAAAGAGCGCCAGACTCCCGGAGGCCGGATTTATACTGCTTGTGCTTACATTATTGGCGAACGAAAGCCATCTACCGACCTTAAAACATCGCTGAATAATGTGCTTCGCGAATTTGCGCTCTCCGTGTGACCATGCCGAAAATCAGATTTCTCGCAATTAAGTCTCCAAACAAGGTCGATACGACGATTGAAGTCGATCAAAACACGAAAATTCTCGCGGCCGCTACACGCGCCAAAGTTCCGATAAGATTCGGATGCGCCGCCTGCCGATGCGGCACCTGCGGCGTAAGCATTTCAGGTGATGGAGAGCTTTCTGCGATGGCCGCTGATGAAAAAGATCTGCTCGGCCGGATGAGCCTGCCCCTCGACGGCACCGCCCGCCTGGCCTGCCGCACCCGGATAGTCGCCGGTGAAATGACCGTCGACCTTGATTTTCAAGACACTTATTCACCGGATCAGGGAGAGGGATGAAGTTACCTTCCCTGTCTATTTGGATGGCAGTAAAAAATTCGCCAGCTTAACGAATTCTTCCGGACTCAACGTCTCTGCGCGGCGGTTCAAATCGATCGGACAATCAGCTTCGTTTTTGCTGCTTAAAAAAGGCTTAACACCATTGCGAAGCTTTTTACGCCTTTGAGTAAAAGTGATGCGCGTGATCGTTTCGGCGCGCTTTAAAACATCCGGGGGCAGGAGGTCCCGCCGCGACCTCAATGTAAATATAGCGCTGTCGACTTTCGGAATTGGTGTGAAACACGCACGTTCAACTTTACAGTCAAATTCAATCTCAGAACGGAGTTGCACATATACGCTCAAACTCCCATATTCCTTGGTATCGACCTCGGCAGCCAGACGTTGGGCAAATTCCAGTTGCACCATCATCATGGTACCCGTCATTCGCTGAAGATGCGGCAAAACCCAAAGCAGAATCGGCGAGGAAATATTATATGGAATGTTACCGACAACTGCCGACTTCTGGCCGGATTTTTCCCCCAGATCGAACCACTCCGGCAAATTCACTTTTAAAATGTCCTCATTACGTACGGTCAGATGATCGCGATGTTCAGGGAGGATAATCCCGGGAAGCCTTTCAGCAAATCGATCGTCTTTCTCCACTGCCGTAACCCGAATTCCGGCTTCCAGCAGTGCCTTGGTCAGGATCCCGTTACCGGGACCGATCTCGATGACCCGGTCAACTCCCCATGCCATCAACTTCTCTACCATCCGTTTAACCGGCCAATCGGTATTTAAAAACACCTGGCCGAGCGATTTCTTCTGATAGAGCTTGTGACCCACAGCTTTCACGGATTCACCCCTTGCATAGATAATCCTCGAATTTATAGCGTGAGTATACATCCCAAAGATGGCAGTCCTTTTCGGAAGCAGGAGGTGCGGACACATACTGGTGCCACCCGCAGGCCGCGATCATTGCCGCATTGTCAGAGCAATAGGCTAAAGGCGGAAATACAACCGGAAGGCGAAGATGCCTTCCAACCAACTCCTTGAAGTATTGATTGGCCGCAACCCCACCGGCAACGAGAATTTTTTTCGCATCAGGGCGCGAAGTGTACGCTGACTCAAGCTTTCTGACAATCTGGCCGAGAGCCTCTCGCTGAAAGGCGGCGCAGGCATCAGCAACGAATTCGCCATCGAGAGGCTTTGGAGATTTTTGCAAAAGCTGCGCCATGTGCGTCTTCAACCCGGAATAGCTGAAAGCCATTTGCGCTTTTCGTTCAACCATTCGTGGCATGGTGACTTTCTCTGGTCTTCCCCCACGGGCCAGTCGTTCGATGTGAGGCCCGCCGGGATATGGCAACCCCATAATTTTGGCAACTTTATCAAAACACTCGCCACATGCGTCATCAAGCGTATGGGCAAGAAGTTCGAAATGTACGGGAGACTTCATATAATAGAGGTTGGTATGACCACCGGAGACGACCAGCGCTAAAAGCGGATAAATATCGACTTCATCATTCTCTGCTCCCAACAAGGCTCCGTGAATGTGGGCATGGACATGATCGACAGGAACGAGGGGGCGATTTGACGCACAGGCAAGCCCTTTTGCAAAGGACGCGCCAACAAGAAGTGCTCCGACGAGCCCAGGCCCTTGTGAGACGGCAATGACATCGATGTCATCAACGGTGTGTTGGGTCTCTTCGAGTAGCTGATCAAACAGCGGCCGCAAAATCCGCAAGTGCTCCCGCGCCGCAATTTCCGGCACTACACCACCAAATTTTGCGTGGACATCAACCTGCGAGGCTACGAGCGATCCGACTACTTTCCGACCGCCCCGAACCAGCGCGACGGCGGTCTCATCACAGCTGGATTCGACACCAAGAACAAGGAGGTTGGACGGATCAGTTCGAGGCACGCGCTACTTTCTTTGGTGGTCCACTCGGCTTTACCGCACTGCCTTGCTTCTCGCCCTTGGGGTCACCGCTGATTTCGGCCAATCGTTCTTTGGCCTTGGTCGCTTCAGCGCTTGAAGGAAAATTAGAAATTAACTCTTCGTAGTATATTTTGGCGGTTGCCGTATCGCCCAACTGCCGAAAGCTGTCGCCCATACGCATGTTTGCGAGTGGAACATTTTTACCAGTTGGTTTGGTCTCTAGAAATTGATTGAACTGCAGTGCCGCATCACGAAGTTTCCCTAGCCGGTAATAACTCTCTGCGACCATGAACAGCGTGTCTTCCTTTTCCTTGCCCTTAGCACCCTTGGCAATTCTTGGGCCGTCTTCTGTCACCTGCTTGAATTTCTTTTTGTCAAACAGGGTTTTTAGCTGCACCGTGGTGGTCGCTTCCGCGGCGGCACTACCAGCAGACTCTTTGGCGGGCTTACCGGATTTTGGCTTTTCTTCGTTCTTGCCCTTGCCAGCCTTGGATCCTTTTTCAATCGCTGCCAGAATATCTGTCTGCTGCTGCTCGATTGCTGTCATTCGCTCCTTCAGGTCAGCAATTTGCGTTGCAATCGAGCCCTCTGCAGATTGCTCCTGTCCCGGCATCTGGCCCGTCGCTACGCCAATTTTCAGAGCATCTATATCGCCTCGTGTGCGCTGAAGTTCCTTAGACATCCTTTCCATTTCGCTGGAAGTGGACGCAATGGTCCTTTTCGCCACTTCGCCGACCTGTGAGGTTTCTTTATTACCCTCAATCAACTGCTGCTCAAGCTGTAGCATTCGAGTCTGAACTGCAAAAATATCATTCTTAATCTGTCGTTCTTTAGCCGGAGTGTAGCAACCGGTGAGTGCCAGAGTTACAAACGAAGTCATTGTCAGTATCAGATTCAACCTGGAAACTGTCCTGTTCATGCGCATTGATCTCCATAATGCGAAGCCCGAAATCAAATGACCAAGGATTCCTCGAATTTAATCATATCGATGAGTCGGGAGCAACGAAGGTCCGTGGGAAACCAGATCAGGCAATCCTGTCACGCCTGAGCGAGGTCGGATTGGCTAAACGTCTTTGCCGGGACCTGAGCATGACCGCGAGCTGAAAAAACTGATTTGCTTCTTCCCGCCAGCGAATCGCATAGGCTTTGTTGATTTTTTCAAAGACACTTTTTTTGAGCAGCGCTTCCCGCTCCTCCAACAATGCTTCGACCGAACTAAGTTTTGTCCGCAAGCGATCCGTCAAGGTGCCGGTTTCCTGATTTTGATGGTTGACCTCAACCGGGTCGGCAGAGGGGCCATCGGACGCCTTAACTGATTGTTCCCCTTGGTTTTCCTGTGCATCTGCGCTATCTTCGGCCGAGGTGTGCCCGGCCGTTTCAAGTTCAGATTCTTGCTCGCTCATGTAAGTAGCCCTCAAGATTTGACAAGGACCGGAGACGTTTCACCAGACCAGGTTTTTACAGGTGTTTCCAAATTGACCCTTACAATTGGTCACAGGGAAACATCGGCAGACCAGCGAAAAGATTGAACTTTCAGTCGTCGCGGTCATGGGCGGAAACCCGAAGGTTCCGCTCAACATATTGTTTTTATTGATTAATATAACTTTTCGCCGCCAGATTGGAACCCGCATGGCAAACCCGAATAATGGCTCCACCGAAACCGAAGGCCTGACCACTGAAGAACCTACTTTCAAGCAGGTTGACGAAGACAGCACCGACAATGCAGATAACACGGGGACCATCGAAGATGAGCCCACACACACTGACCTCGAAGAGGTGCCGGACCGCTCGGCGGGTCTTCAGGCTGTCGAGCTAAGCATCAGCACCATTGATGGGATAGAAGCCGTTAAAAACGTCGAAAAATATACCAGTTTCGAAGACGCAAACCTCCACCCGCAGCTACTCGAAAGCATCAACAAACTCGGCTGGACAAAGCCAACCCCCGTCCAAAGCCTTTGCCTTCCCTATTCGACTGCTGGCCGGGATGTTGCCGGATTCGCCCAAACTGGTACCGGCAAAACCGGTGTTTTTCTGATTACAGCCGCACAGCGCTTGCTCGCGGCGCGCGCCGCGGACACGGGCAAAGAAAAACGCCACGATGCCGCATACCCCAAGTGTGTCGTGCTGGCTCCGACTCGCGAATTGGCAGTTCAGATCGACCAGGATGCAGAAGGGTTTTTGTCACTGCTCGGTATCACCCACATGGCGGTGTATGGCGGGACTGACTGGGATAAGCAGGCGCGCCAGCTCCGTGAAGGAATCGACGTCATCGTCGCTACTCCCGGGCGCTTGAAAGACTACTACCAGAAAAAAGTCATATCGATGCAGGACTGCTCGGTTTTCGTCTGTGACGAGGCTGACCGCATGTTTGATATGGGCTTTATCGATGACGTTGAATTTTTCCTGGATAAATTACCACCGCACACTCAAAAGCTGCTCTTTTCGGCAACCACCAACCCGGAAGTGAAAGAGCTCGCCTTTGAGTACCTCGACAAGCCGGCTTACATCTCGGTTAATCCGGAAGTCATTACCCCGGAAAGAATCAAGCAGCGCGCCATCATATGCGATGCCCCAAATAAACTCAGAGTCATGCTGGGACTCCTGCGGGATGAGAAACCAGAATGTTCGATCATATTTACCAATACGAAGCTCACGGCCGAATGGCTGCAGTTCAAACTCATGAATAATGGTGTCGAAGTCGACCTTATCACCGGAGATCTGCCACAAAACAAACGGATCAACCTCATTCAGCGCATCAAAGAAGGAAAAGTCAAAGCCCTGATCGCAACTGATGTCGCAAGCCGCGGCCTGCATATTTCCCGCGTCACTCATGTTTTCAATTTCGACCTTCCGGACGAGCCAGCAAATTACGTACATCGCATCGGACGTACGGCAAGGGCAGGCGCTTCTGGCAGCGCAATCTCCCTCGTATGTGATGATTACGGACAGAATCTTGCGGGAATTAAAGAATTGTTGGGAGAGTCATCGACTCTGAAATCCGAATGGTTTGACGACAGCTACCTGGCCATTGAAGACAAAGCGGGCAACCCCTTTGCGGAGATGCTCAAAAGAGCCTCGTCATCACCCGGCCGTCATGATGGCGGATCGCGCCAGGGAGGTCGGACCCAACACTCGCGATCACATGGCGAGCGGGACGGTCGGGAAAGCGAACGCAACGACGCGCGTGGGCATCGCCAAGGTCAGGGAAGCGGACGCCATCAGGGAAGTCAGCGCGGCGCAAGACCACATGGAAGCGGAGGACATCCTCAGGATTCGAGAGATTCAAGAGACTCAAGGGACTCTCGCTATGGACGCAAGCAAAAGGAGCTGCACCCTCGACACAGCCAGTTCCCCAGTCGCACATCCACTGCCCTCAGGCCCGCTCCTATTGAAGCGCCAACCGGGTTCCTTGGACTCATCAAACGGCTGTTCCGATTATTTTTTGGCAAGAAGTAGATCCCAATCCGGAGTGCGGGCCTCGGCAATTTGAGGCCGGCCCGCAGCAGCTGATTGCGATAACCGTACGACCATCAGCTCCTCCATACCAATTGAAATGGGGGAACCTGGGGATCCGGGACTCGAGGGAAGAGTCGAATGCCCGGCGGGCAACGGCGTTCCCGCAAGAGCAAACAGGCGACTTACCGCCCCTTCGACGCTACCAGCATGAATGGTGGCAAGAGCACCACGATGACCAGTACTTTGCGCGCTAAGGTAGGCCACGGCTTCGTCACCACGAATTTCCCCAATCACCACACGCTGCGGGCACATCCGCAGGCTCTCTGAAATGACCCGGCACAACTTGACCTCACCTTCCCCCTCTATGTTTGCCTCCCGCTGAACCAAACGGACCCAATTGGGCCCGGATGCGGGTATTTCCTGAACACTTTCAATAATGAAAACTCTTTCGTGCGCGCAATATTCTGCCAACAAGGCATGAAGAAACGTCGTTTTTCCACATGCTGTTGGCCCGGCAACGAGCAGGGGAGAACCCCGCTGAAGAGCGCCTGCGATAGCAGGTATCGATCCGGCTGGATCAGAAAAATCAGACAAGGTAATTTTCCGGAAACGATGCCGACGCAGGCTGAATAACGGCCCTGCCGTTGCTATTGGGGGCAATATGCAATGCCAGCGAAAGGCATTGCCCCTCACCATTCCACCGACAAATGGCTGCAACGGATCCAAACGCAAGCCCATCCCGTGTGCAAAATCCTGAAGCCATTCGATCATCCTCAGATCATCCTCAAATATCGAAGGCACTGCCTCCACAGTCCCCCTTGAATGAAGAACCATCCCCCGCGTACCGTTGATCAATATTTCATCCAGAGCGAGATCAGACTCGAAACGGTCCAGCAGATTTTGCAAGACAGGATCAAACGAATTCTGGAACTCGTCACCCGGCGGCATCAAAAAAGAAGGGGGAGCTTTCGCTCCCCCCACCAAACTCGAAAGTACATTAATAAATCTCAACTGTCGGCCTCTTCTTCAACCGCAGCACCGTCTCCTGCCGCTACTACCGACGCAGTCTTGCAGGAAGGGCAGATATGTCTTGTGCCATCCCGTTTCGTCACCTTTATCGTCAGGATTGGGAAATTACATGCACCACATATTTCCTTAATGGGTTTGTCCCAGACCGCGTACTGACATCCGGGCCAGTTCGTGCAACCCCAGAAGGTTTTTCCTGTTTTCGTTCGACGAGGGATCAAGCCGCCAGAGCACCCTTGTTCAGGGCATTTGACTTCTGCCTGGGGACTCTTAACCGTCGGACAGGTCGGATAGTCCATGCAGGCGATGTATTCGCCATATCGCCCCCCTTTCACAATCATGTCCTTGCTACATTTGGGGCATTTGTCTCCCGAAAGCTTTGGCATTTTAACCTGAATGACACCACTCTCATCACGGACAAATTCCCTGGTGTTCCTGCACTTTGGGTAATTGGAACACCCTAAAAATTCGCCCCGGGAAGACCACTTCACATGCATGTTACTGCCACATCGATCACAGGAGACGTCCGTCGGCTCTGAAGACGCTTTGACATTCCGCATCCCTTTTTCTGCCGATTTTACCTGGCCCTCAAAGGGTTTGTAAAAGTCGGTAAGCAGCTTGCGCCAATCGACAGTCCCCTCTTCCACGCGATCCAGACTGTCTTCCATCCCTGCCGTAAACAAAACACTCATGACGTCCGGAAACGACTCGACCAGCAACTCGTTGACCTTTTCACCGAGTACAGAAGGTTCATATCGATTTTCTGTTTTGCGGATATATCCCCGATCTACGATCGTCGACAAAATAGTCGCATAGGTCGAAGGGCGCCCAATACCTTTTTCGTCAAGCTCCTTGACCAGCGACGATTCATTGAACCGCGGTGGCGGCTGGGTGAAATGCTGGTGGGCATCAACTTTTTTTAACTTCAGGACTTCGCCGTTTTCCAATGGAGGCAGCACATTGTTATCACCGCCATCATCATCACCATCTTCGGCGGACTCATCGGCCCGTCGGCGGACCTCATCCTGACCTTCTTCGTAAACCTCGAGAAATCCCTTAAAAAGCAAGCGAGAGCCCGTTGCCCGAAGTCCGACCTTGCCTTTATCAGCATCGAAATCCACAGAGATTTGATCGTACACTGCCGGCTTCATCTGGCAGGCAATGAAGCGGTTCCAGATCAGCCGATACAGCGCCAGCTGTTCTTTTGACAGGAGATCAGCAATTTTATCCGGATGATGTTCCAGCATGGTTGGCCGGATCGCTTCGTGTGCATCCTGTGCCGATTTCTTGGTTCGGTACGCCACCGGCTTGTCAGGTAAGTGCTCACTACCAAATCTATCTTTAATATATTCACGGGCACTACTGACGGCATCATCCGATAACCTGGTCGAATCCGTACGCATGTAGGTAATGAGACCAACCGGTCCCTCGCCACCCAACTCAATGCCCTCGTAGAGACTTTGAGCAATCGACATCGTCCGTTTCACGTTGTAGCCAAGCTTCCGGTAAGACTCCTGCTGCAGCTTTGACGTGGTAAATGGAGGAACAGGGTTCTTTTTCCGCTCACGGCGAACGAGGTTCTTTACAGAAATCTGGCCAGATTCTATGCGATTTTTGATGCTATCAGCCGTCGCCTTTGTGGAGACTTTAAAATCTTTTCCAACTTTTTCTCCGTCAACTGAAACCAGTCGAGCAACGATCGTCGGGGGAGATTTTGCGTCGAGGCCTACATCAAACGTCCAGTATTCTTCCGGAACAAACTTCCGGATTTCGCCTTCGCGTTCACAGATCAGTCGAACGGCAACACTCTGAACGCGACCAGCCGACAGGCCCCTCTTAACTTTTTTCCAAAGCAGCGGGCTTATCTGATAGCCAACCAGTCGATCCAATATCCGGCGGGCTTGCTGTGATTCGAACTTCCGATTATCCAGTTCGGCAGGATGCGCAATGGCATCCTGAACACCTTTCTTTGTGATCTCCTGGATCAGGACGCGATTAACTGCCGATTTATCTTTATTGATTTCGGAAGCAATATGCCAGGCAATCGCCTCCCCCTCACGGTCCGGGTCAGGAGCAAGATACACGTGCTCGGCCTTTTTCGCGGCGGCGGTGATCTCCTTAAGGATCTTCTCTTTTCCCGGGATCGTAACGTACTGTGGTTCAAACGAGTGTTCCAGATCAACTCCAAGAGACCGATCCGGCAAGTCTTTTACGTGGCCCTTCGAGGCGAGAACTTCATAATCTTTTCCAAGATATTTCTTGAGAGCTTTGACTTTTGTCGGAGACTCCACCACTACCAGGTACTTCGCCATTCATCACATCCCACTTGTCCGCTGCTTTTGTTTTAGCTGTAAAAATCGCTCAGGCGGCGACGACGGTTTTTTTCCATGCGGTCGCCATCGGCTTCCTGCCCGTTCGCCGTTAGTACATCCTTTATAAATGTCCGGACTTCTTCGTCGTCCCAGTCCCGGGTATCAACGGCACGAATCCCTTCGATGATCATTTCGGTAGTATCCCCTGACAGAAGTCCCTTGCGCCTGGAGGATTCGAGGTCTTGCCAAATGGCATCTGAAATGAAAACCCGCTCCAGCGGGCTATCCACGCGCGCCCCTCCGGACTGGGGGCACAGCATGCCCAAAACGTCCATCATCTGACCGGAAACAGCGGCCTTGTCCACCCAAGCGATAGCTCGCGTCATTTCGTCCGGGGCAAACCCTTTGGCTTGAAGTTCCCGTCGCAATTGCCCTTCATCATCGAATCCGCATCCGTCATTGACGATCATTGCGGCACAAATCTGGACTGCGTCCCACCACCTCGACGATTGGGCGGCCGTGCTGGAGATCATGTCGGAATCACTTGTCATTTCCACTCCTTTGCCAGCAAAACGTCAGCAGTTTAAGCACCAGTCCATAAGGTCCCACGGCGATATCATATTAAATGATCTTCTATTCTCCTTCCGCATATCAGCAGCCGCATGCCGATTGCAAGAGGCTTCCTTGCTACATCCTTTAATTTCAGCTACTTAGCTATTTTGGGGATCGCTGGTTGCCATTCTAGCACACTACGACCTCATTAAAGTGCCCTTCCGCAGATTTAGTGAAAATCTTGTGCTCCCCTGAATGTTTTTGCCCCCTGTTCGATCAGCATCCGGCCTCCCTGAGCCCTGACATCATTAGCGTCGTGTTCCATAACCCAAACTTCCCGCCCCTGATCGAGTGCCGTCCGGGCGGTGATCAGCGCTCCGGATCTTTCTCCAGCCTGCATGACAAACACATCTGGAGCCAAACCAGAGACGATCCGGTTCCGCGCTGCAAAGTCCCGGGGCTTTGGCGGCGACCACCATAGACGCTCACTGACCAAGGCGCCGCCTTCGGCTACAACGCGTCGAAACACGTGTTCATTGATTCGCGGATAAGTCGCCGATAAACCACCGGCAAACACCACGATGATCGGTGCGGGTCTCACCCCACCAGCCAAGACGCCCTGATGGACGGCGATGTCGCAGCCCATAGCACCTCCACTGACGACGATATAGCCTTTAAGGGAAAGCGATTTTCCCAAGAGAAAACTTTCGCGTAATGCAAACCCACTTGCCTTGCGCGCGCCAACAATTGCGACCGATGGCCCGGCCAAAGCGCTCAGATCTCCCCGTATTGTAAGCGCATGGGGCGGATCGGATATCTCACGCAATAGTGGTGGGTAAAGAGTGGAGTTCGACAGCACGAGGCTTGCCTTGTTTTCCTTTATCACTTTGATTTCAGCGGAGCAGCAAAATGCTATTCGATCCGTTAGCTCGGGGCGGCTTACCAGCAATGGGGAAAGCCATGGGAGACCCTGAGTCTCTTGCAGTTCCCTGATCCAATGTGCCCAATCGGTCTGATTAAGCGTTGACAGGAATTTTTCCGAGCTCCCCGGAATCACCGGACCATTGGGGATTGGATAGTAGTGTTGCGTAAGCTGTGAGGCAACATGCGCAACCATTGCCTTACCCACAGCCAAAAGATCTGACTGGCAAAATACTCCCAAAGCAAAACCTCCCTGCCGAAAGTTGTTCGGAAGGGAGGTTAGTGCTTCAAAGTATATGACGCCAAACGGCATCATGTCTTTATCTTATCGGGACAATGTATCGCCAACCCTGATGCCCGTCAGTGATTCGGTAATGATACCCAATGCCGCGCTGCCGGAAGCATCGATGATCCGGATTTGTCCAACTGGATCCAGGTCACGAGGAGCGTCCTCTTCGGATCTTTTCTGATAGGCCCAGGCACCTCGAAATACCGGGACGTACTGTCCTTCTGACAGCCCTGATTTGCTCACGAACACAAATCCACCTTCTCGCCCTAAATTTTGTCCACGTTCATCGAATCCGACGACCTCACCTTGTGCCGGTGACGCCTGCCCTTTAGCAATCGAGTCGACGGTGCGGCTGGTCGAAAGGTAAGGAACCAGAATGTCATCTGATTGAACACCAAGTCTTGAATCAGCAACCACTCCAACCGCCACATCATCTTCCACCTGCTTGATTTTAACGGTCGCAACATAGACGTAACGGTATCCCACCGACTCCCCATCCACCGTTTCAACCTTTCCGGCTGGTCGTAATACCGTATAGATCGTCCCCGACGACAGAGAGCCAGATTGCTCGATGACGACGGAATTTCCTTCCGGAACGGCGACACGCCCTTCCCGGCCGCCGATGACATACCCCTCGGGAGTCTTCTCCTCCTCAAAAATAAACCCTGGGATGGTCACACGCACAGCGGTGCCTGTGTATCGCCCACCTACCATCATAAACATGTCTAAAATTTCCTGAGGAACCTGCAAATCCTCGGCACGAATAAGTTCCGGAGGAGGCTCCGCCGATTGTTCCCGATCCGCACGAATGGGCACGTCCTCAGCAATCAGCTCCTTTTCATTGAGCGGTCCTTTGTCCATGGGAACCACATCGTCTTCCGAGACAACCTCAAGAAACGGCACTGTGTCGTTATCACCGGGATAGAAACGAAGCTTCATACCCGGATAAATAAAGTGCGGATTTTTTATGTCGGGGTTCATTGACCAAAGTTTTGGCCAATACCCGCCCTCATCAAGAAGCTGGTCACATACGTCGTACAGTGTGTCACCCGACTCAACCGTATACTCGATAGGCGCTTCACCATCAGCCATGATCCGGCGAGTTCCCGGAATCGGCGGCGCACCAGCAAAGTCGTTTGCCACCGGAATCGTGGGAGCAGCATAACCGGGGTCCTGCTGAGTGGCTGCAACGGGAGCTGGTTGATCACCGGGTGTTTCTGCCGGCGCTGTTGTTGGCTCTGTTGTGGCATCAGAGACGGGAGTTGCGTTGATAAGAGGGCTGTTGGACACAGTACCATTCGCCGCTGGAACATTAGTGTTGTTCGTCACATTCCCATTCGTCGACTGTTTGTTGAGATTGGAATTGTTGTTGAAGTTGAAGTTTCCTGAATTCTCCTGAGCCGGGCTGCTTCCGTTACCGGTGTTATTAACACCGGTGTTTCCACTGTTGGTGCCGGGGTTTTCATTGACCGTTCCAGCATTTTCAGCACCGCCAGAGTTACCTACTTCGTCAGGCGAATCTGAAGGTGTTGCATTATTCAGGGGGTCGTCACCGAATATGTTCTCATTTTCAAC
>Ga0154020_10000988_pt1 | contig 35176 bp, 27 predicted proteins | sample Klosneuvirus_201_FD_109709 | JGI IMG/M metagenome (GOLD analysis project Ga0154020, IMG submission 109709) | Active sludge microbial communities from wastewater, Klosterneuburg, Austria - Klosneuvirus_20160825_MG | ecosystem: Engineered > WWTP > Aerobic digester > Activated sludge | place...
ACCACCTCGCAATGCGCCGCCATGAGTTGCTCAAGCGAGTAGTCGAGCGTGATACGATAGATCTTGACCGAGTTGATCAGGCGCCGCACGTGCTCGCGCAGGCGGAAGATGGCGGGGCCCTTCGGGGTGCTATAGCAGCGGATGCCTTCGAAGGCCGCCGAGCCGAATTGCATCGAGTGACTGAGCACGTGCACCTGTGCGTCTTCCCACTTGATGAATTCGCCGTTCTTCCAGATGAAATCGGTCGCCGTGATGCCAGCCATGTGCCGCTCGGAGAAAGAGGAAAGGTTACAACAGCGTGTTCACGGCGCCGCCATCCACCAGGATGGCCTGACCGGTGGTGAATCCCGCACGATCCGACGCCAGAAAGACGATCGTCGCGGCGGTTTCTTCCGGCTTGCCCAGCCGCCCCGCCGGTGTTTGCGCAATCCACCCGGCAAAGACGGCGTCACGCGTCGCGCCGGTGCGTTTGGTGGTCGCATCCGCGAGAGAGTCCAGTCGTTCGGTGGCGGTGAAGCCCGGCAGCACCGTGTTCACCGTCACGCCGTCACGTGCCACTTCATTGGCCAACGTGCGCAGATATCCGGTGACCGCCGCACGCAGGCTGTTGCTCAGCACGAGCGCCGAGGTGGGTTCTTTCACCGCGCGTGACGTGATACCCACCACGCGACCCCATTTGCGTTCACGCATGCCGGGCACAAAGGCGCGCGTCAGCTCGACCACACTGCGCAGCAGCAGATCACTCGCACGGGTCCACGCGGCCCAGTCGTGTTCCATCGCCGGACCGGTGGGCGGGCCGCCGGTGTTGGTGATGAGAATGTCGACGTGTCCATACCGCGCGGTCGTTTCCTGCACCACGTGGGCAAGGCCCTCGCTGGTGGAGAGATCGGCGACGATGGTCAACACGGGCACGCCCAACGCCTGCAGGCGTGCGCCGGCGTTGGCGATGGCCGTGGCATCACGCGAACAGATCGCGAGCGAACAGCCGGCCCGCGCAAATTCTTCGGCCGACGCATAGGCAATGCCTTTGCTCGCCCCGCACACCAGCGCGACCTTGCCCTGCAGTCCAAGATCCATGGTCAGCGCGTTCCGCGCAGATACGCGTCGCTGCCGTCCAGCCAATCCTGGCGCGGCGGGTTGAACACGTCGACATCGAGCGTGTCTTCGAGCGCTTCCGCGCGGTGGCGCACGTTGCTGGGAATGACCAGCACTTCGCCCGCATGGACATCGATGAAGGTCTCACCGGGGGCGTCGGCGTGTTCGCCGATCCAGAAGCGCAGGGCGCCGGACAGGATGTACGTGAACTGCTCGTTGTGGTGATCGTGCGCCGGCACGATGGCGCCCTTCGACAACAGGACGTGCGCCAGCATCATCTTCTCGGAACTGATCAGGCGGCGACTGATGAGTGGATTGAGCTGCTCCAGCGGCACGTCGTCCCACGACTGCTTGCGAACGTCAGACATCGGTGGCTCGAGTAGAGGATGAACGCATCACCGATCGCGGATGTACACCGGTGAATCACGGAACTGGGGCTGCTGCAACTCCGTAACGAGAAATCGTGCCAGCGTGGCGCGCGCACAATGACTGCCCAGCCCGACCGACGTGCCAGGACCCGCGTCGTATTCGTGTGCCGCGTCGTCCGTCAGCCGGGGCGGCTTGATCACCGTCCACTGCAGCTTGCTGGTGCGCACCACACGCTCCTGCTGATCACGGTCCTCGAGCTGCTCCGCCTGTCCGGTCTTGCGCACGCCGAACGACATCAGCTTGAAGCCAAGCGCCACATTGCTCGGCTGTTCCCCGATCATCGCCCCGGTGACGCAGAGAATCCGCGGCACATCCTGTGTGCGCATGCCGGCAATGATGGCCTTGGTCGCCGTCGCACAAAATGGCTTCGCCGCGTTCGGATGCGGGCCAAGCAGAATCACCGCCGCATCCGCGCCGCGCAGCACCTCGCGCACGGCCGTGGGATCAGTGAGCGAGCCGACCACGACGGTGGCCGTATCCGGCGACGGCGCTTCGGGCGCGGTGCGATAGTGCAATCGCTGCAGCAACCCGGCCGGCGCGGCCACCTCGATGAAGGCGCGGCCCGTACGCCCCGACGCCCCGAAAACCGCGACGATCATCGCGTCACCGCCGCAATGGAGTCGGCCAGTCGGCGCGCCGTGGTGTACGACGCGCCCTCCGGGCGCCACGTGGTGAGCGAATCGACGCCGCGATATCCGAAACGCAGGCCGTTGCACACCACCCAGTGGTCGGCGTCCACCGACAGGACATCCCACTCGAGCACGTCCGTGCGCACACGCTCGCGCGCCACAAATCGGTCCGTTGCCCGACGATCAAGATCCTGTTCGGCGACCGTCACCACTTCGGCGCGCCCGACGATCGTATCTCCGCGAAGTTCGAATGGCAGCAACGTGTATCCCGCAAGCAGGGTGGTCGGAAAGAAACTCTGGCCGTCGTCACCACACGCGACCAGCGAGTCGACGGCCGCACGATCCTGGGTTGACTCACGCGACGCGTCGAGAAACGCCTGCAGCGCCTGCTGCGCCGATCTCGTGCGCGCATCGTCCGGCGGCGCGAGCGTCGCCGCCGTGGACACGACCCGGTTCACGTCAGCCACCACCGCAGGCTCGGCACCGGGGCCACAGGCCAGGAGTGCCGACAACAACAGAGGAACAGCCGAAAGTGGCGTGACACGCATGAGACAACTTGCATGACGGCTCGCTCATTCGGGAGGCGTCCCGCTCGGCGTGTCAAAGATCGCCTGGCCCCGCGTGGCGTCCTGCAGGGCGCGGCGCAGCCCCTCGTCGTGCTCCGCGGGGCAGCGCAGATGAAAGCGGACATCGACACCGAACGTTTCGTCGATCACGTCGGCTTCGAAGGTCGGCAGTAGCTGCTGCACCGCGGCAATCGCCGCGTACCCGACACGCACGACCAATTCGACGCGTGTCACCCGCATGGTGCGCGGCAGACTCTCCAACGCCTGCTGCACGGCACCGCTGTACGCCTTCACCAACCCGCCGGTGCCCAGCTTGATCCCGCCGTAGTAGCGCGTCACCACGGCTGCCACATCGCCCACGTCCGCGTGCTGCAAGACCGTGAACATTGGCCGACCCGCCGTGCCGTGCGGCTCGCCGTCATCGCTCAAGCCAATCCGGTCGCTGCTCCCGGGCGCGCCAACCACGTACGCCCAGCAGTTGTGCGTCGCATCGGCAAACTCGCGCTGCACCTCACGCACGAATGTTTGCGCCTCGTCTACCGTGCTGACGGGCGCCACGGTGCAAATGAAGCGACTGCGATCAATCACCTGCTCGACGCGGTGTCGCGCGGAGGGGATCGGATAGCGGCGCGTCACCCCCGCGTCGCGCCTCCGCGTCCCCCACCACCACTCGCCCCGCCACTGGTGCCACCACGACCGCTCCCGCCACGTCCGCCGCCCGTGCTGCCACCACGTCCACCGCCCCCCTGACCGCCGCCCGCCGGACCGCGGCGCCGAGCCGGCGCCTCGCCGCGCGAGGAGGCATAGGGCGACTCACCGGACGGGCCGGAGGCAGAAGAACCGCCGGGAGTGCGCGGTGCCGACTTCGCCGCCGGCCGCGTCGCGCCGCGAGACCCGCCACCCTGCGCCGCTTCGCGACGGGCCAATTTCGCCGCCGCACGCGCGCGATCTTCCGACTTCTTCTTGCGGATCTCGGCAATGCGGTCGGCCAGCGGCACTTCGAGCTTGCCCTGCACCTTGGCCGTGTAGTCAAAGCCAGACACCGTCACGCGCGGCAACTGCTTCCCGATCGCGCGTTCGATGTTCTTGAGATCCGCCTCTTCCTCGGGCGAGACAAACGTGAAGGCTTCGCCCGTCGCTTCCGCGCGAGCCGTGCGGCCGACGCGGTGGATGTAGTCTTCGCTCGCCAGCGGCACATCGAAATTCACCACGTGACCGAGCGATTCGACATCGATGCCACGTGCGGCAATGTCGGTTGCCACCAGCACCTGATACGCGCCGTCCTTGAAGCCCGCGAGCGCCTGCGTGCGCTGCGACTGTGACCGGTTGCCGTGGATGCGCTCGGCCTTGATGCCGTTGGTCACCAGCTGCGACGCCAGGCGGTTGGCACGGTGTTTCGTCCGCGTGAAGACCAGCGCCTGCGGCATATCGCCGCGCTTGAGCAGCTCCACCAGCAGGGCGCTCTTGAGGTCCTGCGAGACGGGGTAGACCGCTTGTGTGATGCCTTTGGCCGGCGCCGCCTGCCGCTGCAGGTTGAGCGTGACGGGCTTGTTCAGCATTTCATGCGACAACGAGGCAATCGGCCCCGGCATCGTCGCGCTGAAAAACAGCGTCTGGCGTTTTCTCGACGGCAGATGCCGCAGGATCTTCTTGATCTCGGGCAGGAACCCCATGTCCAGCATGCGGTCGGCCTCGTCCAGCACCAGGAATTCCAGCTGGTCCAGTTTCGCATACGGCTGGCGGAAATGGTCCAGCAGGCGACCCGGCGTCGCGATGAGGATATCCACGCCACTGCGGAACGCGTGCTCCTGCGGCCCCATCCCCACGCCGCCAAAAACCGCGGCGGCGGTCAGGGGCGTATGAATGGCCACGTCCTTCTGGCTTTCCAGAATCTGCGCCGCCAGCTCACGGGTCGGCGTCAGCACGAGCGCCCGGGTGACGCCGCGGGGCTTCTCCATCAGCTGGTGCAGAATCGGCAAGAGGAACGCATACGTCTTCCCGCTGCCCGTCATGGCGCAGGCAAGGAGGTCCCGGCCTTCGAGGGCGGGCGGGATCGCGTCGGCCTGAATCGGGGTCGGACGCGCGAACCCGAGCTCCTTGAGACCGCGCTGCAGGTTGGGGTGCAGCGCAAGGCTGGCGAAGGACGGCGAGGTACTCAGAGTCGGATCCGTGGCATGAGAGACTTGAAAGCTCGCCGATTGCGGCCCGGTTGGGCAGTGACCCCCCTGAATTACCGCAACATCTTCCGCAAATGTGCGGTAGATGCGATGCTCTTGGACTCAGCCTCCCAACCTCCCCCGCCTCTCCCCATCCAGATGGCCGGCCGACGCGTCACGCTGAAGGACATCGCCCGTCAACTCGGTCTCTCACTGCCGACCGTCTCGCGCGCCCTCGCGGATCATCCGGATATCAGCGAAGAAACCAAGGGTCGCGTGCGCGAATGTGCGCAGGCGATGCACTACATCCCGAACTTTCGCGCGCGCTATCTCCGCGCCAAGAATTCGCGCCTGCTCGCGCTGATCCTGCCGGAGATGAACATGTTCTTCTTTCCGTCGCTCATCACCGGTATCAGCAAGGTGGCGCAGGAGAACGACTATTCGCTGATCGTGTTCCAGTCGGACAACTCGGTGGTGCAGGAGCGCCGACTGATCGAGTATTGCACGCATCTGTCGGTCGATGGCGTGCTGCTGGCGCTCTCCGCAGAGACCACCGATCTGGCGCATCTGGATGTGCTGCACGACTGCGAAATTCCCGTGGTGTTGCTCGACAACACGATCGACACGATGAAGTACTCCACGGTGACGATCGACGATCAGGATGTGGGCCACGATGCCGCCGCCTATCTGCTCGATCGCGGACACACGCGCATCATCGGGGTGTTTGGCGATCAACGCCAGCGCATCAGCGCCATGCGGTTGCGCGGATTCAAGCAGGCCCACGCCGAACGCAGCGTGAAGGTGGCGGAAACGCAAATTGTGCGAATGTCGTCCACCGAGCCGGTGGAAGCCGCCCTGGGGCGCGCGCTCGATGCACACCCCGACGCCACCGCCGTCTTCACCATGACGGACGAGCTGCTGATGCGCTCACACTACGTGTTGATGTCGCGCGGCCGCAAAGTCCCCGACGATGTCTCGCTGCTGGCCATCAGCGATGGCCTCGCACCGGCCTTGCTCTACCCCAACGTCACGCACTTCCGCCACTCGGGCACCGAAGTCGGAGAGCGCACGGCGCACATCCTGATCGGCCTGATCGCGCACCGGTCGGAGGCGATGATGGATGTGCGGATACGCACTACCCTCGTGGAAAACGGAAGTGTGCAAACCCGCGAGTCGTGACGGCGCGGCCCCCAGTTCCGCTTATCCGGTGGCGACGATTTCCTCGCCCGGATTGATGAACTGATCCACCTCGAACTGATACTGCCGGTCGTACAGATCCCGGTACCGGCCGCCCATCGCCAGCAACTCGGCATGGGTGCCGCGCTCGACGATCTGGCCCCGCTCGAGCACGAGGATCTGATTCGCGCTGGTGATCGTGGAGAGCCGGTGCGCGATAACAAAGGTCGTGCGCCCCGTACGCAGGCGCCGCAGGCCTTCCTGGATCGCCTGCTCACTTTCACTGTCGAGTGACGACGTCGCTTCGTCGAGAATGAGCACGCGTGGATCGGCGAGAATCGCGCGCGCGATGGCGACGCGCTGACGCTGACCACCCGACAGCTTGACGCCGCGCTCCCCGACGATGGTGTCGTAGCCCTGCGGGAATCCCGAGATGAACTCGTGGGCATTGGCGATCTTCGCCACCGCCTGCACTTCGTCATCCGTGGCGCCGGGCTTCGTGAACGCGATGTTCTCGCGCACCGTGCCGTCGAACAAAAAGTTGTCCTGCATCACGACGCCGAGGTGACGCCGATAGTCCTTGAGTTTCAGCGAGGACAGCGCCGCGCCATCGATGAGGATGCGCCCCTGCTGCGGCTGCGCGAACGCCATGATCAGCGAGATCAGGGTGCTCTTGCCCGACCCGCTCGAACCGACCAGCGCCGTCGTGGTGCCGGCCGGTGCCGTGAACGTCACCCCCTTGAGCACCGGTACGTTGGGCTCGTATTCGAACCACACATCATCGAACTCGACGCGACCCACCACCGCGGGCACCGCCGCCTTGCTGGCGTCTTCCTGGTCTTCCGTCGCCATGTCCCGCAGCTCGCGGATGCGATCGAGACCGGCGAAGGCTTCCGTGATCTGGGTGCCGATGCTCGCGATCTGAATGAGCGGCATCGTCACCATGGCGATGAAGAAGACAAAGGTGATCAGACTGCCCACGGTCATGGTGCCCTGAATGACATCGCGGCCTCCGATGTACATCGCGATCAGCCCGATGACGCCCACCACGGCCAGTCCCAGCGTGCCGGTGAGCGACGTGCCGGTGATCGTTTTGGCGATATTCTGAAAGAGGCGCTGCACGCCCTCGCCAAAGACGGCCTTTTCGCGATCCTCCGCTGTGTAGACCTTGATGAGGCGGATGCCGCCGATCGTCTCCGTCAGCCGTCCGGTCACCTCGGCCGTGATGACACTGCGCTCGCGAAAGATCGGACGCAGCCGTTTGAAGGCGATGCTCATGCCTGCGCCAAACAGACCCAGGAATACGACGGTGGCCAGTGTCAACTTCCAGTTGAGGTACAGCAGCACACCGAGTGCAGCGATCGCACTCAGAATGCCACCCGTCAGCTGAATGAGCCCCGTGCCGATCAGATTGCGAATGCCTTCCGGATCGTTCATGACCCGCGAGACCAACACGCCGCTCTTGGTACTGTCGAAGTAGCGCACGGGCAGACGAATCAGATGCCCCTGCACCTCTTCGCGCAGCCGGGCGATGGCTTGCTGGGCGGCCACGCTCACGACTTGGGAGAGCGCGTAGCCGGTAATCGACTGGACGAGGGTGGCCGCCAGACCGGCGAGCGCGATATAGCCGAGCAGGCGGATGTCCCGGTTGGGCAGGACATCGTCGAGCACGTACTTCGTCGAGTACGGCAACACAAATCCGGCCGCACGACTGACCACCATCAGCGCCAGACCGATACCCACCGATCGACGATGGGTCCACAACAGGGCGCGGGCTTCGGCCCAGGCGCGTTTTGTGTCGTACTTGGGCTTCTTGGGCTTGGGCGTCTCCATAACCGCAACTTACTATCCTGCCGTCGACTCCGCCTCGGGCGCCTCGCTGTTGTGCAAAGCCTGCACCGCCGTTTCGGCGCTGACGGGCGCGGCGAGCGGCGAGTATCTTTCGGGACACACGCGTTGCGCCTGATAGCATCCGGCGGCGATGCGTTCTCGTTTCTCCCTTCCTTTGGGCATGCACATACCGAACGCGGAAACCATCGCCAAGATGGAAGTCCTCGCCGATCTCGAATCCGAAGTCGACGAACTGATGGAAGCGCACGAATCCAAGCGCATTCTGTGGTTTCCGAGTGAACTGCTGGCGGCTCCGCCCGATACTGACCCCGATGCACACGTGAAGGGTCTGCGTGAGCGCGCGCGCGGCATCAGCATGCCCAGTCGCGTGGCTCTCGCGCTCAATACGCTCACCGAAGAGGGGCTGCCCCACTTTCACCGCCTGCTGGCGGTCTATCTGGGCAGCGACTCCTTCTGGGCGCGTTGGACCAATCTCTGGACCGCCGAAGAAGACCGGCACGGCGCGATTTTGCACGACTACGCGCGCGACAGTCAGATCCTCAACAACCCCGTGCTCGAAAAGATGCAGTTCGAGTACCTGAAGGCCGGTTTCGAGCCGGAGTGGGACAAGGATCCGTACCGCGTGTTTGTGTACACCACGTTGCAGGAGCGGGCCACTCAGGTCAGCCACGCCAACACGGGCAAACTCGCCAGCGAATACGAGCCCCTCATCGGCACGGTGCTGTCCAACGTGGCCAAGGAAGAAGCGCGTCACTACGTCTTCTATCGCGCGATCTTCGAGAAGGTGCTCAAGCGCGATCCCAATCGGGCGATGCTGTCGGCCGCGGCCATCATGCCGTCCATCGACATGCCGGGCGTCAACATGCCGCACTTCCGCGAAATGGCCGATGTCATTCGCCGCGCCGGCATCTACGGACCGCGCGACTATCTCAAGATCGTCGAGGAGCAGATCAAGTTCTGGGCGCTCGATACGGTCGACGGCTTGAACGAGATGGGGAAGAAGGCGCAGGAAAAGATCATGGCCGTGCCGGCGCGCCTCGAGCGGGTGGCCGACATGATGGAAACGCGGAGCCGCGCCAAGACGTTTTCGTTCGCCGTGGCGTTCGAGCGCGAATTCGCGATGGATTGACGGTCCGACCCTCGCGCTGAGACTCGACCCCGTATGAGTTCCAGCGACGCCATGCTGTCGGAACTGCGCGCGCGCCTGGGCGATCGGTACGCCATCGAACGCCAACTTGGCCGGGGCGGCATGGGTGCCGTCTATCTGGCGCGCGATCTACAACTCGATCGGCCGTTGGCACTCAAAGTGCTCCCGGCCGAATTCGCGTCGCAGGCCGATCTGCGTGCGCGATTTCTGCAGGAAACGCGCACAGCGGCGTCGTTCTCCCACCCGAACATCGTGCCCGTGTTCGCGGTGGAGGATCGCGACGGACTGCTCGCCTTCGCCATGGGGTACGTGGAAGGGGAGAGTGTCGCGGAATTGGTGAAACGCGCCGGACCGCTGTCCGTGCGCGATGCCGTGCGCCTCATGCAAGACGTGGGATACGCATTGGCCTATGCGCATGGCCGCGGCGTGGTGCACCGCGATATCAAGCCCGACAACATCATGATCGAGCGCGCGACGGGACGCGCGCTGGTGATGGATTTCGGCATCTCGCGCGCGATCAGCACCTCGTCGATGGCGCCGGGACTGACGCGCGTCGGGGAAGTGGTGGGCACGCCCGAGTTCATGAGTCCCGAGCAGGCCTCCGGTGACACCATCGACGGGCGTAGCGATCTCTACTCGCTTGGTCTCGTGGCATGGTTTGCGCTGACCGGTCGTTTGGCGATCTCGGGCGAGAACACGCAGAAAGTCCTCGTCAAGCAACTGACCGAGGCGGTTCCGCCCATCGGGAGGGAGCGCGCCGATCTGCCGACGGCATTGTCGGACGTGATCGATCGGTGTGTCAGAAAGGATCCAGACGAACGCTTCGCACGGGCCGAAGAGGTGGTGGAAGCACTCGACCTGTCATCGCTGCGAGGGGTCGACGTCCCGCTGCCGATCCGGCTGCTCGCCGACGAAGTGCGGCAGGCCAGCCTGATTCTGCTCGCGTCGGTGGTGATCACGCCGATCCTCTATGTCGTGTTGCGGGCGACCGTCGAGTACGATCTTGATGCCATTCCGCCGGTCGTGCTGTTTGTCGCCGTGATCTGGGGTCGCATGGCGCAAATGCTGCAACAGGCGCGCCGGTTGGCTCTGCGCGGGTTTACCGTGTCGGCGATACACGCGGGCTTCAGCGCCATTGCCAACGAGCGCGAAGCCGACCGCGTGCAACTGCGCGCGGACCCGCTCGCGGTGGCGAAACGCCGTCGTCAGGTGCTGTCGTGGTTCGGTTTGTTCGCCGCGTCGTTCGCACTGCGTTATTGGGTGCTGCTGCGCATGCGGACCGAGATCAGTCCCGGCATTTACTCCGTTTCCGTGCCCGGGGTGATCATTTTGTATGCGGCATATGTCATGCGCGGTCTGTCGATTGTCGGTCTGCTGCGCAGTCCGCTGCGACGGCCGCCGGGCGAATGGTTGTTTCGCTGGTTCTGGATAGGACGCCCAGGCCGGGTCATCCTGCGCGCGACAGCGCGTGGCATCGCACGCCCGGACAGCGCGGCATCGACTGCAGGCGTCGCACCGTCGCCGATCGTGCCGTCGCCGATCGTGGCACAGCCCTCCGCCGCAACGCCGGCCAGTCTCGAACAGCGCGTCGCCGCGTTGGAACGCTGGCGCGACAGTCAGTCGTAGCGTCGGCGCGCGCGAGGCGAGCATGGCGAACCGCTGAACTGCGGAACTACTGAACTACTGAACGACTGAACAGCCTTGTCGCGGAGACGCGGAGGCGCAGAGGCTCGTGTCGGACAGTCCGTGGCAGTTCCCCAAAGAAAATTCTTGGATTGACTCCGCGCCTGCCGACAGCGCGCCTCTGCGCCTCTGCGCCTCTGCGACAAAGCTGTTGGCTGGTCGCTGTTGGCTGTTGGCTGGTCGCTGTTGGCGGTTGGCTGGTCGCTGTTGGCTGTCCGCTGTCCGCGGTTGCGACGCCTACGGCCGACCGAGTCCTTTGACGAGCAGGTCGGGGAAGTCGCCGAACATGCCGTCAACGCCAAGTCGCGCGAACTCTCGGACCTCGGCCAGTGGGTCGCCGTTGTAGCGCGCCGCAAGAAACTGTGCTTCTGGTCGCAGCGTCCATACGTGCACCGCCAGGCCGGCGGCATGGGCGTCGCGTACCAGCGACGAGGGAACCGCGTCCGCCGCCGCGCCGATCAGCATGCGACTGTTGACGCCGATACCGTTGGCGTATTTCGCGATCTCGCGCAAACCCGCCGGCGTGGTGAGCGCCGTGCCGGTGCGATGATCGCCCGCGCGCGCCTGATCGTAGGGTGCCCCATCGCCCGAGAGCAGCAGAATGAGTCGGAGACGGGTCTGCGGCCGCAACAGCCGCAGCGGTGCCACTTCGAAACTCTGCACAAAAACCGGCGCGTCCTGCCGGTCGAGGCCGTGCGCTCGCAGTCGTGCCAGCAGCCGCTGTTCGAGCGGCAAACCGATCGACGCGAAATAGGTGGGATGTTTGAGCTCCGGATAGACGCCAACCGCGCGACCACGCCGCCGACCGGCCGAATCGGCGAGCGACAGCACCTCATCGAAGGTCGGAATGGCGAATTGCCCGTCATAGGCATGTGAACGAAACGCCAACCGCTCACGCGCCCGAAGGGTGGACAGCTCCGCGTACGTGAAGTCTTCCACGAACCACCCGGTGACGGTGTCCCCGTCAACCACCTTGGAGACTCGGCGTGCCGGAAAGCGGGTCGCCACGTCGGTCGTCCCACCGATCTCGTTCTCATGCCGTGCCACCAGCACGCCGTCCTTGGTGGCGACAAGATCCGGTTCGATGTAATCGGCTCCCATCGCGACGGCGAGCGCGTACGACGCCAGCGTATGCTCCGGCCGATGACCACTCGCTCCGCGGTGCGCGATCACGATCGGTGACTTGGCGCTGACCGGTCGGTCGGCGCCAATGGGCGTCGCACCGGCGGGCCGACACGCGCTGAGAAGACCAAGGAGCACAACGGCGCGGGTCACGCCGCGACCTGACCGGGGCAGGAAGAATCTCATGCCGGTGAAGCTATCGCCAAATCGACGTGCACAGATCTCCCGCAAACCACCGTGCCGAAAACGTGACGGAACTTTTTCCGTCTGCGCGAAGTGTATTCGTCTCTACGCTCGATCACCGCGCGGTCGTGCCGGATGGCCATTCCGCATGCCGCGCGACAACTTGATGGAAATGACCGACGCCCCCCCGCCAGACCTTCTGACACGACTCGGCACGGCCTTGGCCGGGCAGTACCGCATTGAGCGCGTTCTGGGCCAGGGAGGCATGGGCACGGTATTCCTGGCGCTCGATCTGACCCTCGATCGACCGGTGGCCATCAAGGTGATTTCTCCGGAGGTCGGTACCAGTCCCGAAATCCGGCAACGCTTCGCGCAGGAAGCCAAGACGGTCGCCCGTCTCCGCCAGCCCAACATCGTCGCCGTGTATTCGGCTGGGGAAGCCGACGGGCTGCTGTACTTCGTCATGGAGTACGTGCCGGGCGAAAGTCTGCGCGATCGGCTCACGCGCGAACGGCGCATTCCGGTCGACGATGCCGTCCGCATCCTCTGTGATCTGGCACTGGCGCTCGACTACGCGCACGGGGCGTCGGTGGTCCATCGCGATGTGAAGCCGGAGAACGTCCTCCTGGATCGCGAATCGGGACGAGCGATGCTCACCGATTTCGGTGTCGCGCGCGCTGTCGCTGGCGACAGTCGCCTGACCGGCGCGGGGTTTGTGCTGGGCTCCCCCCGATACATGAGTCCCGAGCAGGCGTCGGGAGAATCGTCACTGGATGGTCGCAGCGATCTCTATTCGCTCGGATTGATCGGCTACGAGATGTTGAGCGGGGAACCGGCGGTCGACGCGCCGACCGCGGCCTCCATTCTGGTCAAACATCTCACCGAAACGCCGCCGTCATTGAGCGTCAAGGTGCCCGGCACGCCACCCGACGTGGCGCGCACCATCGCGCGGTTGCTGGAAAAGTCCCCGGACGCACGGTTTGCACGGGGCGCGGCCGTGGCCGCCGCCTTCGCGGGCGAGGAGTTCGATGATCGCACGCCGACGCACCAGATCGGCCGTTCCAATCCCGCCTTGCGTCAGCGCACACGCACGCCGTCGCGGCGTCCGTGGGTGGTGGCCGCGGCGGCCGCCGTGGTCGCACTATCCGCGGGAGCGTTCTGGTTTCGCACCGCTCGCAGCACGGGCAATGACAAAGCATGGCTCGTGGCGCCGTTTGAAGTGCAAGGGCCCGACCGATCGCTCGACTGGTTGCGCGACGGCAGCCTGAACATGCTCACCCTGTCGCTCGCGCAGTGGAACGACTTGCATGTGGTGGAATACGAACGCACCCTCGACCTGTTGCGCGATGCCAGACTCGATGCCGATCAGCGGGTAGGCCTCGACGATGCGCGTGATCTCGCGCGTGGCGTGGGTGCCGGTCGCGTGGTCATGGGGCAGGTGACCGCCATCGGCGATTCGCTCATTGTCACGGCGAGTCTGTTTGATGTGGGCTCCGGCTCGAGTACCGATCGCGCCCGTATCGCGGCGATCAAGGGCAGCGATCCCCGTCCGCTGTTCGAATCGATCGCAACACAGCTGCTCGATCTGGTCGGCGCCCCGCGCATCACGATCGAGCTCGCCAAGCAGACGACCAACTCGGTGGTGGCCTATCGGCACTATCTCGATGGCCTGCACGCACTCAACGCGTGGCGGCTGCGCGCCGCCGATTCATCGTTCAATCAGGCGATCGCCGCCGACTCAAATTTTGCACTGGCGTACTACAAGAAGTCCGTCTCGATGGGTTGGGAAGCCAGCAGCGACTCCGTTCGCTATTTCGCCGCGGAACGTGCGGTGCAACTGGCGGATCGCTTGCCGCCACGGCAGCAAGAGCTGGTACGCGGTCACGCCGACCTGACGCGCGCGTTCCAGGCTATGGCCAATGGCGACTCGGCCGGTGTCATGTCGGGCTTCACGTCGTCCCGCAATCGCCTGTCACAATTGGTGGCATCCGATTCCACCGACGCGGAGGCGTGGTATTCGCTCGCCGACGCCGACTATCATCTCATCTGGAATTCGCCGTACGGCCGATCCGCCGACAGCACAGCGAAATATCTCTCTGAATCGTTGCGCGGCTTCAAACGCACTATCGCGCTCGACTCGAGTTTTCACCTCGCGTATCAGCATCTGGTGGAGCTGTACAATCAGGCCGCCACACCACGCTCGTTTCTGCTGCTGGTTGGCGACACCATCAAGCCTGGTGGCCTCGAGGCCAACGAACGGCGCGTAGGCTCGGCCAGCGAGGTGGATCGTTTGCGTGCCGACGCGCGTCTGCGCGCGCGCACAGCGGCCACGGGATGGATCGCCTCCGATCCGGATGCCAAGGCGGCGCGACGCGTGCTGGCCGACAGTTACTTCGATGCAGGACAGGGCGATTCCGCGATCGTCGTGCTGCAGGAAGCCATGAAGCGCCCCGCGACCGCATCGGCGGTGTTCGATCTGATGATTCCACTCATCAAGGCGCGCACCGGACTGTCCAAGGCGGGCCCGGAGCTCAAGACCGTGATGGCGCGCTACACCACCGACTCGGTGCGTGCACTGCCGTTCGGCGAGCGTTTCCAGTCACTGATGAGTGCCATGTCGGTGGGGGCCATGACGGGGATGCCCTCGATCATCGATGAGGCCGGAACCAAATTGGCGCAGTCCACACCCACCATGCCGGGACGCGCGAGTATTCCCACGTCATTCGTGATTGGGTGGTACGGGAACGTCATCAAGTCCTCGATGGGCCTGCCGCTCTCCTCCGCGACGCGCACGCAGTTACTGGGCGCCATCCGCACGATGGACGCGTTCCCGGCGGGCGAGCGTGATGCAGGCGCGCCGTATCTGCTGTACATGGGCACGCGTGACACCGTATTCGCCGCCGCAGCACGGCGGTGGTCGGCACAACCCGCCACGGCCTTCCCCGAGCTGGGCGCTCTGCTGGCGCTGCAGCGTGGCGATTCTTCCGGCGCGGCACGGATTGCGCGTGAGTTTCCGTCGCCCGATTCCATTCGCAAAGGACAGATGAGCATGAACGGCGCGCGCAATATCGCCCGCGCCGAGGTGCTCGCCACCCTTGGCAACGCGCGCCTCGCCGTGGCCACGCTCGAAACAATCGAGCCCGCGCGTTTCACTCAGCGAACCACGCCGGAACCCGGGTGGCCGCTGTATGTGCGCAGCTATCTCATGCGCGGACGTTTGTATGAACAGCTTGGGGAACGCGACAAGGCGATGGCATCGTATCAGCAGTTTCTGTCCATGTGGGCCGACGCCGAAGCCCCGCTGCAGCCCCAGTTGCGGGAAGCACGGGAAGCGGTTGCGCGGATCAAGGAATCCACCAGTGTGCCCGTCAAAACCGGGCTTTCCGGGAACCGATGATGTTACCTCGCGCGAGTGACGCCCTGCTCGAGTTGATCCGCGCGCATGATACGGCTGGCGTTGATGCCATGCTGGATGCCGATCCGGTGCAGCGTACACACGGCGGCCCCGGCGGCGAGACGCTGGTCCTCTACGCGTGTTACACCGGCGCCACCGATGTGGCGCCGCTGCTGCGCGGTGCGCGGCCCTACGACGCGTGTGAAGCGGCTGCGCTCGGCGACTTGCACGCCCTCAACGAGGCACTCGACCGCGATGCCGACCTGATCTCGCGGCGCAGCAGCGACGGCTGGACACCGCTGCATTTGGCCGGCTTTTTCGGGCGCGACGAGTGCGCCGCTTTCCTGATCGACAATGGCGCGCCACTCGATGCCCTGTCCACCAACGCCATCCGCAACACACCGTTGCACGCTGCCCTTGCCGGCGCCACCAATCCCACGCTCGTGCGTCGGCTGATCTTTGCGGGCGCCGACGTCGAATCGCGCGGCGAGAACGGCATACAGCCACTGCATCTGGCAGCCTCGCGCGGCGATCAGGCGTTGTGCGATCTGCTGATCGCGCGCGGCGCCGATCCGCATGCGGCAATGGACGACGGCACGACGCCGGCCAAACTCGCGGAGTCTCGGGGATTCAAAGAGCTGGCCGAGAAACTGACCGCCAAAGCCGAGACCTGAGCGCCGATTGGTCCGCGACGCACAACGGGCCGTCCTCTCGGACGGCCCGTTGTGTTCTGCATGCGGCATGGCGCGTGTGCGTTATTTCCGCGCGCCCGGCAATGGTGTGTCGCGATCGTCGTCGTCACCAAAACCGAAACCGCCACCGCCGGCACCGCCGCTGACGCGCTCGACGTGCAGGAGCTTGGAGATGACGGTGCTGCCGGCAACAATCGTGACGCGATAGTCGCCCGTGCCGACCAGCACGTTGGCTCCGCCGCCGCCCCGACCACCACGGCCACCGCCGCCACCGCCGCCGAAGCCGAGACCAAGCGCGGCCATGTCATCGCCCAATGCCTCGCGGAGTGGGCCGAAGGCCGCTTGCAGGCCGGCGATTCCGCCTGCGGCCGGATCGGCCGCCGCACCGCCGGCTCCACCGCCACGGCCACCACCGGCACCACCGGCACCAGCGCCACGACCGCCCGCTGCCGCCGCAAAGCTTGGCGTCGGACGCGTTTCACCGGGACGGTCGACGAATCCTCCGCCGCCCACGCCGCCACGACCGCCGCCACCACCAAAACCACCGCCGCCAAGCATCGCTTGCATCGCCGCTGGCGGCTGACCTGTTTGCGCCGATGTGCGGAGCATCGCGATCATTGCCGCCGGCACGGCGCCGGCCTTCTCCAGTGAATCGAGTACGCGCGCCACACGCTGCGCCGACTTGATACTGTCACGCAACTGCGCCGGCGAGAGCGCGACCAGTGGCGCGGGCGCACCCTGTCCGCGGAAGTCCCACACCACGTTGTGGAGTCCCACCTGACCCGGGCCCGTCAACGTGCGCAGCGTATCACCCGCCGCATTCTGAATGACGATGCGTACCAGGCCACCCGCCGCTTCGGTCAGCCGATACCAGAGCGACGCACCATACTGCGGACTCGGCGCCTGGAAGACGCCGTGGCCGGCGTTGCCGCCGTTGATCGTCGACTCTCCCCACTGAAATCCCGTGCGGGGGGTAAAGAAGGCCGCCTTCGCCATGCGCACCTCGTTCGTCATCTGCTGGAGCGGCGTGATATCCGCGATCCAGATGGAACGACCGTGCGTGCCCGCGATGAGTTCGTTGTCACGCGCATGAATGAGCAGATCATGCACCGGTGTGGTGGGCAATCCGCTCATGAAGCGCTGCCACGACTGACCACGGTCGATGGACACATAAGCCCCGACGTCGGTGCCCACAAACAACAGGTTGCGGTTCTTGACGTCTTCGCGAATCACATGCACGAAGTCGGTCTGACCCGTTGGCAGATTATTCACGATGGACGTGAACGACTGACCGAAGTTGTTGGTGACGAAGACGTACGGGTTGTAGTCGTCGCGACGATGGTTGTCGAACGTCACATAAAACGTCGTGCTGTCAAAGTGCGACGGCTCGATGCGCGAGACGTACGAGCCAGCCGGTACGCCGGTGAACTTCCCGGTCACCTCTTCCCAGTTGGCCCCGTCGTTTCTGGTGAACCACACGCGACCGTCATCGGTACCGGCAAACAGCAGCCCCGGACGGATCGGTGATTCGTTGAGCGACACCACCGTGCCGAACGTTTCGGCGCCTGTCACATCAGGTGTGATACCACCCGTGGTACGAAGCGCGACAAACAGCTTGGCTGAGTCGGCGTACGATAGCTCGGGCGAGATCGGGAACATGTCATCGCCGTATTTCACACTCTTGAGCACGCGGTTGGCGCCAAAATACAGCGTGGCCGGATTGTGCTTGGAGATGATGTACGGCGTGTTCCAGTTCCAGCGCAGTGCGTACGCGACAGAGTCGGCGCGCTGACGCGCACGAAACGCCGCCATCTGGCGCTTCTGGGCCGCGGTGGCCGGCTTGGTCGTGTCGGGCCACACGGCGTAGATGGAGTCGTTCCACTGCAGGTAGCCACCGTCGCGCCATGTCGGCTTGCGCAACCCGGTGCGTTCGCCCGTCGCGAAGTTGAGGCGGCCCATGCTGCCACCCTGCGACTCCGAATACAGAATGTCCGGATTCGTGGGATCCTGCTGCGTCACGAAGCCGTCTCCACCACCAACATTGTGCCACATCGCGTTGGTGATCGGCCCCTGTTTGCGACGGCTCGGGCCACACCACGAGCCGTTGTCCTGCAATCCGCCGCAGACGCGATACGGCACCGCGTTGTCGGCCGAGATGTTGTAGAACTGACCGAGCGCGATGGAGTTGGGGAACAGCCAGTTGCCGCCACGGTCGTTCGAGACGCCCACACCACCGTCGTTGCCGGTGATGATGCGCTGCGGATCGTTCGGATCGATCCACATCGCGTGGTGATCGACGTGAATGCCTTCGGTCGTGTTGCCGGCCGTCTTGCCGCCGTCACTCGAAAACTTGACCGGTGTGGACGACCAGTACACGCGGTTCGGGTCCTTGGGATCGACGCGCACCTGGTTGTAGTAGAACGGGCGCGTGTTCTCCGGATTCATGTACGCCCACGTCTTGCCGGCATCCTCAGAGCGGTACAGGCCACTCGGACGACGCGCCGGCGCCGCTTTGGGATCGGGCTTCGCGTTCGGGGCTGTGTCCGCCTCGACCATCGTGTACATGACGTCGGGATTCGAACGCGCGATGGCGATATCGATGCGCCCTTTCATCGTGGCCGGGAACCCGCCGCCTTTCACCTCAGCGAAGGTTTCGCCGCCGTCCGTGCTCTTCCACAGCGCCGAGCCGGGTCCGCCGGAGTTGAGGAAGTACGGACCACGAACCCGCTGATAACTCGACGCCCACACGATGTTCGGGTTGCGTGGATCAAGCTGCACATCGACAAAACCCGTTTTGTCGTCGATGAACTTCTTGAGCGTCCACGTCTTGCCACCGTCGGTGGTCTTGTAGAGTCCTCGTTCCTTGTTCGGTCCCCACGGATGGCCAAGCGCCGCCAGCCACACCGTATTGGGATCGGTGGGATGCACCTGAATCCGACCAATCGATCGTGTTTCGGCCAACCCGAGGAAGGCCCAGCTTCGGCCGCCGTCGGTGCTCTTGTAGACACCACCGCCCGGAGAGATGGAGTTGCGTGAGTTCGGCTCGCCGGTGCCCCAATAGATGACGTTGGTGTCGGATGGCGCGATGGCGAGATCGCCGCCCGATGAGACGCGGGCGCTATCCATGACCGGCTTGAACGTGACGCCGTTGTTTGTCGTCTTCCACAGGCCACCGCCCGCTGATGACACATAGAACGTCTTCGACGGGGACGGAATGCCTTCGATATCGACAATGCGGCCCATCATGTTGGCCGGGCCGATATTGCGCCATCGCATGCCAGTGACGGTGGCGTCATCGAGTGAGGTTTTCGGCGGCAGCGGAGCCGATTGCGCCGAAAGCGAGAGTGCGGCAAGGCCGGAGAAACCGGCGCCGTGCAGCAGCGCGCGAGAAATACGCATAGACGTGGGGCTGAGGGCGAACAACATCGCAGTGACAACCGCATACAGTGTACGTCCAGCCTGCGCGGCGCGCTGCTGCCGTGTTTCATCCCTCCGCCCGCAACGTCGGGCCCGCACCGTGGGCGATCTGCGGTTCAGGCCCCGTTCGTGATCCTCGAGGTGTCAGGCAGGCAGCAATCCCGGGGGGATCGGTCCCGTCGACGGCGCGGTCGCTGGCGCTGGCTCGCGCTCGATGGCCGGCGCCAGCAGTCGATACAACACGGGCGTCACCAGACGGGCGATCAAGGTGCTCGAGATCAGCCCGCCGATGATCACCCACGCAAGCGGCGAGTACAGTCCCGATCCCTGCAGTGCCAGCGGCAACAGACCGCCGATCGCCGTGAACGTGGTGAGGACGATCGGCAAGAATCGCACTTCCCCGGCCTTCTTGACGGCCTCGTCGAGTGCGATACCCTGACGCCGAAGCTGGTCGGTGAAGTCCACCAGCAAAATGCTGGTCTTGATCTCGATGCCGACCAGTGCCACAAAGCCGATCATGGCGGTGAACGACAACGTGTATCCACTCAGCAGCAGCGCCACGATACCTCCCACGACGCCCAGTGGAATGACGGACGCCACCACGAGCGTGGTGCGGAAATCGCGAAACTCCAGCACGAGAATGGCGAGGATGGCGAAGACGGCGACGATGACCGCGCCGCCCACGCCACCGAAACTCTCCTGACGACTTTCCAGTTCACCGGCAGGGCGCAGGCGATATCCCGGCGGCAACGGAATGGAGTCGAGTCGCGCCAGCACGGCTTTTGTGACCGCATCGGTGTTGAAGCCCGACCGCACGTACGCGGTCACGGTGACGGCGCGCTGGCGACCGTTGTGATCGATCACGGTGGGCGTCGCCGTGAAACTGGTCTGCGCAATCTGCGACAGCGGGACCATTGCGCCGGACACGCTGCTCACCTGAATGCGGTCCAACGCTTCGGGCGACGGCCGTCCCTGATGTGCCATGCGCACCATCAGCGGATACTCCTCGCCGTTCTCGGCCCGGATCTTTCCCGCTTCAAGACCGGCGATACCCAGGCGCAGAGTGCGCTCCACCTCCGCGCTCGGCACCCCGAGCAGTCCGGCCTTTTGCTTGTCCACCGTCAATCGCAAATCCGAGCGATTGAGACGCACCGGATTGTTCACGTACTCCGTGCCTTCGGTCGTCGTGAACACCCGCTCGTACTGCGCCGCGATCTGGCGCAGCGTATCGAGGTCGGTCCCCTCGACACGCATGGCGACCGGCGCGTCGATGGGCGGGCCGTTCACGAACTCTTTCAGCTCGATGCGCGCGCCCGGATAGTGGCTCAGTTGCGCACGCAACGAGTCAAGCATGCGCGGCGTGTTGATGTTGTCGTAGTCGTTGAGCAGCACCAGCAGTTGCGCCCGGTTTGGTGCTTCGGCGCGCTGATTCACATTGTAGTACACCATCGGGTTGTCCTTGCCGATGTTGGCAAAGATGCTCGTCGTGGACGGGTGTGCGCCAATCACACGCTCGGCAAATCGCACCGCGCGATCGGTCTCCGCCAGCGACGTGCCATCCGGCGTCTCGACATCCACGTGATACTGTGGGGTGCCAGCCTTCGGAAAGAGTGAGAAGCCCACCGTCGGCACCAGCGCAACGGCTCCCACCACCAGCGATGCCGCGATCAGCAACGTGCGCCGCGGCGCGGACATCGCCCAACTCAGGAGTGGCGCGTATGTACGATGAATGCCGCGGTCCAGCCATTGCAGCACACGATTCCCCTCCGGTGATTCTTCGCGCGGCATCACCCGGCTCGCCAGCCATGGAATGATCGTGAGCGATACCAGCAGCGACGCCAGCACCGCGTACACCACGGCAATCGGCAGCGATCGGATGTACTTGCCGGAGAGTCCGGGCAGAAACAGCAGCGGCACAAAAGCAAAAATCAGTGTCGCGGTGGCACCCAGGACGGCAACCGCGATCTGTTTGGTACCTTCGATCGCCGCTTGCGCTCGCGACATGCCGCTGCGCAGAAATCGGCTGATATTCTCCACCACCACAATCGAGTCGTCCACCAACAGGCCCAGCGCAATCACAAACCCCACGATGGACAGCTGATTGAGACTGTACCCCGTTGCGTTGAGCAGGACGATGGCGAGCGCCAGAGAAAGCGGAATCGAGATCATCACCACCAGCGATGCACGGGTGCCAAGTGGCAGCAGGGTAATCAGCACCAACGCGATCGCGATGCCGAAGTCCTCCGCCAGACGAGACAAGCGGGCGTTCACATTGCGCGACTGGTCGAAGCCCCGCGCGAGCGTGACACCAGCGGGCAACTGTCGCTCCAAACCGTCCAACTCTTTCCAGACGGCATCGCGCACCGTCGACACATTACGTCCGCTCTGCACCGCCGCGGTCACGAACATCGCCCGCTGCCCGTTGTATCGACCGATGTGCACCGCCTCACCGTCTGCCCATGAGACAGCCGCCACATCTCCCACGTGGATCACCGCACCGTTCGCTCCGCCGATCACGGTGCGCTCCACCTCCGCAGCGCTCCGATAGCGTCCGGGCGTGGCGATGTTGTAGCGGCGGGTGCCGACGTCGACACTGCCACCGGGTATCTGCAGATTGTCGCTGCCCAGCGCGCTGAGCACCTGCGCCGGCGCCAGGCCACGCGCAGCCATGCGACCCAGATCGAGCGTGACCTGCAGCTCCCTCGGCGGCGCCGCCCAGCGTTTCGTCTTCTTCACACCGTCCACACGCGCGAGTGCGTCTTCAAAACGTTTGGCGACGTCATCGAGCTGCGCGTATGGCAGCGTCGGCGCCACCAGCGCCAACTGCACGACGGTGAGATCGGAGTTTTCACTGCGCAGTACTTCCAGCCGCTGCAGCGACGTTGGCAGGTCGGGGCGCAGGCCATTGATCTCGCGCAGCACCTGATCGTACTTCGAATCGACATCGACGTCCGACGAAAACTCCACCTGCACCACACTCAGGCCGTCTGAGCTGGTTGACGTCAGCGTCTTCACGTCCTCGAGCGCATTCAGCTTCTTCTCGATCGGCTCGGTGACCAGTTGCTCCATGTCCTCCGGCGACGCGCCGGGATACACCGCGACGCTCGTGAAGATGGGGACGGGAAACTCCGGATCCTCTGCGCGTGGAATGGACATCCAATTCGAGACCCCCAGCGCGCCGAACATCAGAAACAGCAACACGGTGAATTGCCAACGCCGCACGGCGAATGAAACCAGTCCGTTCAACAGATTCATGGCACTGGTCCCCCACGTGCGGTATCGCCGCTGGCAGAGACAGTCGCCGGTGCGATACGCACGATGGCGCCGGGTGTGACGTACGGTGCGCCGCGCGTGATCACGCGGTCCTTCTGGTCTAGACCGGTGACGGCCGCACGATCACCGACCAGCTGCGACACACGCACGCGGTGCGCACGCGCCGTGAACGGTTCGGTCTCGGACACGGTGTACACCGTTGCGGAGTCGGCGTCGGCCTCGAGCAACGCGTCCACCGGGATCATCGCCGCCGTGCCGCGAGAGCGGACCGCAATCTCGATGCGCCCCACCAGGCCGTTCGGCAGCGCGTCCGCCTGTCGCAACTGCACCTCCACGGTGTAGGTCCCCGTACGCGCATCCGCAGCCTTGCCGAGCAGGGTGACCGTTCCACGAAACGTTTCGCCGGGTACCGCGTCGAAGCGCACAACGGCCGAGTCGCCAACGCGGGTGCGCAGCGCGTCGCGGTCGCTGAGACCCGCTCGCATCACCCGACCGCGCACCCCGCCACCCATGATCAGCACGGGCGCCCCGGCACCGATCGTGGTGCCGGGAGTAGCACGCCGTTCCAGCACGGTGCCCTGCTCCGGGGCCACGATCATCGCGAACTCGCGATTCACGCGCGCCGTGGCAAGGTCGGCGCGCGCGGCATCGAGCGCCGAGGTGGCATCCTGCAGCTGCGCGAGGGTGGCCACGCTGTCCCGCTGTAACCGCGCAAGCCGTGCCGCATCGCGTTCGGCCTTCTCCACGCCCACGCGGGCTTTGTTCACCAATGCATCGATTTCGCGCAGGTCGAGTGACGCCAGCACCTGCCCCTTGCGCACCGTCGCGCCCTGATCCACTCGCACATCGGCAATCACCCCGCCGATCTTGAAGGCCAGAGGAATTTCGTCTCGCGAGGTGAACGTGCCGGTTGCCCGCACCGGCTCGTGCATCGGCCCCGATTCGATCGCGGACACCGTCACCGTTACGGCCGACGCGGGAACGGCGGGAAGTCCGTTCGCCTCGGCGTCGCCGCCGCACGCGGCGAGCGCTCCTGCCATGGCCGTCGATGCGAGCAGGTGCGCGGTCAGTCGACGCGTGACACGCGGCGCACGCGGCAGAATGAAGAAGGTCATCATGGTCACTCCGGAAGCGTGCGCAGCGCAGCGGCTCGTTCAAGCTCGACGACACGCGTGGCAAAGGTGAAGCGGGTAAGGATCTGGTTGATCGCGGCGGACGTGTAGGCGGATCGGGCCCCGATGAACTCGAGTTGTGAGGCAAGCCCCTCGGCGAAGCGGCGCTGGACGAGCGTGAACGCGCGTTCGGCTGCTGCCACGCGGTCGTCTGCGGTGGCGAGTGCACGGCGGGCCGATTGGACGGCGTCGTACGCGTTTTCCACCTGCACACGCACGGCGCGTTCGAGTTCGCGTCGGCGAAGGTCCGCCTCATTCCGGAGCGCCATGGCCTGCTCGCGTCGGGCATTGGTTTGACCACCCGTGAAGAGCGACCACGAGAACACGAGATTGGCCAGCGCGACGTCGCTGTCGCGACTCAGACGATAGTGATTGCCCTGAACGCCGTAGCTGGTGGAAAGGGCGAGCGACGGCAGTGCACCGGCGGTCGCCGCGCGTCGCTGCGCGTCGGCCAGACGAATACCGCTCTGCGCCTGTGAGAGCTCTTCCCGGTGCGCCAGTGCGTGCGTGACGGCGGCGTTGAGCGTGAGCGGCTCCATCCGCAGCAGCGTGCTGTCGTTGGCCAGCGCTACGTCCGCATCGGCGTCGCGATCACGCAGCAGATTGAAGGCGCGTCGCGCCGCGTCGCGCTGGCGCCTGGCGTCATCGAGTTGCTGCTGCACCTCACTGCGCTCGGCGCGCGCGCGGAGCAGCGCGTCGGGCGTGGCCTGCCCCGCCTCAATGAGGCGAGTGCTGACGCGGACATTCTCTTCGAGCACCGGAAGTGTGGCGTCGAGCGTCGCGACGGCCTGATCGAGACTGGCGTAGCCGAGCCAGCTCAGTTGGACATCGGCGGCAAGTTGGCGCATCGCCGTCCGTCGCCCCGCACCCTCCAGTTCGCGCTGTGCGCGGGCCGCGCGGTGGCCGGCGCCAATCGCCGCATTGAAGAGCGACCAGGTCAGCTCGACCTTGGATTCCTGTTTGAAGGGGAGTGTCGCATTGATGTTGGTCGGGAAGCGCGGCTCCCCGACAAGCTGATTGAGCGCGTTGTACGCCGGATTGATGAAGTCCCCGATGTTCACCACCCCGCTCACTTCGGAGTAGCGGGCATTGGCGGCGAGCGTGGGGAGGTAGCGTCCTTTCGCTTCGCGTACCGCCGCATCGGCCCGATCGAGCTGCGCGCGTTGCTGCGCCAGCGCGAGGTTGGCGCGAATGGCGTCGGCGACGTAGCCGTCGAGAATCGTTCGAGCCGAGGTGCCCTGCGACGGCGCTGTCACGGGTGCCGTCTGTGCCGCGACCGGCTCCCAGGTCCCCAGGAGGACGGCCGCCGCGATGGCGATACCGATCGCATTGGCAAGCCGGCAGACCGCGCGCCATAACGGAGATGATTGTAAGAACATAGATGGGACGCGTAACAGTGTTAGGTAAAGCGGCCTGAAGAAGGGCGCCGCAGCGCCCGGGGTGTTCGAGGTCAGTTATGAAGCAGAACGGCGGATCAGGTTCCTGGGTTTCGGAGGGCGCCACGAATCATGACGTCGACCAGCGAGCGCACGGTTTCGCGGGGCTGTCGCCATTCGATGTGCGGGTCTTCGGAGTGGTTGAGCCAGAGCGATACGATGCCGTGGATACCGCCCCAGGTGAGCTGGGCCAGTTCGTGCGGGTCGGACAGTTCGGGGCGATAGAGGCCAGCCTCGATCCCCTCGGTGACCGTCTCGAGCAGGAAACCGTATGCGTCCTCATCCGGTGTTTTGACCGGATTTCCGCACCCGTCGACCATGGGGTGCTTTAATAGTGTCATGAACATGAATCGATACTGGCTTGGATTGGACAACGCAAAATCTGCGTAGGCCAATCCCATCCGGCGCAGTCGCTCCACCGGATCCTCGATGCGACCGATCTTGAACATGGCCTGCCCCAGCGCGCTGAAGTCGGCCATACACAGCTCAACAATCAGGGCATCCTTATCCTGAAAGTGATGATAGATCGCCGTCGGCGTGTAGCCGATTTTCGCCGCGATCGCCCGCATGGTCGTGGCCTCGATGCCGTCGGTCACGAACAGCTCACGCGCCGCATCCAGGATGGCCTGGCGCGTTTCGGCTTTCTGACGCTCGCGGCGGGCGAGCGATCCGGTGCGAATTTCGGCGGTGGTCACGGGAGTGAAGTTGCCTCAGTCACCTAACACTGTCAAGTCATCGACTCGGCCGATCGCTACGACTGGGCCCGGAACATGAAGTACAGCGCGCCCAGCACACACAGGCATGCCCAGAGATAGTCCAATTTCACCGGCTGCTTCATGTAGAAGATGGCGAACGGCACGAAGACCGCCAGCGCGATCGCTTCCTGCAGAATCTTGAGCTGCGGAAGCGACATCGTCGTGTAGCCGATCCGATTGGCAGGCACCTGAATCAGGTACTCGAACAGCGCGATGCCCCAGCTGACGAGCGCCGCCACATACCAGGGCTTGGCGCTCAGGTCTTTGAGGTGGGCGTACCATGCGAACGTCATGAAGACGTTCGAGGCCGCCAGCAACAGCGCGGTGCGCAGCAGGGTGGAGGTCATGGCGCCATCAGCACGGGGGACGAACGGGACGCGGGCGTCTGCCAACCACGCCCAGCTCTGATTTGGGTCGAATCGACGACTCAGGCCACCACGACACCACGCGGCAACTCCGGCACTTCGGCGGCCTGCATCCTGGCATGCCGCCGCCCAAGCCAGAGCGCAACCAGCAGCCACACCGCGCTCATCGGCGCCGCGATCAGCGCGATGGAGCTGACCGCCATGCCGGCGCCGCTCAGGAGCGAATAGCTCCAGGCGCCAATCTGATCGCCACTCCGATACGCGAAGGTATCGATGAAGTTCTTGGCCTTGTACTTGTCTTCCGGCGGAATCACGGCGAACAACACTTCGCGGCCCGGATTGGCAAACGCATAGTTGCCGGCGCGGCGAATCACGGTGAACGCCACGAAGAGGGCGATGGACGGATACATCCCCAGCGCACTGAATCCGATCACACTGACCAGCGGCAGAATGGCAAGGGTCATCCCGACACCCAGCCACTTGATGACCCGCCCCGATACGAAGAGCTGCGCCAGCACCGTCAGCAGCTGCACATAGAAATCGATATTGGCCAGGAACGCCGTGCGTGATTCGCGGTCGGCGAACTTCGCGCCCACTATCTCCGCCTGCTGGAAGTACAGCACCGTCGTGCCGATGGTGAACAGCAGCATGAACACACAAATGCCCAGCAGATACGGCGAACGCATCACGTGCGTGATACCGGCCAGCGAGTTGCCACCGACCGATCGTTTGGCCGTCTCGCGGTCACGCGTTTCCTGGCGGAAACTCGGGGGGAAATGCCGCAGCACCTGGACGCCGGCCTCGAGCATCACCACCGACATCAGCATCAGCACCGGGGTGCCAACCGTGGTGGCCATCAATGCCGTGAACTTTGAGCCGAACATGCCTCCCAGTGTGCCGCCCACCCCGATGAACCCGTAGAGCCGCTTGCCCTGATTGCTGTAAAAGGTGTCGGCCATGAAGCCCCAGAACACCGAGGGCACAAACAGGCTGAACACACTGATGAAGATCCAGAACGCGGGGCCGAGATACTGTTCTTGGGCCGGGCCGCTGTAGTGCACCAGCGCCGCGAACGTGATCAGCATCGCCGCGAAGACACGATAGACGATCGGGATGAATCGGCGAACCGGCAAACGCGACACGACGGCCGCGTACACGGGATTGGCCAGCAGCGTTGCAACCAGCGTGCCGGTGAACAACCACGGCAGGTTTGCCGTGCCCGCGGCCACCCCGACGGCATCACGGATGGAGCGCAGCACGAAGTAGCTGGCCAGCAGACAGAAGAAGAACGCAAAGGCGAGCAGCGTTGCACGCCACTCGCCTTCTTCCACCGTCACCAGTTTCGCCATGTACCGCTTGATCACCGACCCCCGCCCTGTTGTGCGTGCCACGCCGCGAGCACTTCACGCTCGCGCTCCGGCGAGATGCCGGCCCGCAACTTCTCCTGCTCGGCGGCCGGTCGCGTGTGATACCACGCCATCGCCGAACGCACCGTGTCTTCAAGCGTGCGAAAGGTGAGGCCGGCGGCTTTCGCCTTGTCGATCACACTCGTACAGAACGCCACCGTGGTGGCACCCGTGTATGACCACACCGGCATCTCCGCCCACGATCGCACTTTTTGCTGCGTGAGAAACGGCTGTGGCACCCACGTAAAACGCGCATCGTTGCTGTAACACGCCTTGATGCCGTACAACAACTCGCCGATGCCACATACGGTGCGCGGGCCAACGGCGTTGAACGTGCCGCCCACGCCGTTTTCCCCGAGACGCACCATCCACTCGGTGAGATCGCGTACGTCGATCCACTGCGCGGGATCATCGAGCGCACCCGGTGCGAGAATCTCGCCACCCTTCTCGATGCGAACCGGCCAGTAGGTAAAGCGATCGGTGAGGTCACCGGGTCCCACAATCAATCCCGGCCGTACGATCGTCGCGATAGGATAGGCCGCTTTGACCAGCAGCTCGCATCGCACCTTCCGCGGCCCGTACTGCGCACTGGCCGCATCCGGTCCTTCAATCGGCGCCGGGTCCTGCGTGGGAAACTCCTCGGTAGGAAACGAGGCGGTGAAGTCGCGGTACGCCGCCGTACTGGAGACAAACACATACTGTCCCACGCGTCCCGTGAGCACCGCCGCCGCGTCGACAATCCACTTGGGTTTGCCGGTCGGCAAGTCGTACACCACGTCCCATGTGCGACCCTTGAGTGCATCGTGACCGCCCGGGACATCGCGGTCGCCCAGCAACTTCTCCACCTTCGGAAACAGCCCCGGCTGGGTTTTGCCGCGGTTGAACAGCGTGACCGTGTGACCACGCGACAGCGCATGCTCCACCAGATGCGGCCCGATGTAACCCGTGCCGCCCAGGACCAGAATGCGTTTGGCCATCATCCACCCATCTTGGCGTGCCACGCAGCCAAGACTTCCTGTTCGCGCTCCGGTGCCAGCCCCGCCTTGAGGGCGGCCTGACGCTCGGGCGTCTGTGCGTGGTAGTACGTCAAGGTGTCACGCGCGGTATCGGCCAACGGACGGAACGTCAGACCGGCGTTCTTGGCCTTGCTGCAATCCATGCGTGCCCATCCCTCACTGTTGCCACGGGGCGGCATCCACACGGGAAGATCGGCGTACGGACGCAACTTCTGCTCGAGCACAAAATCGGCGTCCACCCACGTGAAGCGCACATTGCTGGTGGTCACCGCTTTGCAGCCGTACAACATCTCTGCGATGGTGAGCGTCGAGCGTGGGCCCACCACATTGTACGGCCCGCTCGCCTGCTGTTCACACAAGCGAATCATGAACTCCGTCAGGTCGCGTTGATCGATGAACGCCACAGGATCGTCGGGCGTCCCCGGCGCCAACATCTCGCCGCCTTGCTCCACGCGAATGGGCCAGTACGAAAAGCGGTCAGTGAGATCACCCGGGCCAACAATGAGTCCCGGACGCACGATCAACGTGCGATCACCCCAGATCGCCTGCGCATCCATCTCGCAGCGCACCTTGAGCGGACCGTATGCGGCCTTGGGCGGTTCGGCATCGGGGGCGGCCGGTTCGTGCAGCGGGCCGTCTTCCTTCATGCCGATTGCTTTGCGATTGGCAAACGCCGACAGCGTGCTCACAAAGACGTACCGTCCGGCACTGTCCTTGAGCGCCGCGCCCGCTTCACGCACCCAGCGCGGAATCTGCGTGGGGTTGTCGATCACGACATCCCACGTGCGACCCTTGAGCGCCTTGTAACCATCGGGTGCGTTGCGGTCGCCGATGAGTTTCTCGACTTTCGGAAACAGACCGGGGTTGGTTTTGCCGCGGTTGAACAGCGTCACCTTGTGGCCACGCGAGAGCGCGTACTCCACCTGATGCGGCCCGATGAATCCGGTGCCACCAAGAATGAGAATGCGCAATGGTTTTGGCTGCGCCGATGATTGCGTGGTCATGTTACTTGCCCGACTTCGCGTGCCACTCCGCCAGCACCGTCTTTTCCTTGTCGGCGGCCAGACCAGCGCGCGCCTTTTCCTGCTCGGCGGCGGGACGGCTGTGATACCAGGTGAGCGTGTCTTTCGCGGTGTCGGCGAGCGGACGGAAGGTGAGCCCTGCATCGTTCGCCTTCTGGCAGATCACGCGAGAGAATCCTGCGGTACGTCCCGTCGACGGGACCCACACCGGCATATCGCTCCACGCGCGCACTTGCTTCTCGGCGAGAAATTCGGCCGGGACCCACGTGAACTTCGCATCGCTCGTCGTCACCGCTTTGATGCCGTACAACATCTCGGCGATCGTGGTCGGTGACTTGGGTCCGGTGGCGTTGAACGTGCCCAGCGTGTGTGCTTCACCCAGTCGCACGATCCACTGACTGAGATCGAGCGCGTCCACGTATTGCACGGGATCGTTCGGATTGCCTGGCGCGAGAATCTCGCCGCCCTTGTCGATGCGCACCGGCCAGTACGAGAACCGATCGCTCAGATCACCGGGTCCGACGATGAGGCCCGGACGCACGATGGTGACGTTGTCCCCAAATTGCGTCTTCGCCTCCATCTCGCTGCGCACTTTGTTGCTGCCGTATGCCTGCGCGTTGTACGGCGCGTCGATATCGCTGGGCGTGTTGAGCGGCCCGTTTTCATCGACCGGTTTGGAGTTGTCGGAGAACACCGAGATGGTCGAGACAAACAGATACTGCCCCACCCGTCCCTTGAGCGCCTGACCGGCGCCACGCACCCAGGTCGGATTGGCCGTCGGATTGTCGATGACCACATCCCACGTGCCTTTCTTCAGCGCGTCGTGACCATCGGGCAGGTTGCGGTCGCCGATCAGTCGCGGGACTTTGGGGAAAAGCGTGGAGTTGGTTTTGCCGCGATTGAACAGCGTGACTTTGTGCTTGCGATCGAGCGCATACTGCACCTGATACGGTCCGATGAATCCTGTGCCGCCCAGAATGAGAATGCGCAGCGGCTTGGGCTGCGCGTCACCCGTCTCGGGTCGATACGCCGTGACGCGCACACCGTCGGCACCAAAGACGTCGGTGGGAAGGGCGCCAAGTCCGACGGCAGTGCCAACCAGTGCGGACGTCTTGAGAAAGGTGCGGCGATCGAGCGACATGGCAGGAGAGGCGGGAGGGAACAACAGCGCACGCGTTCGACGGTTCGAACGCGTGTGCGTGTGCGCGTACTCAGTGGATGCGAAGCATGTCCAACTGCCGAATGGTCTTGGTGCTGGCCGGCCGCTGCTTACGGAGTCGTGCCGACACGACTTCCGCGCGGGATAGTGCGCGCAGGACGTTCTCGCCGGCAACGTCGCGAAGCTCGGCGTCGGTCCATCCGCGCTTCACGAGTTCCGCCAGCAGGTCGGGGTATTTCGACACGTCTTCGAGCCCCACGACGGTCTCGGTGATCCCATCGTAGTCACCACCGATCCCGACGTGTTTGGCGCCGGCAATCTTCTTGATGTGATCCATGTGATCGGCCACATCGCTGATCGTCGCTTGCGGCGTCGGGTGTGACTGCCGCCACGCCGCGATGGCTTTGAACTGCGCATCGTTGTCGTTGGGATGCGCTTTCGCGATGGAGTCACGAATGGCGGTGATCACGTTGCCGTAGTCCGCCACCTTCTGCGACGTAAAGCCCGGCACAAACGTCATCATCACCACGCCGCCGTTCTTGGGCAGCCGAGCCAGAATCGAGTCGGGTACGTTGCGTGGCACATCGGTGATGCCGCGCGCGGCCGAGTGCGAGAAGATCACGGGCGCTTCGGACACGTCGAGCGCATCGCTCATCGTGCCGGGTGACACATGCGACAGGTCGACCAGCATGCCCAGACGGTTCATCTCGCGCACCACTTCCTTGCCAAACTCGGTGAGTCCGAAATGCTGCGGCTTGTCGTTGGCCGCGTCGGCCCAGTCGAGCGTGACGTTGTGGGTGAGCGTCATATACCGCGCGCCCAGATCGTAGTAGGCCCGCAGCGCACCCAGCGAATTCTCGATGGCGTGTCCGCCTTCCATGCCCAGCAGCGAACCGATCTTGCCGGCCTTGTGTGCGGCGCGCACGTCGGCCGCGGTGAGCGACCACTTGAGATCTTTCGGATAGCGCGCGATCACGCGACGCGCGATGTCGATCTGCTCGAGCTGCACCCGCGCGTACCCCGAGTCGCGGATTTCACCCGGGATGTACACCGACCAGAACTGTCCGCCGACCATGCCTTTGCGCAGTCGCGCGATATCGGTCATGCCCTTGGTGGGCTTGTTGAGGTCGTAGGCATCCACGTCGAGTGGCGCGTTGGCATCTTCGCGCATCGCCCACGGCAGATCGTTGTGGGAATCTACCAGCGGCGTGCTGCGCAGCAGCTTCTTCACATGGGCGACGCGCGCCGCCAGACTCGCATTGCGCAGTGGTTGACCACTGGCACTCCGCGCCGTCTGAGCGTTCAGGGTGGCGGTGCCGAAGAGGCTCGCCACCACCAGTGCGGCGCGGGCGACGCGTGACACGCGGTGAAGCCGGAGAGTCGTGGTCATCATGCTCGTCGAGAGACGTGAGGAAAAGCGTGGCCGGATTCGTGAACGCCTGCGTGGCGCGGTGTGCATCACACGCCCAACCGTTCGAGATAGTGCGGGAGCATCTTGCGCCACCAGGGCCAGTCGTGGTTCACGTCGTGCCCCCAGAGATCAAACACGTGCGGGATCCCCTTCCGGTCGAGCACATCGTGAAAACTACGGGTCGCATCAGGCGCTTCATACGCGCCTTGTCCCGCCACCAGCACAATGCGGCTGTCATGCCGGAGGGTATCAAGCGCGCCGCCCTCGATATTCGGCACGTACCAGCCGGGATTGTTGAAGTAGCAGTGGTCGTCGGAGTAGCCCTTGAAGTAGCTGGGCGCGAGATCGTAAAACCCGCTCATGCCGATCACACCGCCAAACAGATCAGGGCGCCGAAAGAACGCGTTGGCCGCATGAAAACAGCCGAAGCTGGCACCGGTTGTGAGTGCCCGCGCGCCGCCGTCGCCGACGATATGCCGGATGAACGGCACAACCTCGTCTTCGACGTATCGCGAATACAGCGCCTGCCGACGCGCCGATTCGTGGACGGGCAGCTTGCGATCCATCCACGCCAACTTGTTGATGCTGTCGATGCTGAAGAGGCGCAGTCGGCCGGCCGCAATCAGCGGTTCAACAGCTTTGACCAGGAAAAAGCGCTCGTTCTCCAAAAAGTCCGCGGCGGCGGTGGGGAAGAGTAGCACGGGCTGCCCCGCGAACCCGTAGGTCACGATGGGCATGTCCAACCCAAGCGCAGGGCTGCGCCAACGGTCGATCCGCTTGGGCATTCTGGGGTCGATGTATTGCATCGCTCAAAGCTGATCGCCACTGCTGCAGTCGGCCAGTGTGACGGCCGACTTGCCAATCCGATTAGTGCAGTGGCCGCGCGAAGCAGAACTTGCGGCCGATCGACAATTCGGAGCGGGAGATCTTGGCATAACGCGCGATCTTCTCCGGATAGACGTCGATCGTCGATTCCTGAAAGCCGGCACTCAGAAACAGCTGGTCGGCCAGCGAAATCGCGAAGATCTGCGGATACCCCCGCTGTCGGGCCAGCTCCTCGGCGGCCAGGATCAACCGGCGTCCGATACCGCGTCCCTGCGCCGCGGGTTGAACGGCCAGCGACACCAGTTCGACCAGCGACGGTGAGTATTCGTCCAGCGCCACGCACCCCAGGACCGCCCCTTCAGAGTCCCGGACCACCTGATAGTCCTGCAGGTGGGCGGTCACGAAGTCGACGCTGCGCGTCAGGGTAAGCCCGTCGGGCGCAAAGAGGTTGTTCAGCGCCACAATGGCGTCAATATCGCGCTCTTCGGCGTGTTCCACCGAAAGCGTCATGTCGGCGGTGGCGCTCACAGATCAGCAGTCATCGTGAGGCGTAGACGCGCGTCTTGCCCGCCGCGTCAAACAGCAGGACGTCGTACTTGTCCTTGCGACCGCCCATCTCCATGCCTGGCGACCCCACCGGCATCCCCGGTACGGCCAGACCACGCCCAGCCGGCTGCTCGGCGAGCAGCTTGGCGATCACATCCGCCGGCACGTGGCCTTCTATTGTATACCGGCCAATGCGCCCGGTATGACAGGACTCGAGCGCCTCGGGAACGCCCATGCTGCGCTTAACGGTCGTCATGTCCGCCGTATCGCGGCTGGTGACGACAAACCCGGCGGCCTTCATGTGTTTCACCCACTCGGAGCAGCAGCCGCAATGCGGGTCCTTGTAGACCACGATATCCCGAATCGGCGCCGACTTTGCCGCTGATTTGGATGGTACGGGCGGTTGGAGCCCCGCCGCCTGAGCGCGGTTCGCCAGTACGGCCGAGGTCGCCAACGCGGAGGTGGCGAGTTGCGCCAGAAACAGACGGCGCGAACTGGGACGGTCAGTGGACATGGAGGTCGTCGAGGTTCGGAGGGAACAGAAAGATAGCGCGATTGGTGGCTGTGGACTCAAGCGCTCCCCGCCCCCGTCGATACTCCACAGGGTCCGTTCGCGATCCGATTCATCCCGAGTCCGTCGCGGACCCTGCACAAGCTGTGAGAGAGCGCTGTCGGCGATGATGCCGCGGGCTCGGCCGTTCCTGTGTACGAGATGGTGCAATGGCAGGCTCTACTTTTGGTACCACGGTCCTTGATCGCAGCCGCGAACGAGCCGACCGTCTTCTGGGCATCGTGCTTCTCGCCCACGTCCCGATCGCGATGGTGTTGGCCGCTATCTACGGCGGTTGGACCACGGCCTTCGCGGTGGCGTTGCCGATTTCCGGCATCACGTTCTGGCTTTCGCGGGCCCGCGCGGGATCGCCCGCCACGCGATTCCTGCTGGGTATCGGCTTCATGTCGTTCTCGGCCTTGTTCATCCATCAGGCCCATGGCCTGATCGAGATGCACTTCCACGTGTTTGCCTCGCTGGCGTTTTTGCTGGCGTACCGGGACTGGCGGGTGCCGGTCGCGGCGGCCGCTTTCATCGCGGTGCATCACGTGTCCTTTCACTTCCTGCAGACGGCCGGGGTTGGGGTCTATCTGCTCAACCACTCGTCGCACGGCCTCCAGATTGTCGTCGTGCACGCGCTATTCGTGGTGTTCGAAACGGCGGTCCTCGTCTTTTTGTCGCGCCAGCTCGAAGCGGAGGC
>Ga0154020_10000989_pt1 | contig 35169 bp, 32 predicted proteins | sample Klosneuvirus_201_FD_109709 | JGI IMG/M metagenome (GOLD analysis project Ga0154020, IMG submission 109709) | Active sludge microbial communities from wastewater, Klosterneuburg, Austria - Klosneuvirus_20160825_MG | ecosystem: Engineered > WWTP > Aerobic digester > Activated sludge | place...
GCTCTTTGTCGCCTTGTCTATTTCGGCCAGGTAATCGCCAAATTGATCCGCCGAAGTGTCTATTGATTCATTGATAACAGCTTGTGCCGAAGCAACAATCGCCGCTGGTTCCAGGGAAAATCCGGCCTTTAAATTCACTACATCTAAACTGCCGACATTTTCCTGATACAGCAGCGACCGCTCAGTTCCTGTATCCGTCATGAGTGAAACCAGCGCTTCGCCTAGATATTGATAACTAAAGGCCGTCAGAGTTCTTACTGAATCACCGAGCAGCTCACCTGCAACACTTCCGGCAACGGCAATCGGCACAGAGCCCGACAAAGCGCACTCTAAAATCGGCAAAGGAGCGCCACCAAAATGCAATTGTTCGCAGTCTTCCACTGGTCCTGCCAACACAATGTCACATGCAGCGTATAAATCCTGCACAAAAGGCTCCGGATCCTGATGGAGAAAAAGCACCTGCCGAGAGATCCCCAGGTCCACACACCGATATTTGATGTCCTGCGCCAACGGGCCAATGCCCGAGAAAATCACCCGCAGGTTAGCAAATGAATCGAGGCCGCAGCGTCGAACATAGTCCAACGCTCGGACAACCTCCAAGTGCTTGGCCGAATCAACCATTGGTGCAGAGTAGAGGCAAACCGTACACTCTTCAGAGATGCCAATGTGGTTTCTGAATTTCTGGCGACGAACACTGTCGGGGCGAAAGCGAACGCTGTCAAGTTGCGGCGCAACTCGCGAAATCCGCGAGAGAGAAACCCCCTCTCGCTCCAGAGCAGCTACGGCTGCGTTACTTAACGCCCAAAAGTGCTTTGAATGTCTGAATACATCTTCCTGAATCGCCCGAATATTCGAGTAACCTGCGTACATAAACGGGAGATGTTCTGTCACAAAGCAAATAAATGGGCATCGGGATTTTAAACTAAATCGCAGCGCCTGAAATGTTGAGAGCCTTGAAGACTCAACACCGATAACCAAATCGGATCCAGCCAACTCAGCATCCAGTCCTCGCATGAATCCTGGCATTTCCGAAACCGGCTCAAACAATCGCAGCTTGAGCCCGGACCGATGACTTTCCAGTAATCGTGAACGATTGAACGCGAACACCGACACCTCCCCTAAAGCGAGAAGGGGCTCGAATAACTTAATCAGCCGAGGCAACTCCAGCTCACCAGCAACTATCGAAATTTTTTTAGGTCCGACCATGCATCCCTCGACTGCTCCTGACACGATGTTGAAAATCAATTTAGTGACTGATCGCAGCCTCTGTATTCCGAACGTTTCTTGGTTGTCCCGGAACTGAAAGCCGCAAGAATTCGGGCTGAGTCAAATCTCTGCCACTTAGCGAAATCCCAATATTAAGGGAGGACGAAATCAGATGGGGAGACACATCAACATCAAAATGCAGTTTTCGCATCTCACCAATTTTCAGCTTATCGATTGTTAGCCCCCGACTCTGAACCGCTATCTGACGCCCAGAAAGATTGTGAGCCCGGAGGTCTACCCGAGAGAGATCCATAGGTCCGGAATTAGTCACTTCAACTTCAATTCGCGCCTTTTCCGACGCCTCGAGAACTCCCGGAAGTTGGCCTCCCGTTTCCTGGACTAGGCGGAGCGCTGTAGAGAGCTTCGCAACCTCTCTGGGTATCACTTCTGCAACGAGCTCCTGAGGTGGAGCGCTGATTGGCCAGGCGTCGATAGCACCACCAACTCTAAGCGTAAGAGTATCTTCCTCCCAATTTGATGGGATCACCAATTTGAATGACCCGGTTCTGATGTCACCAGGTAACATCCTCCCCACAAGTGCTTCCTTTGTATCGATCCCAAATTGGTGGGAGCGCGCGAAGACACTTACGCGTCCCACAGGTTGTGTCGTCATGTTCTCAATTCGCCACCGGATCGAAATATCCATTCCGGGCGAGACCTTTTGAGGAAATGAGTCCTTTTCAACTTCTATTTTCAAAACCGGGTCAGACTTCCTTCCCTGATCTTCCCAGGCAACTTTCTGCTTGTCGTGCAGCCACTTTGCAACTTCCCGTGAATACTTTGTTGTCAGGGATGATACCTCTGGACCTGCCAGTCCCAGCCAGTGCATGGCTCGAACATCGGCTCCTGATGTTTTGGAACTTCGGACTGACTTTACTTTTTTTATGATTGCCAGGGCGATTTCCTTCTCACGATCTTTAGCCTGAGGTTCATCTTCCCCCAAGCGATCCTGAAGATAATATCCCTTCAGCGTTGAAGTCCGGGCAAGTGCTGTAGGATCTTGTTCGCCACCGGCGACCTTCAGATGATTTCGGAGAAACTGCTCATTCTTATAACGATAGGAACCAAACAAATTATCGTTAGCCGCATCCCGGTAAACTGGCTGTAACCACACGTCTGGAATAATTCCAACATTTTGAATCGAACGACCGGCCGGCGTGTAATAGCGTGCAATAGTCAGCTTGAGTGCCCGTTCTTCCGGTAGCTCGAAGATCGTCTGTACGGAACCCTTTCCAAACGTCGGCTGCCCGATCACAATAGCCCTGTCATGGTCCTGAAGGGCTCCTGCGACGATCTCACTCGCAGATGCACTGTCACCGTTTACGAGCACAACCATTGGAAAATCAACTTCGTCATAGCCTTTTCCTGCCCGTTCAACTTCCTCCCGACGTCCTCTCGTCGACACAATGACACCGGATTTCAAAAATAGATCTGCCACCTGTACCGCTTGATCCAGCAAGCCTCCGGGATTTGAGCGCATGTCCAGTATCAAGCCGTCTAAAGAGCCGCCGGATCTTCGTCGGGCCTTTTTTATTGCTGAGAGCACTTCTCTCGACGTCCTGCTGGCAAAGCTATCAATGACCAAATGGAGGACGTTTAAGCCGCGTTCACGAATCTCCGTCGACGAAACAGAGTCCACATGAATGACCTCCCGCTTTAGACTGATATCAACTGGTGCACTCGCATTTCCCCGAAGGAGAGAGAGATTGACGTTTGTTCCGGGATCACCACGCATATGTTCAACCAGTTGATCAAGTGAAGATCCGAAGGTATCGGTTCCGTTAATATTCAGGATTTTGTCATTGCGCCTTATACCAGCTCGAACCGCAGGGCTTCTGGGCAATGGCTTAATCACTGTAAGAAGATTGTCACGAACTCCGACCAAAACCCCCAATCCACCAAATGCTCCTTCCGTTCCCTGCCGCAATTCGCGATATGATTCTTGCGATAGCAAGTTACTGTGAGCATCAAGGGACATGAGCATAGAGTTCAAAACAACTGCAATGCCGTTTTTGGCATCTGAGTCCACACGATTTTTCGTCTGTTTTTGTATGGATAGTTCAGCTTTTTGAAACCCATCATCAAGGACTTCCCCAAGTTGCCCCAGGTGATCTACGAGTGACTCATAGCTCAAGCTTTCATTTGTTTTGAACTCAACACGTTTTCCGGCAAACCGGAACCATGATCTGCCATTTTCTTCGCCTGCCTGAGAGCCCGGGACCAGCGCAGGCAACGAATTGACGGCGAGGCGAAGAAGATCGTGGTTTTCCACGCGCTCAGGGTCGACGTAATAACTCTGGACGATAGACAAAACCGAGTCGGTCATGAGAGACGAGTTGATACGCGCCAGCCCCAAGCCGTTAAGACTTATTGAAACCTTCGACAAAGGACCAGTCAGCTCGGCAATTTTTTCCTGGCGAATTTTCCATGAATTTACCAAAAGCGCGGCGGACATCCCCAGCAATATGGCAGTAACAGCGTTTCGCCATTGCCTGGATTTATGGGCGTTTTTTTCCCCGTTGGGTCGGATCATGAACCACCTTTTTTCATCTAAGGGGTCTATCGACCTGAAATGGGAAATTATTTAGAAATGATGGAAATTTTTTCCTACCTCTCACGGCAGAAAATTCCTTGGGACATTCGCAATTCCATGAATAATCCGCCCTCCGGAAATCACCATTACCCAACCTAACCCGATGTATTCAGGCAACTAACGGGCCGTCGCGCTGGGTTGCTCCAGAAAGTTTTTCTAAATATTAAAGAGAGAATTGACGATAGGTAAACCATGACGAAGAAGTCGTGTGTCTTCAAATAGTCTCAAGGAAAGAGTTTGGATTATGAAGTCAATTATTGTGCATATTTTTGCCGGGGCTGTTGTCCTTCTTGCGACGCCTAGCGCCAGTCTTAAAGCGGCTCCCGATGAAAAACTGGCTAAAACCGACGTCAGTAGTATTGAGGACCGTGTTTGGGGAAGCGACGAACAGGATCTGTCGCGACTTCACCTTGAGGTTGTCCGAATGATGCAAAAACGCCCGGCATCTCCGTGGGCGCACTATTTACTTTCCCACATCCAGGTCCGACAGTTTTCGATGGATCCGTCAGAACTTCACCTGTTGAGACAGGCCTCAGAACTCGCCCAGCAGGCCGTTGATCTCGATCCAAAGAGCGAGTTTGGATACATCGCACTATCCGACATTCTCGATTTGATGGGATATTCGGGAAAAGCAGCGGCGTTGCTTGACGAAGCAGAAGCGAGTGGAATCAACACGACCTGGCGTTTCCCATTTACACGCGCACGGCTCATTTCGGACCAGGCACACAATGGCCGCGTGTTGGGGCTACTCGAAAAAGCACTCAACGCACAGGAATCCCGACCCGCAGTCATCGTCCCCTATATCGTCGCGGTGCTCCAAAACAGTTTTGTTGGTGAAGAACTGATTGAAAAGCTGGCCGACTGGAACACGAGAAATCCACACCTTTTGTTTGATCAGGCGTCTGCTAAGACTTATACGGACCTGAACAGACCTGAGAAAGCGTATGAAATTTATGCTCGAATTCAGAAGTCGTGGCCCGAAAATCGCGAAGCAAAGGTTAATGCGGCGATCTTGTTATACAGAAACCTGAAACGAGGCAGAGATGCTTCGGTACTGTTGGAAAAAGTACTGGCGGAATCCACCGAAAATCTTGAGGCTTCTGTGGAGTCGACCATTCGTGTCCATCTCGCAGCTGCTTATCTGTCACAGAAAAGAAACGAGCTGGCAAAGGCGAACTTTCTCCGGTCCATGAAAATTTCCTCAGACGTTGTCCCTATTATTGACTTCGCAGCGAAAGAGTATCGGGTACATAAACAGCAAAAGGGACTTGTCGATTTCCTCATCAAAGCGAATCGGGAAATCCCTGGCACCGGAATTGCCTATGCGCTGCTGGGAGAAACTCTTTCTGAGACGCTCAAAGACCACAAAAAAGCGATCCGAGCGTTTCGGGATGCAATTACACTTGAGCCCCAGCGAAGTGATTTTTATAACGGACTTGGGCTTACATATTACCGTATGGAGCAATTCCCTGACGCCCTGAATTTGTTTACCGCCGCCACCAGAGTTGACCCAAATGACGCTACAGCAAGGTACAACGAGGCATGTGCCCTCGCGCTTCTGGGAAGATCTGAGGAGGCCCTTGGATCCCTGCAGGAGGCTATCGCCCTGGATCCAAGGCTCCAACTCACCGCGCAATCTGATAAGGATTTTGCCAGCATTCGCCAAAACGCGGAGTTTCACGCATTGGTTGCCAGCCCTGAAAACAAGCTTGGCCCCGACTCCGCACCTCAACCAGCAGGAGAGGAAGACGAACGCAGTCTGGCTCACTGAATCAAGGAATTGATTATGATCTCGCTGGCATCAGCTGACGATCATAAAGCAGAATTTTGCTGGCAGCGGCAACGTAATCAGGGATTCCCGCATGCCAATAGGAATCCTGCAAGTCAAACACCGAGGACGACATCATAGTATCTGCAACAAGGCTTCCCATGATCAACTTGATCGGCAGGGTTTTATAATCATATTCATAGGGAGGGTCTTTCCAGTGGAAGGCATCCTTTCCCAATTCAAGTCCAGCTCGCAAGATAGCCAGCGCCAAATCATAGCTACGGACTTGGCGCGGGTCGGTCACATGAATCTGAAGTCCATTGCAGACCTTTCCTGCCCACTTTTGCGAAGTCGGCTCAAACGACGCCGCGCGTAAATGCACCCCTGGCGCTCCTTCGGGACCTAATAGTTCGTGTATGCGTCCAATAAAATCTGCGGAGCTTCTGATATAAGGCGCACCGACAAACTGAAATGGCAACCCCGTGCCCCGTCCTTCAGACAAATTCGCGCCTTCAAAAATGACCGTTCCTGGATAAACGTAAACTGGGTCAATGGTCGGCAAATTTGGCGACGTCAACACCCACGGACGTTCCAAATCACACCAATATTGCGAGGGATCCCAACCGCTCATTTTGACAACCGACAACTCCGAACCAATGGTGCGATTGAAAAAAAGTGCTGCCTCTCCGGCCGTCAGCCCGTGTCGCATCGGCAGAGGAAACTGCCCAACAAAAGACACTGCATCTGGTTCCAATACCCGTCCTTCAAGGGTCACACCACCGATGGGATTGGGGCGGTCCAGCACTACAACCCGTTTACCGAATTGACGCGCTGCACGAAGACAACCGGCAATGGTCGATTTCCATGTGTAAATCCTGCAGCCTGTTATTTGCAGATCAATTAACAGGGTATCAAGTGAAGCAACCATCTCGGCAGTTGGTTCCCGCGTTTCCGAGTATAAACTGAAAATGGGGAGGTTCGAGACGCCACGCACTTCGTGGCCCGTTTCAATCATGTTATCCTGTGCCGTTCCAAAGAACCCGTGTTGGGGCCCGAACAGCGCAACAAGTCGCTCACCCAGCAAACTTCCGCACAAATCCCATGCAGGATTATAGTGGGCATCGACGGAAGCCTGATTACATACCAGGCCAATTCGCCCCCATGAGGCCGCCTGCTTTGGCGAAGATACAAGATTCTCCAAGCCCGTTTTAAATGTTCCTGACGGACCTTGGTTTGAATTTGATTGCGGGAATTTAACCACGGCTCTCGATTTTCGAGATCACAAGTTGAAGCGTCTTCTCCAACGATGGCGCACTAACCGCCTCGATCACGCTGTTCTTGTCTGTTGAGTGCTCTCCGTGACCGGTACAGGCACCATCGGAAAATTCATCTATCTCAATCCGATAGTTGGTACCTTTATGCATAAAAGTGAATCGGTGGTTTTTAAATAGCTTCGATCCTGCCGAGACTTTGACTTTCTTCCATTCCATAACCTTTGGACTCCTGACTGCCGAGGAATTGATCTTAAAACTTTAATGCAATAGGGCAGCCGAGTCCAGTCGGAGGCCGGCACATTGGCGGTGAAGGCGGCTGTAGGAGTTCTAGTCCCGGACGGTATTGGCCTTGACGTCGCTTCGCATCTGCAGGGTCTCAAGGCGCTGGAAAATCGTATTCTGATCGGATTGATCTGAAGAAATCAGGAGTGCGCGCAGCCGACGTATTTGAACTTCCGTGAATGAGCGGCTTGACATTTCAGAAACGACAGCTTCTTCGTATTTTGACGATTCCGTCACCGCAGGCGATATGGTGACACTTAATGCTGTTGAGTCTGCCAGGCTGGCGATGAAAATGATGGCGGCAGAAAAGATTTTGTGACGGGCCGGTAGCAATCGCAACATAGAGGAAACTCCTGACGCTGAGCGTTCATAAGGTTTCCTCCAGGGTTTCCGTCGCTTTAGCGCCGGCTTTTTAACATTGACGTGACTCTTGTCGGCAGTCTTGAAGTATTCTTTAGCGTTTTTTGGTTATTTAAGCTGCTCCGTCGCTTTTCTCTTGTTGTTCCGATAGCTTACGATCAATAAACTCCCGTAGGGTCGCGTCGTTCTTAGAGTCAATCTGCACAATACGAACACCGATTCCAGGTCCTGTCTCGTTGGCCTGTGGATCATTCGGGTAAACAACCCGGGCCATCTTCCCGTTGAAAAAAATTGAATTGCCGGGCTCCAGTTCGAGCCATACTTCCATGATACTTGCCGCTGTGAAAGGGAACCTGCCGGGCTTCTCGAAGTCGAGGAAAAATCCAGTGGTTGAAATGTTCCGTGTTAACAGATCGTACCGCACATCCGCGCCAATTGATCCCATCACCACCCGCAAAGCAGCATTGAGCTTCAGTCGAATGACCCTTCGATTTTCGCGTCTTGTCCCCATGTCCCATGCTCCAGAAGCAAAAAAATACGCACCCGCTCTATAGGAATCGGATGCGCATTGGACAAGTTGAGGCGGATTTTTAAATAATTTATGATTTCAGAGTGTTACGATCTCTTCCCGCGCTTTAACTCGTCATCAATCACCCGTTTGAATTCGCTAAAGGGCATTGCTCCCGATAGCCGGCGACCATTGATGAAAAACGCAGGTGTCCCGGATACACCGACTTTCATACCGCTCTGAATGTTTTTTTCGATGATTTCATTTTTTGGACCAGGATTATTAAGACAGGACTCGTATTTTCCCTTATCGAGCCCAATCTTTTCGCCATAGGTTCTGAGGTCGTTATCAGAAAGCGCACGCTGATTTTCAAAAAGCGTAAGGTGCATGTTCCAATATTTCCCCTGCTCACCCGCACATTTTGCCGCGATTGCTGCGGGCCGTGCCCGATCGTGAAAGCTTAGGGGAAAATCTCGCACTACCCAGCGAATTTTGCCTTTATACTCGGTTAGGACCCGCTTCACATCTGGCATGACTTTTTCACAAAACGGACACTGATATTCGGAATATTCCACAACCGTTATCGGGCAATCCGCCGCCGAACATCCAACCGGCTTGGTGTCGCCTGCCTCGGGACCGAAGCGAACATATTCCCCGTCCGCCACAGAAACATCATAAACTGGCTCCTGCGGTCGTGGGTACGAGATCACAAGTTCGCCCTTTTGCTGACCTGATTTAATGATTCCGTCCATGACGTCCCGCTCAGCTTTGTCCTTCAGGTAATCTCTGACCTGTTTCAACTGCTCTTCCTTCGGCAGTTTCTTAAGCTGTGGATGGTCTTTGAACTTCTCAAGTGTTTCGTTAACTTCCTTATCCGATACCGTGGAGTTTTTTTCCATATAGGCGCGCCGGGCTGCTTCAACGGAAACTCCAGTTTGTTTGGCCTTTTGTTGCCAGAAATACTCCAGGTACCGGTCGTTCGCCAGTTGCTCGATAAGCTTAAATTTCTTTTCTTCCAGCTCGTAAAAAGCCGCCTGGTCTTCTTTCATCAACTGCTCAACAGTCGTGGTTTTGCCGCCAACTTTGAAGGCCACACCTTTGTCCGCCCCAAAAGCATCAAAGGCGATGACCCCGACGGACAATGAAAAAAACACAGTAGCCGTCGCGGCAACCTTATGGGGACGAAAGAAATTATTCTTAAAGAGCATTAGCCTCACCACTCCCTTTCACATTGAAACGGTAAATTTTCTCAATTTTCACGTCGTTATTAAGATAACAGGGTAAACATGAAAATCTACGCAGTTTGACCCACGAGAATCGGGAGAAAGTAGGCTGGTCTGCCAGGAACTTTTCCCGGCAGCAGATTTCAATAATCCTCAATTTCCATTAAAAAAAGCAACGATTTTTATATAAATGTAAAAAAATTTTTTTAAATTTATTAATAAAAATTCCGACTCTTCGTTTGTGCCCGCCAAACGGGCCCGAATCTCCGAGGAGTTGTCATGGATCGAACACAATTAATAAAAGTTTTGCTGCCACTCCTCATTGCCGTGGCTAGCCCCAACGCCACACTTGCAAGTCCATTTGAAACTTGCGTCAATGTGCCGGCTGACAGCCCTGATGCGGTCGTTACCGTTTGCGAATCAGCTTCAAAATACACTTTTAAAATTGCTGACCACATTGAAGCTTACGATAAAAAGAAATACCAAGCGCTTTTGACGGAACTCACAGGAGACTGGCTGGCTGGCGGTGGAATCGATCGCAACAGATTATTTTCAGCTCGCGTTGAAATCTGGATGTCGGTACCAGAGGCAAATCCGGCAGCAGCAAAGGTAAGAGCATTTTTTCGGACAACAACCGACAATTTTGTCATCAGCCTGCCTATTTCTCCGAAAGAATGGCGAATATCCAATGGCAATGTAGGGGTGACTGAACGCCAAACCTACCCTCAATCCTTTGGCTACCGCGCCGGAAGTCTCCTGATCAAGAAGGCACATCAGGCTTCAGAATCGGATTTTCTTGCTGTTATCCAACCTTATTCCACGTCGACAGTCACCAATTTCGCTCCAGAATGGTATGGCATGGAAACAGCCATTTTTGATGAAAAAAGAGTGTCTGACGACATTTCAGGGGAACATAGCGCTTTTGTCGACTCCATCCAATATAACCAAATCATGGAATGGATGGCTTGGCGCGAGCAGGTGTTTGCATTTTCGGTACACTCCATTCCATAATAAGAAACATGACAAAAGAAAAAAAACCAACTGACGGCAATGGCACCATTAAAGCCCCCCCTTCGGCAAAAGGGTCCCCTGTGACAACCCCCTTGGTCTGGATGGATCTGGAAATGACTGGGCTCGATCCCGAAACAGACGTCATCATTGAAATCGCTACAGTCATTACCGACAGCCAGCTCAATGTCATTGCGGAAGGTCCAGACATCGTCATCAAGAGGGATCCAGAACTATTTTCACGAATGGATGCCTGGAACCAGGAACAACACACGAAATCCGGCCTGTGGACTTCCGTGGTCAACTCCACAATCACAGAAAGCGAAGCAGAAAAACTGACACTGGATTTCCTCAAAAAACACGTTGCGCACCGGGAAAGCCCGCTTTGCGGAAATAGCGTTTGGCAGGATCGTCGCTTCCTCGGTCGTTACATGAAAGAGGTCGAAGCACATCTTCATTACCGCTTAATCGATGTCAGCACCCTCAAAGAACTAGGGTCACGATGGTGCGCTCAAAAAGCTTCGCAATTCACTAAGAAAAAAAATGCCCATCGTGCGCTGGACGATGTTTATGAAAGCATTGAAGAGTTGAAGTTCTATCGAGAAGCTCTTTTTATTAAGGATACCCAGCCTTGAGTGATGTCGAATTCGCAGTTGAAAAAATGGCGCACGGTATTCCACTTCTGGAGCTCAGCAAAGTCGCAAAATCATACATGCTTGGTGACACACTGGTGGAAGCACTACGTGGTGTCAGCTTTAAAGTCCCCGGGGGGGGAATCATCGCCCTGATGGGACCTTCAGGGTCGGGTAAGTCAACCATTCTGAACCTTCTGGGAGCACTGGATAAGCCTTCAACAGGCCAGGTTTTGGTAAAGGGTCGCGACATTTCCACTCTTGCTACGGATGAACAGGCTGGATTTCGCAACAGCACCATTGGGTTCGTTTTTCAGAACTTCAATCTCGTCCCGGTACTTACTACCTTTGAAAATGTCATCCTACCGGCTCAACTCGGCGGCAGAAGCGACAAAGCTGACTATGCTTCCCGGGCAGTCGAACTTCTGGAAAAAGTCGGGCTAGGTAAACAGATACACCAAAGCGTGAATCGCCTGTCGGGCGGTCAAATGCAAAGAGTGGCCATTGCGCGGGCGCTCATAAACAAGCCTGAAATCGTGCTTGCCGATGAACCTACCGCCAACCTCGACCATGACACTGCCGAAAAAGTCCTTTTGATACTTCGCGACCTGTGTCTGCAGGAAAAGACTACTGTGTTAATCGCGACCCATGACCATGAAGTGCTTCCGTATTGTCACAGAATCATCACCCTTCATGACGGCAAACTCTACCGCGACGAATTCCGAATCTAGGTAGACCTTAGGTAATCTTTGGTAAAAACATGATCCGGCACCTCAGCGGCTTTCATGGTCACGGTCTTCCACCATGAAACATGTCCTTTGGTTACCTCATCAACCATTTTCAGTATCTCTGGGCGAAGGCGGCCACCCAGCTGTTTGCGGGTCTCAACCGTCATGGTTTTTAGATGCTTACCGGACAGACCGTAAAACCTCGCCTCCACCGGAAAGCTGCCTTTCTCTTCTACCCAGTAATCAATCGCAGCATAGGGAGCATCCTTGTGTTTTGCCACCAGGTGAAGCTTTAGCAATGGGACGCCGTCTCTGGTTTCCTTACCTTTGATCTCCGGATCGTAGTCATTCTCAGAGTCCATCTGAAAAATGTCGGCAATCGCGAATGCGCTGTTCCCAATCATCTCCCTACGGGAAATCGTGACAACCCGCTTCGAATCCGGAAATGTAGACCAGTAATTGTTACCCTGCGCGAGCATTTTTCGCCCGCGCTCTTCTTGCGGGGTTAAAAACTCCAGATAGGCTCTGCGGTCCGTCGAGCGCAACACCTTCATGTCATAAGCAGTATTCTTGTCACCTGCCGTTGTCTTAAGGTTTACAGCAACTTCAGCTTTCTCCAGTGAGCGAATTTCCTCCGCCGTCTTTACTATTCTCTTCGCTTCGTCTCGGGTCCAAGTCTCACCAAAAACCGAACTCGATACGAGGGATCCCAAAAAAACACAAAGAATCCCTTCGAGAAAAACATTTTGCCTGGCCATTCGACATATTCCTTTCAAACAACCTGCCCCTTAAACGCTCTTACGGGTTCAACCCTTGCCGCCTTGCGTGACGGAAAAATTGCAGCAGCCAGGCAAATCAGGACCCCCCCAATGAACACGACGACTGTTTCGGCGGTGTTAATCCGTGGGAACACGGTCACAAACCCTGAGCTAAATGGAGAATCAAAAGGCACCCCTTTTATCCCCATTACAAACACAACAAAATTCCCCAATATTGCCCCACCGACTCCACCTACCAACCCGATAATCAGTGCCTCGCAGGTAAAGAGGCGTCTGATGTCTGACGCCTTCGCACCTATAGCCATCAAGGTTCCGATTTCAATCGTACGCTCCGCCACCACCATAAAAATAATATTCAGCACAGAAATTCCGGCGGAGATAAACAATAAGAAAGCTATGACACCTATGATAGACGACCAAATTTTTTCTACATTGCGAATGATGGTGTCAATTTCCCACCAGCCACGCAACTCAGCCTGCATCGCAGAGAATTCGTGCTTATGCGCCGCAACCCATTGATCTGCGTCCACGTTAGGTTTGAGCCGAATACCGAGTTCGCTGTACTTTCCCTCAGCCCTCAATACATCCTGAGCGTGGGACCGATGAACATAGATGACCCGCTTAGACAACGCGGGGACCGGCAAATCCACGATCCCCTTAACGATCACGCTCACCCCATTGGAAGATCCCTCCAATGTTTGTGCCAACAGTGTCGCCTCGTCGCCGATCCTGATCTCCAAAGATTCAGCCAATCCTTTACCAATAGTCACTCCGGTGACATCGGATGAATCGACAAACCTGCCGGTATCGGTAGCATTGAACACCTGGGGAGAGACCTTCAACTCGTCTTCGGGGTTAACTGCCATGCCTAAAAAATAAATGGTTTTCCCGCCGTAACTGACAATCCCTTCAAACTCCAATCGCCGCGAAACCGCCTCCACATCCTTGTCACCAGCGGTCGCAGCCTCTGCGGGATGCCCATCCGTGAGCAGTAACCCCGGATCCATTCCATCGGGTTTGTCCCAGTATCCTTTGGCATGAATTTGAGCATGCCCGACCCCCGTAGAGGTAGCACCTTGCTCCCACAGGCTCATAACAGCGGCGGAATAGCGATTGGCAATGATTGCGACAGTAACGGACAGCATGACAGTAAATATAGTCAGGAGCGATCGTCTGCGATTCAAAAGTAGACTGCGCCCGGCATAGGCAATCGCAAACCGATAGAACTCCGCGTGGCCCTTAAGCATTGCACCACTTCCAAGTATTGGAAATTATTACTCGACGACGAGGGTATTGTATCAAAATAAGTCCCAATAGACGAACTGATGACCACTTTAAGGGCAGGAGCTTATCTGTTCCGTGGTTCCGCTTTTTGTCACGGTGCAAAGACCATAGGTCATCTCCACGGTTTCCTTGCGCTTGGAGCTATAAGAGCTCGCGTCGGCAAAAAACCAATAGGTCATGCGCATTCCCGAAACCCGCTTGCTGGTGGTAATGAGTGTATATTCGGCTCGCTTCGCCGGGGGGAACATCTCATATAGCTTGCCATCTGTGTCGCTGGGGATCTCCGTGGTTATGATCATACGTACCACGTCTTCAGACACATCCACGGCAGTAACATTCATCGATACATCAAATACATGCCCATTCCCCGTTACGGTGGCCTTCCAGGTAACCGAGCCACCGAGAATCTCAGAAAACCTCGCTTTTACGCCTGGGAATGGGAAAACAGGTAGTGGACTGGAAAACGTGTACTCAACACCCTTCACGTCCCGAACGCCTTTTGCGAAAATGACATACGGAACATTGGCAGGCTTGCCAGCCGAATCAACAATTTTTTTGCGTTCAGGAAGGGTCGCTCGGGTATAGGTCGTGATCCCAACGGCCTTTTCTCTTATGTCCGCCGTGGCCTGATCTTGTTTGCTGGGCACCGTAACATTGGCATCTTTCTGATCCAGGAGGAACGTGTCCATCTTAAGTTCTGTTACGATGAGAGACGTCGTGGCGTACCCTTTGCCGTCGTTGGACGTCTGCCCATTCCCTAAAAACTTGAATTGCGGGAATTCGACGACCTCTTCAGTGGCCGCGGCTGGATCTTCGGACTTGCCATAGTCTTTGAATACGTCGGCCGATTCACCCTCATCAAGGGAAGCGGTGTCCGAGTCATCACTGCTCTTTTTCTTTTTCTTATTTTTTGTCCCCGAGATGTTGTTCACTGTAGGAGCTGTGATCTGGGATCCACCACTACAGGAGCTAAAAAGACCGAGTAGCATGGCCGATGCGATGCCGACGCTCACTTGTCGAATAAAATAACCTTTTGCAAATAAACCGGTCATTGCTACCTCACATCTTTGCCGAAAAAACCTATTCGGCCTTGGTAGCGTCCTTGCTATTTCGGTGCATCCTCATCTGCTCTTCCCCGAGCCGACTTTTCACCTTATCGACCGTACTCTGGTGATTCCCATTGTTCGCATAGGTTTGGTCTGAAACAGTAAATACTTCCGTCGTATCTTCTGATTTGTTGATGATGATGATGCCACGAAATGCAGGCAACGTGCCTCTAACGTCCTTATCCAGAAGAGTCGAAACAAGGTAGGCCTGTTTTGACTTCAAAGTGAAAAACTTTGTGGTTGCTTCGTAGGTAACGCCATCTGCATCACCCTGCTTTTCGTAATCGTATTTGTATTTCACGCTGGAATCAGTGACTGTGCTAGGAGTGTAAGTGGTGTCGGGGTTGACTTCAAACCCTTTGGACTTGAATTCACTAGGCTTCGTCATCTGGAGTTTTGTCATTGCAAAATAGGCCGATGGTGTTGTCGTCGTGCTCATTGCGGAACCCATAAGCATCTGCGATGTGTCCCCCTTATTTGCATCCGACCACACGTTGATCTTGGCCGTTGAACCACCGGTGTAGAATTTTCCGCGCAACTCATCCAGCTTTCCGTCTTTGCACAACAAGGTGACAAACGAAGCATGGGATGCCTTCATCTCAGAGTTTGCAGAAACCGCTTTACACAAATCGTAAGGGGCCCCCGGAACCGAGCTCTCTTCCGGATCAGGCTCACTACAGTCTTCATCTTCCTCAGTCAGGCGGAGCTCCGTCTCTTCCGCGCACGGCTCTGGAGTAGAAGACTTTTTTGGACCAGCAGCCGCGGCAACTTCCGCGGACTTCTCTGCGCATCCGGACGTAAAAAAAACGAGTAATCCCGCAGCAAACAGGAATGCGTTTCCGAAACGAACACACTGCATGACCAATATCCCCCAATAACAGATAAGACTGCGACCTCTGGGGCATTCTATCGGTCATTTTGAGGCAAAACTTAAGCGCTGACGGCGGTCGGCCAAATAGTTCAATTATTTAGGCGAGTTACGCCCATTGCCCTGAGCTATCCTGAACCATTTAAAACCTGCCGCGAAATACGAGATAAGATGTCGATCCGAAGGGCATTTCCCCGAATTCAGTATCGACACCTCCGGTAAACGTCGTTTGAGAGATCTCGATGGACGTAATTGGTGAAAGATAGAACCGTAACTGACCGCTAAAAAAAGTGCTGAGATCGTTGATGTTGGTAAGGTGGCTAAGGCCAATGTGCAGTCCCGCAACCGAATCGTCATCCTGATAGCTGAAAAATGCATACCGGCGTCCAATCAGTCGCGACTCCGGATCCCCAGGGTCGTCTTTTTTGCGAATCTCTGCATAGTAGGCCTTAAAGTCATCGGGCAAAAGTCCGGATTGATTCTGAATGCCTTCCAAAATGACACTCCTTCGGGGCGTAAGTACAATACGGGACCCCCCAAGATAGTACCCGCTAGCGTCTTTAAACTTATAGGACGAGTGTGCCTCGGGTGAATCGACAGGCACATCGTCCTCGAGGTGACGCTGCCGTTGTTGGTAACGGCCGTCAAAATGGAATTCAAACATGTCTCCCATAAATCGGGCAACCGACAGACCGTATGTATTCAACTCCCGTCTCTGGTTCGTAAATTGTAGTCTCAAATCAGTCTCGCCAATGTCGCTCGATGCCAGAAGCCAGGCGCGACCATAACTATTCTCCTGACCTCGCGAAGGGATATAGCCCACGCCAAGGGAGTGGCTGCCGAATCTTCTCAAAATTTTTGTAAAAAACTTCCCTTCTCGCTGATACTGCGCGTCGAAAATATCCTTTTTTTCATTAAGCAGGTCAGAGGGACTGACCATAAAACCACTGCCCTCATATTCAGTTTTTTTTCCTGTGACAATCTGCGTATCCTTCGCGACCTGTAATCTCACGTAGCCCTGCTCGATGACCGTTTCCAGGGGAGATTTAGGTCTGTTACGCTGAGTTCTTATGGAAGGCTCTAAAACGACTTCATGACGATAGTCATATTGGCGAGCGAACAAAAAAGACAAATAAAGCTGGTCGACATAATTGGTGTCTTTCTTAGTATCAAAAAAAGCTGATCGATACCGCCTTGCCATAAAGGCCGACCTATAGGTCAATTCCGGCTCAATTTTTGTTGATTCTGCAGCTTTTGGTGGATCTTCTTCCGCATTGGACTGACTCGCACCAAAAATCCCCCAAAAAATAAAACAAACTGCGGCGACGAGGGTTTGCACTTGAAGCATTGATCTACTCCGCTGACAATGAATTTAGTAGAAACATATTAAACGCTCCGCAGAGCGGCTGGAAGAGAAACATTCGATGGCACCATATCGCGAAATTTATTTAGGGCCGTCAGTCGTCTATTGGTTGTCGGCATCCGCCCCCGTCAGCGAACAGGAAGTACTCGGCTTTCTTCATGACGACGACAAGGCGTATGCGGAATCCTTGAAATCATCGGCGCGAAGGTCTGAATTTTTGCGGAGTCGATGGTTGATGGCGCAGTTGCACCTCCTGCCACGAAGTCTTGCAACCCGCTCAACGGATGGAGTTCCTCAATTTGCGGCGGGTCATCTTGGATCGATCAGCCATAAATCGGGTCAAGTCGTTATCGCAACCGAAAAAGATCGCTCATGTTCGTCCTTGGGGATTGACCTGGAAGACACGGCAAAGGCTCATCGCGGTATCGCGGAAAAAATATGCACCCCTAACGAACTCGCCCTCCTTAATCAACTGTTTCCCGAGGAGAATGGACAACATTCGTTAGAGCCGCAGGGGCCAGGGCCGCGCCATATCCCGCAATGGAATATAGGACTATGCACCATTTTTAGCTTTAAAGAAGCGCTCTTTAAAGCCCACTACGCGCTGGGTCGAACGATGTTCTATTTTCATGATGCGGAAGTGACCGAATTGCCAAAACTCTCGCCGGGAAGCAATATTTGGGATGGGACTATTCGGGGCAAGACCCTCGTAACCACATCGCCGCTCACTCACGCGGGCTCAACAGTATCTGGCTGGTGCCGGGGTCTGGACAACACAGGATCTGCTACGGAATCTCCTGATTTCGTCCTGACGTTGGTTGGCGTACCTTAGCGAAATGGGCGAGCTTCAGGCAGACAAGCGTTTCAATGCCTCGGTATCACGGATAACTTCCGCCTGTCGAATCATTTGCCCTTCGAGCTGGCCTACGAGAAACTCCGTCTGCCGCCGAAAATGCAGATAGATCCCCATGAGTCGCATCGCCTGTTCGAATACATGGCGCCCCCTCCAGACCAAGACAATAACATTGCGCCAATATAACCATCTCAACTCGGAACGCACAGTAAAGCGCCAGGAGGAGACAACAAGCGCACGTAAGCTCCGCTTTAACTCAAAAATTCGCGGTCTGTGGCGAGAGTTCATTTTCAATTGCCTAGCCGTTCTAAGTACTCGATCAAAGTATGGTCTCGGTGCATAGACGGCCTGAACAACTCTGGAAAACTCCCTGAGTATCTGAACTCGATCACGCGTTGTGACGTAATTTAGGCCTGCCAGAGTCTGGTCGATTAACGGTACATGTGCCGTCTCTCCTCCACGACGAACAAACATGTCATGTTCACTGGAAATTAGCTCACCTTGAAAAGACATCAACCGCCTTTCACGCAGCAGGCGTCTTGTTAGCTGAGTGTTGGGTAAGGCCACCAGGAGGCCAATCATCGCCATGTTTATACCCGAATCCTCGATCAGCCGGACCATTGCTTTGTCCAGATCCGGCTTTTCATTATCAAAACCCAGGATAAATCCAGCTGTCACTACCATGCCGTATTCGTAAAGTTTTCGTACCCGTTCAACGATTGGCTTCATTGTGTTCTGGGTCTTTTGCGCACTCAACAGCAATTCTGGGTCTGGCGTTTCAATTCCCATAAAAATAACGCGGAAATCCGCGGCCTGCATGGCAGACATCAGTGCATCATCATCGGATATATTCATCGAAGCTTCAGTGCAAAAATAGAATGGGTGGGCGTTTTTGCGGCTCCAGTCGATCAGTGCTGGCAGAAGGTTTCTTTTGACTGCCCGCTTGTTGCCGATGAAATTATCATCCACCAGGTCGATCGAGCCCGAATACCCCAAGGCTAAAATTGCGTCGAGCTCCGCTAATATCTGCTCAGGATTTTTGGTTCTCGGCTTGCGTCCATATAGCTCGATAATGTCGCAAAATTCGCAGTTAAACGGACATCCTCGGGAATACTGTACTCCGATCTGGACATAGTCTTTCAAATTGAGCAGGTCATATCTTGGAATTGGAGATTTGGTTACATCGGGTTTATCAGCCTCCTTGAAAACCCCCCTTGGAGAACCCTCACGCCAGCTCGCCAACCAAAGGGGAATCGAGGACTCGCCTTCACCCAAAACAAGTGCGTCGGCGTCAAGATACAAATGCGGCTGACTCGTCGGGTCGGGACCGCCTACGGCGACAAATTTTCCATCTCTTTTTGCCCGCGCAATGACCTCAAAAATACCGGCTTGTTGGGGAAGCATTCCCCCGACACAAATAAGATCCGCCCAATCCCAATCGTCTTCACTGAGCGCAGCTGCGTTGAGATCACAAAGACGATACTGCCAATGCGAAGGAAGTATTGCAGCCACAGTAATCAAACCAAGTGGCGGGGAGGGCGTTTTGGCTCCAAGCGTCGATGCAGCGTCCCGATAATTCCAAAAGCTGAACTGCGAGAACCGTGGATGGATAAGCAGACAATTTAGATTGCTGTCTTGGTTCACAGTCCTACGTCCTTGATTCCCAATGGGTCGGTTATTGGATCTGTTCAAAAAAAATCATGGCATTTTCATTCCGCCATCTACGTGAATCGTCTGGCCGGTCATAAACTCACCATAGGATGATGCCGCGAAGACTACCCAGGCGGCGATCTCCTCAGGCTTCCCAAATCGACGAGAGACTTGTCGGGAAAGTATTTCATCTCTGGCCAATTTTATGACTTCTTGTGACATTTCCGTTTCGATTACTCCCGGGGCCACACAATTGACGGTTATGTTCCTCGGTCCTAGTTCTACCGCCAGACTACGCGTAAGTGCCTCTACAGCGCCTTTGGATGCAGCGTAATTCGCCTGCCCACGTCCACCTTTGGTGCCAGCGACCGATGAAATATTGATAATCCGCCCCGCCCGCTTCATCATCATGTCGCGAACCACGGTCTTAGTCACATGCACGACTCCCATCACATTCGTATCCAGGACACGCTTCCAGTCGTCTGACTCCAGCATTACGAAGAGGTTATCTGCAATGACTCCTGCATTATTGACCAGGATATCTACCGGCCCCAACGTCTCTGAAATTTGTTTATGAGCAGCTACGCAGGAATCTTCGACGGACACATCCATTTTTATACAGCATGCCTTCCGCCCCATTTGTTCCGCTTCTTTTGCCACGGCAATTGCCTGATCTTCTTTGCTATTGTATCCAATAGCCACATCACAGCCTGCTTTTGCCAGCGCGAGAATCGTTGCCCTGCCGATACCCCGACTTCCACCAGTAACCCAGGCAACTTTTCCTGTTAAATCAATTGTAAACAACCTGCCCCTCGCTTTCTTCCACATGAATTCTTGAACTGCGGACATTGTCAACGCTGTCGATTCCATCAACGAACCGCGAGTTCAATGGTCGCCGTCCCCATTGAGTCTTCTGACAATAAGAAAAAATGGTGTCGCCATAATCACAAAATTTCGGCTGTTTTATGCCCATAGGTCTGAGAATCTTTTCCGCTCTTAGTGTATCAAACTCGCGTCCACGGGTCCCAAGGTAAGGCAGATGCCAGCGCATTGCTTCCAGCACACTGGCCAGGCGTTCGCCGATGAGAATTCGTGGTGATGGCAGACGCGAGAGGAGCCTTGCGTACCATAGCGGTGCCGTCAAAGGATTTTGGATTCCAAATACACGTGCAGCACTCTTCAGGATTTCAAGTGACCTTGGAGCGTCGCGCCCCGAACACAAATGCAGTACCTGTCCAATTAGCTCACCGCTCCCAAGCAGAGCAATCGTTGATTTAGAAACAAAATCAACTGGAACAATATCTGCCCGCGCTAATTGATCCATCGGCGCTCGCTTTACAAACCCGCGAATCCAGACTCGGATTACGGAATAGATCACTTTCATGCGCCACACATAACCGTTCACGCTGTGTCCCACAACAATACTTGGTCGCAGAATGACCCATGGCAGACCGGAGGCTTTGACACAGCCTTCCGCCTCCATCTTAGATTTCTCATATGTATTGCTGAACGCCTGAGAGATCGCGTCCTCTTTTATGAGACCGGTCGCCGTTCCGGAGACAAAAGCAGTGGACATGAAGATGAATGCTTTTAGTCCAACAATTTCTCTCGCAATCGATAAAGCTCTTTGGCTGGTGTACACATTTGCGGCCCGCGCAGTCGTTAAGGGCAGGTGAAAATCTGTGGAAGCCGCAGAGTGAATAAAATAGTCGACTTCGGGCAATCGCACCAAGGCAGCCCCTGGCTTCTCGAGATCACAGGAAACGACCTCTATTGGCGTTAAGTCTGTCGGAATTTCCGGCGCAAATTTGCGCCAATGCTCAACAACCCGATCCCACCGCGCGTGCGCCGTTGCGTCAGAATGCGGGCGGATAAGTAGAATAATTTTTGATACGTTCTGAGCGAGAAGCAGTTCCCGGACGATTTCGGACCCGATGAAGCCGGTCGCACCGCTGATTGCAACGCGCATCTCTAAGGGCGCTCCACAACCAACGCACCACTTAGTCCGAGGAAGTTCCGGGAGGTTACCACCACGCAGTCGCCCTGAAGTTCCTGTGCTTCGCCCGAAATCTTGAGGCCGGAAGACAATTCATCCCCCCGGCAAAAATTCCAGGTCGCAGGAACTTTGCTCTGTTGAAGTATATCCAGGGCCATAATCACACCAGTAACGCCACCCGCCTCACCCATATCACCCAAAACGGATTTAGCCGAAGTGATCGGGGTTTTTTCAGCAAATTGACCCAGGTAATTTAAATAAGAATGAGCCTCTGCGCGATCCGCTGACAGCGCTCCATTTCCATGCCCAACAATTCCACCTATCTGTTCGATAGGCTTTGCGCTTTCCTTTACCGCACCATTGAGTGCACGAACCAACCCCGGTGCTTCCTTTTCGCGCATAAACTCAAAGCTGCCATCATTTGAAAGACCATATCCGGATATGCGACCGAGAATATTGGCTCCACGCTTGACGGCGTGCTCCTCGGACTCCAGAACCACATATGCTGAGCCTTCGCTCAATATCGAGCCACAGCGATCTGCATCCCATGGTTTCACCAAGTCAGCAGGGACCGCATCGTAATCTGATGTCCGCGCCAGAAACCCGGCTCGAACTCCTTCAGCCAACTGAAATGGCTCGACTGGCCCCGAAACCCCTCCCGCAATGACGATATCCGCTCTCCCGACCTGAATGCTCCGAAATCCCTCACCCAGAGCACGCAGACCCGCGACCTGGAAATCCATGAAATTACAGTTCACTCCGCGGATATCTAATGTCATGGTCCCAAAACAAAGCCCATTATTCATAAGCGTCTGCAAAACCACGAGGGGATTGACGAGATTCATGAGATCCCGCCCAAACTTGGCACTATCAAAGGTTCCAGTTTCAGTGTCGGCACATTCAGCCACGAGAGTAAAATATGGCGTCAGGTCGCCGATTTGAGTGCTCCCGGCACCGACATACATTCCAGCGCGATCGGGATTAAAATCGCCTTTAAATATTTTTGCATTTTCTGCTGCCGCGATAGTCGTCAGCAAGCTGATCACATCTTTGCGGCGAAGTATTTTCTGAACTTTGCGATCCGGAAGCCTTTTTACGTCCGGGTCTTTACATTGTCCGGCATACCGCACCGAAGAGCCTTTCGTACTGAAGGCTGTGATTTCAGTGAAACTGCAATGCCCATTCCACCATGCTCCGGAATTTTCGGCTAAAGTGTATCCGGCTGGTGAAGAAATCGCCGCGCCGGTAATGACTACCCGACGTTCCTGTTGGCTTTTGTCCAGCACAGAGTGTGATGCAGTCATTAGTCGTGCCTCTTAAATGCGAGTACCGAATTAGATCCACCAAATCCGACTGAATTAGAGAGCGCAGCATTAATCTGTTTGTCTCGGGCACGCATGGCCACAAAATCAATGTCATCACCACAATCAGTTTTGAACAGATTGCGCGTGGGAGGGATTTTTCCGAATCGCACTGCCAGCGCACAAAAGGCAGCCTCCATCGCGCCGGCTGCAGAAATTAAATGACCAACTTCAGACTTAGTCGAACTAACCATTGGGTTATGGCCTCGGCTGCTGAAAAGCCGCCTGACAGCCAATGCTTCAACCCGGTCATTCAACTCGGTCGATGTGCCATGAGCGTTGATGTAGCCAATATCCCCGAGGTCAAGCCCCGCATCATCAACGGCACCTTTCATTGCTTCGACCACACCCCTGCCATTTTCGGGGAGATCTGTGATTCTATAAGCGCTTTCGGTTTCGCCGTAACCTGCAAGTTCGCAATAGATGTGTGCGCCACGTGCTATTGCATGTGATCGCTCCTCGAGCACCAACATTGCGGCACCTTCACTGGCTACAAACCCATCACGATCCTTGTCAAAAGGGCGTGACGCGGCATCCGGATCTTCATTTCTCTTTGAAAGAGCGCCCAGGAGGCAAAAACCTGCTAGTAAAAGCTCTCCTGCCAGTGAATCCGCCCCACCGGCCAGCATCACGTCCGCTTCGCCACGCTGAATCTGCAGATAGGCCTGCCCAAGCGACTGACCGCTCGATGCACAGGCTGTATGTATGGTGGTGACTGGCCCGAAAGCCTGCCAGCGCGCACCCAGCAGCGCCGCCAAGGTTCCTGGATGATTCTGCAATACGATATGAGACCCCTGGGCTTTCTCGACACGAAAACTCAGGTCGGGGAGCCCATCCTTAACCTCCATTCCAGCAAGCATATCGGCCAGCCGATGGGGGCTGATTGCCCCGATGCCTGCCCCAAGACTTACGCCAAAGCGGAGGGGGTCGTACCTACCTTCAATGCCGCTGTCGTTCATGGCTTCGAGAGCTGCCGCTGCACCGAATTCACTTGGACGATTGAGAAAAGGGCGACACGCGACGGGCATTGATTCAGGAGGAAGATTAAATCCGCGTACTTCACAGGCAAATCGGGTCGGCCAGGTGGATGCATCAAACTGCGTGATAGCGCCAACTCCAGACTTTGCCTCCAGAACGTTATTCCACGTGGACTCCCGATCGTTTCCAAGTGGTGAGACTAGCCCGATGCCGGTAATACATACTCTGCGCCGCGAGCCCTTCATAGTCCCTACCCCTCTTTCAAAAACCACCGATCAACTTAGGATACTTCCAGAGCCCGGGGTCCCTCGACATGTACAGCCTGAGGAACTGTTGCATCCTGATCGTATTGAGCTGCCAACTTCTGGGCATGAGCCTCCGCAAACATCGTGCGGAATCCCATTTCAGCCTGCATCACCCGATTATCATTTGCGTAAATTTGCGCACGCACCAACACATCGGACCCGTCTTTGCTCAGGTCCCCTTCAATTACATCGGCCTTGAGGATTGCCTGATCACCGGGTTCGACGAACTTCCTGAAGCGGACGTTCTGAATAAATGTCGGAACCAGCGCTTTTGACCTTAAAGGAGCCTCAATGGTTTCTTTTAAAAGGTACTGACATACTTCACCGACAAAAGTCAGAAGTAATACCCCCGGGACACAGGGCTTGTTTGGAAAATGAGTCGCGAAATAAGGCTCGCAGCTGGAAAAGTTTTTATATCCGACCACGCGCCGCCCTGGTTGATGTTCCAACAGCCCATCAACGAATCTTAGACTCTCAAAAGAAGACCGGCCAGCCATAGGTCGGAGACGAACGCCTTTGCCCCCAACACGCGATACATTTTTGAACTCTGGCTTATAGAGATTATGGAAGGCACGGCGCATCTGGTCTGGCGAAGAAAAATCTTCCAACGGCAGCAAATAGCCACGACAGCAATGCCCAACCACCACGTCTTTACCATCTACCGTCGCACGTCCTCTGGTCACCACAACGTCATCGCCAAAATCCAGGACCTCGACAAAAAGATCCAATTGATCTCCGGCTTCAACCGGCACGCCATAATCAGTTCTCTCGTCGGCGAGCAATACCGGGCGGCGCTCGAAATTGGTCGTAACCATTTTTAACCAACCACCTAACTGCGCCAATCCTTCGGTAATCGCCGCAGGACTCAGAACCCGCCGCCCATCCGGCAACCAATAGAAGAAGCTTTCACTACGCGTGACGTTCTTCAATCCACGGATAAATTTGCCCGGCTCGTAGTCGTAAATCCGATCGACGTAGTGGAATGCCATTAGCGATGAACCTCGGGTCCGACGACAATGTTATCGCCCTCGCCAAACAGTGTACCGTTCAATTTACGGTTCACGATGCCGCAGAAGACCCCAACAGTGAATAATGCCGGAAGTTCACGCAGCGCCAATCCCTCGCGCCACTCGTGGGCCGGGATCTCCGGTATAAGCTCGCGCAGCCTTGCCATGCCCTTGGGCTGGAGGACACCATCAACCTCAAATTCATTCTCAGCTATCCCACCGCGCGCCTGGCGTTCAATCTCGCGTTGCGGAATCTTAATTTCAAACTCTTTTTCGAGCCGAAACATAATGTCGAGGAAATCAATCGATTCCGCACCGAGATCCCTCATCAGGCTCGATTCGACTTTCACGTCCTCAAGGTCCACGCACAATGACTCAGCAATCACTTTCCGCACACGAAATTCTGTATTAGCCGTGGCATGTTCACTCAAGGTAACCCCCAAATTCGTTGGCTCGCACGTTAAATATTGAATTTTGGATTTGTCGTTAAGAATACCAAACTCCCCCCTTCCGTTCAAACTTTCCTCATGAACGAATTTTATCCCTATTAAAAGGAGGGGGTGGTGTTTGACCCGCGCGCGTGATGTCGCTACGATTAAACAGAGGGGCACTTTTGTCGGCCCCATGGGCTATATGCCCAGGAAAGGAGGTGGTGCTTGGTGAGTCTTTCGAACACCTGTCACTGTAGCATGGAGGTGGGTGTCTCTTAGCCGAGACCCTGCCTTCCTAGGTCTACGACCGGACCCCCTCCTTTCAACCTGCGACAAATTCCTGCGTGGGGGCCGGTTTTTTGATTAATCAAAAAACTGTCAATTTTCTATTCACCCACCTATGTGCTATTCGCAAAATCCGAAATTAATTACTCTCATTTCAGATAGTTGCCTCTGGCGTGGCCGTTGCATTTGTGGTCCACGAGGTGCCTCGCACCCCGGCTAAACATGTCGGTTTAATGGTCGTTGTCGTTGCTGCTGTTGTTGTTGCTGTTGTTGGAGTCCCCGTTGAGCCCCTATATTTTTGCCCGCTATCGCTTTTTCATGCAGTTCATTCTTGGTCTCCTGCTTTTCGTTGCGATCGCATGGTCCTCCGCTTACGTACTCACGCGATCCAAACTCAGACTCGCAGCACAAGCGATAAGCAAACCCATCTCAGTGATGACGACCATTGACCGCCTCACAGCGAATAGCAGGCTCCGGAGCCTCGAAGGACGATCTATCGACCTCATCCAGGTGCGGATCGGGGATTCATCCCATCAAACTTCCGGCAAATCTGCAGAAGCAACGACTCGATTTTTGATTCAGGGCGGATTGCATGGTGACGAAAAATTGCCACAAAAATTTGTTCTTTGGCTGGCCTCACGCGTTGCACGCGGCGAAAGCGCTCTCAATCACCTGCCATTGGATCGATATGACATCGACTTTATTCCAACTGCGAATCCTGATGGAGATGCCGCAAACACGCGTTCGAACAAAGCCGGCATCAACCTGAATCGAAATTTTGGTGTTCTTTGGGGGTACAGCAGAGAAAACCCCGGGCAAGAGAGTTTCAGCGAGCCGGAAACCAAAGCCCTCGAAGCCTTGTTTCAGAAGAGAACATACGCTGCGGCCGTTGACATCCACGGCTACATCAAATGGCTGGTTGCGCCTTCCGCGCCAAATTATATCGGCAGCGACCTGGACCTGGGATCAGCACGCGTATCCCGCTATAAGAAATGGATACAGACACTTTCCCGCATAACGGATTTTTTAGGTGGAGGATATAAACTCCAAACCGCTGGAAGTCTGGGTGATGGAGGTGCCTTTGAAGACTGGGCGTTCTGGAAAGCCGGCGCTTTTTCTTTTTGTCTTGAGCTGGCAAGCGCAGAGCGCTTTTCGGAAGTCGGTTATTCCTCGAGCACTCCAGCTTTTAAAGCGTTCGCACCTTTCGCCAACTTCAGTAAATTGACGGCTTTGAGAAGCTCCGGCGACGGCTCGGGTGGAAAAAATTCCATCGACCATTTTCAAACCTATGAACACGCCATTTTCATGGCCTTCTCCGAAGCAATCTCCGGCAGCGGAAACACTGCCAAGCCTCGCCGACCTGTAATCGCGGAGTAAGATCTCCCGCCACCATTTGGCTCTCAAAGGGGCCTTACCGACCGCGCTTCTCCTGATTCCGCACGTACTCCAGGAATGCAGCCTTATCCTCAAGCAGGTTCATGGAACTGCTATAATTTCCACGCCCTTTGTGGTGCCCGCCACGACCGCGGTTTCCACCGCCCTGGCCCTGATGCCCCCCACCTTTGTTATGCCCATGCCGCTGATTATTCTGGGGTTGATTCCCCATATTGCCGCCCCTCATGGCACTCTTCTTCTCTACGATCTCCCAGGCACGCAACACGATCCCTTCAGCCAGAAGTTCACAGGCGAAATCGTCTGTCGAAACTCCCTCATCCCGCGCCACCTGTTGGATTTTTTTATAGAGCGTCTCAGACATACGAACATTTAATGTGTATGATTCTGGCTGCTTAGACTGCATTTGCCGGACTTGTTCCCGGTGAGCCTGCACTTCCGCGTCGTCATCATCCGATCTGTTTCCAATGTTTTCGCTTTCGTCTAGATTTTCATCCTGCTCAGAAACAGGGTCGCCACCCTTAACGCGTGAAGGCACGTCTGACATATTAAATTCACCTTATAAAAAGAGGCCCCTACAACACCACGACTGTCCGCAGTGCGCGGTTGACCCGCTGAAAAACAAAAACCAACTCTAGAAAGCTTTGATTACAACTTTGGTTCACTTGGCAGGCGGCCCCGCAGCAATCTTCAGCTGCATCCAACGGGCCTCAACGGAACCATAGTCATGTACTATCTGATCTGCCTCACGAGACAGTAGTAAGTCAAGGCCGAAATCGTAGGTTCCGGTCCGAACCCCCGAAATATCAAGGTAAACCCCCAAATCCCCCCCCGGGGCAACCAGGTCGGTCCAGAGTGCTTTATAGGTATCGTCCTTGAACATCCATTGCCTGACGATATATGGCGGGGGAACCTGTTTTCTCGCCACGGGGTCCACCCGAACATTTACGACAAAAGCCCCTTCCGGCCGGGATCCACGGGCATAAAAAACTTCGTTCCCTGCTGCTGTCTGACCACTCAGCCTGATTTCACTGGCCGACTTTGCCGGCATATCGGGGAGATTGGTCTCAATATCCCACGACCGCCCATTGGGAAAGGTCAGTGAGTAAAACAGGCCACTTCCAGGCTTCAAATACGCCGATGGATCGTAGGAGAACTGAATTGCGGTCGGAACCTGAAACTTATTTCTGTAAAAAACCAGCTCACTAAACATGTGGAGATTGAACAACGACAGAAAATTTCTGAACTTCACTCCCACAGCCACAATGGTACGTACGGGACCAGAGCGCCAGCATTCTATGGTCGATTTGAAATTGGCATCGGCAAGCGTAAAGTCCGGTACCCACCATGGCAAACGCAATGGCATAACGAAGGAGGACCGCTCGATAATCTGATATTCTGTTTTGTCGGAACCTTGCAGCCATACCTGTCCCAATAAAACGGGATTCCGTTCATTAAACTCATACCGATAAATATCGCTTTTAATCTGAGACAAAGAGTCGTCAAAATGGACAGCAGGCTCAAGCAGGACGTCGTCCATCGCTTTGGACACGCCCGTAAAAACAGCTCCAGGCGCAAGGGAGACGTCCTGCTGCCAAATTAAAAGGGAACCGTAATAGCGACGGCCACTGCACATGCGAATTTTCCAGAACCGCCCGCCCTCTGCCAATATTTCCCGAGGTATCGCTGCAACTTCAAAGTCTTCCCCTAATGAGGGGCCTTCAAAACTTAACTCATCCTGCCCATTATAGAGGCCGTCCCCGGTACCGGCCGTAAAAGGCAAGCCGTTCTCCAGTACATAATCGCCTGCTTGATTGATTTCATCGACCTGGACCGCGACAGGACTCCACTTGCCTGCCTGATAACGTAAGGCAGAAACACGGTCTGTGCGGACCCCATACATCTCCGACGCGCCGCGTAAGACGATCGGGAATGGATAGGTGGTCATGGGTCCAGGACAGTCTGTTTCTGCAACGCCTGAACTGAATCCTTGGGAGAAAGCAGCCCCACCCACCATGATGCAAGTGAACCCGATTGCATAAACAACAAATCGAGACACCACCATTTAATATCGATTCTCAAGGTCTGAAACAGCCTTTGGGATTCCATCTGTGACCACTTCAGGCCCTCTCGGTGTCACCAGAATGTCATCTTCGATTCTGATTCCGATCCCGCGGTACTCAGCTGGCGCATGCTCATCGCCGGGCGCAATATACAGCCCTGGCTCCACACTAAAATACATTCCCGCTTCCAAGGGAATTGGCTTGCCTCCGCGGGTATACTCACCCACATCATGGACATCCATCCCGATCCAATGGCTGGTACTATGCGGATAGAAACGTTTATATGTTTGCTTTTCCATGATTTCGTCGCGCGCTCCCATAAGCAGCCCAATATCCCGCAACCCGTCGACCAGGACCGCCACCGCCGCATCATGCACCGCAGGCAGCGTCGAACCAATCGTCGCTTTCGCGATAGCAGCAAGCTGGGAAGCCAGCACGACCTCATACAGTCGCTTTTGAGGGCCCGAAAACTTCTTGCCTACAGGAAATGTCCTCGTCACGTCCGAAGCGTAATATTGAAACTGCGCCCCCGCGTCGATCAACAAAAGCTCACCATCTTTAAGAGGCATGTTATTTTCGCGATAATGCAAAATACAAGCATTGTCACCCCCGGCGACAATGGTGCCGTAGGACTCCATGTCGCCGCCGCCCGTCAGGAAACTGCCGGTTATGAGCCCATAAACATCCTTTTCCGTCATTCCGGGGCGGACTGACGCATACACTTTGGAAAAAGTGTCACGTGTGATGGAAGCGGCCCGTCGCATGCGGTCTATTTCCGGCCGCTGTTTGATGAGCCGCAGTTTGCCGGCCAATTCGACTGCATCAAAAACAGGCAAGATCCCCGAGCGGGAACGTGCCCGCAGTCTTCTATGCTGACCCAGAGCAAAAATAACTTTTTCATCCGTGGCCACATTGGCACCGAAACGATAATGCAGAGATGACGCCTCGCCAAGCAATCCTGGAAGCTTTTCCCACAATGAATTTATTGGAAATACCTTATCGACGGCCAGGCTTCGCAATGCCTTTTCCGGCCCCATGCGCCGCCCCTCCCAAAGCTCAGCATGGGGGTCCTTTTCCCTTAAAAAAAGATAAACCCTGTCCCCTGCTTCATGGTGCGAAAGAAGCAACAGTGCGGACTCCGGCTCCTCAAATTCAGTAAGATAATGAAAAAAACTGTCCTGTCGGTAGGAGTGCTCCACTGAAGAATTTCGAAAGGCAGTCGGCTGCGAAAGCAGCAACAAGGCTCCACCCTGTAACAGCTCGGCCGTCCGGCCATGGCGGCTACGGTAATCGATGGGAAGTAGGTCCTGGTCGGTCATGGCTTGATCCATTAAATTAAGTGGTTCGAGGGGGTTAGACATCGCTTAAATCGGCTGCTATGCTTAGCTCTAAATCTCCGCGGATCCTACGATACCAGCGTTTATAAACCTTGAACACAGTCGACTGCAAGGATGCAACCATGATGAAAAGGTCAATCGCAGGGAAGTTAAGTCTTATCTCTCTTGTCACTGCAGCCTGCCCTGCTTTGTTCGCCGCATCCGGAGGACCGGTAACCATTGCGTGGGAAACCCCACCCCGTACGATTGACCCGCGCTTTGCGACCGACGCAGACAGTCAATACCTTGAAAATCTGACCCATTGCGCACTGGTCGGATTTGACCAGAATGGTGGAACTATCGGGGACCTTGCGGAATCGTGGAAATGGACCAGCCCCAAAGTGTTAACCGTCAAACTAAAAAAGAATGCGAATTTTAGCGATGGCACGCCGGTGAAGGCGTCCGACATCGAAGCAACCTATAGTTTCCTTACCTCCAAAGACTCCAAAACGCCTTCGCCACGCGCAGGTGCGTTTGCGGGCGTCGAAAGCGTCAAAGCCTCCGGTCCTGACACAGTAACTTTTGCCCTGAAAGATCCTGACGCAACGTTTGTGACTAATTTAGTCGTTGGGATCCTCCCCGCATCGATCGCGGGGGCAGAGATGATCACTGACATCTCTAAAATGATCGGATGCGGACCATTCCGAATAAAAGCACAGGATACCAACGGTATCGATCTGGAAGCGAACAAGCACTACTCACTTGGTAAAGCCCCCAAGGCATCCCAAATTACCATCAAGATCGTCCGCGATGAATCCACCCGGTTTTCCAAGCTGCAAAAAGGCGAGGTCGACTTAGTACAAAACCTCATCAACCGCGATCAGCTGAGTAGCATCGCCAAAACATCGCCTAACCTGAAAGTCGTCCGCAGGGCCGGCCTTAATACGACGTACCTTGGCTTCAATATGCGTAATCCAACATTGGCAAACCCCAAAGTGAGGCAGGCGATTTCGCACGCTATCGATCGCAAAGTCATCATTACACACGCCCTCAACGGGCTTGCGGTTCCGGCTGTAACCATGCTGCCGGCCAGCGACCCTTATACCGACTCAACGCTTACACAAATCACCCACGACCAGGCTATGGCCAATAAGTTACTGGACGAGGCGGAACTTAAATCACCAGGCAAAGGTCAACCACGATTCAAAATCTCCTACAAGACAACCAACAACATCACCCGCGTGACTATTGCAAAGGCAATTGCATCTCAGCTTAAAAAAGTCGGAATCGAAGTCACTGTCGAACCATTGGAATGGGGACGTTTCAAAGCAGACGTGGAGGCGGGTCGCGTTGAAATGTGGAGTTTGAGCTGGGTCGGGTTTAAAGACCCCGATATTTACCGCTTTGCATTTGCCACAGAGAGCTTTCCCCCCAACGGCGGCAACCGCGGGTGGTACAGCAACCCCAATCTCGACAAATTGCTCACAGAGGCCAGAACCGTCAACGACCCTGAAAAGAGAAAAGACCTCTATTCCCAGGTACAAAAAATCGTCGCCGGAGAGCTGCCATATGTCTTCCTGTGGCATGAGGAGATCTTTGCCGTACACAATCGTAATCTTCAAGGATTCGAACTCTACGCCGATGGCCGTTACGAATCCCTGAAACAGACTTTTAAACCCTGATGCTGACCTATTGCCTGCGCCGGCTTTTAGGGCTTTTTCCGGTGGGTTTTGGCGTTGTTGCCATCGTCTCGCTGTTAATTCACATTGTCCCCGGTGACCCCGTCGATGTCATGCTGGGAGCCTATGCAACCCTGGAGGATAAAACCCGTCTAAGGGCTGATCTAGGACTCGATGCGCCGATTCCTGTACAAATCGCTAACTATTACCGAAGTCTAATGACGGGAGACCTTGGAACCTCTCTGATTTACCGGGAACCTGTTACTTCACTTATTGGCCGACGAATTCAGCCCACGATTGAATTAGCCGTATGCGCCCTGGTGGTCGCTTTGTTCATCAGTCTGCCACTCGGAATTTACAGCAGCCTCCGCAAAGGCAAGTGGCAGGACTACGGCGCCATGGGGTTTGCCCTGCTCGGAATTTGCGTCCCTAACTTCTGGCTAGGTCCATTACTTGTGCTCCTGTTCTCGCTCCAACTGGGGTGGTTTCCTGTTTCAGAACGAGGAGCGCTCTCCTCTTATGTGCTACCTAGCCTCACGATGGGGATGGCACTGGCGGCAATTCTAAGCCGGATGACGCGAACCTCGATGCTGGAGAACATGCGGGAGGATTACGTCCGCACAGCCCGCGCCAAAGGTAACCCGGAACCCATCGTCATAGGCAAACATGTTCTTAGGAACGCAGCACTCCCGCTCGTCACCATCGTTGGCCTTCAGTTTGGAGTTCTGCTGACCGGAGCAATCATTACCGAAAGGATTTTTGACTGGCCAGGCCTCGGTACGCTCATTCTGGAAGGCATTTACAATCGGGATTACCCTTTGGTTCAAGGATGTGTCCTGATGTTTTCAGCGACCTACCTGCTGGTAAATTTAGCTACCGATATTTTGTACGGGCTGGTTGATCCCCGAATTAAGCTGAGCCGCTAACCCGAAGATATGGACAAATCTGCGCGATGAACGTTGGAAACAAAAAGTTAGCCAGAAAGTCCCTGCAAGACCCGCGCTTTACCTTCGGCATTGTCGTTTTGCTCCTGCTCACAGCTCTGGCCGTGCTCGCTCCGGTAATCGCACCATTTGCACCAGACGACATGGATATTTCCCTGCGGCTGTGCCGGCCGGACCGGGCACATTGGTTTGGATGTGATATCAACGGAGGAGACGTCCTCACTGCCATGCTATATGGGGCCCGTACGTCTCTTTATGTCGGCTTTCTGACGGTATTTCTATCCGTAACCCTTGGAGTCGTGATCGGGCTCATCGCCGGATACAAGCGGGGAGTTTACGAAACTGTTCTCATGCGCACGGTAGACCTGCTCATGGCGTTTCCTGGAATCCTGTTGGCAATGGCACTGGCAGCTGTACTTGGACCAAGTCTGCACAACGTCGTCCTGGCCATCACTGCCACGGGGTGGACCAGTTCCGCAAGGCTCATCAGAGGGCAGGTTCTAAGCATTGCAGAAAGGGATTTTGTCACTTCTGTAAAAGCACTGGGCGGGAATGACCTGCGGATTCTGTTTCGGCATATCTTGCCAGCAACCCTGCCTCAACTAGTCATTCATGCGACTTTTTCCCTTTCCGGCGTCATATTGATCGAAGCAAGCTTGAGTTTTCTTGGCTTGGGAGCACAGGATGGAGCTCCTACCTGGGGTGCCATCCTGGGCATGGGACGCAGCGTGTTACTGGACGCGCCGCATCTGAGCCTGGTTCCGGGGGCAGCGATCATGCTGACCGTCTTAGCGCTCAATTTTACCGGCGATGCCCTGCGGGACATCCTCGACCCGCGCGAGGCATAAAAAAAGGCGGCCCAAACGGGCCGCCCTGAATCCGTGCCTAAAGGCGAAGAAAACGGTATTACTTGACCATTTCCTTGAGGCCTTTGAGCGGACGAACCTTCACGACGCTGCGTGCTGGCTTCGCCTTGAAAACGATTTCCTGACCCGTGAAAGGATTGATACCTTTGCGAGCCTTGGTTGCCGGCTTGTGAACACGGGTGATCTTCATCAGACCTGGGACCGTGAAGATTCCGGGGCCTTTCTTGCCAACGTCATTACCGATAACGGTGCTGAGCGAAGCGAAGACATTGCCTACGTCCTTGCGGCTAAGGCCAGTCTGGTCAGCCAAAACAGCCAGAATGTCGCTCTTGGTGCGGGGACGGGTCGTAGCTGGGATTGGGCCCGGCTTATGAACCTTCGCAACAACTTTTGCGGCTTTAGCGGTTTTTGGTGCTGCCTTCGCGGTCTTTTTTGCCTTCTTCTTAGCTGCCATCTATATGGTCCTCCTGGAAAACAATATTGAGAAATGATTCGCTTCTGAAAACGATAAGGCCCAAACCACTAAAAATCAAGCATCAAACGCATTGAGTGCAATAAATACGAAACCGGCGAAACGGATTCACCCGCTTCGCCGGCTCTGATGCGATCCCTTAAAGCATAGGGTTTAGTAGCCCGGAGGCAACACGAAGTCATTGAGCGTCGTGTAATACGAGACTTGCGACGCATCAGAATCTTCGCTCCATTTCCATGCTAATTGCTTCGTTAAATAGTCATTGTCGAAGCGAGTATAACCATCGGTCAAACCTCTGCCCGGGCGATCGGTGCCCCACGAATTTTTGGCCTTTAGCAGAACCAGATCACCGTCCAGGGCTGCGGTTTTCACTTCTTCCGGCAAATCCCCTTCCGGGAGTGGACCATCAAAACCAGCCACGTTGGTGACAACATAGTCCTCCAGCACAACCATATGGCCGCCCTGGTGCCCGACACCGGCCTCGTCCACTTTGGATTTTTTGAAGGTGGCGTCCTCTGTATCAAGAGCA
>Ga0154020_10000990_pt1 | contig 35165 bp, 47 predicted proteins | sample Klosneuvirus_201_FD_109709 | JGI IMG/M metagenome (GOLD analysis project Ga0154020, IMG submission 109709) | Active sludge microbial communities from wastewater, Klosterneuburg, Austria - Klosneuvirus_20160825_MG | ecosystem: Engineered > WWTP > Aerobic digester > Activated sludge | place...
TGAAAGAAGATTATCATCGATAATTCAAATCACTTATTAGTGTCATTTTTCTTCATGTAACAACCCTAATGCAAAGGAAAATACCAATAATATATTCCATACTGATATTTTTTGCCAATCAGTTTTTGTTTGCACAAGAAATCAAAGTGGTGATTGTTGATTCCTCCGGACAAAGAGATTCAGTTGTATTTGGTTTCAATCCAAATTCAAAAATAGGGGAGGACCCTAATTTAGGTGAAATTAACTTGCATGGTACACCCATGAAACCATTTGAGATTAGAATAATCCAAAGAGATTCTCCAAGTTATTTTAACTGTGATTCAAATTACATTCCCAGAAGAGAAATTTATGCCAGCAATTTCGATTCTAAAATTAATATCAAACCCTTTGACCTTAACAATATTCAATCAAGAACTTTTGAAATAATAATTAAAAGTAAAAACTTAGCGAAAATATCATTTTCAAGTGAGTTGATAGATTTGGGCCTAGGAACAGATTATGAATTATGCCATGACACTTGCAGTGCTTGTGTAATCATGGAAATACTAGAATCCACAAAAGAATTTGATTTAATGTCGTTTAACCCAAGATTTATACAATTGCAAAAAATCAAACTCATTTCACAGAACATTAATACAGAAACTAAACTTGAAAAAATTTCTAACAATTACAAGGTGTATCCAATTCCTGCAAAGAATTACTTTTGGGTAGATAATCCTGAATTGGATATTTTGCAAATTGAGGTCTTTGATTTATTTGGTAAAAGTGTGCTTAAACAAAAAGTCAAATATAACGAAACTAAAGTTAAAGTTTCAATTAGCGATTTAGCAAACGGATCGTATTTAGTAAAGGTACAATCCGATAAAAAAACTATGACTAAACAATTACTGTTAGCCAATTAAGTATACAATCAAATATTTCTTGATAATTGATTTATTGAAAGCTAGGGGTTGATAATGCCAAAGACTGGTTGGGTAATTATTAAGAACATACCAATATAGAGGTGATAAGTAAAGTAATTCTGCAAAATATCAAAAAGAAGCTATATAATAGGTAACATCAGATTTGTCGGTTTAAGCGTGGAGCTGTGAACGGAATGGTTTTGATTCTCTAAGGTCTTCACATAGTTTTTAAAATTAATACATGAAAAGTCATGATAGAATTACTTGACATTATTATTAACTTATTTCAGGACACAATACAAGAAATTCCATTCACAGAATATGAAGAATTGGAAAGTAAACCTTTGGAGATAATAAAATAATTAATCTAATTTTAAAAGATCGGAGAAGTATCTCTTTCTGTTAAATCTCTTTTATGATATTTTACTAGAAGTGAATTTAATTCTGCTTTTGAAATTTCAACACCATTAATGGATAATTCATTTCTAATACCATTAAATAAATCATTGTTCTTCATTAATTCAAGATATGTATATCTATTTGCATAGTTACCTATAATAAATTCAATCATTTTTCGTCTTTCAATTGAATTCAAAAAGCCATATTTTTTTGATTGTATATTGTATTCATCTCTTTGAGACATTCGCAATAAATTAACTTCCCTACCTAAATTCTCTAATTGTGCTAGAATAAACTCACCTTCAGGAATTTTAGAATGTTGCATTGTAGCAGGAACAATTGTTTTACCGAAGGTCTTTAAAAAAGGGGAATATTGAGGTTCACTTATAGACTTAGTGTATGTTGCATTAATTCTTCGAATAAGTTCTTCCTTAAATTTCACAATTTGACTAAATCTTAATGAAGACGGATATGAAATGTGTTCTATAACACCTGTATCAAATGAATAACCTGTAGTTTCATCCTTTATAATAATTGTCGGTTTGTCAAAAGCCAATCTTAAGCCTAGTTCAAACATTACGTTTGGATTTTTTGAACTGACATCACATATAACCATTTCATTGTTATATATATTTGTAACAATCCTATCGTGAATTAATCCTATAGCTACATCATCACTAACAAGCTTAGGTTCAAAATCTGTTTCACTTACAGCTTCTGTTAAAATGGTTAATACATCATTCCAATGATCTTGTGGGTAATCTGGATGCGGGGATATAGGCATAATAATGCCACAAGTCATTTTTTTTGTTTCTGATTCCTGTTTTTCAATATCTTTTTTTACCATACTTAAACCAAATCTTTTTATTGATTTAATGTGTTTCTAACAAATTTTATGCCACTATCATCCAAGATACCCATTACAAATACCTTTTATTTTAGTTCATAGTTCTAATAATGGCGTCGCATTTATCCCTAAAAATATAGATTCCAATTCATTAATGATGATCCCTATAATCAGGGCTTTATATTAAAGGACTATTTTTATAACAAGAATAAATAAATTATGTACTTTACAGATCTTCAGATGTTTAACTTATAATAAATTAGACTTTTCTAATTAATATTTGTTTTATTCGGACAAAGAGAAAATATTTATTAATTTAGCAATATATTTTACTTATAAGTGAAACTTAAGTATTAATTTTACGTTTATGATTTAATTGGATAGATTTGTTGAAATACGAAATTGTTAAACTTGAACAGTTTAGCGGAAATCAAACTACAATTTATACGATTTTACCGTCTGGTGAACCTTTGACTTTATTTGAAGAATTTTTAGTTATGAATCAATATAAATACAATAAAGAAACAAAAGATATTATTAAAACTTTATATACAATTGGTCATCATACCGGGGCTAGAGAACAATTTTTCCGATTGGGAGAAGGGTCATGGGGTGAAAACATAGTAGCATTAAATGATAAACCAAATTGCACCCTTAGATTGTATTGTATTCGGTTTAATATGGATGTTATACTTTTAGGTGGAGGAGGACAAAAAAAGACAAGAAGTTGGCAAGAGGACCCAATATTAAATGACATTGTTAATAAATTAAAAATATATTCTAATGATATTAACAGAAAATTGGATAGTCATGATTTATTTTGGTCCCAAGATAAAAATGAACTGCTAGGCAATTTAAAAATAGAAGACAATGAAGAATTCTAAAAAAGCGAGAAATTATAAAAGTGAATTGATAACTAATTTGTTTCAACAAATTTCACCATTAGAAATGCAGCAATCTAAAGAAAAGATGCTATTATCTGCTAGAATTCATGACTTAATGATTCAAAAAGGTATAAAGAAGGTTGAATTAGCTAAAAGATTAAATAAAAGACCTTCTGAAATTACAAAATGGTTAAGCGGAACGCAAAATATCACAATGGATATTTTAACAATGATTTCATTTGAACTTAAAGTTAGCCTATCTGATCTTTTTTCTAACAAGCAAAATAAATTGGAATCAGAAATCCAATATGTGCATACTGTGTATATTCAAGTTCCGTCATTTTCTCCGAAAGTTGATTTTCCCAACGCTAATTATTTTAGTTTATATAATTATAATAATTCAACATTACATTAATTAGAATTTTTATAAATGAAAAAGCAAAAAGAAATAAAATCAAAGAATGTTTTTTTTATAAAGTCAATTGAAATATTGTCTTTCTCAATAAATTCTAAAGAAAAACCTTTACCAGAACAATTAACTTTTAAATTCAATGTGAGATTAGAATTTAAAACTAATGATGATTTAAACTATTTATATCTAATTACACACATTGATATTGAGAATGTTGATCTATCAATAATGGTCGGCCAACTTTCTGTAAGTTGCATTTTTCAAATAGAAAATATATCAAAGAAAATCAAGATTAAAGATAACCATTCTATAGACATACCCACTGAATTATTAGAGGAGTTAATTGAAGTTTCTGTTTCTACAACTAGAGGTGTAATGTTTTCTACTTTTAAAGGTACATTTCTACACAATGCAGTTTTGCCGATCATGGACGTGAAGCAGTTTGTTCCACTTAATAAATAATTTTTCACATTATTCCGTTCCTATTCCTCCCCATCCACTACCACTTCGTTCCGCTCCTGATGAGTAATAAGAACTCCCTTGAATTCCTTACTATATTTAGACATTTGAACGAACGTCGTCGTTACCTCCTCCTTTTCTTATCAAAAGACTTGATATTCTTGTCAGTAATTATTCCGTTCGCAAAACACCATATCACTTGCTGCATAAAGACATTTGAATGAGTACTTTCCAAATGACTTGATAACTACGTTGGTAGTTGGAAGAAGTACCCTGTGTGATATTCATTTCGCCAATTTCTGATATAGTAGACGAATTATAAAAATCCTTAGGCAAATGTATCCATTCACACGAATCCTACAAGGCCTGCCTTGCTCTGGGCTATGCTTTCATTTTTTATTTTTTGAAGAAAATAAAAAACGATCCACCTTGTAGGATTGGCTGCGCTCGCTGGTAGTTGCCTAAGATTTTTTTAATTCTAATTCTATTCTAAAACAAAAATGTGCTATATGAATGAAAGTAAATTTACCTTAGGTCAAACAGTTATGACTCGAAGCGTTTCGGATCTTGTGAGTGTCTCCGATAAGTTCAGCAGCTTTGTAATGAAGTGTATGTTTCGCCATAAAGCTTGTAATTGGGGTGATTTGGACCCTGAAGACATAGAGTGTAATAATCTAGCCCTGGAGTATGGTTCCAGGATCTTATCTTCTTATACGATTCCATTCTCATTTGAATTTGATCATAACAAGGTTTGGATTATTACTGAAGCTGATCGATCTTCTACTACTATTCTTTTTCCTAGTGATTATTAGTCACTAGGAAAATGGTTATATTGATGGTATGAAAAGCTGCCGATTATAGAACCTAAACTATAAGGTTGAATTTCGTTTTATTTTTTGTTTCTTATTTTGGAGAATTAGCCCTAATTAAAAATTTTAAACAAAACGTTCGTAAATACTCCAATAATGTCATATTTTTACGAAGTAAAGGTACGTAAAGCCAGATTAGTTATGCGTCATGCTTGGCGGCAGTGCGAACTCCAAACTGACTGCAAGAAATTAACTTTGACAAACTAAAATAAAAACGAGAAAGCCGAAAACCGAATAGTTTAATGAAATAAATTATAATTTTGCGGAATAAATTATTATTAACAATATAAAATCAAATAATTATGGGAAACACCATACAGAACGTAAAATTGATGTACGCAAGTGCACCACGAAATCTCCAAATCACAATTCCTCTTATCCAGCAGGGAAGCTACGATACTGCGGATATTAAAAGTAGACTTAAAGCAGCAGGTGTTACTGACGAAGAACTTCCATTCGTCATTTTTAGTCCGGTCGAGTTTCCGGACCAACGAAATATGCCAAAAGATTTTCCATTGATTGTGAACCCTAATCAACCCCCGCCATTCCCTACACCATCAGGTCCAGGTGTTTCGCCTCCTCTAGATTCTGTATTTGGAGATCTAACCTCAGTGAAAGTGTCAAAAAATTGGCGACAGCTTACCGGAAGAAGCTATTGCATGAGTCGGGCGGACGGACAAGGATATGTTTCCATGTTAGATTTACCTCCTGCAAACTTTGTAAATAAAGACGATTATTCTATAATCCAGGATGGAAAACTAGAATTATGTTTTGGTCTTCGCTGGCGTCTGAATACTCCTCAATTTATTGCCGATGGCGGAAGTTGGAACAATGTAATAAGATCTAAGCATGGAATGAGTACGACCACAACCTATTCTATTTCAGCTACCGTTGGTTATGCTGCTGACGGTATATCAGCAGCACTAAGTGCGACTTTTGGACAGACATTTGTTGTATCTAGTGAAACAGAAGTTACTACAACTGTCAATGTGCAACCTATAGCTGGAATGAGTCAAACCGCTACCGAATGGGATCTTCTTCGCTGCTATGTTGTAAAAGTCAATGGTGTAATCAGAGATAGCTCAAATCCTTTTACTGTCTTATATACGGATAAAAAAGGTCAACACACACTTCGTGATACCTGGACAGGGCAATACGACACAATATCTAACCAGCCAACCCTTAGAATTTGGTCATGGAAAGATTGAAGAACCTAATGCACCACTTATTCTTAATTTAATTACCATGAGTAATTATAAGGAAGATTGGCAAATACTAGCGTCAATGGTTGCGAATGCTTCCGACATAATCATCGAAGCTAAGGAAATTAAAGAGGACATGCTTCTAAAGGACGATCTTAATATTAGTTCGCTTATGTCCGTTAATCTGGTGGTTGATTTGGAAAAAGCATTTGATATCAAAATTAGAGAAAGTGACTTTAGTTCTATTTTGAATGTTGGGGATCTTTGGCGACTCGTTATTTCGAGAAGATCAGAATCGTCATGAATCGAAGTAATGAAATTCGGGTAATGGTAACAGGTGTAGGTATAGTCTGCGCGTTAGGAAATAATTATACCGATGTAATAAAAGCACTAGGGTCTGGAAAAAGTGGAATAACCAGTACTCCCGAATGGCAGCAATATGGAATTTCGAGTTTGATATCCGGCAAATCTAGTATTGACGAAAACACAGCGTTGAATTCGGTCAGTACTGAGTTACGGTATTGTATGTCAGAAACAGTCAAATTTTGCGCAAGCGCGGCATTAGATGCTGTAGCAGACGCAGGTATTGATAAATCCCTGCTCCAAAATAACAAGGCTGCATGTATTATTAGTAACGGTGATAGTAATACTGCCGGCTGGCTGAAATCAGCAGAACTTGCCTTTCAAGGTAAATCCCGACAAATATCTCCATTTACTTTGCTTCAGGGTATGTCAAATAACGCAAGTGCTACCCTTGCAAGTATGTTAGGTATTCGTGGTCCCAGTTTTTCCATTTCCGCGGCATGCGCAAGTTCAGCACACGCCATTGGGCAAGCCTTCTGGCTTATTAAATCAGGTATGATAGACGTAGCAGTAGTCGGAGGTGGGGAGGCAATTAACGAAATCATTGCGGCAGGCTTTGAAGGTATGCGCAATGTTTTATCTACAAAATTCAACAGTACGCCTCAGAAAGCATCCCGCCCGTTTGATAAAGACAGGGATGGCCTCGTTTTGAGCGGTGGTGCTGGTGTTATTATTTTAGAATCAGAAGAACATGCAGCAAGACGTGGTGCCCGGGCAAGAGCAGAAATAATTGGTTATGGAGCAACAAGCGATGGTTATAGTCTCGTATCTCCTCTAACTGATGGTGCAGAAGCAGCGAATTGTATGTCACTAGCCATGGAAAACGCTGGAATTCCAAAAGAGGCTATCAATTATATAAATACTCATGGTACGTCCACGGTAGCAGGCGATCGGGCTGAAACTATGGCGTTTCGTAAGGTGTTTGGTACCTCCATCCCTCCTTTTTCGTCTACAAAATCTATGACCGGTCATTCTCTTTCGGCTGCTGGAGTGCATGAAGTTATTTTTTGTATTGGGATGCTTGAAGATGGTTTTATGGCACCCTCTATCAATATTGACAATATCGAAAAGGACTTCGAAGATCTACCCATTATTCGAAGCACAGTGTTCGAAAAACCAAAGATAATAATGTCAAATAATTTTGGTTTTGGTGGTACAAACGCAAGTCTGGTGCTGCAACAAGCAGATCAGAAAAATTAAGACTAATTTAAAACTTACTAAAATAAAATCATATGAGATCCGACTTTAATACTTGGTCAACAAACCTAAAAAAAAATGAAATTGCCTTTAACTCTTTTAAATCTATTGGCGCTGATATTACCGACCTGATCGATAATGGTATATTTGAGGACAAAACATTCTCAAATGACAATATATTTGACGCATTCATTATGGTTTTAAATAGAAAAAATTGTAGATATGATCCTTTTGCTGATAAGAATCAGCTACTTCTTGAGAATAGATTGAGTTGCTTCGCTGCCACTGATTTATTTTTGGGTGTAATTCTTTATTTTAGTATTGGTGCGAGAGAATTCGAGTATGTTCACCTTACTATGCCTATTTTAGCGCCACCTTTTCCATGGAACGCACCAGTTAAAATTCGGTCAAATATTACTCAAGGAGGTGGGGGTGGACGAGTGTTGTTTAGAAATCATGATATTTTAGCTCTTGATTTGATTCAATATGACGTTCTAAGTGGTACCAGAGCAGTGAATCTTCCTCTTATTCAAGGAACTTTGAATAGCGCTGACCCAATAATCTGTCAGTTTGATGTGAATAATCAGAACTATATTTTTACTTTCACAGGTGATAATGGAACGCTTGCAGAATATACAGTCAATCCGAATTTAGACTAATGCTCACCAGTATTCCAAATAATGAAGAAATTGACAAGTACAATTAGAACTATAAGGGTTTAACCTGACAGGTCGTTGCGCCATTTCGCGCATCACCTGTCAGGTGATGGGAAGGAGTATCCGGATTTTATCTATATTGACAAAACTATGCAGCAATTGAAAGGCACTGGTAACATGCGACTTATCCAGAATAAAACTGCTCTGGACAGCATGATTGTCTATGATGCCAACATTCGTGATTATATGCTTGAAGGTTATATAATAGGAAAAATTTTTGAAGATTACCTGAATTTATTTTACGAAATTCTTGACATGCAAAAGCTAAAGGCAGATTTGAAATTGCATACACCTGAAGAGTTAGAAAGAGCAGGAAAAAATTACTTGATAACCAAAGACCCTGAAAAGTTCACCAGATTTCGTAACAAACTCTATCTTTTTCAGGGTTATTTCAAATACAATGCAGGTCGTGAATCGGAGATAAAAGAAAAAGCCGTCAGGCTTATTCAGGTTTTGAAAAAAGAATATCATCTTGATTAAATGTTGGAAGAAAGTAAACGACACATCTTCGTGGGAAAAGTAGCACGAGCGCATAACTAAAAGGAATGTTGACGCCATTCGAGATAAAGCTAAACCTTTTGACGGAAGCCAAACGGAATGGCGTCAACATTCCTTTTAGTTATAGGGCATTTTAAAACGACATCCCCGAATTCAATAACTTAACGCAACATAATAACAAAACTATCGAATATTATTTACGGTTTGACAGTCAAGTTATTTCTGTTAAACAACGTTTATTTTGTTATGAAAATAAATAAAACTAACGTCTAAAACCGTTTTGTTTTAGATGAATATTTTTGTTTACCTTTGACACTATAATAAATCAAATATAATAATTATTTAACGTTTGCATAACATTTGCACACAATCAGGACTTTAATATTGATGTGATAAAAAAATTAACTTTAAACAATTTAATATCATGAACAATCAAATAGAAAATTTAGTATTTAAAGGAGGTGGAGTTCTAGGTATTGCTTATGCAGGAGCCATTGAAGTGCTTGAGTTAAAAAACATTCTACCCAACGTAAAACGTGTAGCCGGAACATCAGCAGGTGCAATTACCGCAGCACTGGTAAGTTTGCGTTATACTTCCGCACAGATTACCACAATTGTAAATCAAACAGATTTTAAATCTTTCGAGGATGGCGGACTTCTTCCTGATGCTTTGCATGTGTTGAATAAATATGGTTTCTATAAAGGAGATGCTTTTTTACAATGGATGAAAACTCAAATTAAAAATACGGGTTTAGATGAAAATGCAACCTTTAAAGATTTTGAGAACAAAGGATGCAGAGAATTACATGTGTTTGCTTCTGACCTTAATACCAAAGGACTGAGGGAATTTTCTACAGAGTTAACACCAAATGTAGTTGTGGCTGAAGCAGTAAGAGCTTCTATGTCTATTCCATTATTTTTTGAAGCATGGCAGTTCAGAAACAATAACCCCGACAGTCATATTTATGTTGATGGAGGTATGTTGTATAATTACCCAATAACCATTTTCGACACCGAAGGTGATGCTAATCCTAAAACGATGGGCTTTTTTCTCTCCAATTTAGGAAAACCTGCTCCTCCGGATAATCTTACAACAGGACACTTTATTGAGTATGTAAGAAATTTAGTTGATGGAATGTTAGAAGCGCAGGTAATAAATTTCCTGCACGATCCTGATGAAGAAAAACTTTCTGTAATTATTGATAACCTTGGGATTTCACCAACAAATTTTAAATTGACAGACGATCAAAAAACAGCTTTGTTTAATTCAGGCAAAAAATATGCAACGGAGTACATTACAAAGAACTTAACCGTACCAGCTTAATACATTTTCTCTTTCGAATCATGTCAAAAAATGGAAGGATTCAAAATAGGATTGATCCAAAAAGTAGCCAAAAGTTGGCGAAAATAATTTCCCAGCCATTATCATGTGATATTTATAAAGCGATGCTTATAAAGAAATTCATGTCACTCCTATTCCAAATCAATAAATATAAAAATTGTCAAACAATGCACTCACGCCAACCACCGACAAAGCTTAAACCGCAAATCCAAAACAGGCGGCTGCTGCGTGAGTTCCAATGATCGGAAAAAAAAAATGTAAAAAAATTAAGGCATGCCTCAAATCGATGGATACTCTATAACATTTCCAATTGTTGCAGGAAAATTTCATCCAAACAAAATAGATATTGATATTAAGTCGGTAGTAGGCACATCGTTCTACATCGGAAATGGGTTTTATATTACTGCTGGCCACGTTCTAAAAGAAGCTTCCAATTTCGAGGTTTTTGCATTAGGAATTACAAAATCTCTGAAACCTTGGCTTGCAGCAAAAATTGATTCAATAGAAATTAAAGAAGAAATTGATATTGGGGTATTCAAGGCCCAACATATAATAAGTCAAGCATATCCTTGGGAAAAAAATTATGTTGGCAACTTAAGTGATGTTATGGTTTCAGGATATCCCCATGCATTGTACAAAGAAGAAGCAAGCATATATAGAAGAGATTTCAAAGGATACATTATTACACGAAGACCTTATCAGCGATTGGCATTGAAGCCACACATTTATGAACTTTCTATAGCCTGTCCTCGAGGAATTTCTGGCTCGTTTGTAATTGATGATAGTACGGGCAGAATTTGTGCAGTCGTAATAGGAAGTGATAAATCTGAAGTAGATCTCCATTACATGACTGAAGAAATAATTGAATTTGAGCACAAACACACTTATCATAAGACCGAAACAAGTACGTATGGGATTGCAATCGCAACAAAAGATTTATTGAATTTAGAATTTGAATTACTGAATGGTAAACTAGAGGATCATTTAAAAAAACAGAACATTCTGGAGGAATAAATGCCTATAACATAGGGCTATAGGCAATGGCGGAATATCGTTTACTCGAAGATTCCTATCTTGAAATAGATTAAGGCTGTCTGGAAGTTAACACCATTGAGCAGCCACTGCCCATGGCCTTGATTTAGAGGATGTTTACGTTAGGATGCAGTTTTTTTTTAAAATTAATATTATGGCTAAGCAAAAGACACTTGAACAAATCAAAAGAATTGAATTAAGCCACAAGCTTACAAAATTAAGACTTGAACGAAATCTGAATCCTTATTCGATTGCTAAACTTGCCAAGCTTAATCCAAGCGTTACCTTATCTATTGAATTAGGATCTACAAATTTTTCAATAGATTCATTCCTTAAATACATTGATGCATTGGATGTTGATATTCAATTTGTCGATAGATCTTCGACCGTTTCCTGACATTATAAGTTTTAAATTGCTTTATTAGGTAGTAACCTGTATTATCCTGCTCTAACCTTTACAATCCCGATATCCCAAATTTTAGCTTATCACCTTTGCATATATGCGAGGAAGCTGTATTCTCAAGTTAATAGGTATTGGATTTATTGGGTACTACTTATTCAATAAATTCACAAGCAAGATCTCGGATGGTATCTCCTTCGAGAAAGCTCGTCTAAAATGGGGATCTCTTACTATTAATGGGATTTCTATCACTGTAATTCTTAGATATTTCAATACTAATGGTTTTGGAATTCCTATTGATGGATTCGAAGGCCAGTTAATGTATGGAGACATTCGACTCGCTCAAATCTCTTTGCCTTTTCCTGTTACACTTGCTTCTAATGTTGGCACCGATATTAATATCAATGCAACGATTTTCTGGAATCAACTGGCCGACAATATCGTGACCCAAATTCAGAATAAGCAGCTGTTACAACGTATTAGAATAGTAGGTCGTGTGATCGTGAAGGGTGTTAGCGTACCTGTAGATTATCAATTAGAGATAATCTAGACGAATGGCATATATTAGTTCTTTGACAAATCTGGGTGATTTAATACCACGTCCTGACATGATAGATGATACCATACATGAGGACGGTACCACGATAGATATTATTCAGACTATCCTAATGGCTGATGGATTCAAGTCTCACATGGCAGCTCGAGAGATGAAGGAATTATCAGTTCAATTAGTTGGTGAGAATGATTATCACACATTGATGAATGTTTGGGATTTTGTACACCATAATATTAAGTATAAAGATGATCCACGAGGTCATGATCAAATTAAAAGTCCTCAAGGCTATGGTGTGATAGGGAAGGGGGTTGCAGATCATTTTCCTCGATGATAGGATCTATCCTAACGAATTATAAGAATATAGGGTGCTCACACAGATTCGTAGGATATGATCGTAAGCTGATTGATTATACACATTTGTATGTCATAGCACACTTGAAGAATAGACCAGTAATAATGGACAACGTCCACACCAGACTTAATGAAGAATTGCCTTTTGTATTAGATAAAGATTATAAAATGACTCAGATTTCTCACCTTCATGGCATTGCGCCTAATTCCAATCTTAGCGCAAGACAATTACAAGTGATAAGGTTTACTGGTGCTCTAGTATAGACTATTAGTGAATTTTCATTGAAGGTATTCCGGACTGGAATACAGACTGGAATATCATTGCCAAAATAGGGAAGGAGTTAGGGTTCTCATGGGGAGGGGATTGGAAATCCTTCAAGGTTAAACCCCACTTTGAAATGAATTTTGGCCACAGCTTAGCTGACCTAAAATCTAGATATAACCAAGGGCTTATAAAAGACGGATATGTCATTCTAACAGCCTAAAAGAAGCGATTTTTGTAGTTTAGTCATCCACTGACGGCCTTGGTAGAAAATACCAGGGCTTTTTTATATTAATTTATAAATACAGGAAAAATCCCCCTTCTATTTTAACTAATTTGAATTAATTTTGTCTTAAACTTGTTGATATATTATAAAAACATTTGTGTAACTGGTGTATAAACATAAGAATATCAAGTGTTTAACATACTTATAGATGATATTATGATAATTTTAACGCGTTTAGTATTAATTAATAGTACATTTGCACCATTAAATCAATTATTATGAGCAATTTTTTTGAAAAACTTAAAACCTATTTTGAGGAAACGCCACATGATAAAGTCTTAGATGATTGGAATAAAACCGAAGTACTTAATGATGGGGGACCTACCGTAGAGGAGTTTATAGCAAATTCTCATTTATGCTATAGTTACTTTTGTGAAAGTGAAGACCATCAGTTTACAAGTTTTAATAAAAATAATTTAAACCCGAATTTTTCTTCGGGTTTTTTTTTGTTAATAAATAAAATTAATCATGGAAAATGCTGCTTTTAAAATTGTAAAATATAAATTTGACAAAGTCAATATTGATTTATCAAATTTTATCTCTGAAAATATTTTATTAAGTTTCACAACAAGGGGAATATTTAAACCCAAACAATCAGAATATGAATTAATTTTTATAATTGAAGCTTATAATGATGACAATAAACATAAACCTTTTTTGATGGTACAATGCATTGGAAATTTTAGCTTTGAGCAGGTTAATACGATTGAAGAAATTCCAGATTTTTTTTATAAAAACTGCATAGCCATCTTATTTCCATACTTAAGAGCTTATATTAGCATCATAACATCTCAAGCAAATATTCCAGGTATTATGTTACCTACACTTAATTTATCAAGCTTAGAAAATGAATTAAGAATTAATACCACTATTCAAAATTAGTATATTTTGGCCATTAAAAGCATATATCAAACATTAGAAATTAGAGGCAGAATAAATGATTTAGCAAAAAATGGACCATATATATGTAGTTGGGATAACAGTTGGCTTGGTGATGGTTTTTATTTTTGGGACACTTTTATTGATAATGCTCATTGGTGGGGAAAAACTAGAAAATTTGAATCTGGATATATAATATGTAATGCTAAAATTGATTATAATGAAATTGATTGTTGTGATTTAGTTGGTAATACAGAACATATGTTTATGTTTTCGGATACATATACATTAATGAAAAAAAAAGGATTAATTACTACCGATACCACAGTTAAAAAGCTAATTATTTATCTAAAATTTACATTAAAGATATTTAATTTTGAAGGAATCAGAGTTTATTGCCCAACAAGTAAAAAATTTAACTCAGAATATAGTTTAAATTTATTTTTCGAACATAATAGACCATGGTTTATAGATTTTAAACCCGCCATACAAATTTGCTTATACAGTAAAAATAGTTTAAATCTAAGAGATTATAAAATTGTATTTCCAGATGAGTATATAGAAGGATATCTAGTTTAAAATTCTCTGAACATACTTTCAAAGGCTAATTTTAAGGGCCGATCGAACAAATCATTCTAATAACATGAATAAAACTTCAAAAAATAAAATATCCAAACAAAGTAAAATATTTAAACCTCTGACTCATCTAAAAACCCTCCGCTGTACAATACTGCATATAAAACAACTTGACCAACCCTAAATTCAACAGAAGTTGATTCTAATATTTCTACTTTGGTTTCTGCACCGCCCAAAAACTTATATGTTATTAATGTGCCGTCTGCCTTTTCTACTTTATATGATCTTCCAGGAATTGTATTCATGATATTTAACTTTTTTTCTTATGCTTAACAAAGTATCCTTGACGCAAACCTTCATCGCTAAATTCTTTTGAAATAAACAGTAATTGTAATGTCATAAGGAGTAATTGAATCAGCATTGTAGATTTGCGCACCTACATCTGTTAACATACCCTCTCTTTCTGCATGAAGATTAATTTTAATATTAGTAACCTCCATTAAGTGATCTTCTATTTTTAATTGATCGCCAATTTTAATTGTTTGAATATTAAAATAGCTATCAGCCGGTGGTAAAAAATGCTGTGCAGCCTCTCTTGAATAAAAATAACCCAATTCTGCACCTTTCTCATTCATAAAATGAAATCTTGCTAGTATATCAGCCATAAAATTTAATTTTGTTAATCAAATATACGTAAATTTGGCTAAATTTCTTATAAATTTAGTTTACATACTAAAACAAATAAGAAAAGACCAATTTAGTCCTTTTATTAAATGCTTAAAATGATTTTACCTAATCTAAAAGCCAATTCGTTCGTTTGTCCACATTGTAGTGTTTTTGCACAACAAACTTGGTCAACAAGTATTCAGTGTTACTATGATGATTTTGCACCTAATGAACAAACAACATATCATAGAGACTATTATCTAGATAACACTCAAATAGTTAAATGTAAACAGTGTCATAAAATATCAATTTGGATTAGCGATTCAATGGTATTTCCTTTGACTGGCAATGTTGAACATGCTAATCCTGATTTGCCTCAAGAAATTTTGGATGATTATAATGAGGCAAAAGGAATAGTCAATATTTCACCACGAGGGGCTGCAGCCTTATTAAGGCTAGCCTTACAAAAACTTTGTATTCAGATCGGCGAAAAAGGAAAAAATATAAATGATGACATTGCGAGCTTAGTGAAGAAAGGATTACCAGTTCAAGTTCAACAAGCCCTCGATAGTATAAGAGTAATCGGAAATAATGCAGTCCATCCAGGTACACTTGACATAAAAGATAATAATGAAATTGCAATACAACTATTTAGATTTATTAATGTAATTTGCGAATATTTTATTTCTCAACCAAAGAGAATAAATGAAGTATTTACTAGTCTCCCAGAAAAAGATATTATTAACATTGAAAAAAGAGACAAATAAAAGCTTTCTGAATTAATAATATTTTAAATGCTTTTGACAATTAATACATATTTTTAATTTTTATACGTTATAACGATACCACCCGATGTAACCAAATACCCTTTCTATATGTCGAAACGCAAATTGACTATTTCGTCTAGTTACCCCCAATCCAAAACAGAAGCACTTGAGAATCTTACAGAAATTTATGTATCGAGCTGTACTAATTCTATAGAAGTTTTGGCCCCAGTGCAGGAGTGCAAAGCGAAATTTTACCTTTATTTGTGCAAACTCCTTCAGAAATCATACAAATAACACTACGACGACCTTCTATCTATAGAGGTTTTTTTTATCCTTTGAAATAGGTTAGGATCTCATGTTGAGAGTACTATTTTAACCTCTTTGAATTGCACTTTAGTCTAACCTTACTTGTGATTAAGTTTTTCTCGAATTCTTTCAAATTCCTAAACTCCACGGTAATTAGTGGTTACCAGATATCTGCTTAGTTTAATTTTTTTTTGGAAATCCCATGATTAAGAACTGGTATATTTCAAGAGCCTTTCTTGGAGTATAAGCTACTATTTAACATCGATAAATTTCGATACTCTTGTCCCATAATTTATAGTACGATTTCAACTCAATAAATTTAACCGTTGTATCATAACGTTTTATGATCCGTAATTTAAAGCTATTACAAGTGCGGTTCTTGCGAAACTTTTAAAGTCTAAAATGTTACTGTTTTTTATGACTATCTAGAATCTCATAGAGTCTGTCAGCTTCCCTTTGAGACCTAACTAGTAAATCTTTTGTTTTCTCTAGTTCTGTTTTAAGTAACATAACCTCAGATTCAGTATAGGATATTTCTACGTTGTTACCTTTATTTTTATAAATATTTAACAATGGAGTGATGAAATCATGCTTCAAGAGTAACGATATCTCAATTAAATCAACGGTATTGCCATAGTAAGGTAAATTTAAACGATGGTAAAATCCTACTTTACTAATTTTTAGCTTCTTAGCAACCGAAACTATGGTTGTTTCTGGATTTAATTGAAACCATTTTTTAATACTTTCTCCCAGATTTAAGCCATAATCCTTACATTTAGTGCTTAATGGGTCTGATTTTTCTACTTTTTTTTCTTTTACTTTTTCCATTTTATTAATTGCTTGACACTCACAATATTACAACATCAAATCTTAATTAATATTTAAAAGTATAATAAATATTTCTTAATTTTTGTAAACATATTTTTACCTTTGGTTAAATTTTAATATATGAATATTAGACAAACTATCACCCAAAGGACGCGAGTGACAAGAAAAAAGAAACGAACAATGCCTGGTGGAAGGCTTATTCTGCAACCAAAACACCCAAATACAATATTAGCATTCGTATCCAAGAAGCATCCTGAATTATTGCCCATGCAAATTAATCTTTTCAATCGAAGTCCATTGCGATTGATGCTACAAGAAATAGGGATTGGACTTAATACCTGGTCACGTATTCTTAAAAATACAACCATCATGACTACAGATGAAATGAAAGACATTGCTAGATTCCTTAAATGTAAGCTTGATGACCTTATATAGTATTAATCTAATCAAGAGACAAATCAGAGCGTTAATGCGCTCTAAAGTCATTAATCACCGTGATAAGGATATCATCTTGGAGTTCTATAATAAACTCCTACTAAGATTCAAATAGGAATACTACGAAATCCAATTTAAATACTACAATCTTATCCAATGACGACTTTTGCACAATCAGAAATCAAAAGAATGAATTACGATCCCATCACTATGCAATTGAGCATTAATGTGGATCCTGAAGGTGCTGGCAAAGTGAGAATGTGCGCCTTGTTTGCAGAAAAAGAAGATGGAAACCTTGCAATATTTTTTCCAAATCTAAATGGATATCTCAAAGTAGTTAAAGAAAGTAAATCATACAGACCTAAGTTCATCACCAAAATTAAAAATGGCATAGACGATCATGAATGGGATTATGGTCCAAATATGGAAGGTTTGGATTTATTCATTCCACCACACATATTTAATAGCTATAAATCGAAAATTGAAATTAAGCATCTAATAATAACAGATGATCCAATCACGGCCTATATCTTATGTAATAATGAAATTCCTGCCATTGCTATTCCTGGTGTACCTTTTTTGAAAGACATCGCCATTCCTAACCAAATAGTTGATTCAATCCTAGACATCTGTACTGAATGTTCAGTGTCTAATATAACATATTTAGTTCCTTCAGATATTCTAGATGTAACATGGATCGAAAACATTGATCTTGGTATAAGGCCTAGGCGTATATTCAATTCTCTATGGAACATATATCTTAAAATCTGCTACAATAGTCAGATTCGGTTATTTTTTGCATACCCACAAGAGAAGCATCCAAATAAAAGAGTCTGTAGATATTTTATTGATGAGAATGATCATTTCACTATTCAGACAATCAAGTCTGAACTATATACCAAGAACCCAGAACGAGGCCTTTTAATTGTCCATGACCTGAAACATCCTAAAATGTCAGAGGTCAAAAAAATATTTTCCATTGATGGCACAGGAGCCACTTTCTATGAAACATATTGCAAAGAAATTCAACAAAACCAATTCATATATAATCGTAGTGTCTTCCAATTCGACTTTGATGAACTCAAAGCTACTTATGTAAAGTCCATGGAGTCCAATCAATTCATATGTATCAATGGCACATACTTTATCAAATTAGTTATTGAAAATGAATCTGGATCTAAATCAACATTATTAGAGAAATTCCCTGAAGATGCTTTTGCAAAGAAATTTACACGTTTAAGCAAGGACACCATCAAAGTCTTAAAATCTGATATTTCATTTTATGATAAATCAGGCAACAAACCTGATCACATCAATTATGTTCAAGATTGGGAAGTCATGAATGAGGATACAGGCGTTCCTTCTAAATATTATAATACCTACTCGAAACTATTACACAAACCCAAAAAAGGAGATTGTCAAATTTCGTTAGATTTTTTAACGCACATATTTGGCTCTCATGAAATGACCCACAAAGGAGTTACCTACAAGGGTTATGAATTAGGTTTAGATTATTGCAAACTTCTATATTGTAGACCTACTAATTTTCTTCCCATTTTGTGTTTAGTGTCACAGCAAAGAATCACTGGTAAAACAACATTCTGGGATTGGAAAAAGGAAATTTATGCAGCCAATGCCACTTCAATATCAGCGAATGACATTAATTCACAATTCACTGGCCTTTATGCTGGAAAGCTACTTGGTGTATTCGAAGAAACATTCATTGACAAAGTATCGACAGTTGAGAAATTAAAAGAGCTGGTTACATCTAAGAAAGTTAAACTAGAAAAAAAAGGTATTGATTCCTTCGAAGTTTACAATTATATCAAAATAGGTATATCATCCAATAAAATAAATAACTTCGCCCCTGTAGACCAGGAAGAAGTAAGATTCTGGGTAAGAGATATTCCACCTATACCTGGTGGTGAAAATGTAAATTATAAGCCAACATTATTTCAAGAGATTCCAGCATTCCTTCATCATTTACAAGAAATAGATTATCATACCGATAATGAGACTAGATCATGGTTCGCCAATGAATTAATCTATACTGAAGCGCTAGGAAACATCAAAGCTAAATCAAGACCACAGAATGAGATTCTAATTGAAAGATCTATTCATGCTTATATGATTCAATTCAGACGTACGTGGTGCAATCTATCCGCTAAAGATATCCGGGATATTTGTGATGAGAAGGACCTAACATTAAAGTCTATAAATTATGTACTAGAAACACGATGGAATAAAGCACCAACCAATAGAGGAAATAAATACATTCATTATTCAGAAGGTGCATACTCACAGAATCATGATGCAGTTCCAATCCATGAAGAATACCGCAAAGGTGAATATTATACATTTACATTATCAGATTTCTGCAGACCCCATCAAATCATTTATGATCAATACAAGTTAAATGATATCATTGAAATGGGTGATCACGAATCTATGAAAACCGCACATCCATTTTGGAAAAATGTACGTTGGGAAGATTTTAAGAATTTACAAAAATTTATTGATCAGAAAATAGACCTTAATAAATTGAGACAGGTTTTTGATAATTGTAATTCACTGGAAGAATTCAGTATTGAGTACAAAAAATCCTTTGAATTGATTCCTTTCTAAATTGATAATTTTTATAAGAATAAATTATATTTTGTCTTCTATATTCATTAGTTTTGCTTTTATAAGTGCGGCCAATTTCGTTAAGTGTTCATCGTTATGGATAAATAATTCATCTAAAATTTCATGAATCCTTTTAAGAATAATATCATAAGGCATATTCTCTGTACTTCTTATATACATACTTAGATGATCTTTTTCTAATCTATTCAACTGTTCAAGAGCAATTTTTAAATTATTTGCTGTTACACCGTTTACAATAATTTTAGCTTGTCCTTCCAGCAATGAAGCCTGTTTGAAATTTTTTGCTGCCAATAAAGCAAATAGTGCTGATTGCAAAAAATCATTATGATTAGCAAAATAATCTGATATTATAAAGGAAGCATTGCCTTCTCCATTATAAACTACTTTTTTTAATTCCTTAAACTCATTTTTATGCTTATCTATTTCAATATTTTGCTCGATGATCTCATTTCTATTGTTGTTGGTTTCGCTGTTTGTGTAGTTCATGCATTCTTCTTTCACGCTATTTATATGAGCTATAAAGAACGTAGTCCCGACAAATCCAAATACAGCAAAAAGGATCGTAACAAATAAAATAACCCAATCGGATAATAAACTCAATTGGTTTATATACGCTTCTTTCTCAAATTGAAGATTTACTAATTCATTTTTTAAACTATCTCTATTTGAGTTTGACAAATTTTCTTTACTATAAATAGTATGTATTATTGTTGTAATCTGATTATTTTTTTTATTAGAAGACTGTGAATATAATATTGCTAAAATAGATAAAACTATTGCAATTGCTGCGACAACACCATATAAACGAACTATGTAAGATTTCATGTATTTTGCTTTAACTTCCTAATTCTCAACAAAATGCATACCAATTAATATTTAAGGAATCCTTTTTCCTTATATAATATTTTAACCATCCCATAACTAAGTATTCAGATTCTTACCTTATCTTTGTTTCGACAAAGTTTATTAATAGTATGGTGCGGCAGCTAATAATTTCCGCATACAGGCATATGTTATAAAGATTCAAGGATTCGGCAAGTAGCTGAAAGTGCTGCATCTCATATGCCCACCGTGGTAATAGACTTTGTCAAGGACCGATTCCTTTTTGTAATCAATTTTATCTAAATATGACAAAGTCTAGATTTCCTTCAAACACGGCTAACAAAGCCACAACTTCAAATCCAGTATTGGCCGTAAGGTCAGAAATTATTCCATTGCATCAGATTACTCTACGATGCAAACAGTCAGAGGCATTGGACCGTCTCAATTCTTGGTACCATTCATCCATGACTGATGAAGTGAATGAGATGAACACATTCCAAGAGAAAGAAGACAATGCTTTATTCTTCCTAGACATGGCCGTAATGATTCGGTTCGTCTATGCTAACTTTTCAGAGTAACTAAAGATTATTTGTGAAAGGATCTAAGGCCTATTTAGTCTTAGGTCAAAAGGGCCTCTCTGGAGGCCTTTTTTATTCTTATTTTATTGGTTAACAATACTTTATGAGTATCTAAATAATTATAAATATGCAGTTTGAGTTAATTATTTGTAACATAATATTGATTTTCGTTACATTTTGTGTATTTTCTATAGTAGATTTGCGTTGTAACTATGGTGCAATTGGTTTATCTACAAATATAAAAAATACCCGTTTATGCTTACTGATAAGCAGAAATTAAGTAAATCAAAAAAGAGTTCTCATGTGAGACCTGAGGATTCTCATTTAAAACCAACTGGTAAGGCTGTTTTTCATGATAATGCAAAAAATGACCCTACTGGCAAAGTAATTGGAGAAATCCAAACAATGGTGAATGCGTATTCTGAAGATCTAAACACTAGCATTGAACTTCATAAACTTGGGGCTAAAACTGAATTGACCGCAGAAATTGAAAAATTTTTAGCGCAGCCGCTGGACGGACTTTATAAATTACATACTAAATTGGAAGAAGATATAAAGTCTATTATTGATATACATATACAACAATTTTTAAAATCAAAATCAGATCTTGTACATTCTGCTTTTAGAACAAAAACTGAATTCAATGACCTTCATTATTGCATTGTGTTAAATGAAGATACTTTAGATAATAGATTAGATATATTTGACTTCTATAATGATTACGATTTATCAGCTCTATCTGATAAATTCCCAGTTTACATCCAATTTGTTCCTCTTTATTTGATTGATAAAATTAATATTGATCATCCGCTAGTGTTAGCTTAGGTTAGTCTATGCAAGCACATCTTGTCCAAATTAAGCATAATCAGGAATTCCATACTTTGATTGATTCTACTTATCCTGGAAGATTTAATGATTGGAAAATAACTATTCTCTTCTACATAGCTAATCATTCTTTGAAAGCACTTGCATCTTTGAATAACATCGATATTGGTAATAGTCATTTTGACAATTTCAACAATATAAATCCAAGAATGCATAATCCTCTAATGCCTATAGATGATAAACAATACAGTCGTTACAGATACTTATATAAATCATCTAGATCTGTAAGGTATGATTGTATAATTGATCCCAGTAGGTTAGGAGACTTAAAAGAAGATCATCAAAAATGCATTGAAGCATTAAATCTATTTATGAATTTTATCGCAGCTCAAGGAGTTGTATTTTTATAAAGGAATAAATAGGCATAAGAATTTTCATTTCAAAATACATTATCATGGGCCTCTTAAAAGGACTTTTTTATGTACCTTTTTGACAAGGTCCAAAAATTTATTTTTTTGTCAAATTTTAAGAGCCTAATTTTTTTTCTAGCCAATTCTAAAAGTATTGTTTTTGCAACCTAAAATGCAATTGATATGTGTATACAAAATTTAATATTGCAATCTAATATATTTTAATTATTTAAATTAATTAATTAAATATTATGTCAATATTAATGCATTGCATTTTAGGTTGCATTTTTGAACACCACTATTGCTTTTTTCACAAATTGCATTTTTAAGTTGCAAAAATGGTTGCAAAAACGGTTGCAAAAACGATTTTCAGGATTTACAGGAATAAAACGGGCTCTCTTTTTGGAGGCTTACATTGCATTTTGCTATTAGATTTTATTAAAATTATACGTAAATCTTACTATCGTTTGGTTTAAATTTAATATGCTTCATTATATCTAGTAAATTATGATATAAATATGTCAGTATTTTTCATTTTAAAATATTTCAATTAACTCATATTCAATTGATTAAAACAATATTTACCATTTGGTAAAATATTTAAGATAAAATATACAATTTTGATATTATAAATATTATATTTGTCCCATGATTAGGCCAGTGTCCAGATTATCAAAATCTCAAATAGCTCAGTTACTTGGTTGCTATTTTATTAAATCAGGTGAAATCAATTCCAGAGAGCTAAGAAATGGCTACTTCACAGATAGTGTCTTGACTCAATTGGGAATCACTGAAACTGAATATAATAATATCAAGAGGTTCTCATACGAGCAATCTCTTAAGATCATTGAGATATTCCATTTTGACAGAGAAGACTTAATCAAAATCAACATGCAGAATGTAACTAGCTGAAAGCAGCTGGCCTTAACGCGAAGACTACGCACCATACAAAAGTTTTTTGTAGTTCGCAGTTTCATAAATTGGATTTTCGTAGCAGAGCCTAATAGGGATATTGGGCTCTCATTTAAAGCAGCAACTTATTTAGCCTACACCAATATTTTTTGTTAAAACCAATCACAGTAATAAAGTCCGGTTGATGCCCGGACTTTATTTTAAAAATTAGACCAATGGCAGCCATCGAATTAACACACTTCACAGAAGCCAAATTGCGAAAGATCGCATTTGGTGATACGCCAATGATTCGTGTATATAAGAATGGTAAAATCTATATATATAAGAAGCTACTTAAAAAACTTGCTTGCAAAGTTGGTGATAGGGTATTGTTCTCATATCAAGAAAAAACAAATGAATGGTATATCTCCAGATCCAAGACTGAAGGACTAGAACTAAAGGATTCAGGATCATACAATTCATTCTCTATAATTACTTCCACAATATTGAGAAAAGAAATTTTAGAGACACAACAAATATTCAATAATGAAAATGGTGCCTTCTATATGTGTGCAAGTGCTTCCCCACACATCACCATGAATGGAAATGTATATCACAAAATCAATATCTTATTATGAATCAGGTAAAATATAGATTCTTTATTGTGAATGTATCTGTAATAGGAGATGGCGCTACAATTACTTTTAATCATGGTCACCGATCATTAAAGTATGCAAACGAACATAATATTATTGGTGAAGTTGCTCTGAAACTAAAAGATCAAATTAAAATTCTAGGAATCATAGTGAATAATATTATTGAAGTAAGTTCAGATGATTTAGATTGGTTTTTTACTGTTCCAAAAATTATTACTCCAGATCCTAAAATTATTCAATTACCAAAATTAGTATCATGAAATATTCAATGCATATTGGTATTAATAAGTACAATCCAATTATTTATGGATATGGTAATGATCTAAATGCTTGCGTGCAAGATGCTGAAGATATGTGGAATTATGCTGAAAAATCAGGCGTTTCATTAGTTAAGACTGTACACTTAATAGATGAAAATGCTACAGTTGAGAACTTCAAAATGGGAATAATTAATGTAGCAAATAAAGCTGTATCAGGTGATACTTTTATATTGAGCTATTCGTCACATGGTACACAGATATATGATAAGAATGGAGATGAACCAGATTCATTGGATGAAGCAATCTGCTTACACAATGGAATCATATATGATGATGAAATAAGCGAATTATTAAGTAAATTCAAGAAGGGTGTTCTCGTAATAATTTATGCAGATACATGTCATTCTGAAAGTCAATTCAGATTAGCTAATTCTAATGTAAACTTTACGCACAAAAATAAATTCGTAGCACCATTAGAAGGTTATCATAAGAACAATAAGAGTCGTGAATTCAAAAATAAAATAGTTTGTAAAGTTATTGAATTCGCAGCATGTCGTGCAAGCCAAACAGCATTAGATGGCACATTGAATGGATACTTCACTGAACATGTCAAACGTGTTATTAATAAAAAACAAAAGTCTTCGCTTACTCTCAAAGTTCCTGAATACAAAGTATTCTTTAGAGAATTAACTAAAAGTATGGGCAGTACTCAGGTACCAGCATTAACAACACTTAATATTCCGGTATGGTCAAACCCAAAAATCTTTTAAACATCATGATTGAAATGCCGGAATATTTTAACACTTGGCTTTTTTTGAATGATTTTAATTTTAAAAAGCATTCAATTAAGGAAAACAAAGTATACTTTGAATCAAAAAAATATATTGCAAGTATTAATATTTCCCACTTCTGTAGAATTGAATCTAAAGAAGATCATGAAATATTGTTTGTTTTTCTAATTCCAAAAGACCGTTCAAAATTTGACATATTGAAAAATCTTATAGTTAATAATTTTTTTAGTACAGTTGCTCTAAAAGTTGGGTAATGCCTCGGTCCATTTTCATTGATTGCGAATGGTACATTGGAGGCGATATTTTTTTAATAGGGTGGGCTTATAGTGCTAGATCTCAAGGACAGCTATATGATGCCACTTTGACACAAAGTAAGTTTATGAGACTCTTGGGAGGGGTCTCATACATTTATTTCTATGGCCCAGATGTGGGCGTAATAGAACGACATTGGAATATTAGGCTAAGGGATAAATTTATCTGTATAAACCTTCTCAAAGTCTTCAAGCATCACTTCCAGGCTGATAGCTATAAATTAGCTCACATAGAAGTTATGTTCGGAATTTATCGCACTGAAGTGGAATACAAGAAATCCGTATGGATGATTTGGAAAGATTGGACTCATCCAGAGCGCAAACAACGCTTGTTAAAGTATAATCGTGAAGATGTGATCAACATGATGCGCTTATGGATTCGTGTACGCAACCATTTTGGAATTCAAAACTCATATTTAATTCAAGAAAAATTAAAATAATCATCATGAATAAACTAATCTCATTACTCCTCTTAATCTTGTCCTTTCACATAGGATACGCCAATCAAAATCAAGGACAACCTAAAAAATATCTAGTCACAGGACAATTGAAATTCAATTTTGCTTCCAGTCATGGTAAAAAATTTGCAAGCCATGAGGGTTTCACTTTGACGCTCAGAGGTATTCCTGGATACTTCGATATCGATAATTTTAAAGATGTCGATATTAAATTGTGGTTGATGAAGACTGGAATAAAACCTGATGATGTGTTATTTACTAAAGCTTATGGAAGTTCTGCTAATAATGCTATTGAATTATTCTATAGTGTTCTTATGGAGAATCCTGTAGACAATAAAGATATATATCTAAATAATGGTGGTTTGGTTGGTGATTATGAAAAGAAGTCATGTGTAAAGCTTACCAACATGGTTTACATCATTGGTGATGATGTTCGTAATCACATTAAGTATCTATGTGCTAACTATGACATTATTAATTATTTCGTGCGTAGTATCAATATTCCTGAAGGACCATTATTAGTCTTGTCTCGTGGAGTTCGTGATGGCTACTTAATGGATATGCGATATATAGCTAAATCATACCGGCTTGTAGATTACTTCAAAGAGTTAAATTATAATGTTATTTGGTATAATGATGTGAACGGCCTTCCTGTAGGCTTGACTAGACCCAAGACCGGTTGGGTAATTAATTAGAACACAACAATGGAATGGGGATTCATTCGGAAACGATGCAACAATAATTTATACGCTAAAATGGGTTTGTACTTTTTTTTGATTCAAGCAGCTTCTAAAATGAATTTAAAATATTAGTCTTAGGAATCCACAAGATTTTTTTAATAAGAAAATCTAACCACCTTGAAAATAGTACATTCAAATGAGATCAGATGGAAAAAGCAAGCTTATCATTTTAGGAAATGATTTTAAGGAATTAACGGATATTAGTATTAAAACCAAATAATCCATATTTTATCAAAAATAAATGTAAGTATTTCCAAAAATTTATTTTATCTTTACAATAAAATCAATTTTTTTAATATGAAAAAACTTATATTTCTACCATTACTACTTACATTTAGTTGCTTAATATCGACAAAAGCTCAATTGAATTTATTTTCAAACATTAGTCCTATTGGCAATTTGACTTTAAATCAACAACTAATTGTTAATAAAGCAGCTTCAACACCTCATATTGGTAATCTTCAATATGTTGAGTTTCTTCCAGATTCATTATTGGGGGCTGCAAATCATTCATTTAATATTATAATAAATGGTCTTGGTATTTCAATTTTTGAGAGTTTAACTCTTGAAAATGTTAATGTTATTGATAATAATAATTATACATATTTTTATAAGAATTCAAATATGCAAATAAATATTCAATCAACACCATTAGGCAAAAGCGGCAGAATAGATATTGGAAGTAGGAAATTTTCGTTTTTTCCACTAGGCTTAAATATTGCAATTCTATTAGAAAACCTTCAAATAGAGAACACCAATGGGACTTGTCAAACAGAAGGACTTAGTCTTGCAGATCCTGTTGAAGGTTATTGCGGAACTGATTGTGGAAGTGGAATATTGGATATATTAATTTTAATTACTCCTGAGGCTTATACATATTTGATTACTAATTATGGAGCTTTTTATGGCCATTTTTTATTTACGGAATTTCAAACTATTAATGAAGCATTTATAAATAGTGATATAAAAGGGAAGACGGTAAGGTTTTCTGCTGTTAATTTTACACCTGATTTTAGTTGGGCAACTGACATTAATATTTCTTTAAGACACAGAAAAGATAGGGAGTCACTTGAAGCTAGTACTTTAGCTTCAAATTTAAGAACAGACTATGGCGCCGATATAGTATTGTTATTAACTAATAATAATTATGATCCAATATCTGGGAGTGTTAATTCTTTAATTCCAACTGACATTAATAAAGTTGCAATTGTTGAAGTACAATATATTGGATATTCTAACAACAGCTTTACTTTAGCTCATGAAATTGGCCATCATTTTGGTTGCACTCATCAAATGCCTATCACCCCAGATTGTCCAGATGCTTATCAAATGCCAATAGGAAAATGGACACTTATGAGTACATTAGTAAACGACCAGTTTATCCTTCAAAATTATTCTAACCCGGATGTTCTATTTTCCGGTCAACCAACTGGAATAACAAATGAGCGAAATAATGCATCACAAATTAAAGGGGCATTTTGTACAGTTGCAGACATAAACTCAATTAAAATTTTTACTACAGATATAAATCCTTCAAGTCAATTATGCCAAAATCAACCCCAAACATTTGTTTCAACAACATTCGTTGGTCAATGTAAAGATCAAAATGGATCTATCTATCCTTGTGGTATTCCTCCCTATACATATGAATGGCATTTAAGTTATGAGCCAACTTTTACTGGCACTCAATTAGTAGGATTATCAAAAGATTTAACATTTCCTAGCCTTCCATGCGGAGGATGTAGTGGATTTTATTTAAAATGTCGAGTCCATAGTGCGGATGATTTATATGCAACTTCAATAAAATATTATGTTTGCCCTTTTGTTCCTTGTGTTTCACAATTAACTAATACTAACAAGGATAAAAATATAATAATTGATGAAAATAAAATAATAGCAAATAATCAATCCTACGTTAATATTATAAATAATGATAAGCAAATTAATAATATTTCTATTTTTAATATTAGTGGATCTGGAGTGAAATGTGAAATTTCTGAATACGAGGATAGGCTTGAATTAAATATTATGGATTTATTTCCTGGAATCTACTTGATAAAATACTATATTGGAGAAGTAAGATATAATTATAAATTTATAAAATACTAATTTAACATATGAAACACATTTTGCATCTTGTATTATTAATTACTTTGATCTCATGTGATAAAGAAAATTTTAATAATAATATTTGGATTCCAATTGACTACAATTGTATAGACACGAGTTCTATACCAAAAATAAATATTGAAAATTCATTTGATTTAATTAACTATTTAATTAGACCAGATTCATTCATAGCTACATCTTATAAAATAGTTGAAAGCCAAGGATTTATTTCCTGGCAAGCTAATACTTGTGTAGAATTTTATAAAGGTAAATATGGCATTACATTTTTAAATTATGCAGATACAGTTAATTGGAAACTGTACACAAAATATGGTTATGTTAGAGAAATAATTGGATTTGGTTTAGATCTTACAAAGGCAGGAATTCAACCAATTTATAATTCGAATTTGTATAAAAATGATACTTCAAGATTAACCGGTGGATATATAAAAAACGCCTCAGATGGTGATGTTGGAGATGCAGCTTGGGAAATTGATACTAGCCGCTTGAGCACTGTTGAAATAACTTGTATAGATTGGAATTCAAAAATTATTGAAGGCAAATTTAATTTATACTTCACATTGACTCATCAATCAATTTTTCCTAATGTAAAATATTCTCAGAAAGCACATTTTAGTTGCGGAGAATTTAAGGCAAAATTACTTTAATGAATCTTTAGTAAAGGCAATGCAAGATTGATTTTTTATTTTTAAAAAAATAAAATTTATTTAATTTTAGCGTTGCCATTAAGTTCATTCTATCCGTTCCAATCTCTGAAGCATTTTTGTTTCTATCACTAATGCGAAGAGTATTGTGTCTATAAATGCAGTCCGTTCCTATTCCTCCCCATTCGCTACCACTTTGTTCCGCTCCTGGTGAGTAATAAGAACTCCCTTAGAACACTTGCTGAATCAAGACATTTGAACGAACGTCGTCGTGTCCTCCTCCTTTTCTTATCAAAAGACTTGATATCCTTGTCAGTAATTATTCCGTTCACAATACACCATATCCACTTCGTTCCTATCGTGTTTCGCGAACTCCATAAGAGAACACTTACTGTATCAAGACATTTAAAATGAGTACATTCCAAATGACTTGATAGCTGCGTTATTAGTTGGATGCAGTACATCGAACATTATTCATTAGCCTCATTTTTTGGTTCGATTACGAATTATAAAAATCCTTAGGCGAATTTAGCCCTGCCCACGAATCCTACAAGGTCTGCCTTGCTTGTAGCTATGCTCGCATTTTTTATTTTTTGAAGAAAATAAAAAACGATCCACCTTGTAGGATTATCCGCGCATGCTTTTAGTTGCCTAAGATTTTTTAATTCTAATTCTTAAACTAAAATTGTGCTATATGAATCAAAGTAAATTTTCCTTAGGTCAAACAGTTATGAGTCGCAGTATCGCGGATCTTGTGGGTGTGTCTGACAAGTTCTCAAGCTTCGTATTTAAGTGTTTATTTCGTCACAAAGCCTGTAATTGGGGTGATTTGGATCCAGAAGACCAGGAGGCCAATAATCTAGCCCTGGAATATGGATCTAGGATCTTATCTTCTTATAAGATTCCTTTCTCATTCGGGTTTGATCAATCTAAAGTCTGGATTATAACTGAAGCTGATCGATCAGTGACGACTATCTTATTTCCTAGTGATTATTAGTCACTAGGAAAATAGTTTTATTGATGGAATGAAGGGCACCCGATAACAGAACCCAAACTATATGCTTGTATTTCGTTTTTAAATTATTTCTCATTGTAGCGAATTTACCTTAATTAAAAATTTTAAACTGAACATTCGTAAATACTCCGATAATGTCATATTTTTACGAACTAAAGGTATGTAAAGCCAGATATTATGCACATGTTAAAAAAATCATTCCTACATTTGAAATTTTAATTATGGACGAAAAAAAGGATTTCAAGTTGTGGATCTATGGTTTAATTGGTACAATAATCATTATAGGGTTATGGATTTTTACATATTATCATTTGAAAGATTTGCCACATACTGATCGAGGTACTCTTGGTGATATGTTTGGAACAGTCAATGCACTTTTTTCCGGATTGGCTCTAGCTGGAATTATTTTCACAATACTTTTGCAAAGAAAAGAATTGGGCTATCAAAGAGAAGAACTAAAGGCCACAAGGCTTGAATTCAGTATTCAAAATGAAACTTTACGACTTCAAAGATTTGAAAATACATTCTTCAACCTATTAACCTTGCATCATAAAATAGTAGATAGCATAGATTTTGATACACAAATCGCAAAAAAAGACGGTAGAGCATTGATACCAATGGGTTCCAAAGTGGACTATGAAATTGTTACTGTTAAAAGTAGAGATGTATTTAAACAAAAGTATGAAGCTCTTGTCAAATTATTTGACAACCAAACGAATGACATGATAAATGATACCTATTTGAGATTTTATGGCACTGTACAAACAGACTTTGGGCATTATTTTAGGAACTTATATAGAATAATAAAGTTTGTTAAGGAAACTGAATTTAAATCGATGGAAGATTTGGAATTAGAATTCAAAAATAAGAGCACGGAATCTGATAACGATAAATACAAGATTGTTAATCATGAAATTCGTTATAAATACACTTCTATGATTCGGGCTCAGCTGTCTGATTATGAACTATTATGGATATTTTATAATTGCTTAAGTAAAAATGGAATTGAGAAGTTTAAGCCACTTATTGAAGAATTTACATTATTAAAAAACCTACCAAAAGAAAAAATCCATTCCCCTGAATTTTTAAAAGGTTATTCAGCTGGGGCATTTAAAAGAAATAACGAATAACCTGTGCATAACACGGCATGGGTAAGAAGGCTGTATTTTAGTTTGGGAAAGTGTATGCTTCCAACTATGTTTGTACTAAGGGAAAGCTTGTTGGCTCCGATTTTTCCACCTCGCCTATACAGAAATCGTTACAAGATCTTTATCGATGAATACATTTTTTTAAAAATTAATCTTATGACTAAGTCAAAAACTAAGGAACATCTTAAACGAATAGAAATGGGTTTCATGTTGAGCCAATTAAGAATAGTTCGTAATATTAATCCTTATTCAATTTCTAAAATGGCAAATATCAATCCAGACATTGTATTGAAAATAGAAAAAGGATCTTCTAAATATTCAATTGATTCATTGTTGAAATACTTAGATGCTTTAGATTTAGATATACAATTTGTTAAACACTCTCCTAAAGAATCCTGATTTATCATGCATTATGTTGCTTTATATTGCATTAAGCTGTATTAAGCTGCACTAACCCTACACTTTCCCGATTTCAATAATTTCAATCCAGCACCTTTGCATATATGCGAGGAAGCTGTATTCTTAAGTTAATCGGTATTGGGGCTATTGCGTGGTTCTTATTTAGTAAGTTCACCAATAAAATTTCTGATGGTATATCCTTTGAAAAGGCTCGTCTTAAATGGGGATCACTTACCATTAATGGAATCTCTATCACTGTTATACTTCGATTCTTTAATGCAAATGGTTTTGGAATTCCAATTGATGGATTCGAAGGCCAATTAATGTATGGTGACATTCCGCTCTCTCGTATCTCTCTTCCATCTGCTGTGACACTTACTTCTAATGCTGCTACAGATATTAATATCAATGCTACCATTTATTGGGATCAGCTCGCTAGTAATATCGTAACACAGATTCAGAATAAGCAGTTACTACAGCCTATTAGAATAGTAGGTCGTGTGGTGGTGAAGGGTATTGGTGTACCGGTAGATTATCAATTAGAGATAATCTAGAAGTATGGCCAAGTTTAGTTCATTGACAAATCTGGGTGATTTAATACCACGTCCTGACATGATAGATGATACCATCCATGAGGACGGTACCACGATTGATATTATCCAAACCATCCTTATGGCTGATGGATTCAAGTCTCACATGGCAGCACGTGAAATGCGTGAATTAGCAGCTCAATTAATTGGTGAGAATGATTATCACACACTTATGAATGTCTGGGATTTTGTGCATGCGAATATTAAGTATAAAGCAGATCCAAGAGGTCATGAGCGGATCAAAAGTCCTTCAAGACTATGGTATGATAGGGAAGGGGATTGTAAATCTTTTTCGCTAATGATTGGAGCTATTCTTCGAAATTATCCTAGTGTGGGGTTCTCATACAGATTCGTAGGATATGATCGCAAGCTGAATGATTATACACACGTGTATGTCATAGCGCACCTGAAGAATAGACCAGTGATCATGGATGCAGTTCACACCAGATTTGATGAAGAAGTACCATATGTATTAAAGAAAGATTATAGTATGACTCAGATATCTCACCTTCATGGCATCGCACCAAATTACAATAGAGGTGCTAAACCGAATCGGGAAGAACGATTCGCAGATGCTCCACGTAAGGCGATCAGGGTTCCAGATATTAAGAATATCTATACTCTTACAGAAGGTCAGTTATCATTAAAACTTCTCAGCCAATCACTTGAAATAGATAAGGCATACTATGGAATGTCAAAAGACATTGCAGAAGCTGAAGCATTAATCTATCGTGCACTTAATTCAGGAAGTGGATCCATTACTGGATATGTTGAGACTGAGTTAGGAAAACAAATTGCACAATATGTTCAAATTTTGTCTAAAAGAAATTATGGTGCATTAAATTTTTTCAATCCTGCTATTGGAGATCCTAAATCTGATCGCGATAATGCAATTGTTCAGTGCAGAAAAAAATATCCTGTTGCGCAAGAAAAAAACAAGTATGGTGTACTCGTAGATAAGTTTGGAGATCCCAACTATAGTAAATTATATGTTTGCCTGACTGAAGCAAATCAAATTTACAATATTTTAAATTCTAAACAATTTGTTGAAGGTTCTCATCACATGTTATACGAATTTAATAACTATAACTTTCGAGATCCTGCAGTTATTGCTAAAACAGTTGATCATAAAAATGCTATTTCAGCATGGGGACAAGTAGTTGGGACTTCTAGAGATAATGTAAGGTTATATGCTGCAAATGGAATTAAACAAACATCTGCTGTATCTGGTACATTAAAAGATATATCTCCAGAAGGTAATATCAATATTATTAAAGAAGCTTATTTATACAAAGGAACTGGTCAAGTTCCAGGAATTGGCGAACCAATTTCAGCAGCCGTAGTAACAATAGTTTTAGCTGTTCTTGCTTTAGCAGCTAAAGGAATGGATTACCTAATTGATAAACAAAGACTGCGTGCAAGCTTAGTAACTGGAATGGGGAATCCTTCTTTCGGTCCTGAATGGCAAGACTTTGATAAAGACATTAAGCAAGCAGAACAATCAAATAATTATATCATCATCGGTAGTGCATTATTAGCAACTGCCGCATTACTCATTCCATCAAAAAAATCAAAATCATAAATCATGGGAAGGACATTCCGAAGTAATTACACTAAAAAACAAATTATCGCTACAGCAATTGCGAATCAAGAAAAATATCTCAAATCATTGAAGAAAAAAAATACTGCTAAACCAGTATCTGAAAATATAAAAAAAGTTGTGGAGACTAAATCAAAAAAAGCAAAAGAACAAGATCCAGTTATTCTACCTCCTAGACATGTAGAATCATTGGATTCTCTTAAAGCTTAACCGTATTTTTTTCTAACAATAAAATTAAAAATTATCATGGCCACAAAAAGATTACGCCGCCGATCAACCAGTGCAAAAGCTCCATTGCCTGCACGAAAAAAAATAGGTAAAAAAACCTATACCAAAGTAGCATGTTCAAAATTGAAAAGCGCTGCTACCTCTAAAGCTAAAGCAGCTCGAAAAGCTGGAAAAGCTGCAAGAGTATTAAAAAATCCTGCAGGTGGTTATTGCCTCTTCACCGCTGCAAGCAAACGCAAGCCGGCTGCTAAAGTAGCTGCTGTAGGACGTCGTAAACGAAGACGCACCACACGCAGAAAATAAATCACCAATGTGTACATCCTGTAGTAAATCAAAAAATTCTAAATCAATAAAAGGTTTTTCCATGAAAAAATTCAATCTTAAAAAAATAACTGATACCGCTATTCCTGTAGCTACTGCTACAGTAGGATTCGGGTTAGCCAAAGTTGTCAACAAAATTGACATGCTTCAAAAAAATCCAACCTATTCCGGCATTGCTCAATTAGGAATTGGAATTTTTATGAGTACCATGAAAAATAAACACATTCAAAATCTAGGTTTTGGTGTGGCTATGGCCGGGGCTCATTCA
>Ga0154020_10000991_pt1 | contig 35161 bp, 23 predicted proteins | sample Klosneuvirus_201_FD_109709 | JGI IMG/M metagenome (GOLD analysis project Ga0154020, IMG submission 109709) | Active sludge microbial communities from wastewater, Klosterneuburg, Austria - Klosneuvirus_20160825_MG | ecosystem: Engineered > WWTP > Aerobic digester > Activated sludge | place...
GGCGATCTTGATCAACGGCACGCGGCCGCTCGCCGGACCGGGAACGCAGTGCGAGACCTCGTCGGTGCCGAATCCACACCAAGGGTTCGGGTGCATCGATCTCGCAGCGAGCATCCCGCTCGACGGTGCGGCGTTCCAGCTCGCCTTCGTGGATACGTGGGCGCAACAGCGCACGCCGTTCCTGCGCAAGTCGCCCGACACGCGGCGGCGGTACTCGTTCACCACGACCGCCGCGGGTCCGCTTCGGATCACGCTCGCGTATACGGACTACTGGGCGCGGGGAGTGCAGAACAACCTCGATATCGTCCTCGAGATGGAGAAGCCTCCGGCGCGCCACATCGGCAACGTCGATCTGCAGACGCTGTTGCCGACGATGAAGTTCCCCGATCCGACGAACAACGTGGAGACGATCAAGATCGATCACGCGCCGGCGACAACGTGGACCGTGATCGTGTTCGCGAGCAACGTGAACTTCGATCCCCAGCACTTCGCGCTCGCGATCACGGGCGCACTGTCCTCCGACCAACTCCAGGAGCTGTGATGCTCACGCTACGCGTCATTCATGCGCACTTCGGCGATTCGCTGCTGCTGATCCACGGCAAGGGCGACAAGTTCATGCTCGTCGACGGTGGACCCGCGAACACGTTCGGGCCGCACTTGCAGAAGGTGCTCGCTTCGACGGTCAAGAAGCCGCACAAGCTCGACGTGGTGTGCCTCAGTCACGTCGACACGGACCACACGACCGGTCTCCAGGAGCTGTTCGCCGAGCTGCGCGATCAGAACGACGACGGCGAGGAGTTGCTCGTCGACGTCGGCGACTTCTGGATCAACGAGTTCACCTCGACGATCGATCGCGGGGGGAAGAACATCGAGCAGCGCCTCGCCAACGTGTTCCAGGCGGTCAACCCGGCGAGCGCGATGCGACTCGCGAACGACACCCTGTTCGGCATCAAGCACGGCCACGGACTCGCGCTGATCGCGAAGCAGCTGAAGATTCCGATCAATGGTCACACCAAAGGAGATCCGTGGCTCGCCGGTACGACGCCGACGTTCGATCACCACGGCCTGGAGATCACCGTCGTCGGGCCGAACGAGAAGAACCTCGAGAAGCTGCGCGCCGAATGGGACGACTTCCTCGCCCAGCAAGAGAAGCGAGTCGCTGCGGGGCAACTCGATCTCGCCGCGTCGTGGGACAACTCGATGCCGAACCTCAGCAGCATCCAGCTGCTCGTCGAGACAGGGAAGAAGAAGCTCCTGCTCACCGGCGATGGGCGCGGCGATCACCTGCTGGCCGCCCTCGAAGACGCGGATCTTCTCGACAAGAAGGGAAACTTCCACGTCGACGTGCTGAAGCTGCCGCATCACGGCAGCGATCGGAACGTGAACGCCGAGTTCTTCTCGCGCGTGACGGCCGATACCTATGTCGTCAGCGCCGACGGGACCTACGGCAACCCGGACAAGCCGACGTTCGAGTGGATCCTCAAAGCGGCGAAGAAGAACAAGAAGCCGTTCGAGCTCGTGCTCACGAACCTGCCGCCCGACGCCGACGAGTTCGTGAAGCAGAACCCACCGGCGAAGAACAACTACACGATTCGTGTCCGCAAGGACGGCGACGACTTCATCGACGTACCCATTGCCCCATGACTGGAGAATGAACATGACGACGCAGGCGGAGTGGACGGTACTGGTGTTCCTGAACGCGAAGAACAACCTCGAGCAATACGCGTTCGACAACTTCGCGCAGATGGCGAACGTCGGAAGCACGAACGAGGTCAACATCGTCGTCGAGTTCGGCCGGCCGAAGCAGCACTACTTCAAAGGCTTCGAGGACTGGTCGAAGACGCTGCGGTTCCGCGTCGAGAAGGGACAGACACCGATCCCGAAGAACGCGCTCGAGGACTGCGGCCAGACGGACATGGGCGATCCGGCATCGCTCGCGACGTTCGTCGAGTGGGGCATGAAGAAGTACCCCGCGAAGCACACGATGCTCGTGATCTGGGATCACGGTCAGGGCTGGCGCGCGCCGCTCGATGCGCCCGACATGCCGCAGCCCGCGGAGCATCCCGCGGTGTCCGGTGGCTTCCGCTACGTGTCGAACGACGACGACACGGGCAACAAGATGTTCAACCGCGGCATCCAGGACGCGCTGCAAAAGCTCCTCGGCGGCAAGAAGCTCGACATCATCGCGTTCGATGCGTGCCTGATGTCGATGCTCGAGAGCCACTACGCGTTCCGCAAGATCGCGCGGATCATGGTCGCGAGCGAGGAGCTCGAGCCCGGTGACGGCTGGCAGTACGAGTACTGGCTGAAGCCACTCGTGGACACCAAGGGCGCGATGACGGCCGAGATGCTCGCTCCGACGGTGATCGCCGCGATGGACAAGCGCTACGGCGAAGACGCCGATACGACGCTGTCGGCGGTGCTGCTCGAGATGATCGAGAGCCTGTCGACGGCGGTATCGACGTTCTCGACGGCTGCGACGGCCGTGATGACGAAGGACACGATCGCGGCGTTCAAGACCGCGCGCAACGGCTGCAAGAACTACGCGCCCGGGTACGGCCTGCACTCGATCGATCTGCAGCAGTTCATGGAGCAGATCGGCAAGAGCACCGTCGACGCGAGCGTGAAGACCGCGGCGACAGACGTGATCGCGAAGATCCAGCAGGTGGTGATGAAGCGCCACGCGGGCAAGCCGCGTCAGGGCGCGTTCGGATCGCACGGCGTTTCGATCTACTTCCCGAACAACCGCGCCGCGCACAAAGCCGATCCCGATGGCAAAGGCTACGACGAGGGCAACAAGCACTTCCCCGTCGAGTTCGTCGAGAAGGAGCAGTGGGCGACGTTCCTCCGCTCGTACTGGGAGCTGGTACCGTAAGTCATGCGTCTCGAGACCGAGATCGTCTGCATCGGAGCGCGGTGGACGTGTGACGACGCGCTCGCAGTGCTCGGTCGCAATAGTGTGCGTGTCGTCATCGCGGATCGCGGCGAGCGCGGCGAGCGCGACATGTTCTGGTCGCGCCCGTATTCGAGGACCACGGTCGCGCTGACGGGGAAGGGCGCGCTGACCGTCGCCGAAGCGCTATCGCTCGAGGCCACGAACGCGTGGCCGGTGGTTCCATCCGTAGCGTCGCGGCCCGACGTCGATAGCGTCGTCGTCGACCGCGGTGTCGTCGCGGGGGTGTTCGTGTCGCCGCAGCGCGGTCTCGAGTCGGTGAGCTCGCGCGATCATATCGGGCAGATGGCGACACCCACGCCACGCGGCCTCAAGGCGCGAGCTCCATCGCACGTCACGGTCGGCAAGACGGCGTCGCTCGTCGTCGAGATCGCGAACGACGTCGCGAAGACCATGACCGCGACGTTCGCGGCGGCTGCGGGCGACAAGGTGTTGATCGTCGTGATCGCGCAAGGGCCGATCGAGATCGTGGGCGATCAGGAAGCCACGCTGGTCGTCGACGATGCGAAGCCACCCGTGACGCGCTTCGAGCTCCGTGGCGTCGGAGCCGGCGAAGCGGTGATCGATGTCGAGGCGTGGCTCGGCGGTGGCCGCGTCGCGAGCCTGACGCTGACCACGATCGTGCACACCGCAGACGAGCCCCCGTCTCAGGTCGAGGTGACCGGCGAGCTCGCGGCTCCCGAGGAGATCGACGCGGACCTCGATCTCCTGATCATCGAAGACCGCTTGCGGCAGCGCTATCGATTGATCATGCAGCCACGTCCGACGGTCGGCATCGATCGCAAGACGTTCGAGTTCAAGCTCGACGAGGACGTGGACGCATACTTCACGCAGTTCTTCGGCGAGATCGAAGCGATTCTCACGTCGACCGACGACGCGAGGGTGAAGCTGCACAACCTCCGCGTGAAGGGCAGCGCGCTCGCCGACAAGATCCTGCCCGAGGGTCTGCATCAGCTCCTTTGGTCACTGCGCACGACGAAGAAGGTGCGGACGATCTCGATCCAGAGCGAAGAGCCGTGGGTGCCGTGGGAGCTGTGCCGCCTCTCCGGGAAGGACGAGAATGGAAAGATCGTCGACGGGCTGTTCCTGTCCGAAGAGTTCACGGTCACGCGTTGGCTGCCGAAGGTGCCCGACGTCAAGACGCTGACGCTCACGTCGATCGGTCTCGTCGTTCCGCCGGACAGCGGCCTCGCGGCGGCGAGCGCCGAGGCGAACTACCTCCGCTCGCTCAAGTGCGCCGGTCGCGACGTCATCGACATCGAGCCGACGCTCCTCGGTCTACACGAAGCGCTCGCCGCTGGACCGCACGATGGCCTGCACTTCACGGGACACGGCACCGCCGATGCGACGAACGCGGATCACGCGAGCATCCGGCTCGCGAAGAACGTGAAGTTCCGTCCCGAGAACATCTCCGGATCGGCGCGGAACTTTGGACGCAAGCATCCGATCGTGATCCTCAACGCGTGTCAGATCGCGCGCGGAGGCACGGTGCTCGGCGGGCTCGGTGGTTGGCCGCAGGCGTTCGTGCGCAATGGCGCGGGCGCGTTCATCGGGCCGTACTGGAACGTCGATGACGGCAAGGCATCCGCGTTCGCGCAGGCCGTGTACGGGGCGCTGATCGACGGAAAGACGGTCCCCGAAGCCGTGCGTGCCGCGCGCGCCGAAATCCAGACATCGAACGATCCGACATGGCTCGCGTACGTGGTGTACTCGCATCCCGACGCGAAGCTCGCATGACGTTCGTCCCACCGCTCGTCGTTCACCTGAGTTGGTTCGCGAATGACGACCGCGATTCGCGGTGCGTCGAGATCGCGACCGAGCTGTACGAGCTGCTGCATCGTCCGCGCGCCGACGACCCGGTGCTGCGCCCCGGCATCGAGATCCGGACCGAGTTCGGCCGCGATCCCGAGACGCTCGTGGGTGCACTCGCGTCCGGTACCGAGCCCGCCGCGGCGATCCGGCTCGCGATCATCCTCCTCGACGCCGCTGCGTACAACGAGCCGGAGCAACGCGCGGCGGTCGCGAAGCTCGGTGCGCTCGCGAGCGACACCATCGTCGTGCTCGCCGTGATCGTGGACGAGCGCTGGATCGCCGAGCTCGACGTGAAGGTGTCCACGCTCGTCGCGGGCAACGGCGCGGAGCGACGGTGGAAGCTCGGCTCGCAGGTCGCGCAGGAAGCGGTGCGCGCACTGCGCCGGTCACCGGAGCGCGTCGTGCCGCGCGTGTTGATCAGCTACGCGCGTGCCGCCGAGACGCCGATCGCGAAGAGCCTGTCCACCCACTTCAAGAACGAGGTCGACATCAGCGCGTGGTACGGCGAGGTGAAGACGGGGCGCGGCGAGGATCTCGCGCGCGAGCTGGCGAAGTCGAAGAGCGACGCGATCGTCCTCGTGCTGCGGACGGACGACTACTCGGAGAGCCCGGCAGGCGAAGCCGAGCTGCTCGCGGCGAAGAAGGCGAAGGCACCGATCGTCACGCTCGTCGCGATGAAGGACGGCGAGTCGTGGTCGTCGGCGTACGGTGGCAACCACCGCACGATCCAGTGGCGCGACGAGCGGCTCTGGGAGATCACCGCGCGGTGCATGCAGGCGTGGTTGCACGCGCACTACTTCCGCGCCTACGCGGCGGCCGCGCTCGTGCGTGCCGGCCTGCCGTCGAACGCCGAGATCCTTCCGCATCGGCCGGAGCTGCTCGATCTCGTCACGCTACCGGCCGATCGACGGTTGCTCGTCCATCCCGATCCGCCGCTCACGGAAGCGCAGACGCTGCTGCTGCGGGCCGCGCGCTCCGACGTGCGCTTCGCGACGCCGACGACGCTCCTCGGCCGAGTCCTGCTCGCGCGCGATCCGCGGCCGCCGCTCGCGGGATCCGAGATCAGCGTGTCGATGTCGGTCTCCGCTGATCTCCCGCGCGTGGAGGATGGCCGGCTTGGCTCGGGGCTCACGCGCGAGTACCTCTATGACCTCGTGAACTCGATCGTGCTCGCGACGCTGAACTCCGGCGCGCGCATCGCGTACGGCGGTGACTTTCGCGAAGAGACCTTCACGCAACGGCTCGCCGCGCTGCATCGTTCGCAACGCCGGCTCGGAAGCGGAGCAGGGGCGCAGCTCGTTTGCTTCCTCGACAACAACAGCCGTCCCGGTGCCGCCGATCGCGCGGAGTACGCGCCGGTGGAGGTCGAGCTACCGCCGGCCGCGAACGCGCTCGAGAACCCGGCGCGCAACTACATCTGGATCTCGATGATGCGCGAGGTGATGGCGGAGCGAAGCATCGGCCGCATCCTCGTGTCTGGAAAGCTCGCGCCGATGGCCAACGGTCGCGACCATGGATTCTGGGGACCGTGGCCGGGGCTCGTCGAGGAGGCGCTGCGGACGCTGATGCACGACCGCGCGCTGTATCTCATCGGCGGCTTCGCTGGAATCACGGGCGTGCTCACGCGCATGCTGCGGAGCGGCGCGCTACCGATCGAGCTCCAGGACGCGGGACACGCGGACTCGTTCGTCCCTCACCGGTTGACCGTGGTGAACGACGCGCGCACGAAGCTCGTCGGTGTGCTGCCCGATGCAGTGCTGCTCCGGGAGCCGACCGGCGAGCTCCTCGCGACCGAGGGCATGGCGCGCAAGATCCTCGATCGTTGGCAGCGGTTCGTCGGCGGTGACGTGGCGGCGTGGAACAACGGCCTGTCCGTCGCCGAAAACGAACGCCTGTTCGAGTGCACCGACCGCACCGAGATCATGAACCTCGTGTTCGAGGGGCTTCGCCGCGTGAGCCGCCGGCAGGCGGGCAACTTCAAGGTCGCGGTGTACTACGGCGACATCGCCACGATCCCCGACGTCGATGGCTACGGCGTCACCGTCACGCCCGGCGTCCCGCCGATCGGCGCGTCGGCCGCCATCGACAAGCGCCTCGGCGGTTTGCTGTCGTCGACGGCCCTCCGCGAGGACGGCAACGTCACGCTGATCCACGGACGCAGTAACCAGCTCGCGGGAAGCGAGGTCCTCGTCGCGAAGCTCGCGCTTCCAGCGGCCGGCGGTGCGCTCGATACGCGCACGATCGCCGCGCTCGCCGAAGAGGTCGCGATCGTGGCCGACGACACCGGCATCGAATCGATCGCCTGCGCGACGTTCGGGGCGACGATGGGGCTCGGCATCGCCGAGAGCGCTCGCGCGATGATCGAAGGGTTTCGCGCCGCCAACGTGACCGCGCTGCGAACCGTCGCGCTGTGCGAATTCGATCGCGCTCGCTACGAGGAGCTGCGCGGTGCGTTCCTGCCGTCGGAGGTGACCGAGCTCCACAGCGCGGCGACGCACGAGCAGCTCGAGATCGGCGGCGCGGTCCTGCAGGTCGACGCGGACGTCACCGAGGGAGCCGATGTTCGCATCCGCGCGACGTTGCTCGCGCGCTCGGGCAACCAGCCGGTCGTGCCGCGCAACGACACGACGCTTCCGTTCGCGATGTGGACCTCGCTGCGCCAACCCATCGAGACGTTCGAGGACTCCGCCGAGCTGGGCAAGATCCTGTGGACATCGATCCTCAACGACACGATGCGCGAGCAGCTCGCCGATCTCGACGATCGCTTCGTCGTGCTCACCGATCTCAACGCATCGGGCCTGCCGTGGGAGCTGCTGATGGATGCGAGCGGTAACGCACGCGCGTGTACGAACGGCATCGTCCGTCGGGTCGCGCTCGTCGGCCCGTCGCGCGCGATCGCGCCTCGCGAACGGAGACGCGCGTTCCTGCGCGTGCTCGTCGTCGTCGATCCGACGAAGACGCTGCATCACGCGCAAGCCGAGGCCGACGAGGTCACGGCAGCGCTCGGCAAGCGCCCCGACGTGCAGGTCGAGCAACTCGGTCCCGAGAACGCCACCGTCGCCGAGCTCACCGCACGTCTACGGCGCGGCTTCTTCGACGTCCTCCACTTTGCAGGACACGCGAGCTTCGACGAGGCGAACCCCGAGAACAGTGGGCTCCAGATGAGCGACGGCGTGTTCGGAAGCGCCGCGCTCGCCGACGTACCGTTGCCGCGCTTCGTGTTCCTCAGTGCGTGCGAGTCCGGTCGGCTACGCGCGCAGAACAAGGAAGCGCCGCTGCCGTCACCCGCGAAGCGCTCTCTCGCGGAAGCGTTTCTCCGCAACGGCGTGACCGCGCTGGTCGGCACGTTCTTCACCGTCGACGACGCCTCGGCGCGCGAGTTCGCGGCGACGACGCACCTCGAGCTCGCGAGCGGGAAGCTGCTCGGCGCGGCGGTCCGCACGGCGCGCAAGGCGCTGTTCGACGCGCACGTGCCGGACTGGGGCAACTTCCTCTTGTTCGGCGACGACGCGCTCGCGCTGTAGCGATCCGCTGAGACAGGACGCGACAGAAGCGCGAGCTCTGCCGCAATTTGCGGCAGGAGAGAGTTTTCTCGACTCCCGCGCTCACTCCCGAGATCTGCAGAAAATCTAAGAAAAAAGTCCACTCAGCATTGCTTCACATTCCGCGATCGCGTGAAGTGCGATGCGTCGCAGGTGTGGTGGACACCGCGGCATTGGACGCTCCGGGTGGGATTGCGTGGCGAATCATCACGCCATTACTTCAGTTGGCGAATCGCTGGTCACGTACCTGCAGAACGCGTTTCCCGCGGACATGCGGGCCGCGTTCCCGGACTGCCAGTTCCTCGTGGTCTCGAGCAACGAGATGAACACGAAGTTCGAGGACTGGGGCACCGCGGTCACTCTCTATCTGCACAGAGTTGCAGTAGATCCGTATTTGCGAAATGTATCCGTTGATACGGATCCTGTCAGATCGCATGTCCCCGTTTCTCTAGATCTCCATTACTTACTAACGATCTGGGCACCGAACGCGCTGGCGGAGCACACGATCCTCGGCTGGGTCGTTCGCGAGCTGTACACGCACCAGGCGCTGAGCCAATCGGATCTGATCCCGGGAGCGGATTGGACGCCGGATGACGTCATCCAGGTCATCCCGGGAGAGATCTCGAACGAGGACATGATGCGCATCTGGGATGCGGTCGAGCCTCCGTATCACCTGAGCCTCTCGTACATCGCGCGCGTCGTCCGGATCTCGCCGAAGACGGTCGATCCGTCGCTGCCGGTGGTCGCGCGTCGGCTCTACGTGGACGAGATCGTGGAGACGCCGTGACGCGCGATCCGAACGATCGACGCATTCTGTGCGCGCTGCGCTTCGTCGACGCCGCGACGCGCGGGACGGTGAGCAGCAACCTGCGCGTGTCGGCCGAGGGAGCGAAGATCGTTCGCAACCTCAGTAACCTCTACGTGATCACCGAACATCGCGACGCATCGTCGTACGGAGCGACGTTCGAGTTGCCCGAGCCGCCCGCCGCACCGGTCCCCCCGGCGATCGGTGCGCTGCCGATCGTGCTCACGATCGTGGATCCGTCGGGGCGCTACTTGCCGCGCACGGCGACGGTGCGTGTACCGCGCGACCCGGACCCCGCGCACGCGCATCTGGCGACCTCGGTATTCCAGCCGGTCAGCATCGAGCTGTTTCCGTCGCCGACGATGCCGCTCGCCGATGGCTGGGCGACCGTGCGCGTGAGCGTCCGGCGCGCGGACACCAAGGCGGGGCTGCCATTCGCGTTCATTCGCGTGCTCAAGGCCGACGACGACAGCGTGATCGGACGCGCCGTGGCGGACGAACGCGGTGAAGCGCTCGTCGCGATCCCCGGAATTCCCGTCACCATGTGGAACGCCGCGCCCGATGCGGCCGTCACCACGTCGAAGGTCAGCGCGAAGCTCGCCGCGTGCTTCGACCCGGCCGCGTTCGACGCGACCACGAACACGTTCCCCGATCCGCGAACGCTCGAGACAGCGTTCGACACGTTTCCCCGCTCTCTCGAAGTGTCCCTCGATCTGACTTCGGGCAAGGAAGTGGCACGTCGCCTCGACGTGACCATCCCGCCTTGACCGGAGTCCGTTAGCTCGCTCTCAAGGAGGCCTTGCCCGTGCCCGAGTATCTCGCCCCAGGCGTATTCGTCGAAGAGGTCAGCTTTCGGTCGAAGTCGATCGAAGGCGTCAGCACCAGTACCACCGGCTTTGTCGGTCCCACGCGACGCGGTCCCGTTCCCAACGCGGACTCCAAGCCGTTGCCGGAGCTCCTGACGAGCTTCTTGGACTTCCAGCGCGTCTATGGCGGGATGGCGGACCTCAACTACGCCGGCGCGACGGCGGACTCGCCGGACAAGCGCCTGAACTATCTCGCTCACGCCGTGCGCGCCTACTTCGAGAACGGAGGCGCACGGCTGTACGTCGCGCGAGTTCAGAGCGGCGGCGCGAAGGCGGCCGCGGACGTTGTCTCCGGCGCGAACGGTGCGGTGTTCCGCGCGCGGTTCGAGGGCGAGGCCGGCAACGGAACGATCGAGATGGTCCTAAAGAAGCAGCGTGTCTCGGTCGCGGCGCTGAACAAGTCACCCACGGGCACGGTCGCGCAGGCGGGGACGAAGGTCTACACGCGGAACGACGCAGGCAAGTTCGCCACGGTCGCGGCGGGCGGCGGCGGCGGCGGCGCCGCCGAGGTCATCGCAGACGATGCGGCGAACGTCGACATCGTCACGGTCAACGCGGTCACCACCGACGGCGATGGCCAGACGAAGCAGTACGAGGACATGGGCCTCGACCCTGCCCACCCGCGCTTCATCGGCAACGTGATGGCGATGAAGCCGACGCGTCGCAGCGACGAGCTCGAGCAGATGTACGCGCTCGACATCGATCCGAAGGTCACGGCGCGCGATCTCCTCGACAAGTTCAAAGAGGTCGACAGCAAGCCGAAGGTGTTCACGCTCGAGGGCGGCAAGGACGGCACGGCGCCGTCGGTCGAGGCGTACAAGCAGGGCCTCAAGGCGCTCGCGGCGATCGAAGACATCTCGATCGTGGCGGCACCGGCGGCCGCGTACACGCGCGCCAGCAACGCGAACGACGTGACGGCGTATCGCGGCGTCACCGACGCCTTGATCGGTCATTGCGAAGCGCGCCGCGCGTATCGCATCGCCGTCCTCGACACGCGGCAGATCTCCACGCCCGACAGCGCGAAGGAGGATCGCGCGCCGCTCGACTCGAAGTACGCGGCGCTCTACACGCCGTGGATCATCACGCCGAACCCGCTGTTCCGTCCGGGCGATGCATCGCAGCCCGCCGAGATCGCAGTTCCGCCCTCGGGCTCGATCTGTGGCATCTACGCGCGCAACGACATCAACCGCGGCGTGTTCAAGGCGCCGGCGAACGAAGTCGTCCGCGGCGCGCTTCGCCACGACCTCGAGATCAACTTCGCGCAGCAAGAGGTGCTGAACCCGATCGGCATCAACTGCCTCCGCTTCTTCCCGAACCGCGGCAACCGCGTGTGGGGCGCACGCACGATCAGCTCGGATCCCGAGTGGAAGTACGTCAACATCCGGCGCTACTTCAACTACCTCGAGCGCTCGATCGACGTGAGCACGCAGTGGGCGGTGTTCGAACCGAACGGCGAGCGGCTGTGGTCGAACATCCGCGACACGGTCTCGGACTTCCTCGTCAACGAGTGGCGCTCGGGAGCTCTCCTCGGTACCAGCACCAAGGAAGCATTCTTCGTCCGCTGCGATCGCAGCACGATGGATCAGAACGACCTCGATAACGGACGCCTCGTTTGCTTGATCGGCGTCGCCGTCGTCAAGCCGGCCGAGTTCGTCATCTTCCGCGTCGGTCAGAAGACCGCAGACGCCCGCACGTAGGAGCAACGATCATGGCCACCACCCGCACTGTTCCGTATCCCGCGTTTAACTTCACCGTCAGCTTCCCCGGCAGCCAGGAGTTCGGCGGGTTCTCAGATGTCTCGGGCATCATGACCGAGCTGACCGTCGCCGAATACCGCGACGGCAACGACCCCGAGAATCACGTCCAGAAGATCCAGGGACTCAACAAGACCGGCGATGTCACGCTCAAGCGTGGCGTCATCGATTCGTCGTTGATCTGGGCATGGATCCGCGAAGCTCGCACCGAGGCACGCTCCGCGAAGCGCACCGTCGTCATCGCCCTTCTCAACGAGAAGCGCGAGACGGTGCAGAAGTGGATCCTGCGCTCGGCATTGCCGCTCAAGTGGACCGGCCCGACGCTCGCTGGCAAAGGCGGCGGTGAGGTCGCGATGGAGGAGCTCGTGCTGTCGTGCGAGGCCCTCGACTTCGATCAGCCGGGCGCATGACCGAGTAGCCCATGCCGGCGGTGTTCTTCAGCGATCGTGTCGTCACGGTGGCGCGCAGTCCGTATCGCTCGGACGTCGCGTTGTTCGTGGGCTTCGTGCGCGTGCGCGCGGGGGCCACGATCGTCGGCGACACGTCGCTGTACCGCTGGCTCGTGCGCGAGGGCTGGGCCACCGGTGATGTCACGCGCGATCGCGCGGCCAAGCTCGACGAGCTGACGAACATTCCGGTGCCGATCGACAACCTGGACGCGTTCGAACGATTGTTCGCGTGGGATGAACGACCACTCGCAGCGCCGCGTGCCGGCGAGGTTTGCGACACGTACCTCGGCGCCGCTGTCCGCACGTTCTTCGCGCAGGGCGGTCGGCTCTGCTACGTGGTGCGCGTCGGTGATCCGGCGGACCTTCGCCTGACGACGATCGCGGAGTCGCAGCGCGTGACCGAGATGACGAAGGCGATCGACGCCCTCGTGCCCGGCGATCCGAGCGCCGTCGATCGCAGCTCGTGGCGCGGCGTGTGGACGCTGTTCGGTGTGCCGGACGTGTCGCTCGTCGTGTTGCCCGATCTGCCCGATGTCGTGCGCGTGATCATCCCGCCCGACGTGGAACCCACGCCGACTCCGCTGGCCGTGGAGTTCGTTGTGTGCGCCGAGCCGCCGGCCTCGAACGAACCCGGCGAGCGGCTGCGCGAGACACGCGCACCCACCACCGACGACGCCGGATACGCGGCGTGGGCGAAGGCGCTCGGCCGCATCGTCGTCGAGATCGCGCGTCCGCGACCCGAGGGTGGACTTCGCCACGTACAGCTCGTCGCCGCGGTGCCGCGCGCCCAAGACGACGCGATCGGCGAGAACCTCCTCGGCTATCTCGAGCAGTTCATCGGCACGCAAAAGGACTCGAGCACGAAGCTCCTCGAGAGCGCGTTCGTCCAGCTCGTGTATCCGTGGGCCTTCTCGAAGACCGCGGATCGCCTGCCGGGCAACTGCATGCCGGGGGACGGAATCGTCGCGGGCGTGATCGCCGCGAACGCGCTCGAGCGCGGGACGTTCCGCAGCCTCGGTGGACGCCGCATCCACGACGTGGTCGGTGTGGAGCCGCTCGTGCCGATGCGCGAGGTCAACGACTCGTCGAACACCGAGTCGCTCGTCGGCCGGCTGACGATGTTCGGTCGATCGCCGACGGGCTTCGAGATGCTCTCGGACGTCACGGGATCGAACGACTGGCTGTGGCGGCTCGGTCACGCGAGCCGCGGCATGGGCGCCCTGGTCCGCGCGCTCGGCGTGATCGGCCAGCACGTCGCATTCGAGGCGAGCAACGAGCGGGTGTGGGCGGACATCCGTTCGCGTGCGAACGCGGTGCTGCGCGAGTTCTGGAACGCGGGCGCGCTCGACGGTGATCGCCCGAGCGACGGGTTCGAGGTCGTATGCGATCGCTCGACGATGTCGCAGGCCGACATCGACAACGGGCGGTTGATCGCATCGATCACCGTGCGAATCGCCGCGTCGATCCAGCGCATCGACGTCACGATCACGCGCACCGGTAGCTCGGTGAGCCTGGAGCGTGCAGCGTGATCTCCGACGAGGATCGCGAAATCTCTGCCGCTGCGGGGCCGCTGACGGTCCTGAACTTCGACGTGGTGTTCCAAGAGGTCGACACGAAGAACGTGGCGCAGGGCGGGACGATCGAGCTGTGCCGCGCGTCGTTCTCCGAGGTGTCCGGCCTCGAAGCGACGATGGAGCCGAAGGTGATCAAGGAAGGCGGCCGCAACTTCGGCGTCGTCCAGCGCGTCGGACCGACGACGTTCGCGACCGTGATCCTCAAGCGCGGCATCAGCACGCTCGACCATCTGTTTCGCTGGTACGAGCTCGTCGCGGGCGGTGCGTATGGCAAGCGCATGACGGCGACGATCTCGATGTTCACGCGCCGCGGCCCGCAGGCGGAGATGCTCTATCAGTGGCAGCTCTTGCGAGCGCTGCCGACCAAGTTCAAGACCGCTGACTTCAATGCCACGGCAAGCGCGGTCGGTATCGAAGAGCTGCACCTCGCGCACGAAGGGCTGGTGCGCCTGTGAGCGACTACCAAGCGGGGCAGGAGCCGAAGCAGCGCGTCGTCATCACGAAGCTCGACGGAAAGGGCAACCCGAAGACCGGGGCGTTAGACGTCGTCGAAGCGCAGTTCAACCCGACCTCGCTGCAGTACTCGATCAACAACACGCTCGAGCAAGGATCGGGGAAGCAGAAGTCACGCAAGGTCGGCGACTCGACGGGCAAGCTGTCGATGGAGCTGGTCTACGACACGACGGACACCGGCACGGACGTTCGCATCACGACGCAGACGGTCGCGATGTTGATGAGGCCGGAGGGGAAGGGACAGCTGACGCCGGTCGTGCGCGTCACGTGGGGAATCTTCAAGTTCGAGGGCGTGCTCGACTCGTATCGCGAGACGCTCGACTTCTTCTCCACCGACGGCGTGCCCCTGCGCGCGAGCCTGAGCCTCAGCTTCTCGACGGTCTCGAAGCACAACGCGACGCCGTCGAAGGTGTTCGCGTTCGGCAGTGCGGCCCCGAAGGATAAAGATCAGGACGACGACAAGAAGGACGGCAAGAGCAAGGACAGCAAGACAGTCGAGACATCGCCCGAGAAAGCGACGCCCGCGGAGATCGGCAAGATGTTCGGCGATCCGGTACTCGCGAGGCAGATCGCGAAGAAGAACGGCGTCGAGGACATTCGCAACGGCAGCGATGCCGGCGAGGAGCCGTACGAGGTCGTCGACGAGCCGCAGCTCGACGGGCCCCTCGGGTTCGCGCCGAGCGGCGGAGGTGGCGGGCTCGGTGCGGATCTCGGCGCCGGTGCGGGCGCATCGGCGGGGGCGTCGTTCGGCGCAGCATTCGGCGCATCGGCGGGCCTGAGCGCGGGCGTCAGCGGAGGCTTCGGTGCGAGCGCCGGGGCGTCGTTCGGCGCGAATGCGAGCGCTGGCTTCGGCGCGAGCGCGGGCGGTTCATTCTCGGCGAACGCAGGTGGTTCGTTCTCGGCGGGTGCGAGCGGATCGTTCTCGGCGAACGCAGGTGGTTCGTTCTCGGCGGGTGCGAGCGGATCGTTCTCGGCGGATGCGAACGGCTCGTTCTCCGCGGGCGCGAGCGCTTCGTTCTCGGCAAGTGCGAGCGCGTCGGTCTCCGCAGACGGATCGTACTCCGCGAGTGCCTCGTACTCCGCGGAGGCAAGCTACAGCTATCGCGCGGGCGGGCAGGCGTCCGCGGGCGTCTCGGCCGTCGACGGTGCGTTCGCGGCGCTCCGCCCTCGGCCATCGCAATCGACGCAGCGAATCGATCTCGATCTACTTCTACCGGGCACACCGTCGCGGGTGTTGACCGTCGACGCGCCCGAGGCATTCGGTCCGGGCGGCATCGTCGTTCGCTCCGGCTCGTCGTCGTTCGACGTCGATGTCGGCGCGAGCTTCTCGCTCTCCGAGCGCATCACCTTCGAGGACTGATATGGGAGTCACGTTCGATCACGTAGAAGGCGTCGTGCAAAAGGCAGGCGATACATCGCCCGCACCAGCTGCGCAGGAGTCGTCGACGACGAAGCCTGCGCAGGAATCGCACGAGGACGCACGCAAGCGCATGGAACGCATGGCGCGGAGGCTCCACGCGGACTGAGCGATGGCGGAGACCGTACTCAGCAACGATCTGCGCTATCGGGCGCGCCCCACGGTGCGCGTCGACGGGCAGGCGCGCATGCAGCTGTCGGCGCGCATCAACACGTTTCGCGTCGTCGAGCACGCGGGCGGGTTGAGCTCGCTCGAGCTGCGGATCGCGAACGAGCGCGGCGCCGAATCCGACACCGCGCCGTACGCGTTCGAGGACGAGCGCGACCTCGCGCTGGGCTCGCAGATCACGCTGTACTCCGGCGACGAGTGGAAGCCGCGCGAGATTTTTCGCGGTCGCGTGAGCGGCATCGAGGCGGAGTTCCCCGACGAGGGCCCGGCCGAGCTGCTCGTGCTCGCCGAGGACGCGCTGCAGGGTGGCCGCCTCGTGCGGCGCAGCAAGGTCTACGAGGACCTCAAGATCAAGACGCTCGCCGAGGATGTCGCGCGCACGCTGTCGCTGACACCGAAGATCGCGGGCTTCGCGGATGGCCTCGGTGTGCACGCGCAGCTCAACGAGAGCGACCTCGCGTTCCTGCGTCGCATCCTGCGGCGCTACGACGGCGACGTGCAGGTCGTCGGCGACGAGCTCCACGTGTCGTCGCGCAAAGAGGTCAAGCGTGGAACGATCGAGCTCCACCGCAACGGTCAGCTGCGCAAGGCTCGCTTCATCGTCGATCTCGCCCACCAGGTCACGGCGATGACGACCGCGGGTTTCGATCCGGACACCGGCCATCCCGTCATCGGATCGTCGACGGGCTCCAATCTCGGTCCGGGCACCGGACGACGCGGGGACACGATCCTTCGCGACAAGCTGACATCGCGCAGCGAGCACGTCGGCTATCCGCCCGTGCAAACGAAGGAGATGGCACAGGCCGTCGCCGATGCAGCGTTCGACGAGCGCGCGCGAAGGTTCGTGATCGCGCACCTCACCAGCGAGGGAAATCCACAGATCCGCGTCGGAACGAACGTGACCGTCTCGGGCACGAGCAAGCGCTTCGACAACACCTACTACGTGGTGCAGGCCACGCATCGCTTCGATCTCGATCGCGGATACGAAACCGATTGCGAGGCCGAGTGCGCCTTCCTGGGGAACCCGACATGAGTGCAGTAGCAGCCCTCGAAGCCCACGGCACCGCGCCTGGCAAGCTCTACGGCGTCTACCTGGCCAAGGTGACGTCGGTGAAGGACGACAAGAAGCAGGGGCGCATCCAGCTCAAGCTGCTCGCGTTCGACGGCGTGACGGAGCAGGACATGCCGATCTGGGCGCGGGTCGCGGTTCCGTTCGCGGGGGCAGATCGCGGCGCGTTCCTGATCCCGAACAAGGACGACATCGTCGTCGTGCAGTTCGTCCACGGCGAGCCATCGCAGCCGATCGTGATCGGCGGCGTGTGGAACGGGCAGCAGAAGGCACCCGAGCAGCTCGGTGGCAACGGCGAGGAGGTCGATCGCTGGACGTTCGTGGGCAAGCAAGGCACTCGCATCGCGATCGTCGAGGAGCAAGCGGGGGCGAAGATCGAGCTGACGACACCGAACAAATCCGAGTCCGTCACGATCACGCAAGCGAAGTCCGGCAAGGTCGAGCTCAAGACGCAGACGTCGACCGTCACGCTGGACTCGAAGGGCGTCACGGTGCGCACGACGAAGGTGAAGGTCCACGCGACCGACGTCACGGTGAACGCGCCGACCGTGACGGTGAACGCCGCGCTCTCGAAGTTCAACGGCGTCGTCAAGGCGGTCGCGGTGCAGGCGCCGACGATCATCGGCAACGTCTACACACCGGGAGCCGGCAACATATGGTGAGTCACGCGACCGTACTGCGGGGGCTCGATGGCCCGAGCGCGACGCCGCTGATCGTCAAGCGCGTCGACGAGGACTTCATCAACGGCATCCTGCGGGACGCCGCGTTGCCGCATCTGTCGAAGCTCTTCGCGACGCGTGCGTCGGACATGGACAAGGCCGGAACGCTGCGCTTGTTTCAACCCGTCCATCGCGTGTTCAACCTCGTCGTCGTCGAGGCGCTGTGTGCGACGCCGGGCGAGCCGCGCCTCGCGCGCGAGAAGATCACGAGCGCGGGCGCTGTCATCCGCCGCGTGCGCTCGTCGCCCGGTAGTGGGCCGTTTGGCGAGGGGTGGATGGTCGGCGCCGAGGGCCCGGTCGGATGGCGCCGCATCACCAGCGCGAGCGAGAGCCACCTCGATCCGGATCCCGAGCTTCGCCACCTGCCGGATCAGGGCAACGCCGCGATCAACCGGCTCGTCCACGACGTCGTCAAGAAGACGGAGTACGGAGAAGAGGTCGTCACCCTGTTCGTCGCGCCCGACGAGGTCTGCGCGGCGACCGGCAAGACGCTGCTGTTCGGCCTGGTGCCGACGGCGAGCGACGAGACCGGCGAAGCGCTCCCCGTCGAGGATCCGTACAACGACTCCGAGATCGACAACATGCTGCCGCGCTTTCTCCGCGCGGGCATCGCACCGACGATCGACGCCATCGCGAACCAATGGTTCACGTACGAACAAGCCGAGGCGGTGATCAAAGCGACCAGCCACGAGTTCTCCGACGCCGCGTCGCCGCCCGACGACATTCCAACCTCGTCGGATTCGCAATCCGTGCGCGCGGCGAAGCAGATGCACGGCTTCGTCTCGATGCTGAAGGTGCTCGCGATCCAGCTCGACGCATTCGGTGACGGCGCCGATGCGAAGAAGCTTCGCGAGCTGCTCTCGCAGTTCTCCGTCGATGGACGTCCCGCCGATCAGCTGATCGCCGATGCCGCCACCGCGCTCGTCCTCGAGCCGGGGACCGGTCGGAGCGTGCTGATGCCGAGCGATTGGCCGGCCGTCTCGGTGAAGCTCGCCGAGCGCATCCGGGCGCAGTTCCGCAAGATGCTCGCCGCGCGGTTCTCCGCGTTCACGCCGCGCGCGACGCGGTTCGATGATCCGAACGCGCAGTTCCAGATCCATCCGTTCATTCGCGTTCGCTCCGACGACGACTGCCCCGACGATCTCGTGTGGTCCAAGCCGAGCGCGCGCTATCAGGTCGCGCCGTGGTTCGACAACAGCTCGACCGCGCCGACGCTCGTGCGGCTGCCCGCGCTCGATCGACAGAGCATCAAGAAGCTCAAGCCGAACGTCGCGTTCGTCGTGCCGAAGAGCCTGATGAACCTGTTGTCGTGCAATTCGCCGAAGGACTTCATGGACGGCAAGGGGAAGGACTGCGGCAATGTCGGCCTCGATTGGATCTGCGGATTCAACATCCCGATCATCACGCTCTGCGCGTTCATCGTCCTCAACATCTTCCTGACGCTGTTCAATATCATTTTCTTCTGGCTGCCGTTCATCAAGATCTGCTTCCCCATCCCGTCGAAGCTCAAAGAGCTCGCGAGCCCGGAGACCTGACCGATGACACGCGAGGCGATCGTTCGGCCACTCAGTTGGCCGTTGCTCCCGACCCCGGATGACCACGGTGCGTTCGGCTTCCCGACGTTCGACGATTCCGTACGTCAGATGATCCGCGTCATCCTGCTGACCCGCCCGGGCGAGCAGTTGATGCACCCCGAGTTCGGTGCCGGCATCGGTCGATTCCTGCACGAGCCCAACACGATCGAGACACGCCGTCGCTTGCGCGATCTCGTGATCGAAGCGCTCGTCCGGTGGGAGCCGCGGATCTCGATCGACGAGGTCGAAGTCCTCGAGGTCGAGGGCGCGCCCACGCGCGTGCGCATCGAGATCCTCTATCAACTCCGTCGCACCGGACAGGCGAACCAGGTCGCGCTGACGATGACGCTGGGAGGTTAGCGTGCCGATCCGACCACCTGCTCTCGATGACCGCACGTTCCCCGACCTCGTCGAGGAAATGCTCGCGCGCGTTCCCGCGCATGTACCCGAATGGCAACCGCGCGTCGGCGATCCCGGCCGCACGATCGTCGAGCTGTTCGCGTGGCTCGTCGACACGATGCTGTATCGCGCGAACCTCATCCCGGAGAAGCAGCGCCTCCAGTTCCTGCGCCTCTTGGGGATCACGATGCGGCCCGCATCACCCGCGCGTGGCGTGGTGTCGCTCGCGCGTCCCGCCGATGCGCAGGTCGTGACGATCGCGCGCTACGCGAAGCTCACCGGACCGACGACCTTCGAGACGCTCGGTGAAGTCAGCGTGCTGCCGGTGACCGCGTCGTGTTTCTACAAGCGGCGCCCCGACGACGCGGAGCTCTCGACCCTAGCGCCGATCCTCGGTGCATTGCCGCAGGTCTACGATCTCGGGAATCGCGCGCCCGCGTACTACGTGACCACGCCGGTGTTCGTGAAGGGCGCCGCCGTACCCGCGGGCCTCGATCTCGTTCGCGACACCACGGATAGCTCGCTGTGGATCGCACTGCTCGCGAAGGAGCCGACCGTGGCCTCCATCGCAGCGGCACGCGCCGCGCTCGAAGGCGTCGACGGCGTCGGTCGCTTGATCGACATCGGCTTCGCGCCGGCGATCGAGGTGCCGGATCAGCGCGAGGACATCACGAAGCACCTCGAGGTTCCGCACGTCTTCGAGATCACGACGGCCGAGGAACCGACGGGCGGCGAGAGCGACTACCTGACACTCGAGCGGCTCGGTGACACCACGCGCGGCCTCACGCGGCGCGGCGTTCGTCGCATGGTGCTGCCGAGCAGCAAGATCGGCGTGCCCGCGTCGGACCTCGACGACCCGTTGCGCGCCGGCGTTGGCGATCGTCCGCCGCGTATCGACGACGCGCAGGTCGGCAAGCGACTCGTCGCGTGGATCCGGCTGCGCCCGACGGAGAAGCTCGATTCGCTGCGCATCGCGTGGGTCGGCATCAACGCCGTCGAGATCGAGAGCCGCACCACGCTGTACGCGAAGATCGCGGGCACGTCGAACGGCGCTGCGGATCAGGAGATGAAGCTACCCGGCGAGTCTGTCGATCCGTCGACGTTTCGCCTGCAGGTCGATGCCCCCGAGGGCTTCGTCGAATGGCGACAGATCGCGGACCTCGCGCTCGCGGGTCGCGACGACGAAGTGTTCACGCTCGACGCGGAGGCCGGCACCGTGAAGTTCGGCGACGGCGTGCGCGGACGAATTCCGCCCGAGACCTCGCGCGTCCGCATCGACACGATGCGGTCCGGTGGTGGCGCGATCGGCAACCTGCCGCCCGGCACGCTGAAGACCGTCGAGCGTGCGAAGGATCCGTCGGGCAACACGCTCGGCGGCGAGACCGCGGTCACGCAAGGCCTCGCGACGCTCGGTGGGCAGGATGCGGAGACTCTCGCCTCGGCGGAGCGCCGCATCCCCGCATGGCTGCGTCATCGCGATCGCGCGGTGACCGCGTCGGACTATCGCGCCGTCGCTGCGGAGACTCCGGGCGTCGCGCTCGGGCGCGTCGAGCTGATGCCGCGGTTCAAGCCGCAACAGCGCCGCACCGACGTGCCGGGCGTGGTGTCCGTTGTCGTGTGGCCGCAAAAGGCAGCGTGGCAAGCACCGAACCCGCGCGCTGATCGTCCGCTGATCGAAGCAGTCCACGCGTGGCTCGACGACCGCCGTCCACTCGCGACAGAGCTGTACGTGATCGGGTGCGAGTACGTGCCGATCGCCGTCTCGGCCGGCGTCGTACTGCGCGAAGGCGCGCCGCGCGACGAAGTGCTCGCCGGCGTGCGCGAAGCGATCCGTCGCTTCCTGTGGCCACTCGTGCCCGGCGGCGCCGACGGAACGGGCTGGCCGCTCGGTCGCACCGTGAAGCAACGCGAGCTCGAGGTCGTCGTCGCGCAAGTCGGCGGCGTCTCCGAGGTGACGAACGTCAACATCTTCACGCGCGATCGCGATCGCTGGCACCTCGCACCCGGTGTGCCCGCGGCCGCGGTCTCGCTCCAGCCGTGGCAACTCCCCGAGCTGCTCGCGGTCACGGCGAGCGTCGGCGATCCTCTCGACGATCCGTCGCAGCTTCCGAACCCGTATGCGACCGACGGCGTCGCGATTCCCGTCGTGCCGGAGGTCTGTTAGTGGACGCGAATCTCCAGCGTCCGTACCAGGCCGCGTTCGACGCGACGTGGGAGTCCGTGCACGCCGCGTGGGATGCGCAGAGCCGCATGGCTCGGCTCGACGGCGCTCGCACGGCGACGTGGAACGAAGACACCGCCGCGGGCGAGGCGCGTGTCGTCGCTGCACCGAGCAGCATCGATACATTCGCTACGCGCGCACGCATGGAGAAGGCAGGCGCGCGCTGGCGCGTAGTCGCCACTGGTGGTGCACCCGGACAGGCGGTGATCGTCGACGACATCGCGACGGAGATCACGGATGTCGCGATCGGCCGCGACGACGCTGTCTATCTCGCGATCGGTGATCGCGTACGAGTGCACGATCTGCGCGGCCGCTGGAACGACGTCGAGGTCGCGATTCCCGGCGGGGTGTGGCGGCTCGCTGCTGGCGCGCGAGGCTGCTACACGCTCGCCGGGCGCACCGCCGATGCGCCGATCGGCCGGGTGATCGGATTCCCGATGCGCCCGCTTCCGTTCGAGCACGGACCGACGGTGTTCCGCCCGCGTCCCGAGGACGATGATCCCCCGCGCTTCGAGGCGATCGCGAACGCGCCATCGGGTGTCACGCCGGTCGCGATCGCGACGAGTCCGAGCGGTCGACTCGCACTGCTCGCGTGGGATACCGGCACGGCAGGCGCGCGGATCTATCTGCGCGAAGGCGACGCGTGGTCGGCGCCCCGCGTGCTGGTCGCCGCGAAGCGACCGTACAGCCTCGCGTGGCTCGACGAGAATCGCGTCGCCGTGCTCGTCGCCACGCAGGGCGGGGGCACCACCGCGGGTGTCTACACGATCGCGAGGCCGGGCGATGCGTCGCTCGTCGGCGATCTGTTCCCGTTGCGCGCACCGACCGCCGCGCCGTTCCTCCACGGAGAGACGCCACCGCGCTACGCGAGCGAGGGCGATGTCGTGCGTCCGCTCGTGCCCGTGTCGTGGCCGGCGTTCGTCGAGAGCGGGACGCTCGATCTGACGGAGCCGCTCGACGGCGCCGTGCACGGCCACGTGTGGCATCGCATCTACCTCGAAGCCGCGATCCCCGCAGGTACGAGCATCGTGGTGAAGCTCGCCGCGAGCGACCGCAAGGGCCGCGATCACCTCGAGTGGTTCGAGCATCGATTCGGCGGGCAACCACCGGCGACCGACGACGTTCCGACGGGCGTGTGGGTCGATGCGCCGTCGGAGATGCCGTACGCGACGCCGATGCTGACCTGTCCGTCGCGCGCGCACGTCGCCGGTCTGTTCACCGCGCTCGTGCAGCGCGCGCATCGCCGGACGCGCGTGCTGGCGGGGCGCTACCTCTACGTGCAGGTCGAGCTGCGCGGCGATGGTCGTGCAACACCGGAGCTCGCGGCGGTTCGTGTCTACGGCAACCGCCGCGGATACGCGGGCCTGTATCTGCCCGAGCTGTATCGCGAGAGCGTGTTCGGCACCGACGCGAACGAAGCGGCGGACGCGACGCCGGCGGACTTCCTCGATCGTTTCCTCGGCATGTTCGAAGGTGTGCTCACGCCGCTCGAGGATCGGATCGCGAGCGCGTGGCTCCTGACCAATCCGCGCACCGTTCCGGCGGAGGCGCTCGATTGGCTCGCGAGCTGGCTAGGCTTCGTGTTCGCCGCGGATCTCCCGGAGCGGGCACGGCGGGCGATGCTCGAGAACGCGTGGAAGCTGTACAAGCAGCGCGGCACGCTCGCGGGACTCTCGCTCGCACTCGAGCTCGCGACGCGTGACGACGATGACGTCGGCGGAGTGGCGCGCGGAGAGATCGTGGTCATCGAGGACTTCCGCCTGCGGCGCACGTTCTCGACGATCCTCGGCGCGGATCTGGAGAACGAATCCGATCCGCTGCTGCCGGGGCTATCGATCAGCGGCAACTCGATCGTCGGCGAGACACTGTTCCTCGGCGCGGAGGGCGATCGCGATTTCCTCGCGCTGTTCGCGCCGGGGCTCACCGCCGAGTCCGAGATCCAGGAGTTCTTCGATCGCCTCGCTCATCGCGCGACCGTCCTCGTGCATCGAGAGATGCGCGAGCAGGATCTCGGCTTGATCCGCCAGATCATCGAGCTCGAAGCACCGGCGCACGTCGAGGTGAAGATCGTGCCCGCGACCTATCGCTTCCGCGTCGCGGTGTCGTCGCTCGTCGGCGTGGATACGTTCCTCGCGCCGAAGCCGCGGCCCGGCGCCGTGATTCTCGATCGCAGTGACATCGGCGTGCGCGACGTGATCGAACGCCTGCCCAGCCTCGACCCGCGCCTGGGGCGCACCTCGTAGGACCACCATGACGGACACCAAGCTGACCGATCCACTCGCCGCTAACCCGCAACCGGAGCGCCCGAACTACACGCTCGGCGTGATGCTCGACGAGAAGGACTTCGTCGCCGAGCAGACGTACCACCGGGCACGACTCGCGCGCGCGCTTCAGTTCGCGACGGGGACGGGAACCCTCGTCGGGCTCGCAGGCAAGCACGCGCCCGCGACCGACACACCGAACGAAGAGATCACGGTCGCGCCGGGAATCGCGGTCGACGACATCGGTCGGCTGATCGAGGTGCCGAAGAAGATGTGCATCTCGCTGTCGCGATGGTGGGATGCACAGACGACGGATCGTCTCGTCGCGTCGTTCGCGGCGAATGCGATCACGGCTGATCTGTTCGTGCGCTTCGTCGCGTGCGGCCGCGGACGAACACCGGCGTTTGCCTCGGGACCGTTCGATGCGCTCGACGCCACCGTGCATGGCCGGATCGTCGACGGGGCCGAGGTGAAGCTCGTGGTGCAGGACGCGGGTGTGGCGGCGCCGAAGGATCCGTGGGCCGAGGTCGCAGCGACACCGGTCGCCGGTCGGATCGGCAAGCTCCGTCAGCTGATCACGAACGCGACGCTCGAGGTGGCGCCCGATCCGGTGGTGCCCCGGACGCTCGATCCATCGCTGCACTGGGTGTTCCTCGCTCGCGTGACGTTCCCGGCGACGCGTGCACCCGGGCAGCGCCCGGCGCGCAACGGCGCTCCGACGGTCAATAACGATCTCCGTCCGATCGTCGTCTCGAATGCAGCGCTGCTGCGATTGGTGGCACCGTGATGCAGATCAAGCTGTCGTCGGTGCTCGTCAACAAGGCGCTGTTGCCGAAGATCAAGTTCCCGGGCGGCATCGTCGGCCCCGTCGGTGTTCCGGCGATCGTCGACGGGCATCCCGCATGGCTCGCGAACGGATCGACGCGGCCGCAGCACTTCGACGGCAAGTTCCTCGCCGCGAAGGATCTCGAGCGGGATCAGGCGTACTTTGCAGGTCGCCTCGCGGAGCACTTCCGCGCGGCGGGGAGCGGCGTGCTCCACGGCCTCGACGTGCGTGCGAAGGATTCGTCGACGCTCGCGATCAGCGGCGGTGTGGCGATCACGCCGGCGGGGACGCCGCTCGTCGTGCGACCGCGCCGTGGCCTCGACGCCGAATTCGTCGATCTCGAGCTACCGCTGTTCGATATTCCCCAGACCCAGCGGCTCGACAAGGCGTTCGGCCTGCTCGACGAGCCTCTCGACGTCCCGCGCCGTCGCACGGGCGTGTTTGTCCTCCTCGCGCGTCCCGTCGAGTTCTCCGCGAACCCGATCGGGCTCTATCCCGCCGGCATCGAATCGCGGCGTGCGGCGGAGGACGGCGAGATCATCGAAGCGGTCGCGTTCACGCTGGCTCCCGTCCGCGAGCTCGCCGTCGATGTCGATCCGAAGCGACAGCGTGCGGCTCTCGCGCGCAGGATCTTCGTCGATCGCGCGGAGCTCGGAACACCGGTCGATGCCGTGCCGCTCGCCATCGTGCGCCTCGAGCGCGGCTTCATCGTGTGGGTCGATTCGTGGCTCGTGCGCCGCGAGATCGGCGCTGCGCATCGCGGGCTCGGATCGTTCACCCGCGGACCGCGCGATGTCGGCGAGGCGCACGTGCAGCAGTTTCACGCGCAGCTCGCGGCGATCGCGGCCGAGCGCGCCGCGGCCCATCGCGTGGCTGGGTTCACCGCTGCGGAAGAGCTCGCCGCCTTGCCGCCGGTCGGGCTCTATCCGGTGGCATCGCTCGATCTCTCGACGCAGAGCGAGCGGTTCTTCCCGCAGGCGATGCAGGTATCGCTACAGGTCGTTCCCGACGACGAGCTCGCGGCCGTGCTCGACGAGCAGCTGTCGCTGCCGCCGATCGATCTGCTCGCGGGCAACGATCAGCTCGCGGCGATCCACGTCGCGGTGCTGGTCGCGGTTCCGCGCACGATCTCCGAGCAGCTCCTGCCGGCGCTGCGCACGTTCCCGCTGTCATCGGGTGCGCCGCTGCCGGGCCTTCGCCGCGTGCGGCTCGCGAGCGCGGCGAGCTCGATCGCGTCGCGCCTAGCACCGGTGCCGATCTCGAACGCTGCAGGCAAGAAGCTGTTGGAGGTCGTCGGGCCGACACCGACGACGTACTACGTGCGGCTCCGTCGATCGCACCCCGCGACCGCCGAGTCGGTGCCGTGGATCCAGACCGGACAGGTGACGTGATGCGGATCGACTACACGAAGGGCTCGACACGCGACGAACTCACCGACGACAACGACGATGCGCGGCTCGCGAAGCTGCGCAGCGCAGGGTTGATCGTCGAAGACTTTCGCCGCTCGCGCGCGCTGTTCAAGGACGGACGCTTCCTCGCCGCCCGCGATCTCACACGCGAGCAGAGCTACGCGCTCTCGCGTGAAGCGGATCTGTCGGTCGTTCATCACGGCGGCGTGATCCGCGGCCTGTCGCTCTCGCGCACCGGTGACATCATTCGCGTCACTGCGGGCACCGGGTTCACGCCCAATGGCGAGCTCGTGTCGCTGACCAAAGCGCTCGCCGCGTCGATCCGCAACGTGCCCGAGGACGATCGCATCGATCTCTCGCACGGGCTCGTCGATGTGGCCGAGCCTCCGCTCGCGTCGCGCACGGGGCTGTATCTGCTCGGTCTCCGTCCCGGCGAGTACACCGCACGTCCGACGCCGAGGTATCCGCTGTCGACGTTCGGCTCGGCCGGCGTCGAGGACGGCGATATCGTCGAGGCGCTCTCGCTCGCGCTGCACCCGCTGCGCGTCGATGCGAGCGACGATCCTGCCTTGCTCCGCAGCGAGCTCGCACGCCGGATCTTCCTCGAGCGCGGCTCGGATCTGCCGACCGATACACTCGCGCTGGCGATCGTGTTCCTGCGCAACGGATCGATCGATTGGCTCGATCCGTTCCTCGTGCGGCGCGACGTCACCGCCGACGGCCTCGTGTCCGTCGGTCTGCGTACGCAGCAGCGCGCGGTCGCCGAGGCACACTTCCTCCAGCACGATCGCCAGCTCGCCGAGCTCGTCGGTGATCTGCGTGGGCGTGGATCGCTCACGTTCCCGGCAGCGCGGTACTTCCGCTGCCTCCCGCCGGTGGGCCGCATGCCGGTCGCCGCGATCGACGCGGCTGCGTTCACGCAGGCGTACTTCCCACCGCAGATGACGGTGACGCTCGGTGTCGTCGTCGACGAGGAGGTTCCCGCACTGATCGAGTCAGCGATCGATCTGCCCGCCATCGATCTCGAGGGTCCCGACGACGATCTCGACTACACGAGCATCCGCATCCTCGTCCCGCTTCCCGCGGCGGAGATCGATCGACTGCAGCTCTTGCCCCCGGCCGCTCCGAAGCGCGAGCTCTCCCCAGCGGTCGTCGGCGGTGGAGTCCGCGACGTGCTGTCCGTGCGCGATCGCCTCACGTCGACGCTCGTCGGTCGTCGATTGCCGGGGGACTCGCTTCGCGAGCTGCTGATCCGTCGCCGGATCCCGCAGACCCAAGGTCCAGACTTCGGCACGGAGCAGCGAACGGATGATCCGCTCGTGTTGTCCGCGTGGCGACAAGCGCTCGCAGCGGCACCCGATCAGCTCGTGTGGTTCGTGCGAGTCCCGACGCTGCAAGCGGCCAGCACGACGTGGTTCGACTCGTTGCCACGGCCGGTGACTCCGACGCCGGTGACGCCGCCACCCGTGACTCCGACGCCGGTCACACCGACGCCGATCACGCCGACGCCGGTCACGCCGACGCCGGTTATCGTCACGCCGACGCCGGTCACGCCGACGCCGGTCACGCCGACGCCGGTTGTCGTGACGCCGACGCCCGTTACGCCTACGCCGGTTGTCGTCACGCCGACGCCGGTCACGCCGACGCCGGTTGTCGTCACGCCGACGCCGGTGACTCCGACGCCGGTTGTCGTCACTCCGACACCGGTGCACCCCGTGACACCGATCGGTCCCTTAACACCCACGCCGGTGGTCGTCACTCCGATCTCTCCGACGCCGGTGACACCGGTGGTGCATCCCGTGACACCGATCGGTCCCGTGACACCAACGCCGGTTGTCGTCACTCCGACACCGGTGCATCCCGTGACACCGATCGGTCCGACGCCAGTCATCGTCACGCCGACGCCGGTGACACCGGTGGTGCACCCCGTGACACCGATCGGTCCAGTGACACCCACGCCAGTCGTCTTCACCCCGACGCCGGTGACGCCGGTCCCGCATCCCGTCACTCCGACCCCGGTGACGCCAGTGGTGCATCCGGTGACGCCGACGCCCGTCCATCCCATCACGCCGGTCCCGCATCCCGGCATTCCCCTGACGCCTCATCCGATCACTCCGATCGGCCCCACACCCATTCGCGGCCCCGGTCGCGACGACGGCGAGGATCGCTGATGAACGTCCGCCCCATCTCCGCGCCGCTCGCCGGCGAGCACGTCATCTCCGTCGAGCCCGCGCTCGCGTATCCGCACGTCGACGGCGGATGGATGCGTCGACTGCGCTTGTTCCAAGGCCGCGCACTCGATGCGGTCGCGCTGACCAACGAACAGCGCTCGCGCGCGAGCAAGCTCACGCTGCTCGGACTCACTCGATCGCCGGGTGTGGTCACCGGTCTCGAGGTCGCGCTCGATGTCGAAGGCACGACGCAGGTCCTCCACATCGCACCGGGCATCGGCCTCGCGGCGACGGGCGAGGACATCGTGCTCGGTCACGAGCTGCGCGTTCCGCTCGACGCGCTCGGGCCGATCGGCGCGAACGTGCGCGCAGGAATCCTCACGCTGATCCCGACGCTGTCACGCGTCGTCGATCGTTTCGATACCGAAGATCCGTGCGCGATCGACGAGACGGAGCTCGCATTCTCCGACGAGCAGATGATCGATGGCCTGCGTGTGGAGCTCGTGCCGTGGACTCACACCACGCTCGACGCGAATGGCGCGCGGCGGAACCAACTCGCGTACACGATCTTCGAGGCAGAGCGACAGCTCGGCGCGGGCGAGGTCGCGCCGTGGCAGGTCAACGGTCTGCCGATCGCGCTCGTCGGGATCGAGGCCGGCAAGATCTCCTATGTCGATCGCTATGCGGTCGTGCGCACCGGCGGAGATCCGATCGCGCGCACGCCGCTCGTCGTGGATGCGAGCCGGCGCGCGGGTGCGCCTGCGCTGTGGCAAGCGCGGATCGAGCAGCTGATCGACCACGTCTCGGATCTCCGCGCGGCGGACGGCACGCTGCCGACGGCGATCGCCGCGCAGCTCGAGCGAATTCCGCCGGCGGGCGTGTTGCCGCGCGACGTGATCGATCGCGACGTGCCGTACGCGAACCGGTTCTTCCCACCGCAGTGGCGATTGCGCGCGGTCCCGATCCCGATGGAGCAGCTCGACGGCATGCTCGCCAGCTCCGCGAGCCTCGCGCCGCTGTCGACGCAGGCGAACGAACGCGTGCTCGTGCTCGTTCCAGTGCCGCAGGCCGTGTTCGAGCCGCGGCTACTCGAGCGCGAGCAGCCGAGCCCGGAGTTCGCGACGTCGATCAACAAGTTCATCGGCGATCGCGCGGAGTGGCTCGGTCGACGGAGTTGGCTGCGCAAGCGCCGCGATGCGCTGATGACGGCGATCGAGGGTGATGGCTACAAGCCGGACTATCCGAATCCCGATCCGGAGGCGCTCGAGCCGAACGAGCCGTCGGCGGCCGACCTCCAGGACACACCGTCGGACTACGAGACGGTCGACGTGGCGGGCCAGCTGTTCAGCAAGGCGATCGTCGCGCTGCAGACACGCGTCGTGGCCAACACGAAGCTGACCGAGGAAGAGCGCAAGTCGCTACCGAAGCTCGGCCTCGTCGCGTACATCGCAGCGCTCGAGACACGGCTGCGCGTCGGCAACGATGCCGTAGATTTCGGCTTCCTGCGCGCGCAGTCCGATATCTATCGCATGCGCCAGTTCATGCTCGGCTCGCAGCTCGCGACGAAGCTCGCGACATCGCCGGCGCTCGCGGCGATCGCGCAAGGCGAGACGGCGTCGCTCGTTCGCGAGGATCTGTCGTCGCTGCTCGCGTCGTTCAAGACGAAGGTGACGCCGACGACGCCGACGCCGCCGACGCGCGCGGGCCCCATCTCGCTCGCGCGTCCGACCGCGGCGGTGCACATGCAGCCGACGCCGTCGGAGGAGCGGGTCAGCGGAGCGGTCGGACACATGCTGGCGCGCCCCGAAGGACGCGAGCTGGTGCTCGGCGCCGGCGGACTCGGCATCCGTCCCGAGATCCGCCCCGAGGTAGTGATCGCGACGAAGCCCGACGACATTCGCGAGAGCTCACCGCTCGTCGGCGCGCCGGAGATTCGCAACGTCACCGTGTCCGAGCGCCTCGAGCCGCCGCGCGCGCCCGAGACCAAGAACTTCGCACTCGCGAGTCGTCACGAGAGCGTGATGGCGCTCGAGACGCTCGCGAGCGCGGGCATGAACGTCGGCGACATCAGCGTGTTCGGAATTCCGATCAAAGACGATCCGGAAGGAAAGCGCACGTTCACGTCGTTCGCCGATGCGAAGGCCGCGGGCTTCGACAAGCTGCTCGCGGACCGCGAGCCGAAGACGTCCGACGAAGCAGCGTACTTCCACGACACGGTCAGCCTCGTCGAGGCCCACGTGTCGACGCTGCGCCAGCTCGAAGGACGGATCGCGGCGTACCGCGCCGTGCTGAAGGATTGCCAGGCAACGCTCGCGGCCGTGCGAGGGACGCTCGCCGAAGCGGATGCGCGGATGGCCGTGGTGCAGGACGAGCTGCGCGAGCGGCGGCAGAACCTCGCGACGGCACGCAGCCTCGAGACGGAGGAGAAGGCGCGCGTCGCGGCGATCAACAAGCGCCGCGTGTCGGTGCTCGCCCAGCACGTGACGATGATCGGCTATGTCCGCCCGCGACACGTCACCGGCCTCGTCGACGCGGCCGAGATCGCACTCGATCCCGCGCTGCTCGAGTCGCCCGTGCCGGCGTGCATCGGTGGCCACGGCGACGCGCCGTCGGAGCTCGACGAGATGGTCGCGTTGCTTCGCGAGGCTCCACTCGCGTGGTTCAAGCTCGGTCCGAAGCTCCTCGATCACTTCGATCGCACGGAGCTGCTGCACGGCGCGATCCTCAACGCGAAGACGCGCGCGGTCTCGACGTTACAGACGGGGTTCGCGACGAAGTTCACGCTCGACGATGGCGTCGGTAAGTTCGCGAAGACGATCGGCGGCATCGGTCGCTCGCAGGTCGATGCGGTGTTGCAACCGCGCGCGCAGGTCGCCGATGTCGATCTGCGTTCCCTCGTCGGATTGTCGTGGGTCGAGTCGCGCGACGTGGCGAAGCAGATCGTGTCGATCGCGGATCTCGTCGCCGGTGCGCACATCAAGACCGCAGCGACACAGAGCGCCTACGCGCTGATCGCGAACATCGACAAGGTCGCCGGCTGCTTGTGGGCGCAGGTCAGCGAGGTCGTGCCCGAGGTGCGGCTCGCGTGGGCCGACGCGCTCGATCAGTTCGACGGCGCGCACCGGACGCTCGTGCTGTCGAGCCTCCCGCGCTGGGAGAAGGTGCCGTACCAGACGCGCAAGTCGATCGAAGTCCTCGCGGACTGGCTGATCGATCACGTCGATCGCACGATTCCGGCCGCGGTGACGTTCATGCACGACCTCGTGCGTGCGTGCATCCTCCTCGCGAGTCACGCGCCCGTCGATCGGTTGATCTCGGGTGCGGTGACCGCACCGGCGCCCGCATCGCCCGGCATGTTCATCCCCGTGATGATCGATCCGGTCCACGTGAAGCTCGGGATGCAGGTCACGTTCTTCAAGGGGACGGCCGCGATCGCCCATGGCGTCGTCGAGGATCTCGTCGCCGATCGCGCGAAGACGCGCGTGATCCAAGCGAGCTCCACCGACGTTCGCGTCGACACCACCACCGTCGTGCGGTTCGCGAAGGCCGGCTCTCCGCTCGCGGCGCTGGGGCGCTGATGACCGAGACGCGCGTCGCTCGCTTGACGCTCGCAGCACCGGATGACGACCACGTCCGGCGCGGCGCGCATCTCGTCGAGGACGCGCTGCGGATCGCCACGCTCGCGAGCGATGCCGATCGGCGCGCGTACGTCGTGCGGCATCTCGATGTCGGTGTGATCGATCCCGAGGCGCCATCGCAGACGCTCGCGTTGCAGATCGAGCGCCGCCTCGCGCACGTGCGCATGACCGCGGTTCCGGCGCTGTCGGCCGCCGCGGCGACCGCGCGTGCCGTGTGGTTCGTCGACGATGTCGCGGCGGTCGCAGAGCTCGCGCGCCGGATCGTGCGCGGCACCGCCGTCGAGTGGTTCTGGCGCCACGTCGCGCGCGGCGCGGTCCAGCGACCGACGCCCGGCGAAGCGTTGCGCGCGTGCATTCGCCACGTCGCGACGCTGCCCGAGGCGGCCCGTGCGATCGCTCTTGTCGTCGGAGCCGTCGAAGCCGAGCGCGACGGTGCTGTGCTCGACACGATCACCGACGCCGATGCGACCGCGCTGCTCTACGCGATGCTCGGACCCGTCGAGGTCGCCGGCATGTTCGCGCACGAGCCCGACGTCCTCGCGATGCTCGCGCCGGCGTGGCGCGCGCTCGTCGTGCGGCGCATCCGGCGATGGGGCGCCGACGTGCGCTCGCTATGGTTAGCCGTCACCGCGATGATCGCCACGCGCGGCTCGGTGCGCGGTGCATCGACGGAGCTCCCGCTCGCTCGCGCGATCGTGGCCGCGGTCCTCTCGCGACCACACGGCGAGGATTCCTCTCGCGCAGCGCTCGCGAAGGCAACGCTCGGGCGGGTCGAGGCGGACGCACCGTCGCGGACGCCCGCGATCGAGGCGCGCGATTCGATCGCGGTGGTCGAGCGTTCGTCGAGGCCGTCCTCGACGAAGACCGAGGTGTCCGAGGAGACCACGGTGGAGACAGCGGCTGCCGGCGCGTTGTTCTTGCTGCGTCCGCTCGCCGCGCTCGGCATGGCCGAGTGGCTCGACACGCATGCGTGGACGCGCGCGATCGATTGGCCGGCGCAGCTGCTCGCGTCGATCGTCGACGATCTCGCCGGCCCGGCCGATCCGCTGATCGCCGCGTTGAGCGACGCGCCGCTCGCCGACGGTGCGTTCGTCGCGCCCGGCGCGTGGAGCACGTTCGTCGGTCGCCGTCCGCATCGCGTGCGATCGCGCGGCGACCATCGCGTGCTCGAGGCGTTCGGTCGCTTGCCGCTCGCCGCGTGGACCGCGACCGATCCGATCGACCTCGCGCCGTGGCGCGAACACGCGATCCGTCGCGGTGGTCACGCGGCTCCGCGTGCGTGGGCCGCGCATGCATGGCGCCGCGCCCTCGAGCGCTGGCTGCGTACGTTCACGCCGCTGCGCCTCTCCGATGTCGTTCTTCGCGGGGGGACCGTCTCGGCGACGCCGACGCACCTCGACGTGACGATGCCGCTGCACACCGTCGACGTTCGTGTCCGCACCGCGGGCCTCGATCTCGATCCGGGCTGGGTCCCGTGGTTCGGGCGCGTCGTGCGCTTTCACTATGCCAAGGAGATGCGATGACCACCCACTCGATCCCGCGGCCCGCTGCCGTGCGCGCCTCGTTGCGCTGTTGTGCCGCGCGTGCGCTCGTCGAGCTCGAGGTGTTCGACGAGGTCGAGCCGCCCGGCGAGCTCGTCATGCTCGGCGAGCGCTATCCGCTCGCGCTCGGCGCGTGGCGGCAGATCGTCGCGGCGCGACTGCACACCGGCTCGCCCAACGATCTCTCGCTCCTCGCGATGCAGGATCATGCGCAGCTCGGCGTCGTCGAAGTGGTCGCCCTCGCGGTCCTCGCCGCGATCGAGGACGAACCGGTGTTCTCGCGCGCCGTCGCCTCGCTGCAAGCACCGGTGCACGGCGTGCGTCCGACGCTCGGCATGCTCGCCGCCGCGTGCGCACCACTCGCGGATTCTCAGGCCGCGGCGTTCCACGCGCTCGTCACCGGCAACGCGCGCCGCCTCGGGATCCTCGTGCTCCACGATCCGGACGCGCCGCTCGCCGAGCGACCCGCATCGATCGCGAGCGCGCCGTTCATGGCGCTGCGTGACTCGGACGACGCCATCCCCGGTGTCTCGATCGAACCACCGGAGCGCGTCGATCTGCCGCCGGCGATCGCCCTCGAGTGCGCTCGCCTCGCGCGCGTGCTCGGTCGCGACGATCGCGCGCTCAACGTACGCACGACGTCCGTCGCCGAAGGCCGCGCCGTGTGCGCCGCGATCGCAGCCGCGCGCGGTGCTCGCGTCGCATTCCTCGACGGTGTCCCGGCCTCCGGCCTCGGCACGTATCTCGCGATGCGCCGCGTGCTTCCCGTGTACACGCTCGACGTCGCGCCGGGTGATCGCGGAAAGGTCGCCGCGCCGATCGGCTATCACGATCCGATCCTCGTGCTCACGGGGCGCGAAGGATCCGTCGAGCTCGACGGCGCGACGATTCCGAGCTGGCATGTCCCCATCCCCACCCGCGACGAGCGCGTCGAGCTGTGGCGCGCACGGCTCGACGACGACGAGCTCGCACTCGCGATGGCCGAACACCGCCACGGCGTCGGTCGCATCGCGCACCTCTCGCGCGCAGGTCTGCGCCTCGCCGAGCTCGACAACAGCGCGCCCGCCCGCCGCCACATGCGCACCGCTGCATGGGTCAGCGAAGGCGTGGGCCTCGGTGGCCTCGCCGAGCCGATCCACGACGAGATTCCCGACGACGCGATGGTCACGACCGCGGCCCTCAAGCGCGATCTCGAGCTCCTGCTCCTGCGCTGTCGCCATCGCGAAGGACTGGGCGGCGAGCTCGGCAGCGCGATCCGCTCGCGACAACGCCCCGGTGTGCGCGCGATGTTCGTCGGCCCCTCGGGCACCGGCAAGACGCTCGCCGCGAGTTGGATCGCCACGCGCCTCGCGCTTCCGCTCTATCGCGTCGATCTGTCCGCCGTGACGAGCAAGTACATCGGCGAGACCGAAAAGAACCTCGCGCAACTCCTCGCACGCGCCGAGCACGAAGAGCTCGTGCTCCTGTTCGACGAGGCCGA
>Ga0154020_10000992_pt1 | contig 35118 bp, 28 predicted proteins | sample Klosneuvirus_201_FD_109709 | JGI IMG/M metagenome (GOLD analysis project Ga0154020, IMG submission 109709) | Active sludge microbial communities from wastewater, Klosterneuburg, Austria - Klosneuvirus_20160825_MG | ecosystem: Engineered > WWTP > Aerobic digester > Activated sludge | place...
AACTTCACTCGCCTCGGCTACCAGCCGCTGATATTCTGCGTTCATCCCTGAATCGCTCCCTGAAAAAGCTGTGTTGCTATCTATCGCCTTTTTACAGCGATTCAGGGATCTTCGCCTAGATCAAGCTTCAATCTCAGCAATTCCCGACAGATCGCGAATCCGCCCGGAAGAACTGACAAAAGTAACCTGGAACACGCACCCAGTAGATTGGAAATGCTGACGTCTTGACAAGCCAGTCAGACACCGCCTGCTTGCACATGATCTTTTCCAAGAAATCGACTGCCTCCGCTTGTCCAACTTTTGGAATAAGACCGTGAAAGCTACAAATGACGTTTGGCAGTGATGCGTAAAGGAGAGACGGCATTAAGAACTCGCGCTCACCATTTCGTGCATCCCAACGGTAATACCTCGTCGAAAAGAGTGATGAATCTGGGCAGGATTTTCGGAGCACTATTGTCAGCCGACTTTGTGCGCCTGCAAACAACTGACCTGGTCGATTCGCGAAATGCGACATCCACAATGAGCAATGACCATTTGAGACCAGATTTCGGAGTGGGGCGAAGTTCTCAGATGATGCGATTGAGACTGGGACGATCAGCCCGAGGCGGCCATTTTTCGAATGAATGTGAATTGATCGCTCCACGCACCATGCGTAGATATCACGACAATCGTTGGTCAGATAGCGATTAACAGAGTAACTATTCCCAAGCTTTGACTTTTCTACGTACGGAGGGTTTCCGACGATCACGTCGAATCCGCCATGCGACATAATCCCGTAGAAGTGAACGAACCAATGGAATGGTTGGTGGCTTGTTTTCCACGGATCGAATTTTGCCGAATTCTTTCCCTTCAGGTCGATGCCGTATTCGCCAGCCAAATAGATGTCGAGTTCGCCGTCAAGCTTCGCCAGCCTCTGACGCAGGTCTTTCTTGTCCTCAACAGTGACTTGTCCTCCGTGCTTCGTTTGCTGATCACGAAACTGATCGAAGCTCTTTTTGACCACGAGAGCCTCTTCCTCAATGCGACGAATCTCCGCATCGGCATCGTCATCCATCAACAGTTTTTGTTTGGCCCGCCCGGCTGACTCGGTTACCCGAGCATTGCGGATTTCCTCAACAGTCACGTAGCCCACCAGAGTGTTGCCGGTGCGAATATTAAAGTCGATGTCCGGCAATGGCTCTATCTGTTCGAACGTCTCAACTTGCGCAGCGAGCTTGAGGAACAAGCGAAGTTTGCAGATCTCAACTGCCTCTTCCATGATATCGACACCGAAGAGGTTGTTGATGATGATGGATTTCAGGATGAAATACTTCGGACCTCGGCGCTCAGAGATTTGTCCGAGAACGTTTCGGAAATCTGAATAGAGTTGCGGCGTCTTTGATTTTGCAGATCGCTTTACCACAGGCACCGGATTCTCGGCGACTTCTTCGGCATACGCACTATCAGGCAATGAGGAGTCGGCACTCTGGATAAACCGCTCCATCCGCTCCAGACAGTCGCTGTACAGTGTTTCCAGAATCCGCAGTGCAGCAAATAGAAATGCCCCGGAACCGCATGTTGGATCGAGCACGGTGACATTCTGGATCGCCTGCCAGAACGCGCGCAACAGCTTTGGTTCTTCGCTGTTGACAATCGCATCACGGGCAAATTGCCAGATATCCAGATTCAGCGTGATCATTTCATTGATCTCGTGGACGTCGCCCTTTTGCAGCTTCTCTCGCAATTCCAGACATCGCTGGCGACGGGCCACGTGTTCACGCCATGTTTCCGTTGGTAATGCGAACGGCTGACTTGCGGATCGGTTCCACTTCTCTCGCTTTTCGACTTTTCGGATTCCTGCCTCAATTTCTTTGGGCAGAGGAATCACGTCGCCTTTTTCGTCAATGACGCCATGCCGGACCGCCGCGTAAATGTATCGGTCCGGTTCTTCCCGCAGAGGTTGCCAGAGTGAGCTTTCCGGCTTAAACGCATCGGGACATGCGTTCTTTGCGGCGTCAAACAGATATGGAATAATGGTGTTTTTGCTGATGTATTCAGTGATGTCTTCTTTGGTGTAATACGCCCCCATTTGCTTCTTGTTGATGTATTGTTCGAAGATGTAGCCGACGACGTCCGGATTGATCTCTTTGCCATCTCGAATTGGCCGATCGTCAAGATGCCAGTCGAACTCATCGAAGAAATCGAACAGTTTCTCGAACGCCTTGTCCGGAATGTCGATGTCGGCATTGCGTTCTTCGAGCTGGTGAACTTCAAAAAATCCACCGTTCAGGTACGGCACCTTACCGAGCAGTTTTTCCAGGTCGCGTTCCAGCTTGCGATCGTTTTCGTGCTTTCCGAGTCCGTCGTGAAACAGGCGAACAAGGAAGTAGCGATAGAACGATTGAAACTTATCCTTACCCCGCGCTTCATAGACGCGTTTCATGCGATTTCGCAGGTAGTTGATGTCGCCATCCAAAAATCCTTTCTTCTGGATGAAATAGACAAACATCAGTCGGTTGAGCATAAGCGACGTGTACCACTCCCTATCACCCTGATCCTTGATGCCTTTGATGAACTTGAGAAACGCCGGATGTTCAACTTTGAAGCGGTCGTAGAATTTCTTCGTGACTTTGTCGCGATCAAAGGCATCGCGGAGTTTTTGCACGGCTCCGGTCAGGTCAATCGCTTCTTCTTCGGAAATTGGCACCGCAATTGTTGCGAGCTTCAGAATCAGTGCCTCCCCGGACTGCGTCGCAGGAGAGTAAGATTGTTCGCGGTACGCAGCGGGTTGCCCCGTTCGATGGGCCACCCATTGCCAGATCTGCGTGGTTCGCGCGGCATCGACAAAAATTATCAGATGCTCGTGGGCTGATTTGCGAACTTCCTTATGGATTGCGCGGCGGACGGCATAGTCCGGGAATTCGTCATCCTCTGACGCCTGATACAGGAAAATGGGCACACTTCGTTTCTGAGCGATCACCTGCAGGTCAAACGATTTTTGCTTGACCGTCACCGACAGGGGTATTTTTCGGCTTGCCGGAAAATTCCAGCCCAGTTCCTGCGTGAAAAGTGACACGAAGTCGAATGATTTCAAGCGATCTTTCACTGCGGGTATGTCGAGCGGCATGAATTGCAATTCCATTAACGGTTACTGAGTTTACGTTGACTTTTGTGCGACTGCAGTCGATAATGCATTTAGCGACCAGTATGAGCCGGCGTCAGTCGACTCTGGATTTTATCCCTGGCCGCTTTTTTTATTGGCCGAGATCGTGTTGCCCGTCCTCCAGCCACTTCAGGACATCTACAAGACTGTCGTTGCCTCGATGGATTAGTCCTTCCACCAATCCGATTCCAGTATCGTCGACCGTTTGTGATGCTAATCCTTCCTTGCGTTCTTCCTTCTTTCGGGCGGACATCGCGCATAGGTCACACAACTGCAGAATTCGACTTTTCGCCGAGTCAATGAAGTAGCCTTTCTCCACAATTCTGGTCAGCTGGAGAGCGCCATCTTTTCGTCTGAGCACTTTGATGGATTTCTCCACGTCGCGGACGATCTCCTTGTTCTCGTCAGAGATAAACATACCGAGCGATGTTGGTCCGAGGGAAACGAGATATTCATTGACCACCCGAGCCATCAGTGCAAAAGCTGCGACGTGAGGGTTGATGGTAATTCCTGCACCGAAAGTGGCCATCAGCCAGTTTTGGAATCTTCGCTTGGCGATGCTGCGATAAACAAGTTTGAGTTCATGTTTCATTGCGATCTGCAGCCATCGATCGCGGATTGCAATTCGGTCTGCCACTGAGATACCTTTGAATTCGCCCCGCCCGCTTCTCAGATCAGACGCATGAATCTCTGAATCAGCCTTAGCGATCTCGGGACAAAGTTCCCGCAATGCTGCTTCCAGATCGCCCTCCAGTTCAATCCAGCATGTTTCCGGAACAATCAGTGCGGCCAATACAAAGAGCGGTTGCTGCGGATCTGCGAAGTTTGTGCCGGTATTCCCAGACTCATCGACATAAATCAAGTGCATGACAGACTCCTCACCTGATACCGGAGACCCAGCGAACAAATCACCTGCGGCTCATTTTCAGTTTCATCTTCGCTGACGCGACAGAGCCTCGCATCCTGGCGCAGCGCGATCACTAACTCGGCCAGTTCGTCGTCTCCAATACCGCTCTTGAGTTGGCGGTTTAGCGTGTCGGTGGCCGACTGCAGCATTGGGTACTTGTAAATATCTTCAATCGCCTTCGTTAACTGCAGGTACGTTTCACCGGTTGACAGCAGTGTTCCTTTCATTGATTCAGCATGTCCCTTCAGACGTTCGTATGTCCTGAATCGAGCACCGGAAGGTCGCCCGAGTTGTCCACCAACAGATTTTTCTGTTTCGACAATCAGTTTGACGCCCTTGGCTACCCATTCGTGATGTCGATCATGTCGCTTGAGAGCCTGTGTCTCCGGCGGACATGCGGCGGCTTTCAGGATGGTGAACTGTGATTCCGTGACGCTTTTTCCCTGCGTGTTGACCCATGCCAATGCGTCGTTGCCATCAGCCGTCCGCATGTAAACGAGAGCCCCTTCTGGTTCATCCAGAGTCGGTTCATGCGGACGTGTGGAGTACACGACATTAGGCAGGTCCGGGATGATTTGCTCCAATCGAGGGTTCTCATCGATCGCGTTCTTCCAGATTTGCCATGCATATGATGCCAGATCCACCTCGGTATCGTCATCCCCATCCAAAATGCCAGACTTCTCATGGTACAGATCAACAAGTGGCTGTTGATTCAGGTCATTTTCGAAGAACGTTTCATCGGTCCCAACGACCTCGGCGTTCTCCCGTAATCGCTGCTGAACCCGACTGCGAAGATTGATGATGCGTTCAACTCCGTCTGCCGGCAGGAACGAATAACAAAGAATGGTTTCTGCCTTTTGCCCGATTCTATCAATTCGCCCGGCGCGCTGAATGAGTCGAATGATGGCCCACGGCAAGTCGTAGTTGACAATGACGGCGCAATCCTGAAGGTTTTGACCTTCGCTCAAGACGTCAGTCGCGAGGATAACTCGCAATTCCTCGGCAGGACTAATGCGAGATCGTTTACCATTGCTAACTGGACTGAATCGATGGGCGACTGCGGTGGGATTCTCGGTATCTCCTGTGACGCCCGAAATGTCCCGGACTCCGCGAGATTTGAGCTGGGATTCGAGGTAGTCAACGGTGTCTGCAAACTGAGTAAACATCAACACTTTTTGGCCTGGGTGTTTCTGCTGGAGCAGTTCCAGCAGGGCCAGAAGTTTTGCATCGCGATCAGAATCCCACGCGCCGCACTTCGCCAGGATTTGCATCAGGGACTTTGCGTCCGACTTCAGATCCTTTGCCAATTGATCGACAAACAGACTCGATGACAGCCATTTGAATCGACGTCGAAAGTTGCCAGCGTAAGCGTCGTATATTTCCCTGGCTCGCGATCGATAATCATCCTCTGTCATCAATTTAGACGGCAGGTGAGACGGATCCGCGTCTGATCCCTCCTCTTCGGTATCCCACAGGTCGCTGTCAGAGTCGTTAGCATCCAGCAGACCCACATCCTGCGTTCCAATAGGAAGCGGCAGATCATTTTCGATTGCGTGAAGGCAAATGAAATTACGCAAAATGTGGCGTTCAACGGACAGAATGAAAGCGTGGCCGCTGCTTTCCAGTCGCTTGAATAGATTTGTACGACAGAACCCTTTTAGCCGACTGCCAGCCCTCGACAAATTGCTGAGCGTTCGTCCCTCTTCCGCCGTTGGAGGCTTCTGTGGCGTTGGTTTTGGATAGTTCCCAAGCCCGTAGCGAGGCAGTTTTAGCTTATTGACCGCTTGTACAACGTCATCACCAAACAGCCGAGCGTATTGGTCTTCCGGGTTTGCTGAGTCGATCGCAAACTTCACTGTCTTTGGAACGCGAGTTGGAAAGAATGAGCGAGTTCCGTCAGAAAACTCAAGGTATTTTCGTTTCGATATCGGGTCCAATATCGCGTAATTGTCTTGAATGAAGCTTCGAGTCCGGCGGACAAGGTACAGTCGCATCAGGTCACGCCAATCGTCTGTTTCTTCACTCTTTTCAAAAGCCGCCAGCGAACGCACTGGGCATTGGTGCCGACGAATGAACTCGGTTTCTCCGAGTTTTCTAAGCAGTTGTTCCGGACGGATACCAATGTCCTTGCTTTCATCAATGAAAAGGCGCAGTTGATTGGAAAGGTCAAGGTAGGTTTTGTTGTATGGGGTTGCCGATAACAGAATGACTTTGCTGTCGTTGGAGCTAATGTATTCCGAAATCGCTCTGTATCGCTTGCCTTCCCGATTGCGGAGGTTGTGGCTTTCGTCGATGAGGACAAGCCGATGACGGCGTAAGTTGGGCAACTCCCGCTGAACGTTTGTAACGGACATGACTCTTGCACGCAGGCGGTATTCCTGACGGTAGTCTTCCCACATGGAGACAAGGTTGCGGGGGGCAAATGATCAGCGTCTCAACGCCGTGGTCATCTTCGAAGATACGTGCAAGTGCTGTCGCCATCAATGTCTTACCGAGACCAACGACATCGCCGATCACGACGCCGCCTCGCTTGTTCAGATGATGGGCAGCAATCTTGACTGCAGCCTTTTGAAATTCGAACAGCTTGTCGCCAAAGTCGGCAGGGATCTGGAATTCCTTCAATCCTGCCCGCGCCTCCTGCGCCAAGTGATAGGCCATCTTGATATAGATGTAGTACGGAGGCAGGACTTCCATCCGTGCCCAACTGTTGTTGATGATCTCCACTAGCTCTTTTGAGATGTCGATGCAGAATCGATCGTTCCACCTGTCCTCAAACCATTTTGCGAGCTTGTCGCAGGCGTCATGATCGAGGACATCGACGTTCAATTCGCCCTGTTTGGACAGGCCGGACATCGTCAGGTTGCTGCTGCCAAGGAAACCGGTTTTTGGATTCGTCGGATCCTGGCGGAAATGCAGATAGAGCTTTGCATGGAGGTTGTGTCGCAGAAACAGCTTGACGACAAGCTTTTGTGACTCGATCTGCTGTGCGAGCCGCCGCAATCCAGCTTCATCAGCGTTGGTCGGTATCCCGATCGTCAACTGATCTTTGAAATCTTGCGCCAACTTTCGCTTCAGGACAATTGCTGTCGCCTGATCAATTTCCTGCTCTCCATGCAGCAGGCTCAAGGTTGATCGAAGCTGATCCTGGGGCATTTGCTGCATGCCTACCAGAAGCCGGCAACAATGCCCGTCTCCTCCTTCCCACTGCTCGACGAAGGAATCGAGTTGTTTCCAGCCACGGAGGTTAAAGTAACCGACGCAAAAATCTGCCCGCTGCGACTGTGCAAGTACCTCTTGCAGCGTGGGGAGAAGATTCCTCTCGATATTGTCGAAGATTCGGGGCATGTCTTAAACGGCGGCGTTTCTGCGTTTGTGGATTTGTAAGCAATTTGATCGCAACGGTAATGAATGATCAGTGTATCGCATCATCGAACAATGTCGCAGTCTGCGAGCGAGCAAATGAAAATTCATCGCCAAGCAGTTCCAGGAGCTGATTGGCGTTGAGGCTCGTGAGGTCGAACGTCTTTTCGAGCTGAGATATTCGCACGGGCAGACGGTGTCGCAAATCACCCCCATTCGGCTTGTTTCCCGTTAACCCGGATCGCGGGCGCTTTCGCGTTTCGTCCCAATAGAGTCGATCAAGCACTTCGAAAATGCATGGAATGCGAGTGAGGTATAAGCGTTTCATAACCTCCGTGGTCACACCATCCAGACTGCTTACTCGCGTCTTCATGAACAACCGGTTGTGCAATGGAGCCAGCCGCAGGATTTGCCACGACACAAACAGCAAGTGCCGATAAAAGTGACGCGAATTCCTTGGTTCGAAGATGTAGTAGTAGTCGTTTTTTACCAGGCGTTTTTCATTCATAATCGGGCACACAGAATCAAAGAAGAACAGCGTTAGCCACGTCCACAAACCGGCATCCGTGGCAATGTCCTCCGGGCGAAGTTTGTTGAGAACGGCGTTCAGGTAGCGGGCGGCTTCGACTTTTGTTTGGAAGTGTTCCGGAGCAACGTGAGATTCCGGCGCCACCATCTCTGTAAACTCCCGGTGTTCCAGCAGGTCGTGCGACAGTAGTTGCCAAACCTGGTGTCCACCGGCGTGAAGCCGGTTGGGGACCACGAAATTCGAAACCGCAAAGCCGCTACTCATATTCTTGTTTCAAACGACCGCCATTCCATTAACTCCACTACATTCTTATCATGCGCTCAATGGATTGCGGAAGCGCAGTATCGGGAGACTGACGTCTCGCGGCTCGCCGGGTTCCCGGCGAGCGGTGCGGCGTAAGCCCTCCGAGTCAAATGCATGCAACTCGGTGGGCTGACACCCACCGCTCGCCAAGTTACGCCTCAAGACTTACGCATGGGTGCTTACAACTCGTTTGTGGTACGAGGCCGACCGTGCACTTCATTTCCCGCAGAACCGAAAAACAACGCGAAACAGCCTGTTTGGGCTCGCTTGTTTACGGATTAGATAGCGGCAGAATTGGTTGCATTCGTGGTTTTTTGTTGCTTTCGGTCCCGCCACCATTCAAATGCGATGGGCAGCAGCGAAACAAAAATAATTCCCAGCATGACCAGTGAGAAATTCTTCTTCACGATCTCCATGTTACCGAAAATGTAGCCGGCAGTGAGGCACAGGCCGACCCAGGTGATCGCACCGCTCACATTGAACATCCAGAATCGCGCATAATTCATATTTCCCGCCCCGGCGACAAACGGAGCGAAGGTGCGGATGATCGGGACAAATCTTGCCAGAAAGATCGCCTTGCCTCCGTGTTTTTCGTAGAACCGTTGTGCTTTGAGCAGATGGTCTTTATTCAGCAGGCGGGAATTTTCACTCCGAAACACTTTGGGACCGATCGCTTTACCGACGCGATAATTCACGGCGTCACCCAGGACTGCAGCGACGGTCAGCAGTACAAACGTCAGTGGAAAACTGAGCCCTGCATTCGGCAGAGCCACGAGCGCTCCGACAGCGAAGAGGAGTGAATCGCCGGGCAGAAACGGAGTGACAATCAGTCCTGTCTCACAAAACACCACGACGAACAGAATCAGATACAACCAGCCTCCGAGAGAATTGGAGAGCGTTGAGAGATGCTTGTCCAGATGCAGGATCAGGTCAAGCACATACAGGAAAGACTGTTTCACGAACCAAACTCCGAGGCAGTTCTCGTTTACAAATCAGGGGAGTAAGCAGAGCTCGCCAGCAGACGTCTTCACTCATCCCTCGAACCCAGGCCACAGACAGACAGGCCGACAGACGCAGCACAGGATACCCGTTCTGACACTGTTGCCAAACAGCAACACTCCCGCTGTCCGGGCTAAACGACTTGTAATGCCAAGGGAGAAATGATGAAAGCCCGATCATGCACCCCGTTCGGGCCAGGGGCAGGCCAGCTCTTGGATGGAAGTAGCAAACTGTCCAAACGTCAATAGCAGTGTTGTGAGCAGAGGGTCGGGAGTCTTTTTTGGACGGAAACGTCTGTGGTTTTCCTGCATCAACTGTTGACCTGCGGCAACATGGCCAACTCTACGCGAACTGAAAAGTCCAGTTGTTTGCCCCCATTGACACACTTTGCGCTCATGGCACTGTATTTGTTCAGTGAGTTATTCGGGACGTGACCGGATACTGGATTGACTCTCCTCAGTGGTCGCTCACCCTTGTGAATTGAAAACATGCCTGTAGGTTGATTGGGGTGGCACAGTGAAGGCTCTTGAAGTCGCGTTAATTTGCAGTGGATCACCAGGATTTCTCCGCAGTCTGGGCAGCCTCCTGGCTGGGAGATGCCGACTGATGGAATGTTATTCAATCCCTGAGGCCACTCAGATGATTCAGCTGCATTCCCCGGATTTTTCGATTTTTGACATTCGGTCGTGCTCACCGCAACAATTGGATCGCACATTTGTGACGATCAGCAATCTTAAGTCCGGCCAGGCGGTACTGATCAGTGTTCCCGAGCAACTCACAGAAAGCCGACTGCCTCAGGAAATCCTTCCTTTTTGTCGCATTCTGGAACTGTCGAATCATGATGAAAATTATCACAAGTTGGTTGAGTTGATTCTGTCGCCGCCTCCCTCACTGAGTGAAAACAACGGTCCGGATGACAAGGCTGACTCCCTGGTCACACAGATTCCTGAGACCAAATCACGTATAGCCGCAGCCGACATCGTGAAACCCTCGCCCAAATCTTCCGTGGTCAAGAACAGCCGACAAAACGCTGCACCCAGTCAGCCTTCGGATGCAGTCACGGCCGAAGTCGGCAGCATGGCGGAACGTTTTCGCACGCGAACGCCGGAACTTCGCACGATGCTCCGGCGGCTCGAAGTTGCCGCACGGCACAACGTCACGATTTTGCTCATCGGCGAAACGGGGTCAGGCAAAACGCATCTCGCCAGTCTGATTCATGAAATGTCGCAGCGGTCGAACGATCCGTTTCTGCATGTCGCCTGCGGAGCGTTGCCGGGGGAACTGATTGAAAGCGAACTATTTGGACATGTGAAAGGTGCGTTCACCAGTGCCCACGCAGACAAGGACGGAAAGTTTCTGGTTGCCGGAAACGGTACGATCCTGCTGGACGAAATCGATGTGCTCACTCCGGATCAACAAGTCAAACTGCTCCGCGTGATCGAAAAGGGTGAGTTCGAACCTGTTGGATCGAATAAGACGCTCAACGTCAAAGCAAGGATCATTGCGGCCAGCAATCTGGAACTGCAGCCTCTTGTCGAACAGGGACGGTTCCGACCGGACTTGTACTATCGTCTGAACACCCTGAGCTTTACTCTGCCGCCGCTGCGGAAGCGAATGCCCGACATCGAACCGCTCGCCAGGTATTTTGTCCATCGCCATGCGTCACAGCTTGGCATTGATGTTGTTGAGATCGACCCGGATTTTCTGGAGTGCCTGTTGCAGTATCCGTGGCCCGGAAATGTCCGCGAGATGGAAAATGCGATCCGCAGTGCGGTGATCTACAGCCGTGACGGCATCATGACCGCTGATACGCTGCCGGTTCACGTCATCGACTGTATTTCGGGTCCAGCGAACGATCCGTCGGTCGCAGCGTTCTTCGCCGTGCGAAAGGGCGAGTCGTTGGAGAACCGTATCGAACTGACTGAAAAAGACATCATCGAGCAGGCGTTGTTGAGCAACAGCTTCAGCCGTACCAACACGGCAAAACATCTTGGGATCAGTCGCGTGACGCTCTACAACAAGATGCGGAAATACGGCATTATGCCCGAACGGTAAGCAGGCTGTCCCAAGTTCGACCCCAATGGCCTCGTGCCATTGGGGAAGATGATGGATTTTCGTGTCTTCGGAAAAAAGCCTAACATGTGTGGTAAATCGCGGACTTCGAGGGCGAAGGTGTGACTTCCGGTTTTCCGGATTCTGCTGGGGAAAGAGTTGCTTCTTGCATCCCAAAAACGCGAACATCAAGGAGGTATCCGTCTCAACCGCTGGGAAAAGACCGCTCCCCAGTCTTTGTACACACTGGAATCGGAATATTCTTCGAAGTCTATTGATCTTCTCCAGTCCTTCGAAACAATATCACCCGCCGCAGTTCTGTAACCGTGGTGTTCGGACGCTGCATGAAATGGTTTGACTGCGTTTTCCTAAAGCTGCTTGACGAGGGAGTGTTCAGGGGGCAGGTTTAACCAATAGATTTGATCACTCGTTGTCAACGGAGTCGCCTGGCGAGTTGATCTGTTAAAAACAGGCACCATTTTGTCGTGCGAAGAAAGAGGTATCCCATGAAGAGTATCGCGAAACTGTGTGTCGCCAGTGTTCTGGTGCTGGTTGGAGTTGCTCAGGCTGGCCAGGAGTTGGCACCAATTCCAGAGGCGGCTTTTGGTGGCATGGATCAGGTGATGAATGAGCCTGTGATCTACATGGATCCGACAGCCGTCGAGGTGTACACGAACGTCAAGTACAAGGATCTTCGAGAGATGGCACCGTGTGCCGTTCCTAAGTTCATCATGGTCAAAGATCCGTGTGCCTGCGACGATGGTTGCCATCCTGTACCGTGCGTGTGCATTCAGATCTGCGTTCCGGAATGTGGTCGCGAAGAAGTCACCTGCCGTCGGCATGGGGATCGAATTCGTTACGACTACGGTAAGTACGCTGTTGATGTCCGCATCAAACGGAACCATATCGAAGTCGATTACCAGGACTAGACTGCCGTGCAGGAATTCCTGCAGCGGTAAAATCCACCGAAGCCCGGCTCTTCCAGGAGCCGGGCTTTTTTGATGGTTGCTTCGAGTGTTCGTGCATAAGTCAAATGGCATAATCTCAGGATTCACAATCATGGAACTGACGTCCCCCGCTCGCCGCAAACTCGGCGAGCGGAGCGGAGTAAGCCCTCCGAGTCAAATGCGTGCAACTCGGTGGGCTGACACCCACCGCTCGCCAAGTAATGCCCCAGGCCTACGCATGGGTGCTTAGTTCGAAAGTCGCATATTCGTTGAAGGAAAGGGTCGCCGTGGGCGCGAGCCCAATGGCACTCACTTTGTGTTCGTAGTCCCGCCTTCAGGCGGAAATCGGCGCAGCGGCCCGTGCGAATTCCGCCTGAAGGCGGGACTACAAACCAATGTCCTTGTTCCGAGGCTCCAGCCTCGGAACGAGGATTGAAGGGTCGCCCTCATCACTTTCCCGTGGCCAACTGCTTCATCACCGCTCGGTCTTCTGTGTTGAGCAAATGGGGGGGCAGGAGCAGCGAATCTAATTTGAGTGCCAGTGACTCGATGCCGACAGGCTCCGGAACAAACCAGACGCCTGGATGAATCTGCCCCAGCCGTTCGATGCGTTTTGCGAAACGCTCGGGGCCAATCACGATGATGGGCACCTTGCGAGTTCGCACGTCAGAACGAAGGTTCGCCAGGGTCGTGGCCAGGGGCCAGCCAGCAGATTCGGCATCCACAAGAATCAGCTCGCAATTCATCTGATGGACGGCAGCGTCAAAACCATCTTGTCCCGTTTGACTCAATGCGACCGCAAACCCGGCGTTCTCCAACGCGACGTCCAGGTTTCGCAGGGATCGATCGTCGGAATCCACGACAACGGCTTCAGGCTTCAGGCTGCCATCGCGTGCAGATGTCAGCGTTCGCAGTACAGCGGGTGAACTGACCTCCGTATGCGCGACGTTGAGTGCGACGTCGCAGGCCAGCAAACGAATCCGGGGATCAGGTGAATCGACCGCAGTCTTCAAGGCCGTTCCAACCAGTTCGCGACCGTCCGCGTCAACGGCCGAAAAATCAGAAACCCGCATGGCGCGGAGTAGCTCAATTCCCGCCGCCGCATCGCCCAGATCCAACGACGCGCTAAGTGCCATCGCCAGATTTGCCACTGGTTGTCCCATCGCTGCTGACGGTCCTTCCGACAAAGCGGAATCCGTCGCTGCGCACTTTGCGACGAACAGCAGCGTGGCCGCCGTCTGATTCGAAGCATCGAGCGCGACCGCATCGGTAAGATACGAAGTCGCCATCCGGAGTAATTCCGCTGGCCGATTTTGTGGCATGAATTCAAGCACGATCGCGGGCGCACGAACATGTGCAAAACGATCGGCGGCGGACCTGAGCATCGCCGCACTTCGCTGGGTAAGAAAGTCGCTTGCTTCCGCTGCGGTGGCGACATCCAGGTAGCCCTGAGTCAGCCGGTAAATTGCTGCAGCCGCCGCCACGTGCGTTGGTTCGTCACTCTCGGGATCAAATTGCCATCGCAGGAGATGCGGGGCGATCTCCGGGTCGGCCGTGCTGCCCAACAATCGCAGAATCCGCGTGCGTTGGCTCGGATCGACCTCGCCCAGCTTATTCAAGAGTCCGTGACGCATTTCTCGAGCATGTTCCGACAGCAGTTGATCTGCCATTTTTCCGGCGAGGGTCGATGTGTCAGCGGCGAGCAATGCCACTGCAGAATCATTTCCATTGGCGACCAGAGTTACGGCCGCCCCGGCAGCATCATCTCCCGGCGTCGCAAGTTTCTGAATCAGTTCCTGCAAATCCGTCGATGACAACGCCTTTGGTTTTGACGCGGCATTCACTGTCATCAGTAACTCGCGCCCCTCCGGTTGCAGCTTCTTGTCAACACTGAAGGCCAGAAATGGCTCCGCACCGACGCGCAGCCGCAGAGAGACAAGCTCGGCTTCCGGCGGCTGCTGGTCGAGCAACTTACGAAGAAACTTTCGAGCGTCATCCTGGCGATCCATCTGACTCGTAATCGTGGCCGCTTCGAGCAATTCCGCTGGCGTTTTCGGGGGGAATTGAAACAGATCTGGCGCGATGGCTGACTGATCCGACACAGGATCCTGCGCATTCGCGACAGAATTCGCACTGATCATTGGAGCGACAATTGCCAGAGCCGCGAGAAAGCGTGACAGCCAGCCAGTGAACGGGAATCGGCAGAAAGCAAATGACATGATGGAATCACATTTCGAAAAAAGCAGTCGTGATCGAAACGAACATTACGGAAATCGTGGCCACTCCTCTCGGATGAATCCACAAAATGCCGCTGAATTGCCGGGCCATTGACCAGTGACTCGACGATTTTGAGGGCACAGCTGTGGGCGGTCTCTACTTCGGTATACATCGACCCGAGGACCGTCTCCGAAACGCTGGGAGTCCGCTACTACCCCGAATTTATGCGGAAACTGCCTGGTTTTGCAACGAATTTGGCGATGAGCCTGCTGCAGTAAAGCGAGCGGCAGGAAAGGATTTACCATCGGTGAGTCATCGGGTCGAGCGGCCCCGTGCGACTGAACCACACCAAAGGAGGCAGATCTGAGGACAGATCTGCCTACGTAGTCCGACCTCTCTCAGGTCGGATTCCCTGGGCGACGCGATATCCCTGGTGATCCAGTTTCTTCCGCTCGCCTAAGCACCGAGCGAAAGTCGATGCTAAAAAACCGCACGATGCTGTGGTTCGTGCGGTCAGGAATGAGGCTGTCAATCCTCGTTCCAGGGCTCCAGCCCTGGAACGCAACGCACTGGAGGCTCATGCCTCCAGCCAGAATCTCGGGAGGCAGGAGCCTCCGAAGCAGCGTGTTCCGAGGCTGGAGCCTCGGAACAAGGACATCAATTCAGACCGCTGGCTTGTCGTTCATATCCTACGCCACGTTTTACAGCGCAGATTCTGCACAGTCATGCGTGAACAATAGGCAAGTGGCTTCGACACTAATCTTCCTGGACACACTGTGCCAGCTTTGAAATTGACATAAACAGCTGTGTGTATTCAAGTTGCGATGATATATCGCGTATCGTAAGGTGGTTCAGGCACGTCGTTTGCAAATTGCGCAAAGTAGTCATTTCGTTTGCAGGGACGCAGATAGAGAGGATTGACAGGAACGACCTGTGGTAGATGCAGGTCTGGCTGGGGCCAGATCGGCTGAAGGAAAGGGTCGGGAGTCTTTTTTGGAGAATCGCCTGGTGAAAAACGCTGGCCTTTCCGTCCAAGAAAGACTCCCGACCCTCTGCACACATCCCCAGGTGAGACGAAACGTATGAAGTCTGACAACAAGCGAGGAGAACAGGTGATGATTGGCAGTTTGTGGACTCGAAATAGGCCAGCCGGAGTGGCTACCGTTTTGGGACTGATTTTTTTACTGGGTATTCGTGCTTCAGCTTCTGCTCAGGAAACTCCTGTGGCGGATCCCCCGGTCACCGTGGCGACCGCAACGATCGAGACGGAGGTCGCGGCCGAACCGAAAGCGGCGGCTACGCCTCTCACCGCAGATGAAGTCATGGGAAAACTGTCCGTTGGCATCGACACCATTTGGGTCTTGGTGTGCGGGATGCTTGTGTTCTTTATGAATCTTGGTTTTGGATGCGTTGAATCGGGTTTCTGTCGCGCTAAAAACTGCGTGAATATTTTGTCCAAGAATTTCGTCGTGTTCGCTGTCTGTTCCATCGGCTTCTGGCTCCTGGGATGGGATCTGATGTTTGGAGCAGGTGATGGCGAGTTCATCGGGAAGTCTGGCTCCTTCATGGTTGGAGGAGCTGACAACAGTCCCATGCAGGCGACGAACGGTTACGAAGGCGTCTACGGTGCAATTTCATGGGCCACTGTTCCGCTGTGGTGCAAATTCTTTTTTCAGCTGGTCTTCGCTGCAACGGCCTGCACGATTGTCTCAGGAGCTGTGGCAGAAAGAATTAAGTATCATGCATTCATCATTTTTTGCTTTGTAATGGCCGTTGCGATTTATCCTGTGACGGGTCACTGGATCTGGGGATTTGGGTATCTCTCTGCAAAGTGGAACTTTTGGGACTTTGCCGGTTCCACTGTTGTGCATTCAGTGGGTGGATGGGCCGCGTTAACGGGAGCGATAATACTTGGCCCCCGAATTGGAAAATTTTCAAAAGAAGGCAAGCCTCAGGCTCTTCCTGGTCACAACATGACTGCGGCATTTATTGGATGTCTTGTACTCTGGTTCGGGTGGTTTGGATTCAACCCCGGAAGCACAATGAGCATCGCGGCTGACGGTGGTGCCGGAGCTGCTCTCGCCGCCGTCAATACAAATATGGCGGCTGCTTTTGCCACCATGACCGCTACGGGAACTGCCTGGTTACTTCTGGGCAAACCAGACATTGGCATGACGTTGAACGGTTGCCTTGCCGGCCTTGTCGCGATTACTGCCCCAGCGTACTTTGTCAACCCGGCCTGTTCGGCTCTGATTGGAGCAATTTCCGGCGTCACGGTTGTCTTGTTTGTTCTGATGTTTGACCGTCTTCGGGTAGATGATCCCGTGGGTGCGATTTCGGTGCATCTCATGCATGGCGTTTTTGGAACACTTTGCGTTGGTCTCTTCTGCACAGCTGACTTGTCGGCAACTCCAATCACGGGCGGCCCAAAGGCCGGGCTTTTCTTTGGCGGTGGGATAGAACAGCTGGTTGCACAGTTGGTTGGTGTGGCGATGGTAGGAGCCTATGTTTTGGTGATTTCAAGCGCTACGTGGTTGATTCTGAAATACACCATAGGGATTAGAGTGTCTGAGGCTGAAGAAATTGGCGGACTGGATCTGGGCGAACACGGCAACGAAGCGTATCACGGCTTCGTAATGCAGTCGTCCGGTCATATCTAAGTCATCCCACCAATCACAGTTGTAAATTCAGACAAATTTGCGCCCAGTCGGTCCCCAGCCGATTGGGCTTTTTTTAATTTTCGTTCCGCTGTGTTTATTCTCGCTCACTTGCGTGCGTAGTTTCCTCAGTCAGAATGCACGCATCGGCGAAACACACCCCTGTGAGTTACCAGCCGCCAGGCAGGTAATGGGACGAAGAGTGATGGAATCAGAACCACCGACATCGCATCCGCGTCCTTCCAATCGGCCGTCGCTGCACGTTGAAGCATGGGTCGGAGAAGTACGGATTAACGCGATTCGACTGATCTCACTGGCAGCCTTCTATGGCTATCATGTGCTGAACACATTTGTAATCAGTAACGATGAGACTCTGCAGGGGCGATTTCATACCAGTGTTTCACTCACAGTGTTCTTGTGGGCTGCGGGAGCCGTGTTGATGCATCTTATCCTGTTGCGTCGCGTGATGTTTCCCGCACTACCGCTTACGGTGATTGCCTGGGATATTTCGCTCGCAACAGTCGTACTGTGTATTGGTCAAAATCCACATTCGATGCTCGTAAGTGTTTATTTTCTGATCGTCGCATCGGCAGCACTTCGCTTCTCGATACCGCCTGTTTATCTGGCGACGCTGGGAAGTCTTGCCGGCTATCTCGTCTTTCTTGGATATTCACGATTTGTGCTGGATCTGCCCATTGAAGTTCGCGTGACGCGTCCCAATCAGATCATAATGGCCATCGCGCTTGCTACAGCAGGACTGCTCGCAGGCCAGTCAGTTCGCCATGTCCGCCGAATCGCCGCAGGCGCCAATGCGCGTTTGGCGCAGGGCCAGGAGAAGTCGCCATGAACCTGACGTGTCCGGCATGTGGCGAAGGTATCAAGCCTCACTGGAAGACCTGTCCGGCATGCCTTCATCCTTTGGACGTAGAACGATCCGTGCGTTTCGACCTGCTGTTGTCCGGGGTTGCCATGATCATTCTGGCTTTTATCGGACTGATTGGAATGGTCACGAATCTGTTTCGGGACAAACATTCGCTAACGAACGATCAGTTCCTTTTAGGGCTCGGTGCCATCATTTTCGCGTCAATGGTCGGTGGCGGTCTGATCGGTGGCTCCCACACCGAACGTCGCACCAGTCATTTTCCTGCGCCCGGTACTCCCTCGACAATGCTGGAATATCCACTCGTAGAGGAGATGCCGCGCGGAAGCAACGTGGCGAAGGGGGTTCTGTTGGGACTTTTGGGAAGCGTGGGCACCATTCTCGCGGTGTTCGGAGTGATTGCGCTGCTGATCATCTGCATCTGCATCCTGCTGTTCGTGACGTGCGTTCAGATGTTGCATAAATAAGGTCCGTAACGAGGATCCAACGCGGCGATATGCTCATTTTCGCGGACAGTGTGACAAGCCAATTTGTTCATCTGTGGGAACGGTTCATCAGAAGAGTCCAGCAGCGTACCATGCAGCGATATCTGTATTTTACGAATTTGGCCCGGGTCCATTTGGACGGAATCGAGAGCACGCTTCATGGCAACGACCAGCGACACAACCATCCTGATCTTCGGTGCATCCGGAGACCTGACATCCCGAAAACTGATTCCCGCGCTTTTTCGACTGTCACAGCAGAAGTATTTGTGCGTTCGCTGCCCGGTGATTGGTGTGGCACGGCGTCCCAAGACGCATGACGAGTTCCGCAAGGAGATGCGAGAGACTGTAAAGGAACGGTTAGGCGAGGATAAATTCGACGCGACGACATGGGACCTCTTTGCAAAACAGTTGTTCTATCAGCAGCTGGACATTACCGACAGCAGTGACTACACGAACCTCAACACGGCTGTTCAGGAAATTGAAAGACAGGTTGGTGCTGGGGGTGAATCGGCGCGTATCATTTACCTGGCCACAACTCCCGATCTCTTTGCGCCAGCGGTGGAAGGACTTGATGTCTCCGGGATGATTCCTCCACGCGATGCCGCTTCACAGCTCCGGGTGGTCATTGAAAAGCCATTCGGACGAGATCTGAAGTCGGCTCAGGAATTGACAGTGGCTCTTTCCCGATATCTCCAGGAAAGCCAGATCTATCGTATCGATCATTATCTGGGCAAAGAAACAGTCCAGAATATTTTGCTGTTCCGGTTCGGAAACGCGATCTTCGAACCTCTGCTGAATCGCAATCACGTCGATCACATTCAGATCACCGTGGCCGAGGCTCTCGGCATGGAAGGTGCCCGTGGCGGCTACTACGACACGTCTGGAGCGATGCGGGACGTGCTGCAGAATCACGTGTTGCAACTGCTGGCATTGATCGCAATGGACCCACCTTCGCTCTTTCAGGCTCGGGAGATTCGCGATGAAAAGATGAAAGTGCTGCAGGCACTGCGACCGGGTGTCAGCGGTCCGATCGGAAATTGGGCAGTGCGAGGTCAATATGCGGCAGGGCTTGTCAATCGTCAGGCAGCACTGGCGTATCGTGAAGAAGAACGAGTGAACCCGAACTCGAACCGCGAAACTTTTGTCGCCATGCGCGTGGCAATCGACAACTGGCGTTGGGCTGGTGTGCCCTTCTTTCTGCGGACCGGAAAGCGGCTTTCGAAGCAGATGACGGAAATTGCAATTCAGTTTAAGAACCCGCCGCTCAACTTGTTTTCGACGGTCGAATGTGAAGGCGATCTGTGTGACATTGTGGAAACGCGTCCCAATCAGCTCATTTTGCGAATCCAGCCACAGGAAGCGATTTCGCTGCGATTTTCCACCAAGCGACCGGGGATGAATTATCAGGTGCATCCGGTGTCGATGGACTTTGAATACGGGGAACATTTTTCGGCGAAACTGCCGGAAGCTTATGAGCGCCTGCTGCTGGACGTGATGCGTGGGGATTCCACGCTGTTCACGCGCAGCGACGAACTGGAAGCCGCATGGCGATTTGTGACGCCGGTGATCGAAGCATGGGAAGGCAGTTCGTCGTCGCCGGAATTGTATCCCGCCGGCACCTGGGGGCCTGCTGCCGCCGATCGGCTGATTTCAGAAGCCAAAGCTCATTGGCGGGCACCAAAGTAAGGTCAATCATCCTCAAACCTTTGCGGGCGGTGTGCCGCTTATACTTCACGCGGTCCAGACTGAGGTACTTTCAAAGTCAACGTTTTCCATGTCCCTTCTCCCCCTGACAAGGGGGAGAAGGTGGCCGACAGGCCGGATGAGGGGGCTGACCTGGAGTGAATCTGATGATCCAGAAAATAGTGGATTCTTCCCCCTCACCCTAGCCCTCTCCCCCGTGGAAAACGTGTAAATTTTGAAAATCAAATGCGGGGGAGAGGGGACAATCGCAAGAAAATCTACAGCGTCATTTCTGACCGCGTTAAGTCTAACATTCCGATGCCGGGGTTTTGGCCACAAATAGACCGGATGAACGTAGATGAGTTGGACACTCCAGCCTGTTCTTCAACCGGAATCTGTGTACATCGGCGGTTATTCATCCCTGGTGGTTCCATGCGTTGCTCGTCATCGCACGCAACTGGGGCGCAAAGAAGCCCGGCTTTTTGGAAAAGCCGGGCTTCTGACTGAAACCTGTACCAACAGGTTGGTATCAGCCAACCTTCATGGCTGCCGCGAGGATCTTGGAAGTGCTGGGTCGCATGATTCGCCCATCCACCAGTTCACCTTTTTGCAGCGTCGCGCGGATTTCCTTGCCGCTGATCGACCATGGTTTTTCGTCCTTGTGACGTTCCATCAAGTCCACGCGTCCGGCGGATTCGTAATAAGCCGCGAAGCCGACGTTGACGGTCTTGATCTTCAGATCGCCAGCAAGCTTCTTGAAGATTTCCTGCGCGTCGAAGTCTCCCCAAATGGACTCACCATTGGCGAGGGGAGCGTCGGCGTGCTTGCGTCCAATCACCAAATGCGTGTAGCCCATGTTCTGGCGATAGATGCTGTGCATGACGGCTTCTTTTGGTCCACCGTAAAACATCTTGATATCCAGACCCAGCAGGACAACGCGATCAGGAACGGATTCCTTGCGAGGCCCCCAGAGACTTGCATCGCTGTCGCCGTCACCCAGTGATCGGTCGGAGATCAGCTTCTCGTAGGTCTCCATTCGGATCTCCGCGTTGACATCGTCGCCCTTGACTTCGCCAATCAGCGGATTCAAACACGCGCCAGCATTGAGTCCTTCCTTCAGCAATGTTTCCAGACCGTAGACCAGAGCATATTCGTGGGCTCGGTGCAGCGGGTTGCGAGTCTGAAACGCTACAACCGCGTCCCAGCCTTTTGCGGCCAGAGCCTTGCGAACTTCGCGTGGTGTCAGCACGTACTTGCCGAAGGATGGATTCTTTGGCTGGGGCAGAACTTTGATTTCTCCACCGATCAGATGGGAATTCGCTGCTTCGCCCTTGATGACCATGTCGGCACCGGGATGATCAATGCGGTCTGTCAGATAAACGGATCGCAGGTACTTCAGCTTTGGCCATGCATAGACGTCACTCACGTCCAGTGTTGCGACAATGTCCCCGTTTGGAGCCGTCAACGCGACTTTTTGGCCAGCCTTCAGTGATTTTGCCATCTCGGCTGTGATCGGGAATGCGATTGGGATGGTCCATGCGTACTTTTGTCCGTTGCTGACGACGTAACATTCATCCAGCACCTGGTTGTAGACCGCCGAGTTCATTGGTCCCGTCAGCGGGCTGAGAGTACCGTCACCAAATCGGTAGACGCTGGAAAGATCCGCTGTGGAAACCGGAACCTGAGGCAGCGTCTTTGCTTCCGCCAGGAATGCATCTCGTTCCTTTTCTCCCACTGTGCAGCATACGGGTTCAGATAATCCACCATGTGGTGGGATCAGGTCGGCCATTTCAAGAGTTTCCTTAGAGACTGGCGGAATTGCCAATTATCAACGTGTTCCGGCTTGAACTGTGCCGAATCGCACGAACGGACGGAACCTAGAGGAACCCCCAAACTGAGTCAATAAGTTCCTGGAAGCGGTACTTCACGCTCATAGCGTGAAAATTCACGGTGTGAGTCGTTTGACCCGAGCCAGCGGCGAGGGTCGCGGCGCGAAATCCCTTGCCCCTGGGAGACTGTCGATTTAGTGCGTTCTGCTAACCCGAAGCGCCAGCGAGGCAAACAAGTTACGTCTGCCCTTCCGCGTGAAGTGTTTGCCTCGCTGGCGCTTCGGGTTGGTATTACATCGACAGCCTGCTGGTGCGGGTCAAACGCGCTAGCGCTGAGAATCCAATTCGGAAACAGACCCTGTTACGGCAGCTGACTCAAATTCACGGACCAGCCACGCTATACTGGGGTTTTCCGAGAAGGTATTTCCAAAGTGCGATTTCTGATCACCAACGACGATGGTTTTGACGCCCCCGGCCTTGCCGCGCTGCATGCGGCGTTGCTGTCCCTGGGAGACGTGTCGGTCGTGGCACCAGCAATTTGTCACAGTTCCCGAGGCCATGCCGTCGATACCAAGAACTCAATTCGAGTCGAACGGCGACGGCTGGAACCCTTCGGGGACATGCACATTGTGCATTCCACTCCTGCGGACTGTATTCGCGTGGGAATGTGCCATTTGCTCAAATCGCCGCCTGACCTTGTCGTCGCCGGAATCAATCCGGGGGCAAACCTGGGAGTCGATCTGTTCTACTCAGGAACCGCCGCTGCCGCTCGTGAAGCCGCTCTCCTTGGCGTCCCGGCAATCGCGATTTCCCGGCTGCTCGACGGAAACCATCCGATTTCATGGGACTTGCTGACCCGGCATGTCACACGAGTCGTTCGCCAACTGTTGGCTCCCAGATTTCGACTACCCACGGGACATTTCTGGAATGTCAATTTCCCTTGCGTCGCGGACGAGAAATACCCGGACGAACTCACACTCGCTCCGCATGGTGTCGAGCCCCACGCCGTCGCTTTTAAGGTCATTGAACGCACCGAGGACTCGGAAATTCTCTCATATTCGGCACTGTACCGCGATCGGGGCCGTTCCGAGACCTGCGACGTCAAGCACGTCTTCGACCAGCGAATCACGGCGACTCCGATCGGGCCATCCCTGACGTCTGACCCGGCAATTTCGATGCACTCCCGGGTTTCTCTGTCCGACGCAGCCTGCGCGGATTGACACTGATAGAAACACATGTCACATTTGAGCCTGTGGCTGGTTCTCAGGCTTTTTTCGAGCGGCATTCGAGCAAACGCAGAGAAGCCAGCACTTTTGACTCACTCAGTGCCCATTTCGCCATTTGATGCGCATGTACGAGCACCTGACAATTCTGAGCGGTCGAGCCAATCCGGACCTCGCCCGTGAAATCGCAAATTACCTGGGTATCGGCCTTGGGGCCGTTGACGTCGGGAATTTTCCTGACGGCGAGATCAGCGTCAAACTGAACCAGAACATTCGCGGCTGCGATGTGTTTCTGATTCAGCCGACCTGTCCGCCAGTCAACGAAAACCTGGTCGAACTGCTGGTGCTGATTGACGCCTGCCGCCGCGCAAGTGCCCATCGCATTACAGCGGTGATCCCTTATTTTGGATACGCACGACAGGACCGAAAGGATTCCGGGCGCGTACCGATCACCTCGAAGCTCATCGCCAACCTGATTGTCGAAGCCGGTGCGCATCGTGTGCTGACGATGGACCTGCACGCCGCGCAGATTCAGGGATTCTTTGACGTCCCGGTCGATCACCTCTACGCCGCCCCGATTCTGGACAGGCACTTTTCTTCTCTGGGGATTTCCCAGGAAGATCTGGTCATCATTAGTCCGGACGAAGGCAGCATCAAGAGAACGCTGCAGCATGTCGAGCATCTCGGCGGTTCGCTGGCCATCGTCGATAAACGGCGTGCCAACGCACTTGAGACGCGGCAGGCGAATTTAATTGGCGGTCCCATTAAGGGCAAGACGGCACTCATCTTTGATGACATGATCACAACCGCCGGATCCATTTGCGGTGCCGTGGAGGTCGTGCGAGCGCATGGTGCCAATCGGATCTATCTGGGTGCCACACACGCGGTCCTCTGCGGTCCCGCTATCGAGCGACTGGAACGCGCTCACATCGATGGACTGGTCGTGACGAATACCTGTCCGATCGCTCAGCCGCACAAAATTCCGAATCTGACGATCGTCTCCGTCGCGGAACTCCTCGGTGAAGCAATCCGCCGCGTGCATCGCAATGAATCAGTGAGTTACCTGTTCGATTAGCTGGTGATCCGACCTGGCATCCGGCAGCCTTTCCATGAGTGACAAACTTCGTTCTGACCGTGACCGACCTGCGGATGCAAACCGCCGCGATGAAATGCCGGCCGTCTATTTTGAAACGCACTTTTTGCGAGAGTCCGTTTGGAAGGATTGGCCGCGAGAATTCGCCATTGTCACCGCCTGGGCTACGACCGGTGAGGCGTGGACCGATGAGCGAAATCGAAGTGCGGATTGCGCGTTGGAAACGGAATTGCGGCAGCTTTCCAACTGGGTTCGACGGTTGACCGGTTATTCACCGGCGACCGGCCATGCGGAACCCGGGTGGGCTGTGGAGATTGAATTTGAGACGGCCTGCGATATCGGCCGGAAATATCATCAGGACGCGGTGTACCTTGTTTCGGGCGACACCTTGAGCGTGAGTTTTTGCGACCGTCGTCGTGGACTGACAGACGTTGGCGCATTTCGCTGCCGCGTCCACGAACGGTCGGAGATTGACTGGCTTCCCCGCTGAGTTCAAGCGAAGAACTCAAATCACGCCACCGTGGACGCGATAGGGTGTTTCGAAGTCAGGCAGGTCGAGAAACCATATGCGTTCCCAGATCTCACCGATGTGCCGCAGGCTTTCTGAAGAATAAATCAGTTGGCGGGCTCGAACATCCGGATTTGGGCTCCAGATCGGCAGAGCACATCCGGCGGACAATGCGGAGGATGCCAACAACAGCCCTACCATCAGTCGTAATCGAATCTTCATCGCATCGTCCTTCCATGGACCCGTATTCCACAAAGTTCAATCTTTGTGGAGACCACTGCATTTGGAATCAGTTGAGTTCTGAATTCATGGGCTTCGTTGGAGACGAATCCCTTCAAAGTAATTCACCCGGAAACCATGATCCATTGCGATGCAGTTGTTCAGATTGGTCAGGAGCAGACAAAATCCGCAGCCTAGTGGGCTCCGGCTCCATCGTCATTCGCCCCAGGACGTTTCAGCGTGAGGCTTGCTGGGCGAAATCCATCGGTCCTGGCTGCCGCGTCGCGTGTTCGAGTCAGTTCTTTTTCTTCCAGCTCCCGAACTTTGGCTTCCATTTCTTTCCCAGGCTTGAAGGTGACGACAAATTTTGCCGGCACTTCAACCTGTCCGCCCGTCCGCGGATTTCTGGCCTTTCGGGCCGCTCGCAATTTGACTTCAAACACTCCAAAGTTCCGCAACTCTATGCGGCGGTCCTCAACCAGCGTATCAACAATCGCGTCGAAGGTCTTCTGTACGATTTCCTTCGTCTGCAGTTGGGTCAGTCCCAATTCGTCCGAAATCGCTTTGACGATCTCTTTTTTTGTCACGATTCGTGCCTCCGAAGGTTGAGTTCTTGCTTTGTTGCGTTACCCCTGTCTCGTTACAACTGTAGGAACTGTCAGGACTTACTGTCAAGACTCTACACGCAAACGGTTGCAGATCAATCTTCCAGAACGTTCAACAACCCGCGCATCTGGCCCGGATTACCGAATCGCAGTCGATCATGGTTTCAAAGTGAATTGCCAAAGAACAGCCCCGAAGTCGCAATGCTTCGGCACCTTTCCCTCTTATCGGACCGGGTAATCCGGAATCTTAGGGAAATTCAACACAATCGTTACTGTTTGCCAATTTGCTTTTCGCGACTGGCCAAGAGCTGTAACATTCCCACAGTCGTTGCCCCTTAATCCAGTCTGATCAAACAACACCGCAAACTTTGGAAATTGCATTGAAAACGATACTTGCCCAGTTTGACACGGACGCACTTCCAAGCAGTTTTGACAGAGTTGTGGCAGTCGATGCCGGTGTCGAGCAGCTTTTTTCGTACGGTTCCGTCACCCCGGAAAATGTGACCGGGCTGGTTCACGGCCTGATGTTCACTCGCGGTCCTGCTGATCTGAAGAATTCGGCCATCTTCATTGGCGGGAGTAATGTGACTGCGGGCGAAGTGTTGCTTCGTAAAGTTGTGACGACATTTTTTTGTCCGATGCGGGTTTCGGTCATGATGGATTCCAACGGATGCAATACGACTGCCTCCGCCGCCATCGCCTGTGCCAAAAAGCATCTCGATCTGGCCGGTTGCCGAGCCGTCGTTCTCGGAGCGACCGGGCCGGTGGGACTTCGGGCGGCAGAATTGCTCGCTCTGGAGAAAGCTCACGTCACACTGGTTTCCAGAACTGTGGACCGAGCCGAAGCGGCGTGCGTCGCAATTCGCAAGACGACTGAGGACGCACAACTGACTGCGGTCAGCGCGGGACAGCCATCAGAATTCGAAGCCGTCTGCCAGGACGCCGTGATCATTGTGGCCGCTGGTGCCGCCGGAGTCTGTTTTCTCGAGTCCAACGCACTGCAGCGAATTCGTGGTCTGAAACTCGCTATCGATCTCAATGCGGTGCCGCCGCTTGGAATCGCGGATATCGGCGTGACAGATAAGGCGGTCGAGAAACACGGCATCATCTGCTACGGCGCGCTGGGTGTCGGTGGACTCAAAATGAAAGTCCACAAGAAAGCGGTAGCCTCGCTGTTCGAAGCCAACGATCGAGTGCTGGAAACTCGATCGATCTACGATCTGGCGCTGCAGGTCGCCGGGTTGGGGCGATAAGTGCCCGTTGGGAACCCGAATCACCAGACGATTCTCGTCAATCAGGATCAGGAATTTGCAATGTCCGAGATCATTACAAAAGCACAGCGGATTGCTTCGATCATCGCGGACACCACGATCGAGCCATGGAAGCGGGCGGCCCAGGGACTGGAAGCCTTTTCCGGCGTAACAATTTCCTGACTCTACCGGATTCTATGTGTTGCCCGAGTTCAGAACGAGAACCGCGAATAAACGCGAATGGACGCGAATGCAATACTCAAAATTCGCGTTCATTCGCGTCTATTCGCGGTTCAAAAACACAGCACAGAGAATCCGGTAGAGTCAGACAATTTCCGATCTTGACGAATCGTACGCGGAACTCGTCGAGACTGAACTTGTACAGATCAATCACGTTCTGTCCAAATATGAGCTGGAAACCAGTGGAGACTACGCATCGATTGATGACGCTGACATCGCCAAAATTCTCGGCCACATCGAGACCGCAACGAACAGATTCATCGATTCCGAACTATATCGAGTGATGGACGGGCTTCGGGCCGTTGTAATTTATGCATGGGTGCTTACCCGATTGCCTTGCTCACGCGAGCATTCGGGGAGCGAGGTTCGTTTCGTTCGCGGAGCGAACGACGACTATGGCGGGATAACACCCTGCGTGCTCTTCGTGCTTCCGAGAGACATTCTTCATGCCATATCCCTTACCCATGCCTCGGTGCCTGGTCGGTCCAGCAGGTAGTCGAACAGCACTTCCTGCTCGACCCATTGCGGCATGAGCGGTTGGAATTTGCTGAGGCGGTAGCCGGGAAGCGCTGCTTTGACTTGTTGCCACACGGATTCGTCCTGCCAGAAGTCGGATGATTTCAATTGGCTGATGACCGACCGGAAGTGTGCTTCTGTCAGATTTGGATCGCGGACTCGCACGGTGAAGTTGTCGGGGGTGATCGTCCAGTCGGGTTCCAGCGAACTCAGCGCATAACGGAGGGTTGAGTTAATCCTTCCGCCGGCGAATGTGCGCCATGTGACATCGTTTCCCGTGCTGGCAATACCGCCGACTTTTGGTGCAACGAGCGGTGCCAAGGTTTGACGTTCCTGGTCAACCAGGCTGGCAGCGGGTTGACTCAGATAAGGGTACTGTTCGTTGCCGGTGAGGATGTCGAGGATCTTCTGGCACAGGTGGAAACCGAGAAACTGAGGAAGGAATCCACCCCAGGTTGGCTGCCGTCCTCGAGGGGCTGGTTCGACAATGACTGATCGATCTTTGTGAACGACGTGAAAGACGGCCCATGCGCGACCGCCGAGCAGAAAGCAGCTGACTCCATCGACAAGTCCATCCACGAAATCCTGATTCAGGGTTCCGATGACTTGCTTGTTGGCTGTCTCAACCGAGTACGACTGGGGGCTGGAAAACACGGCATACAGCTCCATGAAGTTCCGCCGACCATATCGTCGTTCTGCCTGGGGTCCCAGGATCAGGCGACCGCCTGCGAGAATCAATGAATTATCAGCGATCATCCAGGCAATCAGCCGATCAAACTCATCGCGTGCGATCCCCCGAAAATCGGGAACTACGGAAAGGTGCGACCAGGCGTCCTCGGTTGGGATGCCATTACTTGCCAGCGACATCGCCAGCAATTGATGAATCAGGACTGGCCAACAACGCTGTTTCACCGCAACATCTTCCACCCATCCTGCTTTCGCCAATTCAATCAATGCGATTGACTGCAGCACTGTGTCGACGCTTTCACAGAAGAATGTCGTATTTGCCGCCTGACCTTCACGGCGGCCCGTTCGCCCCATTCGCTGCAGGAACGACCCAACCATTTCGGGAGCATTTGCCTGCAAAACTTTGTCGAGATCACCGACGTCAATTCCCAGTTCAAGTGTCGAAGTGCAGACGATGCATGCGTCGGATCCGTGATTGAATTCCTGCTCCGCGAGCAGGCGTTCTTCTTTCGATACAGCACTATGATGTACAAAGACCTTTGTTCCGGCTCGCCGCATCGTTTCCGCCACAGCCTCGGTTGTGGCTCGGGACTGACAGAAAAACAGGCTCTTGTAACCGCGAGCAACCTGCGCAGCCGCAATGGCAATTTGTGTCTGATCCGGCTCGTGTACAATCAGCAGTTGCCGTCGAGACGGTTTCTTCGGAGGATCAACGACGATTCCTTCCCGTTCCGACGTTCCCCGCAGCCATTCGAGAATTGCTTCTGGATTGCCGACGGTTGCACTTAACCCAGCTCGCTGAACATCGTGACGAGAAAGTCGTCGGATTCGCTCGATGACACTCATCAGGTGAGCACCGCGGTCCGTGCCGGCGATGGCATGCACTTCGTCAATCACGATCATTCGCAAATCACTGAACGACGCTCGCTCATCGACACGTGTCGAAACCAGCATCACCTCCAGTGATTCGGGCGTCGTCATCAGCAGTTCGGCGGGTTCACGCAGAAACTGCTTGCGAGCGCTGGTAGTCGTGTCGCCGTGCCACACGAATCGACGCAGTCCCACCATTTCCGTGTAGAGGCCAAGGCGATCCTCCTGATTGTTCAGCAAGGCCTTGATGGGCGCGACGTAAATCGCTCCAACACCCACCGGCTGATGTTCAACAAGATTTGAAAGCGTCGGAAACATCGACGCTTCCGTCTTGCCACCTGCGGTTGGAGCAAGAATGACAGCGTTCTTTCCGCTTAACAAAGCCTCACCGGCCTGTTCCTGAACCGGTCGCAAACTGGACCAGCCGAGGCGGGCAACGATGGCCTGCTGAAGCCGTGGGGCCAGTTTGGCAAAGACGCTCACCACGCATCCTCCATCGGGACGAGTTCTTCAACCTCCGAATCAGGCTGTGACCGAGGTCCCGCCAAAGCGGTCTGTTCCTCGGGGCTCAAGTCAGTCGGGTTGAAACCATATTGCTCAGACGGTCGATAGTCCTCGTTTTCATCCACCAGATCCATCTGAGTGACAAACTCGCGGAGGAATTGTCGTGGAACAACACCGACATCACCTTTGAACCCGGTCGTCACCTGGTCCACTAGTCGTTGAATGAACTCTTCGCTGATCGCGGATTCAAGGCGTGACCGGTCTCGCGCCGGATGAAGCTCTCTCAGCCGAAGAGCGACGGCCTTCACGCGCTCTGCCCCAAATGGCTTTAGCTCCAGCTGTGCCTGCCGCATGCTCGCGAAGTCGCCACTTGAAATAAAACGAATTCGTTCATGAAGCGGTGCAAGACCCGCGACGCCGTGCCGTGTGTCGAAGAACTCGGCAGTGCCTGTAATCAGCCACAAGAGCCCAGGATAAGAACTTGCCGCGTCGGCGATCTGGCGAATGCCGTTCAGCGACTTGTGGCGAGAATCCTTCCGCATACGAAGAATGGTCTCCGCTTCATCAATCACGATGACAAGGCCTTTGTAGCCAGCCGCTTTCACAATCTCCAGCACACCTCGCAGGTAGTGCAACGCATCCCGGCTGCCGATGTCTCCTTTGATCTTCGCTGCCTTTTTCGCCGATGCCGCCACATTGCCGCTGCCACACAACCAGGAAATCAATGCTCCCGCTTCCGCAACATTACCCTCCTGCTTCAGATCAAAAATCGTTTGAATGACGCGGATAAAGTCTTCCGGAGCTTTGCCTCCCGTCAGAGACACCAAATCCTCGTTCAGTCGCTTCCTAACCTTCTCATCGAAGTCATCGGCGCTATCATCAACACCCGTATCAACTAACGCTTCTTCGACAGACCCAATCCATCGATCGAGGATATCGCCCAGAGCTCCCCGTGGACAGGAGGCTGTGCCAAGCTCCGTCATGACCTTTCGGTAGACATCATCGAAGCGGTGGAAATGCAGATCATTGTCTGACACGACCACAAAACTGGTGGCAAAGCCGCGTGCCTGTGCATCGAGAAGTGCCAATCGAGCCATGAACGTCTTTCCGCAGCCATAGCCACCGCGGAGGAACTTGATTGATCCCTCACTGTTTGCGACGAGATCGAGCTGTCGGTGAAGTTCTCCGCGCTGCTTCTCGATGCCGACTGCAAAGGTATCGATGGCACGCTCCGGGACGAGTCCCTTGCGCAATGATTCAAAAACGTGTTCAACATCGCGTGCGGTGATTGTCGTCATGATATCTTGCCCTCCCGAACATATCGTTTCTCTCCTGCTCCAACATCAATTCGGACGATGAATGGTACACTTGCTGCGTACTTCTCAAAGCTGCGGGCGAACTTTCGCTGCTCCCGGGCGCCGCCCAGCATATTCGTGACTTCGGTTTCGGTGATCGCTCCGTGCTGCGACAAATGCTGGAAGACACGTCTCACCGGTCCTTCCGGCAAATCGTTCAGCCAGGTCGCAGTTATCGCAACCGTGCTGCTGTTGCTCGATATCACTGGAGTGTTTGTCGACCAGGAAACGTCAAATCGCTCTTTAAGAATACACGACTCGACGTTTGCCTCTTTGCTGGGGTGATAGAGTTCCACTTGAACTCGCGACCCTGTGTTTCCGGACAGACGAAAGAAGAGTTCGAATTCCTCTCCGACAGTCGCGATGACCGTGCCGGACGACAGTCGTGCTCCGCCGCGAATTTCGCATAATTCAGCAAGCACGCCTGCCACGTCTGGCACTCGCAGCGCCAGATCAATCTCAAAACTGCTGCCGAAATCCAGGCTCCGTTGTGTGAATGACACTTTGGCGGCAATGCATTGCATTCCAGCAACCGCGTCTTTCCTGGCGGCCGATACGTCGTAGGCGGTCGCGCTGCCGCCTGCCTGCACTCGGTGCGACACTGTCAGGACGGGAATCACGCGTTCCTGAAAGCTGTTCCCGCCATGTGCAAATCCTTTTCGTTTCTTCCCGGTATCGAAGACAGCAACAGAATCAGGAAACATCAACTGCGCATCTTCGCAGTCATATCCAAGATCCCGCATAGCGACCCGGACTTCTCCGCTGTGGTTGGCGGCGTGGTCGGAAATGACATACCGCCGTTTGGGATCAACCTTGCGGCCATGCGTTTGAGCCGTATGAGAATCCTCGTCCACCAGCAGGAAACCGTGATCGGCCGTGAACACAAAATTCCGCACGCCGGCTTCGCGAAGCAGGTGCCACGCGGATCGCAGGTCCTTCATGACGCCTTCAAAAACAGCGGGGCCGAATCCTTCTTCACCAGCGTTATCAATCTCGCGGCTGTGTACCACAACCAGTTTAGAGCGGGCAATGGTTCGCGTCAGACTCTTTGTGTCTCGCCTGAGAACTTCGCTCAGGTCAAGCCAGGGACATGTGTCGCCACCGATTCGGTCATGCATCGCACGTTGACGCGATTTCGGGTCAGACACACGAAACTCGCCTGTTGAGAATCCCAGTATCTTCCCATTCGACAATTCCGGCTGCAGACGCGCGCCCTTTGCCACAGGAGCCAGTACGTTCATGCCAACTTCTGTGACGCTGGGCAGCTCCGAAAGTCGCCATGCCAGTTTCACATTGGTTTGAACCGCATCCTTCACGGCATCAAGCAATTCGCATCCCATTTCGTAACGAAGAGCATCCACAACGAAATAGGCCGTTGTCCCTTGCTCTGATGTCAGGGGTTTGACTTCCTCTTCGAACAACGTTCGTTGCTGTGATGAAGTGTCGGGCAGAAAGCCGTGTGCCACACAAACAGCATTGAACCCACGAGCCCACTTGTTGGCCCAGTCGCGCCAGACGGTCTGCATCCGATCGAGGCATGATCGCAGGGACTCAAAATCCGGCATCTGCGATCGCAGCAGCTTCTGACGGTCTTGTTCGAGATGGCGATGGGCCTGGTCAACCTCTGCCCCAACCCCTGTATATTCCTCAACAGCTGCGTGCAGACTGGCTGTGGATTTCAATGCTGGTCCAGCAGCGATGATGGCCATGCCCAATCGGGCCGCATCCGTGACGAGCTGCCAGACGTTTCGTCTGAGTGCATCGTCCCGCAACCAGAATGAATTCGGATCGGAACGCCGCACTGCCCAGTCCTGAGCTGCCTTCCAGCGTCCCTCCTGCAGTGCCTGCAGCGACGCTTTCAGGATCGTTTCCTCTTCAAACTGGAATGTATCGAATCGTCCCAGATCCTCCGCTGCGATTTTGCCAACATCGTCTGTCAGTCGGGATTCTGTCTCCTGTGCAGTTTGACGGTAGAACGAACGCTGCCGATCGTTACCGTTCTGCAGGTGCAGCACCAGGTCATGACAGGCGTTCTTGACTTGATCAGGCAGTTTCCGGACTGGCAGCAGGAACGGTGATTTGGGCGGCACCAGCAAATCATGCACATAGCTCACGCAGGCCGCCCAACTGCAGATCGCATAGGCCACTGCTTCGACGGATGTTTGTTCGTGCCCACTTGAAAATGAACTTCGCAAACTTTCGTTGAACCAGGATTCAGGCATCCCAGTGAGAGACACGATTCGATCCCGAATGGCAACCTGATCTCCCGCATCCATTGCTGGCTCAGAACCATCGGATCCCACTTGAAAATCGACTGCGGAAATTCTCCTTGCCAGTGAGCGATTCAGCAGTAAGTCATCGACCAATTCGTTCAACGATACATGGCGAAGCTGGCTCGCCAATCCTTCCGAGCCCGTCGCCAACAGGTCCCCCAGCCAGAGATCGGCAGAAGGCAGGGTGAGATTGCCACGTTTCAGGAATTCTTCAATTTGATCCGGCCGGACTTTCCCACCCGCAGCATCGCGTACAAGCGTATCAAGGGCTTTGCGATACCGCTTACCGGCGCGGTAAAGCTCGAATAACGGAGTCGACTTGACGGTTTCTTCATTGAAACCCGGCAGATGAATCACGGCTCGCGTGGTGTCGATGCCGCCAGTCACGTTTTCCAGTTCCAGCATCAGTTCCAGATGGCTGCCGCGAAATGTGTAGACGTCATATTTGATCTGTTCTGTCTTTCGTAATTCAATGAGCTGTTCCACGAAGTCGCTGTAGAGATTGTCCGCATCAAGCCAGATGACAAGGCTATGCTTCGAAAGCCATTCACGCACGTCCGCTTCCAGAATTGTGGAGACGGGGCCCGGCGATCCAGTGACCGAGGATACGCTCATTCGACCGTTCCATGAGCAGGAGCCTGTCCAACCGCAAGCGGGATCGTCACAGTGACTTCCTCTGCCTCGACGTCGTTTTCGATACGGGTGCGATCTGTCCAGTCCGGTATATTGTGGGGCATTTTGGTTGAGAGCATGATCAGGATGTAGTGGAGTTGACGGAATGGCGGTCGTTTGAGACGTGAATTTGAGTGGCGGCTTTGCGTTTTCGAATTTCGTGGTCCTCAACCGGCTTCACGCCGGTGGACACCAGGTCAGCCCCCTCATCCGGCCTGTCGGCCACCTTCTCCCCCTTGCCAGGGGGAGAAGGGACATGGAAAACGTTCCCTTTGAAAGTGCCTCAGTCTGGACCGCGCGAAGTATAATTTTACTTCACGCGGTCAGAAATCATGCTGTGGATTTTCTTGCGACTGTCCCCTCTCCCCCGCAATTGATTTTCCAACTAGACACGTTTTCCACGGGGGAGAGGGCTAGGGTGAGGGGGAAGAATCCACTGTTTTCTGATGCATCCTATTCACTCCAGGTCAGCCCCCTCACCCGGCCTGTCGGCCACCTTCTCCCCCTTGCCAGGGGGAGAAGGGACATGGAAAACGTTCCCTCTGAAAGTGCCTCAGTCTGCACCGCGCGAAGTATAATTCTACTTCACGCGGTAAGAAATGATGCTGTGGATTGTCTTGCGATTGTCCTCTCTCCCCCGCAATTGATTTTCCAACTTGACACGTTTTCCACGGGGGGAGAGGGCTAGGGTGAGGGGGAAAGAATCCACTGCTTTCTGGTTCATCATATTAACTCCAGGTCAGCCCCCTCATCCGGCCTGTCGGCCACCTTCTCTCCCTTGCCAGGGGGAGAAGGGACATGGAAAACGTTCCCTCTGAAAGTGCCTCAGTCTGGACCGCGCGAAGTATAATTCTACTTCTCGCGGTAAGAAATGATGCTGTGGATTGTCCCCTCTCCCCCGCAATTGATTTTCCAACTTGACACGTTTTCCACGGGGGAGAGGGCTAGGGTGAGGGGGAAGAATCCACTGTTTTCTGATGCAACCTATTCACTCCAGGTCAGCCCCCTCATCCGGCCTGTCGGCCACCTTCTCCCCCTTGCCAGGGGGAGAAGGGACATGGAAAACGTTCCCTCTGAAAGTACCTCAGTCTGCACCGCGTGAAGTATAATTCT